>WNGJ01006549.1_pt1 | contig 13327 bp, 14 predicted proteins | sample 5400611 | NCBI WGS metagenome assembly WNGJ01 (sample SAMN13153375, study PRJNA577476) | soil metagenome | isolation source: 40 cm soil or saprolite under Garry oak tree replicate 1 | place: USA:California | collected 2016-06-15 | reverse complement strand
TATGAGCCAGACGGCGTATTCATATGGACCGAGCACTAATCCATCCTTGTCGTGCCCCGGTCGATCCCGCAAGCGATCAGTTCAGCGGTTTACTTCCAGGGCGTTGGCGGCTGCGGCGCTCCACCATTCTTCCAGGGTGTCGGCGGCTGTGGTGCTCCACCGTTCGCCATGATTACAGAGCCATCACCATGAGTGACGACCACCGTCTTCAGACTCATTGCCCCGACCAGTACGAGCATGGCGAGGAGAACAACCGTGAGTTTACGTGACATTGTGCCTCCGAGGGATGAACTAACCCCGGAGACAGTCTATCCCTTAAGACACCAATGTCAAGCAGCTCGTGTCATGAGCCTGTTTCGAATCGATACACACCTTCCTGCCCCCCTTTCGATAAGTCTTCGCCTACCTCGATGGGTGGGACAGTGTTCGATCTCGTGCAGGATAGGTTTTGGGACTGTGCGGGTCAACGGTACCGTGGTACTAGAAATTATAGGACTAGTCGCGGCTCGGGGTCACGTAGGAAGTCTGCCAGGAATTTCTGTGGGATCCTAATTACCGCGCATCTCCACACTTAGTCCAGTCAGTATATTTGGGCTTGATTGACCTGTTGGTTAAAACTCGAGTGCAGGCGCAGTCTCTCTGCCAGGTACAGCGCCTTGACACGTTCGCATTTGAATCCGTAGCATTAAGAACTGTGTCATGCCGGCGTAGCTCAGTGGAAGAGCGAGGGTCTCATAATCCCTAGGCCGTGGGTTCGATTCCCCCCGCCGGCACCAATCTTTGCGCCCGCTATCGATCCGGATCCAACGTCGTAATCCAGCGCTTGAGCCACTGATTTCCTTCAACGACGATGCTGCCCACGACCGTCCCTAGCCGAAGAGCGCCAGGGCCAGGCGATTATCCAGGCCGGTGACAGTGAGTGAGCCATTCGGGGGCAAGAACCATGCAAGCATCACCGCGGCAATGCCCGCAGCTGCGATACCCCTCGATACCCCTCTTGGATCCTCCGAGTTTCACGATCAACAAAACTGAGAGCAAGAGTGCAAGCAGAGCGCTTTTCTCCAAATCGAGTGTGTAACAAACCCCGCAGACGGCCAGAAGGCCCCCAGAAAAACTTTTCGGTTCGGAACCTGACCCTCCGCGGTGTTCCCCGGACCCTTTACACCTGCCACGATCATCAGCACCAGAAGAGTGACGACCACACCGATGAGGCTGCCCGTGATCGACCCTCCAAGGAAACTACTCATGAGGAACCCCGTCCGTATCGTGCCAAAATAGCCCCGCTGTGTTTACGCGTCAACCAGCACAGTTCCGCAAGTTGTTCGACTCGCCTTACATCCAGCGGCAGGCCAGATGGGTTCAGAGATAGTATGCTCGCCTCGCATCCCGCGGATGAAATATTCGAAAAGATCCGGAGAGGGCGCCGTGGGAATGAGTTCACACGAGTCTACCGGTTGAAGCTGAGGAACAGAAGCATGAATGAACAGGCGGAAGCGCCCAGCATTCTGCGTGAATCTTCTGTCATCGTATTTGTCAATTCGGTAGCCGGTGGAGGCCGGGCACGTTCTTATCTGGGACGGATCCAGAAACTATTCGAATCGTTCCCTGTTCATGCGCAATTTGCTATGACGAACAGTGCTGCGGAACTCGAGTCGTCCGTGCAAAATGCCATTTCGCAAGGACAGCGCGTGCTTTTTGCGATGGGTGGGGACGGAACGTTTCAGGCGCTAGCGAATGCGGCATTCGGGGCCGAGGCGCTCTTGGGTATCCTCCCCGTCGGAGGAGGAAATGATTTCGCCGCCGCGCTTGGGTTGCCAGACGATCCGGTCAAAGCGGCTGAAGCCATCCTGCGTGGCACTCCGCGCTTTGTGGACCTGGTGAAAGTGCGAACAGCCGAAGGGCGAACGCGCTTGTATGCAGGGGGAGGTGGCGTTGGACTTGACGCGGAGGCAGCGCGCTATGCGAACGGCGCTTTCCGCCGGTTTCCCGGTCGATCGCGTTATCTTGCGTCGGCGCTACGCGCGCTGGTGGAGTATGTGCCCCTCAAAGTCCGTATCGACTTTCCGGGGAGCACTCTCATCTCGTGGGAAGCGAAGGCATTGCTGGCAGCGGTGTTGAATTCCCCAACTTATGGAGCCGGTCTGAGGTTGGCCCCCGGAGCAGCTCTTGATGACGGGTCGCTCCAGGTTGTCCTGATCGAAGATATCGGCATGTTCGGAGTATTGTGGCTACTACCGCGGCTGATGGGGAGCGGTGAACTTCGAACCTCACGCGTGAAACGCTGGCGCACCCAACGCGTGCGGCTCACCACGGACCGGCCATGCATGTTCCACGGAGACGGTGAGATCATCGGAACAGCGCCGGTGGAAATCGAAGTGGTGCCCAGGGCAGTGCAGGTCTTAGCTCCCGCACTGCGATAGGGCATTCGCGTACGGCAGGCGGCGCCGAGCAAGCTCGTATTCTTGTGAAAGACTTTGCGACAAATGTCCGGCCCTAATTTCCTTCACTGGACCTTATCCCATTGAATTGCGGCGTCGAGAGTAAGGCGAGCGGACCGGCCCCACCACCAAGCCGCGCAGTCGCTCCACGTGAAAAACCTTGGCGGGAGCGATTCGGGGAGCAACTACACGACCGCGGCAACTGCCGGGACCCTTACTGAATCAGATCTAATACGAGGCCGGTGTAACGCCGCTGGAAGCCCGCGAACTCGCCAAAGATGGGAGAGGTGACGTTGTTATATACGTCGTGTGGGTTTTGGCGATTCGTGATGTCGGTCGAATATACGCCGAGACGAACCTTGTGAGTCTTGGAACGCTCCGTGCGCGGTATGTGGACGGCAAACTCTCGGTAAAGCCTGACGTCAAGCGAGAAGTAAAAGGGGAAACGCTGATCATCGGGCACACCGACATAGTTCTGCAGAACGTCTACGTTTGAAAATGGCAATCCCGAATGCACGTCAGCTACGGGGCTGATGACCATTTTCCAGGGAAGTCGGAAGAATCCCGAAGCTACAACGCGATGGGGAACGTCCGAGGACAGGATACCCGTAGCATTCGGTCGAATTATCGGAATCTGGAAAGGGACAAGAGTATCCGAGAGCGGGTTGAGGTCACCGCGACCCCGGCTCCAGGTGTAGGACAGGCTCATATCGGCGCGCTCGCCGAGGCGGTAGTGCGCAGTGATGTCAGCCTGGCGATACTGTGAAACTCCCGTGTTCTTCAGAGCCAGCAATCCGTCTCCTGCGGTGGGGTCGAGCACCGGATCCAGAAAAAATAGGCCCACGGTGCGGCTGTCAAGGTAGCTAGCTCGGAGGTTAAGATTCTTGCGTACTTGCTGTTCAAGCACGAGATTCCAGCTAAACGTGCGAGGGCTTGATCCAGGGTCGCGCGGCACGCCAGGCGCACTTGGGGGCGCGCCCGAAAGAAGATAGGAATTCACTAGAACCACGGGTTGGCCTATCAGCGCGCCGGAGGAATCGAAGAAGCTGAGCACACGCGCCTGATTGCTAGTGAAGTCCGCCGCAAGCAACGGGACATGGCCGTAGACCTCCGCAGCACCGGCACGAATTACGGTCTTTCCTTCCTTCAGAGAATAGGCTGCGCCGATGCGCGGCGCGAAGGCGGCATCGCGACCGATGGATTGACTGGTTAAACGTGCTCCGAAGTTAAGAGTCAAGTGGCCGTTCAGAATCCAGTGATCCTGGATAAACTCGGCGACCTCCGCATCCGATGCGCTCAACAGGCCCACGCCTTGAAAGTCGATCCGCTCGGCAACCGAGCCATCCTGCGCCAGCAGCTCGATGGGGTGGGAGATGCTGCTACCGTCATAGTTACGATATAAGATGTCCGTCCCAAACCTCACTTCATGGCTACCGTGCCAGGACTTCGCTGAGAGCTGATACGCGGGCAAGACTTCCAATTGGTTGGCCTTACGGTTCCAACTATTGAAGTAATTGCCGGCCCACCCCTCGGGTGAGATTTGCATGTCGGCGGGCCCCTGCCCGCGGGCATTACTGTCGAAGCGGGTGTACCGAACCACGGTGTTCAGCAACGCTCCCGAAACGAATTGATAGGAATCGGAGAAGCCGATGGAAACTCCGCTTCGGCCATAGTTCGTGGACGCAGTTTGCGGGATCAGGGCGTTGATGTTGGCGAAGTCGAGCTCCAGGGGAAAAACATTGACGTTGAAGTTCAGCACGTGCCGAGGCGAAAGTATCAGCTGAAGGTTCGTGAAGGACGTGACACTTCTCGTCTTGATCTCATTCTCGGGAAACGACAACCCGCGCACAGGCTGTCTCCGCAATTCGTATGTAACCTCTTCGGAGAAATTCATCTTGTTCTTGACGAGCGGGCCATCGAACTCAAGTCGTGGGGTCCAGTTGGCAAGCCCCACGAGGTGATCGTTCTTTCCCCGGAAAGCCGGGATGAAATCACGAAGCTTGTAATCCCATATGCCGGAGGGAGGCTTCGTTTCGATCGTCGTCAGGCCGCCTGTAAAACCTCCGTACTCAGAGCTCTCAGGCAGATTGTAAACGGTCATGGATTGAATGATGTCAACAGGAATGGGAATCGAAAAGCTTCCCGAGACGGGATCCACGTTTTCCGCCGAGTCAACAACGAGCATTCCCTGGCTTTCAGCCTGCCCCTTGAACGTCAGTTTGCCCGTGGGAGTCCGAATGACACCCGGTATCAAAGACAAAGCCTCTGTAAATTTCTGGGTAGGCAAAGGCAGACTCTCCAATTGATCGGTGTTGACCGTGGCAGTTATCGCTACATTCTGCGTGGCAATCTCGGCGGCCTCTCCTTGAACTTCGACCTGCTGATTGACGGAACTAATCTGCAGAACAACATCTCTAGCAAGCGGCTGGTCCGTTCTGAGGGTTATCGTAGCGAACCAGGGCTTAAAGCCATCGGCACTTGCTTCCAGTGCGTAGGTTCCGGCGGCAAGATGAGTGAACTCGTAGCGGCCGTCCGCATCAGTCACCGTCGATTGGGGTGTTGATCCCACGGACGGACCCGTCAATTTCACGGTTACTCCGGCAAGGCTATTGGTGGCCCCCTCCCCGGAGACTACTGTGGTCCTGCCAGTAACAGAGGCCTTGGGAACGTTTGAATTTGCAACCTGTGGCTGCCGAGCGAAAGTCGGATAGGCGAGCGGCAGCAACGCGATAGAAATCGCGCAGCAAGCGGCGAACAATGCTTCTCGAGCTATTTTCATTGCAGTTGCGGTCAATCTCCGAAGCCGAAAAAAGACGTTCTCCAACGAAGACTATTTTCCCACAATAGACTGATGATTCGAACCCCGAAGCCCTCCGGGAGTTGCGTTACAGTTTTGGCGGTAGGCCCGAATTGCCTACGAGTGCGCCAATACTGCGCAAAGGCTCTTGCTGACCGCAAGTCGAGCCGAATTACGGCGTATTCTTATGAAACACCTTGCGGCGAATATCCGGCCAGAATTCTCTTAATTCGTTGTCCAGGCCGTCATACAGAATCAGAAAGGCAAAAGTAGTGGCGTTTCGCGAGGCCGTGCGATCCTCCGGAACATGGTAGGCATTGGAGATCGCCGCTGCCACTGCATTGCCAGCCGATTCCGAGAAGTTGAAGCGTTCGTGTCCTGAATCGGTCCGAACGACAAAGAGCCGGTTGATAGCATGGTAGGCTCGGTGAGCAAAGCGCCCGTTTCCCAACTGGTAGTACCGCGGATCTTCATGGAGCAAGCTGGGGAAGATCGCAGTCGTCATAAAGGTGCCGATGCTGTTGTCGGCGAAGGATGCGCCATAGCGTTTTCCGTAGGCACTCCATCCCTGTCCCCACTCTTTTGGATCATTCTTTGCTTGTGCGATTCCCGAGAGGATGCCGTTGAAGGGATAAGCCCCCCAATCGAAAACGCCGGCGGTCGCCAACCTGGATTTCTGGCCGGTTGTGAGCGGCGGAAGCTCTTTGGCGTTTTCGACTGTCCCATAGTTGGGCAGAACCTCGAAGATGCGATCGTTGACGGTTCCTGTTTCTTTCTCGAGCTTGCTCTTCCCAACCGTCTCGCCGGGTTTGTCATTGTGCTTATCTTCCTTCCCGTCTTTGGTATTCTTTCTTTGCGGATCTGAGGGGGCCGTGGCCGGCTGCTGTGCCAACGCAGGCGCAGTGACGATCGTTGGTCCGATCAGAAGTAAAAGCACCATAAGACGCTGCCTCCCATTTTGTCTGACCATCGATAACTCCAATTATCTCCCGGGGACTTGCGATGCAGTAGCAAAAGGGATGACCCCGTTTCCATAATGCTAGGTCCCAACTCTAGATTCGCTGGATGAAGAAAGGGTTTTACCCTCACGCGACCTACAAGCAAGGACTTCGCCCAGCCACCGATGGTATCGGCAACGGGCGAGCACTGCCGGGCAGCTGGCAAACATAGCCCGCCTGAGGGCAGGAAACTAAGGTCAGCTCTTTTTCTTGTCGATCTTGAGATTCAAAACGATGTCCTTGCGACTGTCGAAGCTCGAGACGGTACGGGTTGGGGATTTGGCGCCTTCTTTTTCCGCATGCAATTCGTAGTCGGCATTGGGATCTAGGCCGCTGAAACGGTAGTTGCCGGTGTCATCGGTGTAGCTGCTGCGGACGGAATTGGTGCGCACGTTTTTCAGAAAAACCACGCTGCCGGAAAGAGGGTTATCTGATTTGTCAGCTACCACGCCGCGCACGGTGCGGAGCTGAGCTTCGCGCTTCTTGTCCTGAGCCACACCAACGGCTGCAAAGAGCGAGAGAACCACCACCAGACCGCAGACGCGTCGCCGCACGCTCATCCCTTGCCTCCCGCAGTCGGCTGCATTCGGAACACCATGCTTTCCTCGTTCCTGCCGGTTCTAGTATCGATGGTGCGGGTCTGCTCTGCGAAGCCCTTTACCCGGACAACCATCTCATAGTCTGAGCCTTGGGGCACACGGACTGCAAATTCACCGCGGGAATTCGTGTAGCTCTCCCAGCGGAATTTCTTCTCTCCTGCCCGCCGGATGCGAAGTTGCACGCCCGGGAACGAAAGGGCTTTGTCCGTAAAGACGGTTCCGCGAATCAGAAAATCATTTACGTGGCTGTATATCTTCTTGCCCGGTTTGCTCGGCGGGGCCGCAGGCGCTTGCGAATTGGGAGCAGAACCGGACGGCCGTGGCCTAGGGTCCTGGGCCTGTCCAAATGCCGCACTGAATGAAGCGACAAGCGCAGCCGTGCAGAGAATCGTCATCCACTGCGCGCGGTGCATTAGGTTGCTCCTTGCAATCTTAGATGGCGGCACGAGCAGTGGGGGATGCCAGGCGGGGTGGCGCGTGCCTGTTACTCCTCGTCTTCTTCTTCGTCTTCGTCGTCATCATCTTCGTCGATGAGGTCGCCATTTTCTCCGGTCTTTCCTTCGTCTTCCTCGTCGTCCTCTTCGTCCGAATCATCGGCGATGAGGTTCAGGTGGACGGGATGCGTCTGCGAGACTTCGAGTTCGGATTCGCACTCGGGACAACTCAGGATCTCGCCTTCTTCGACTTCGTCTTCATCGACATCGATTTCGGCGGAACATTCAGGGCAACGGATCACGGCTCCACCCTCCGTATTGTCGTTTGCAAAGTGGGGGTACGAGGACCGTACCCACCACTGTGCAGCGTATTATATACCGCGGCGTATGAAGTCAACTCCCGTGCGTGGCGGCACTGCTTCGAACGCCATTGCATCATGGATAGAAGGACCCTTCGAATGACCTCTTCCAGAGAGTACCCCGAACGGCCAATGGTTGGTATCGGGGGCGTGATCATCGATCAGGGCCGCACGCTGCTGATCCGCCGCGGCAGCGAGCCGCTGCGTGGCGAGTGGTCGATCCCCGGCGGCACGCTGGAGCTTGGCGAAACGCTGGAGGAGGGTGTCGTGCGCGAATTGCTCGAAGAAACGGGGATCAAGGTTCGCGTCATCGAGATCATTGAGGTGTTCGACAGGATTTACGCCGATGATGGCACAATCGTGGCGCAGGCCCAGAAGAAACCGCGTTTTCACTATGTCATTGTGGACTATCTCTGCGAACGCATCGAAGGTGATCCTCGCGCGGGGAGCGATGTCACGGACGTGGCCTTCGCGCGCGAAGAAGAACTTAGCAAATATCGGTTGACGGAAACCGCGACACGCATCCTGAAGAAAGCGTTCGCGATGGATCGTGCGCGGCGGGCCGCAAAATAATGGGACGCACGATCAGGGAGCTTTAGCAATTTCGATGCTTCCGTTGGAATCAGTGAGTTGAAGTTGGCAGCCGCCCGAACCGATAGTTCCGTTCAGTGTATCGCCCCCGATACTGCCCGTTGAAGTAACCGGCAATTCCGAGGAAATCCGGCCGAAAGAAGTCCTTGCCGTGAGGTTGTAACCCAAGCCCTCCGGAATGCGCACGCGGATGGATGAGAACGATGTCTTCAGCGAAATATCGCGGCAACCGCTGGCCGGACGCATGGCCGTAACCGAGATCGCTCCGTTCTGATTGTCGACCGTGATCCGCCCGCCAACCGATTCCAGTAGGACACCCGCAAAAGAGGTCTTCACGCTGGCGTCGCCCTTCACGCTTCTTGCGGTGACCGAGCCGTTGCTGTTCTCCACCGTTAGATTGCCGTTGATCCGTTCCGTCGAGACACTTCCGAAACTGGTCTTAGCAAAAGTATCTCCGCCGATGTCGGTGAGCGTGATGCCCCCGTTCCCCGTGATGGCGCGAATTCCCTTCGGGACGTTCGCAGCTTCGATGGCGCCAAATGAGGATTTTAGCGTGACGCTCCCGCGTGCATCGCGCACCATGATTTTTCCATTGGAGGTTTCGGCGTCTAGCGCACCGCTGATGGTGTCCAGCTCGATGTTGCCGAAGGAATCGCGAATAGTTACGGAGCCGCCCGTCACCGCGCTGCCCTTGACCCGGCCATTGTTTGTGGTGCAATTCACCCGGCCATATATATCGGTAAAAGCGACGTTGCCGAAGCTGTTGGTGATGTCGGCAGCGCCCCCGATGTTCGAAACTTCGACGTTCCCGTTGTTGTCGCGGACCGAAAGATCGCCACGGATATTCCGTGTGTCCACACTCCCAAACGAAGTCGTGATGTTGGCGGAGGCGGCATCCGTCAAAGCAACCGCGCCATTGCCGCCCGTAATGGTCACCGCGCCTTGAATACTTTGTGTGGTGATGCTGCCGAAACGATTGCGTACTTCGAGAGTGCCCTTTACGTCGGACACCCGCACGGAGCCGTTGTTGTCGCTCACGGAGACATTTCCGACGGCTCCAGTGAGCTCGATGCTCCCAAAAGCATTGTTCCACCGGCCAACGCCGGCGTCACGGGCGGTGAGCGTGCCGTAACCGTTCTCAACATCTGCGGCTCCGTGGATTCCTACTACATCGACATTCCCGAAACTGTTTCGCACGGTAATCGGGGCGTCGGATGGCATCCCAATGTCATAACTGACGGACCACGAAGAGTTCTTGCTGGAGTGAAACCATTTTTTCTCTTCCTCGGGATAGATAGTCTTGATGCGTACTCCTTCCCCGGTCTGTTGCACTTCGATCTTGATTTTTTGCGCGAAGGATTCTGCTTCCTCGTGCGAGCTGGCCTGCGCGCGAATCGTGGCAGAAATCTTGACGTCGCGGCCGGACTCACCGTGGAGCCTGACGCTACCGAACTTGTGATCGACGCGCACGGACTGGCCAGCGCCGAGCGTTACCGTCTGCTGAAAATCCTTCGACACTTGTTCCTGCGCGGGATTTGCGGCGGGCATCGGCTTCGCCGTGAAGAGCAGCATCGTGGAGAGCAATCCCGCAACTGCCGCGAGACGCAACGGCTCTCTCCGGAAAACGCTTCGATGTCGAATCATTATTGTTTAGTCTCCAAAACTTCCTCGAGTGTGTGCTGCTTCTCTTGATACATGGCAAGCAACTGGTGGCGCAGTTGCGCATTCGATGGATTCATTCCCGCCTGCGCGCGCAGATCGGCGATCGCGCCATCCAGTACCAGCAATTTCTCGTGATAGTTGGCAAGCAGCGGCGTTGCAGGATTGTCGAGTTGCGGCTTGGCCTCAGCGGCGAGCTTGTCGATCGCCTGCACGTAGGTGGTTTCCGCACTCTCGACTTCCTTGAGAGCCTTGCTCCTTAGAAGTGATTGGTCTCCTGGTTGCCCATTCCTAGGCGGATGCAGGTAGAACCAACCCGCAGAAATCGTCAGAACCAGAACGAAAGCGCCAGCCGCCGCAGTTTGCCATCCCAGCGGAATCTTTCGGAAGAAGGAAAACCAGCCCCGGCTCTCGGCGCGCAGGGTCTTCCGCTCGGCCTCCTCGGCAAGGGCGCGTTCAATGCGCGGCCAGAGTGCAGGGCTTTCGGTGTAGTCGCGTAGCTCTTGTGCGGCAAAGCTCAGCGATGTCCAGGCACCAAGCTCTTCCGCACAAAGCGGGCAGGTGGCTGCGTGTGCTTCGAGCGCCGCCCATTCGGCGAGCGTGCCATCTTCGAAAATCCGATCGCGATCGTTGCAGGTGACGTTCATGTTTTTCACCGTGCCTCCGCAGCGCTGCTGCGCGGAGGTTCAAGCATCTGTCGAAGATTTTTCTTTGCCTGAAAGAGCGTGTTTTTCGAGGCCGCCTCGGTCATCTCCAGCATCCGGGCGATCTCCGCATGGCGGAAACCTTCGACCTCGTACAAGAGAAAAACATCGCGCTGGTGTTGCGTGAGCTTGGCGAGCGCGCGCTCCAGCGCCATGCGCAGAGCAGGATGCGCTCCAGGCGCGCGGGGTTCATGGCGCGGCGTCTCCTCGGAATCGTGGTTCGCGACTTCTTTCTTGCGCAGGCGGCTGCGCCGCGCGTCGTAGCAGGTGTTAATCAATATTCGGTAGGTCCAGGTGGCGAAACTCGATTGGCCGCGAAAGCTGGCGATGCTGCGCTGCACTTTCAGAAATGTCTCCTGCACGGCGTCTTCGGCGTCGATGGGATTGCCAAGAACATTCCGCGCCAGGTTCTTCATGCGCGCACCGTGCATCGCATACAGACGCTCGTAGGCGCGCAGATCGCCGGACCGGCAGGCAGCGGCCAGTGCGGCATCCTCACTCAGCGCATTCACGACGGCCGGGCGGGGGCCGCCAGCAAAGTGCTCGGAAGGTTCCACTGGCGTCCCCCGTTCGCGCGGCATGGAAGAGATTCTAGCCTTCCAAGGCAGCGCAAGTCCCATAGTTCCCATTCCTGGCTCCTGGGGTATAGACGACGGCGCAGGGTGAAATGTCAGGGGTGCGTGCTGATAGAAGTTAGGTCAACAAGCTTTGTGTTATGAATAGTTTATTGCACATTCTTTGTCGGCGAGGGGGCGGAATCCACGCCAAAATAGATCTTCTTGTGCAGAAGGCTGTTTTCGTGTTCGATCACAAAGTGATTCTCGGGACAATCTTCGGTGATCAGGGAGCCGCAGCCCCTGCACATCCTTGGGGACGTCGAAAACGAAATCTGTGGTGTAGGATTCGCCCGGCCGCAATGGTTCTGTGAGAGGCGTAGACGTGCCACCGATGCGAGCAAGCGCCGCCTGACGTGGCGCTAAGAGCACGCTTGCGGTTCCATTACTCCGCTGCGTTTGCCCTTGCCCGAGTTCCTTTGCGGCACGCATCGTTTACCTGATCAGGCGTGGCTCGAAATTCTCCACGAACGCATATGTGGACAACGCACCCAAGAGAAGTAACGCGAGCATGATTTCCGCAAGGTTCCATATCCGGAGCGACAGAGCAATTTTCAACACCGGCGGTTTCTCCGGTTCGATCTTCACCGAGGCAATCGATCGTGCGTTTATCGCGAACGCGATTGCCAAAGTCCCCAGGATGAGGATAGGGCTACCGAAGAATTTCAAGCCAGGAGCATCATGCCGCAGGGCCGACATCGTAACGAAATAAGTTGGTACCACCAACAGAAGAACTCCGACCACAGCCGAAACATCGTTTGAAGAACGAGGAAAAGCTCTCATGACAATAACTCCTTCGGACACATCCTGCTGGACTAACCCGCGATAGCATCGGGCAATGCGCCGCGAGTGCGTTCGCGTCTGCTGAATTCCTTCACGGCCGCATCCAGATCGGCGGCGGTAAAGTCCGGCCAGCGTTTCTGAAGGAATTCAATTTCTGCGAATGCGCATTCCCACAAGAGAAAATCCGAGAGACGCTGTTCGCCGCCCGTGCGAATCAGCAAATCGACTTCCGTCGAGCCCCCGCGGTGGACTTCCGCAAGCACGTTGCTGAAGGACTCGGGAGAAAGCTCGGTGACTTTGTAAAAGCGGCAGGCGGCATGATAGATGGCTTCGCGGGCGGAATAATCCACCGCGAGCCGAAGGTGCAGACGCGTGCCCTTTGCCGTGGCGGCTTCCGAATCCGCGATGGCCTGGCGCAGCGTGGCGGGCAAGCGATCGCGGCGCCCGATGATGCTGATCCGCACACCTTCGTCGATGCAGTGCATGGTCTCCGTCAGCAAGTACTCGTGGAGCAGCCACAAGATCGCTTGAACCTCGGCAGTGGGACGCTTCCAATTCGCGGAGGAAAGCGCGAAAAGCGTCAGTGTGTAAATGCCGAAGCGAGGCGCGGCTTCGATGACTCGCCGGGCTGCTTCGGCACCGGCGCGATGACCGGCGGAACGCGGCAAACCTCGCGAGGTGGCCCAACGCCCATTGCCGTCCGAAATGATGGCTACGTGGAGCCGCGGAGCCGGGGCCATGGCCGGCTGGAGTGTGGGAATTTGCCGTACCGTCAGATGATGATGCATGAGCATATTCTTTCTCCGCCGCGGAGGAAGCTTCGCAAACTACTCTGCAATGCAAAGTGACAGGACAAAAAATTTTGCCGTTCAGCCTTCGCGCGTCGCGCGGATCAGCGCTTCCATATGATTCAAGTAGCGCTCCAGTGCCCGACGCCCCGCTGCCGTCAGGCGATATTCGGTCTTCGGCAAGCGCCCGTCGAAAGATTTCGTGCACACGATGTAATCGGCCTCTTCCAGCTTGCGCGCGTGAACGCTCAGGTTGCCGTCGGTGGTTTTCAGTAGCGCTTTGAGCTCGTTGAAAGTCAGCGAGCGGTTAACCGCCAGCGCGCTGACGATACCCAGGCGAACGCGTTCGTGAATCAGCCGGTCCAGATCCGCTGGGACGGTTTCCCGCGCCGGATTGCGGATGGCTTCCAGGGAGGCGCCCCGCTCGCGTGACCGCTGCAGACGTTCTTGATGCGCTGTAGACGACTTAGCCATCTGATTTCCTGCTAGCCTCCATAATGCCGGGCGATCCACCAGCCGAAGCCGATCTGCACGACCCCAAAGCCCGCACCCATGAATGCATC
>WNGJ01005485.1_pt1 | contig 13330 bp, 10 predicted proteins | sample 5400611 | NCBI WGS metagenome assembly WNGJ01 (sample SAMN13153375, study PRJNA577476) | soil metagenome | isolation source: 40 cm soil or saprolite under Garry oak tree replicate 1 | place: USA:California | collected 2016-06-15 | reverse complement strand
CGGGCGGCGATCCGCGCAAGGCCGCGCTCCTGGCCGCGCTCGAGGACGAGGACGCGTGACGATCGCTTCCGCCAACCAGATCGTGCTCGGACGACTGACCGGGGCGGAGCCGATCCTGATCGACTGCGGGCCCGCCCGCACGGTGATGGGGCTCACCGGCCGCACGGTGCTCCACGCGGGACCACCGCTCGGCTGGGAGACGGCCTGCGAGACCATGAAGGCGGCCATCCTCTGCGCTATCCGTTACGAGGGATGGGCGGCCGACGATGCCGAAGCCCTCGACCTCCTCGTCAAGGGCGAGGTGGAGATCGCGCCATGCCACGCGGCGGGGGCGGCAGGCCCCATGACGGGCATGGTCACGCCCTCCATGCCCGTCTTCCTCGTCGAGGAGCGGCGGTCCGGCGGCCGCGCCTTCGCCACCGTCAACGAGGGGCTCGGCAAGGTCCTGCGCTTCGGCGCCAATGACCCGAGCGTCATCGAGCGGCTGCGCTGGATCGAGGGCGAGGCTGGCCCCCTCCTCGGCGCGGCCATCCAGGCCAGCGGAGGCATCGATCTCCGCGCCCTCATGGCCCAGGCGCTCCGCATGGGCGACGAGATGCACCAGCGAAACATCGCCGCCTCGTCGCTCCTCGCGCGCCTGCTCATGCCCCACCTCGCCCGCGCCGGCAAGGACCAGGACGCGCTTGCCCGCGTGGCCGAGTTCATGGCGGGCAACGACCAGTTCTTTCTGAACCTGGCCATGGCCGCGGGCAAGGCCTCGGCGGATCCATGCCTGGATGTCGCGGGCTCCACGGTCGTCGCGACCATGGCGCGCAACGGTACGGACTTCGGCATTCGCGTGGCCGGGCTCGGCGATCGCTGGTTCACCGCGCCCGTCAACACGCCGCAGGGACTCTACTTTCCGGGCTTCGGCCCCGAGGACGCCAATCCCGACATCGGCGACAGCGCCATCATCGAGACCATCGGGCTCGGCGGATTCGCCATGGCCGCCTCCCCCGCCGTGGCGGCCTTCGTGGGCGCGGGCGGCTTCAGACAGGCGGTGGCCGTGACGGAAGAGATGGCGGAGATCTGCGTGGGCGAGCACCCGCGCTTCCGCATTCCGGCCCTCGACGATCGCGGCTCCCCCGTGGGCATCGACGTGCGCAAGGTGGTGGAGACCGGCATCACGCCCCTCATCAACACGGGCATCGCGGGACGCAGGCCCGGGACCGGCCAGATCGGAGCCGGCGTGGTCCGCGCGCCCCTCGCCTGCTTCGAGCAGGCGCTCGAGGCGCTCGCGGCGGCGCGCTGATGGCGCTCCTGTTCGATCTCCTGCTGCAGGGCTGCCGGCTTCCCGATGGTCGGATCGCCGACGTGGGCGCTCGCGCAGGGCTCGTCGCCGAGATCGGCACGCTGGCCGGGCGCTCCGCCCATCGAGCCGTGGACTGCGGCGGGCTTCTGCTCACGCCCGGTCTCGTGGACGCTCACATCCATCTCGACAAGGCGCTGCTCTCCGACCGGACGCCCTCCTTGGAGGGCACGGTGGCGGAGGCGCTGCGGGTGACGGGGCACGCCAAGCGCCGCTTCACCGTGGAGGACATCCGCGCCCGCGCGCGCCAGGCCCTCGATCTGGCCGTGCGCGCGGGCACCACGGCCATGCGGAGCCACGTCGAGGTCGATCCCATCGTCGGCCTCAAGGCTCTCGAGGCGCTCCTCCCTCTCAAGCGCGAGTACGCGCCGGCCATCGATCTCCAGCTCTGCGCGTTCGCCCAGGAGGGCATTCTCCAAGCGCCGGGCACGGAAGCGCTGCTCGCCCGGGCTCTGGAAAGCGGCGCCGACCTCGTCGGCGGCTGCCCCTACAACGACACGGACGCCCACGCCCAGATCGACATCGTGTTTCGCCTCGCGCGGGAGTTCGACGTCGACGTGGACTTCCACATCGACTTCTTCGACGAGCCCGAGCACATGGACGTGCTTTACGTCGCCGAGCAGGCCGTGCGCTGGGGCTGGCAGGGGCGCGTAGCGGTGGGGCACGCGAGCGAGCTCGGGGCCCTCGAGCCGGAAGAGCTCGACCGCGCCGCGGCCATTCTGAAGGATGCGGGAGTGGGCGTCATCATCCTGCCCGCCACCGATCTCTATCTCATGGGGCGCAAGGACGCCCGGAATGTCAGGCGTGGCCTGGCGCCGGCCAAGCGCCTGCTCGCCGCGGGGGTCACGGTGGCCGTGGCCACGAACAACATCCTGAACGCCTTCACGCCCATGGGCACGGGCGACCTCGCCCTCATGGGCTATCTCATGACCGCCGCGGCGCACATGGGGACGGAGCGCGATGTCGCGGACATCCTCGCCATGCTGACGGAATATCCGGCGCGGATGCTCCGGCTGCCCGAGCATGGGCTCCGGGTGGGCGCCCGCGCCGATCTCGTGCTCTGGGAGACGGAGCGGGCGGCCGAAGCCGTGACGACCATGGCGGCCCGCCGGCTCGTGGTCAAGGCGGGGCGGCTCTCCATCCAGCACGAGCGGAGGTGCACGGAGTTCTGGCGTGAAAGCTCGTGATCGTGCCAGACTGAGATCCCCGACATGGACACGCTCCGCACCCTCGAGATCCTCATCACGTCGCGCACGCCCCTCATCGCCATCGAGACGCTCGAGGAGGAGCGCGCCGAGCAGGCGCTCGAGCGCGTGGCGGGCCGTCTCCGCATCCCGCTCTTCACCTGGACCATGACGCGAGGGCTGCGTCGCTCGGGCGCCGTCGATTCGATCTACGAGACGAAGGAGCCCCTCAAGGCCCTCCGGAGCGTCGCCGAGATGAACGAAGGCATCTATCTGATGAAGGATCTCTACCGCTCGCTCAACGACGCGGCGGTGGTCCGCACGATCCAGGACCTCGCCCACGCCTTCGCGCGCGACCGGCGCGCCCTCGTCATGACCGCCCCCCGCATGGATCTGCCGCCCGAGCTGGCCGGCCTCGCGAGCCTGGTCAGGCTCGAGCTGCCCACCCAGTCGGAGCTCCGCAAGCTGACCGAAGAGGTCTTCGTCAACCTCGCGCGCCAGCACAAGCTCGGGCCGCCGCCCAGCGCGGAGATTCTCGACAAGGTCGCGGCCGCGCTGCGAGGGCTGACCCTGTTCGAGGCGGAGCGGGCCGTGACCCGTGCCGTGCTCGACGACCTCACCCTCGATCCTCGCGACCTCGAGGTGATCGCGGAGATGAAGCAGGAGCTGCTCTCGAAGGAGCGCGTGCTCGACTGCGTGCCCGTGCCCGAGAGCCTGGGTGACGTGGGCGGCCTCGCCGGCCTCAAGGCCTGGCTCGACAAGCGCAAGCGCGCCTTCACCCCGGAGGCCAAGGAGTTCGGCGTGCCCGCCCCGCGCGGCATCCTCCTCCTCGGGGTCCAGGGCTGCGGCAAGAGCCTGGCCGCCAAGGCGGTGGCCAGGGACTGGGGATTGCCGCTCCTCCGGCTCGAGCCGGGCCGGCTCTTCGACAAGTTCATCGGCGAGTCCGAGAAGAACCTCGACCGCGCCCTCGCCACGGCCGAGCGCATGGCGCCCTGCGTGCTGATGATCGACGAGATCGAGAAGGGCTTCGCCTCCGTGGTCAGCTCCGAGTCCGACGGCGGGCTGTCGCGCCGCATCCTCGGGCGGCTCCTCGGCTGGCTCCAGGACCGCTCTGCCCCCGTCTTCCTCGTGGCCACGTGCAATCAGATCGACGCGCTGCCCCCCGAGCTCATACGAAAGGGCCGCTTCGACGAGATCTTCTTCATCGACCTGCCCACGGCCGACGAGCGGCGCCAGATCTTTTCCATCCACCTCGCGCGTCGTCACCGCGATCCCGCGGGCTTCGATCTGGCCGCCCTCGCCGCGGCCTCGGAGGGCTTCAGCGGCGCCGAGATCGAGCAGGCCGTGGTCTCCGCGCTCTACACCGCCTTCGCCCGCGGCGTGGAGATCTCCACCGATCTCATCGTCGACGAGCTGAAGGCGACCAAGCCGCTGTCCGTCACCCGCGCCGAGGACATCGAGGAGCTCCGCGAGTGGGCTCGAGGGCGCGCGGTCCCCGCGGCATGAGCACGATGCTCGAGGGCATCAGGGTGCTCGACCTGTCGCGGGTCATCGCGGGGCCGTACTGCGCCACCATGCTGGGCGACCTCGGCGCGGACGTGATCAAGGTCGAGCGGCTTCCCGTGGGCGACGACCTCCGCGTGCTGCGGGGCAAGAACGGCATCAGCGCCTCCTTCAGCGCCATCAACCGCAACAAGCGTGGCATCGCCGTGGATCTCCAGCGCCCCGAGGGCGTGACGATCGCGCTGGAGCTCGCGCGGCGGGCGGACGTGGTCGTGGAGAACTTCCTGCCGGGCGTGGCGGCCAAGCTCGGGGTGGGCTACGCGGCGGTCAGCGCCATCAATCCCGCCGTCGTGTACGTGTCGGTGACCGGCTTCGGCCAGGACGGCCCGCATTCCAGGCGCCCCGGCTACAACACCATCGCCCAGGGGATGAGCGGGCTCATGGCGCTCACCGGTCATCCCGGCGATCCTCCCACCCGGGTCGCCGGCTCCACCTCGGACCTGTCGGCGGCCTGGGTCGCCTTCGGGAGCGTCTGCGCGGCGCTGGTGCATCGCTTCCGCACGGGGAAGGGGCAATACCTCGACGTCAACCTGCTCGCCTCGAGCCTCTCGCTCCTCCCGGACCCGACGGCCATCTTCTTCGACACGGGCGTGCGACCCCAGCGTGAGGGAAATCGCAACCCGGCCATCGCGCCGGGAGGCGCGTACAAGACCAAGGACGGCTACATCAACATCGTGATCATGAACCAGGATCAGTGGGGGCGCTTCTGCGGCGCGCTCGGCGAGCCCGCGCTCGAGAAGGAGCCGCGCTTCGCCACCAACGCGGAGCGCATCTCGCGCTACGACGAGTTCGTGGCCTACGTGGAATCGCGCCTGGCCACGGCGGCCACGGCCGAGTGGATCGAGCGCTTCGAAGCCGCGCAGATCGCCGCGGGCCCCGTCTACGAGTTCCACGAGGTCTTCGAGGACCCCCAGGTCCAGCACCTGGGCCTCGTGGCCACGTTCGACCAGCCCGGGCTCGGCCCCGTGCACGCCCTCCCCTTCCCCACGCGCGCCTCGGCCACGCCCGCCGCCATCCGTCGCCCCGCTCCGCTCCTCGGCCAGCACACCGGAGAAGTGCTCACCGAGCTTGGCTATGCCGAGGATCAGATCAAGCGGCTGGCGGTCGAAGGCACGATCCTCCTCCACCCGTCGCCCTAGAGCTCCCTCTGGCACGCTTGCGGAAGTCGGGGCTTCCGTGTACTGTCGCCTTCGGTCGTCAGAGTCTTCGTCCGTCGATTCCTCCCGCCGGTGGAGATTGAGCGCATGACAGGGCATCCTCCCTCGCGGCTCCGTTGGCCGGGCCCCGCGCGTCTTCTCATCACCAACGCCGGACGCGGCGCGAGCAACAATCTCATCCGAAGCTTGAGGGCCGGAGACCCGTCGCTCGCCATCCTCGGGTGCCACCACGATCAATTCGTCCTGAAGAACTCGGATGCGGACCACAACTACCTGGTTCCACCCGCGGGCCATCCCCGGCGCATCTCGATGCTGCGGCGGATCCTCAAGACGGAGCGTGTCGATCTCCTCGTGCCCACCTCGGACGACGATGTCGTCGAATTCTCCCGTGCCCGGAACGGGCTGGGCCATCACCTGTTCCTCCCGCGGCCAGCCACGATCGAGGCGTGCCAGGACAAGTACGGCCTGAGCGTACGTCTGCGCACTCGTGGCATTCCCGCTCCCCTCACGTATCCGGTGACGAGCCTTTCTCACCTCGGGGCCATCTTCCGGCGGCTCGGTCGGCCGGCGCGAGCGTGGTGCCGCATCCGGACAGGCGCGGGCGCCCTCGGGGCCATACCGGTGGCCAGCGCGGCCCAGGCGAACAGCTGGATTGCGTACTGGCGAGATCTGCGCGGGGTACCCGTCACGTCGTTCACGGTTTCGGAGTACCTCCCCGGGCGCGACTTCGGCTGCCAGAGCCTCTGGAAGGACGGGCAACTCGTGCTGATCAAGACCTACGAGCGGCTGTCCTATCTCGGCAGCGGCAGTCAGCCCGCGGAAGTCTCATCGGTAGCCGCCCTCGCCAAGACCGTCTACGAGCCGCGCGTGGTGGAGGTCTGCGAGGCCGCCATCCGAACGCTCGACGGAAAGGCCTCGGGAGTCTTCAGCGTCGACCTGAAGGAGAATGCCGCGGGGACGCCGTGCGTCACCGAGATCAACGCCGGCCGCTTCTCGTCGGCCACGAACATCTTCGATCTCACGGGGAAACACAACATGGCCGTCACCTACGTGCGGCTCGCCCAGGGCGAGCGCCCGGGGGTGTCGGGAACATATGACGCGGTGGCAGACCATTACATGCTTCGCGACGTCGACACGCTGCCGCGCATGTTCGACGCCGAGCAGTTCTTCGATGCCGTCATCGACGGCCGCGGCTCCGCATGAGCGGGCAGGTAGACTGATCTCCACCAAAGGGGGAACCTGACATGGCGAATCTCCAAGTTCGGCAGACAGTACGGACGGGCAGAACCTTCATCCGGATCTCCGCCACTCCGAAATCCCAAAAGACGCGACGGCTGCTCAGCCGTTTCCGGAAGGAGGTCCAAAGCTTTGAGAAGAGGTGGAAAGCGGCGGCCAAGGCCGCGAAGAAACTCGCGCGCCGCTGAGACGGATAGAGACGCGATCGTCGAGACCATCGAGATCACGGGAGACCTCGGCAGCCACGCCGTCGAGGCTCTCCGTCTGGAGATCCAGCGCCTGGCCCGTCGTTGCGGACTGGACGTCACCGAGATCCGGATCGAGACGAAAGGCGCGGAGCGGTCAGGCTAGTCCTCGCATCTCGCCTTCCGCTTGGTCGAGCCAGAGCGACATCTCGAGCGATCGGAATGACTCGATGGCCCGGGCGAGATGCCGCTCCGCTTCTTCCCGGCGCCGCGCCTGCCCGTAGAGCCTTCCCAGGCCAAGGTGGCATTGGGCGACGAGGGGACGCATTCCGAGCTCCTCGGCGAGCGCGCGCGCCTGCTCGTAGGCTTCGGCCGCCCGCTCGACGTCCGGAACCGGCTGGTGGGACGCGACCAGCGCCGCGAGCCGGAGGGCATAGGCCTCGCGTCCGCGCTCCTTTCGCTCTCGGGCGAGCGCCAGGGCTTCACGGGCCGTACGCGCCGCGTCGGCCGCCCGGCCCGCGAGGAGGTAGCCCTCTCCGAGCCGGGCGACCAGAATCGAGTGCTCGCCCAGTCTCCCGATCGAGAGCCCCTGGGTCACCGCCTCCTCCAGAAGGGGGATCCCCTCCGGGCAACGCCCCGACAAGGCGTACGCGTATCCGAGTGGCGAGGCGAGCAGGGGCAACATGAGCGGCAGATTCAGGGAGCGGCATATCTGGAGACCCCGCTCGAGTAATCGGATCGCCGCGACGAGGTCGCTCTTGACGAGGAAAAGCGTCCCCACGCCACAGTAGGCGAAGGCGAGGCTGTACTGGTGGTCGGCGGTCACGGCAAGGCGGATCCCTTCCTCTCCGCAGCCGATCCCCTCGCGAAACTCCCCGCGCTCGGCCAGCTCGTACACGAGATAAATTCGCGAGAATACCGAAAGGCGACCGGCCGAGGCCATGTCCTCCCGAGCGGGATCTTCCCGCAAGGCGTCCACGACCTTCGTCAGCAGCTCGCTCGCTCCCACGAAGTCGCCGGTGGCCCCATAGGCCGGCCCGAGGTGGGTGCCCACGGCGATCCAGAGCGGAATGTCCTCGAGCGCCTCGGCGATGGCCAGCGCGCTCCGCCCGGACTCTACGGCGCGGTCGAGATCACCGATGAGCCGGAAGTACTGGCACATGAATGAGAACACCCAGGCGAGCCGGCGTTGATCGCCCAGCCGCTGGGCGATCTTTTCCGCCTCGGAAAGATACCCGAGGATTGGCGCGAAATCGCCCACCGGATGCAGCGAGTTGCGCAGATCGAATCGGACATCCACCGCTTGCTCCAGGGTCGCTCCGTCCTCGGGGAGATGCGGGATGATGTTCAGCGCCTGCTCGAAGTAGGCGACCGCCTGTCGATGCGCCGAGCGGGACGCGGCTCGGGCGCCCGCTCGGCGCAGATAGCGCACCGCCTGCGCCCACGCCTCGCCCCGCAGGGCGTGGTGGGCGAGCAGCTCGACCTGCTCCGTGCTCCGCCCGCCGTGCAGCCGCTCGAGGGTCTCCACGATCCGGCCGTGCAGCTCCCGACGCCGGTCTTGGAGGAGGCCGCCGTACGCCACCTCATGCGTCAGCGCGTGCTTGAACGCGTACTCGAGATCGGGGAGGAGATGGGTCTCGTACAGGAACTCGGCGGCCTGGAGGTTGGCGAGCTGCCGCCGCAGCGCCGGCTCGTCCACGTCGGCGATGGCTTGGAGCACCGCGTACGGCACATCCTTCCCGACGACCGCGGCTGACTGGAGAAGCCGCTTCTCCGCGGGAGGCAGGCGATCGATGCGGGCGGCGAGGACCGCTTGAATGGTCACGGGCACTTGGATGGTCCGGAGGTCCCGGACCAGGTGATAGCCTCCGCGCTCGCCGGCGAGATCCCCGGTTTCGGCGAGGGTGCGTACGCTCTCCTCGAGAAAGAACGGATTGCCCTCCGTCCGCTCGATGAGCAGGCGCTTGAGGGAATGCAGGCCGGCGTCGTCTCCGAGGAGGGCGCTCAGCACGGCCTCCGCGCCGGCTCCCGCGAGGGGATCGATCCTCAGCTGCGTGTAGTACGTCCTGTTTCCCCAGGCGTGCTGGTACTCGGGCCGATAGCCAGCCAGAAGGAGCATCCGGGCCGTGGGCAGACTCTCCACGAGACCGTCGAGAAGAGCCTGGCTCTCGGAATCCACCCAGTGAAGATCGTCGAACACGAGAAGGAGCGGCTGCGCCCGGCTCTCCCGCAGCAGGAGCCGCTTGACGGCGTCGAGGATGAGCCGGCGGCGCTGCGATGGATCCAGGACCCGCCACTGCGCGTCCTCGCCCAGCGCGTCGAGGAGGGCCAGGAGCGGGGCCACCGCGGACTCGAGCCCTCGGTCGAGAGCGAGGAGCTTGCCCGTCACCCGTTCGCGGATCGTCCGCGCATCGTCTCGAGCCTCGATCCGGAAGTAGACCTTCAGGAGGTCGATGACAGGCAGATAGGGCGTGGCCCGCCCGTACGACACCGAGCTGGTTTCCAGCGTGAGCCAGTCGCGCGGGCTCGCGACACGCGTGAACTCGTAGAGTAGACGCGACTTGCCTACCCCCGCCTCTCCCACGACCGCGACGAGTTGACCGCGGCCGGCCTGGGCTGCCTCGAGCACCCGCCGGAGCTGGCCAAGCTCGGTCTCGCGTCCGACGAATCGGGTCAGGCCCCCCTGCGCTCGCGCCCGAAGAGACGTCTGGGCGGAGGTCGCGTCGATGATCTCGAATGCCTGGACGGGCTCAGCCAGGCCTTTTACGGGGATGGGCCCCAGCGGCTTCACCTCGACATAGCCTTCCACCAACCGCACGGTCTCCGCGGTGAGACGGATGGTATCCGGAGAGGCGAGCTGCTCCATGCGGGCGGCCAGCTGGGTCGTCCGGCCCACGGCGGTGTAGTCCATGTGGAGGTCGCTGCCGATGGACCGCACGACCACTTCTCCCGAGTTCATGCCCACGCGGATCCGGACCTCGATGCCGCGCGAGTGCCGGAGCGCCTCGGAATACCGCTGGACCGACTCCTGCATCCTGAGGGCCGCGTAGCACGCGCGCACGGCATGGTCCTCGTGAGCGAGGGGCGCGCCGAAGAGAGCCATGATGCCGTCGCCCAGGACCTGGTTCACGGTACCCTCGTAGCGATGGACCGCTTCCATCATCTGCTCGAGCACGCGGTCCAGGATGTGACGGGCGTCTTCGGGATCACGATCGGCCAGCAGTTCCATGGAGCCCTTGAGGTCGGCGAAGAGCACGGTGACCTGTTTGCGCTCGCCCTCGAGCGCCGCGCGTGAGGTCAGGATGCGCTCGGCCAGGTGCGGCGGAGTATACGAGCCGGGCGAGGAGAAACGCTCGGCGGGGGCGACATTGAACGCCACTCCACAGGCGCCGCAGAAGGCCGCGCCGGGCGCGACCACGGCGGCGCACTTGGGGCACGTCTCCGCGAAGGAGGCGCCGCAGTGCTCGCAGAACCTCACGCCGTCGCGATTCTGCGCCTGGCACCGAGGACAGATCATGGCGCCTCCGAGTCGTCCGCGAGCAAAGCACCCGCAGCAGCAAAAGCGTAGCCCCGGGTATGAGTCGCGTCAATCAGAGCGTGTCGTTACACGGTAGCGGGAGAGGTCTTGACAGTAGACTCATCGGGACGGTAGAGTAGCCCAGCATCTTGATCGTCTCCTTTAAGCGGACCCTGAGAGGCCCGCAAGGAGCAGGCATGAGACATCTGGAGTGCAGCGCGCTTAGCCCCAAGCCAGGCTTGGGGCATTTTTTTTCCCCGGTGCCCGCGTGACCGCGCCGAAGGAGAAGGCGCAGGTGCTCGACCAGGCGGGACTCGACCGGGCGCTGACGCGCATCGCCCATGAGATCGTCGAGCAGGCGGGCGGCGCCGATCTCGCTCTCGTCGGCATCAAGAACCGCGGAGAAACGCTGGCCGAGCGCATCGCCGAGAAGATCGCGGGGATCGAAAGCAAGCGGCCGGCCGTGGGCGCGCTGGACATCACCCTCTACCGCGACGACCTGGGGAGCCGCGCCGAACAGCCCCGGGTGCGCAGCACCGAGATCCCCTTCTCGCTCAAGGGCATCACGGTGGTCTTGGTGGACGATGTCCTCTTCACGGGCCGGACGATCCGGGCCGCCATGGACGCTCTCATGGATCTCGGCCGTCCGCGCGTCATCCGCCTGGCCGTCCTCGTGGATCGGGGGCACCGCGAGCTGCCCATCCGTCCCGACTACGTCGGCAAGAACCTGCCCACGAGCCGCAAGGAATCCGTGGCCGTCATGCTCCGCGAGCACGACGGCCAGGACCGCGTCGTGATCCAGGAACCCGAGGAGGGGGAGCCGGAGCCCGCGGGAGGAGCCGCAGCCGAAGGCGAGGCGACCAACAAAGCGGCGAGGCGAGCGAAGATGAAAGATGGTCGGGTCCCCGGCACGCCTACTTCGAGAAACGAGGAATAGCGATGGCCTGGAAGCGCAAGGATCTCGTCAGCATGCAGGACACCGAGGCGGCCGAGATCACCGAGGTGCTCGACACGGCGGAGTCCATGAAGGAGATCGCCACCCGCGAGATCAAGAAGGTGCCCACGCTCCGGGGCAAGACCATCGTCAACCTCTTCTACGAGGCCTCCACGCGCACGCGCACCTCCTTCGAGATCGCGGGCAAGTGGCTCTCCGCCGACGTCATCAACTTCTCCGGCTCGGGCTCGAGCGCCGAGAAGGGCGAGAGCTTCCTGGACACGGCCAAGAACATCGAAGCCATGAGCCCGGACGTGGTGGTGGTCCGCCACAAGGCTCCGGGCGGGCCCGCCCTGCTCGCGAAGCACCTGAAATGCTCCGTGATCAACGCGGGCGACGGGGCGCACGAGCACCCGACGCAGGCCCTCCTGGATCTCCTGACCATCCGCCAGAAGAAGGGCCACCTGGAAGGCCTCAACGTGACGATCGTGGGCGACATCACGCACAGTCGCGTGGCGCGCTCGGACATCCACGCCATGCGCAAGATGGGCATGACGGTGACGGTGGCGGGGCCGCCCACCTTGATCCCGCCCGCCTGCCAGGACATGGGCGTCAAGGTCAGCCACCGCCTCGAGGAGGCGATCGCCCACGCGGATGTCATCATGATGCTGCGCCTGCAGCACGAGCGGATGACGGGCGGCTTCATCCCCTCCCTGCGCGAGTACTCGCGCGTGTGGGGGCTGACGCTCGACCGGCTCACCCACTGCCGGCCCGACGTCCTCATCATGCATCCGGGACCGGTCAATCGCGGCGTCGAGCTTTCCCCGGAGGTCGCCGACAGCCAGTACTCGGTCATCCTCGATCAGGTCACGAACGGCGTCGCGGTGCGGATGGCCGTCCTCTACCTCCTCGCCGGGAGCAGGGCCGCATGAGCCTGCTCCTCAAGGGCGGCCGCGTCGTCGATCCCGCCAGTGGCCTGGACGGCGTGCAGGACGTGCTCGTCACCGACGGCACCATCGCCAAGCTCGGTCGCGGGCTCAAGGCGTCGGAGGGCGGCCAGGTCGTGGACGCCGCGGGCAAGGTCGTGTGCCCGGGCTTCATCGACATCCACGTCCACCTGCGCGAGCCGGGCTACGAATACAAAGAGACCATCGCCAGCGGCACGCGCGCGGCGGCGGCAGGGGGCTTCACCTCGGTGGCCTGCATGGCCAACACGCTGCCCGTCAACGACAACCGCGCCGTCACCGACTTCATCCTGGCCAAGGCGCGCGTGGAAGGCGCCGTGCGCGTCTACCCGATCGGCGCGGTCACGCGGGGCCTCAAGGGCCAGGAGCTGGCCGAGATGGCCGAGCAGGCCGAGGCGGGCTGCGTCGCCTTCTCCGATGACGGCCTGTGCGTGATGAACGCGGAGATCTACCGTCGCGCCATGGAGTACGTCCTGCCCTTCGGCACGCCCATCATCAGCCACGCCGAGGACGAGCACCTCGCCCATCGCGGGGCCATGCACGAGGGGCTCGTCTCGACCGAGCTCGGCCTCGCCGGCCAGCCCTCGGCGGCCGAGGACGTGATGGTCGCGCGCGACATCCTCCTCGCCGAGCTGACGGGCGCTCACGTGCACATCGCCCACATCTCGACGGTGGGGGCCGTGCGTCTCGTGCGCGAAGCCAAGGCGCGGGGCGTGCGCGTGACGGCGGAGGCGACGCCGCATCATCTCCTGCTCACCGACGAGGCCGTGCGCGAGTACGACCCGAACATGAAGATGGCGCCGCCGCTCCGGACCAAGCGAGACGTGGAGGCCGTGCTGGAGGGCCTGCTCGACGGCACCGTCGACTGCATCGCCACGGACCACGCTCCGCACGCGCTGTCCGAAAAGGAAGACGAGTTCGGCGCCTGCGCCAACGGCGTGATCGGGCTGGAGACGGCGGTGCCCCTCCTGCTCGACCGGCTCGTGCGCGGGGGACGCATGGATCTCCCCACCCTCGTGCAGCGGCTCTCGCCCGCGCCCGCGCGCCTCCTGACCCTGCCGGGGGGCAGCCTGGCCGCGGGAGCGCCCGCCGACATCACGGTGCTCGACCTCGAGCGACCGTGGACCGTCGAGCCCGCCAGGTTCCGCTCGCGCGCGCGCAACACGCCCTTCGCCGGCGCCACCGGCACGGGCGCGCCCGTCATGACCATCGTGGGCGGCAAGGTCGTCTCGCCATGACGC
>WNGJ01012213.1_pt1 | contig 13331 bp, 16 predicted proteins | sample 5400611 | NCBI WGS metagenome assembly WNGJ01 (sample SAMN13153375, study PRJNA577476) | soil metagenome | isolation source: 40 cm soil or saprolite under Garry oak tree replicate 1 | place: USA:California | collected 2016-06-15 | reverse complement strand
CCGCAGCTCTTCGAGAGATTGCCCGCCAATTATTCCGGCGGCATCTGGACCAACGAGATCGAGGCGATCGCCAAACTGGCCAGCGAACGGAGATAACGTATCAGCTCCGCAAGCCCGGCGCCTCCTGTCCGGTGCGGGCGATATATTCGGTGTAGCCGCCGCCATATTGATGGGGGCCCTCCGGCGTCAGCTCCAGCACGCGGTTGGAAAGTGCTGCCAGAAAATGCCGGTCGTGGGAGACGAACAGCATCGTCCCCTCGAATTCCCCAAGCGCTCCGATCAGCATCTCCTTGGTCGCGAGGTCGAGGTGGTTGGTCGGCTCGTCCAGCACCAGGAAATTCGGGGGATCGTAAAGCATTTTCGCCATCACCAGCCGTGCCTTCTCGCCGCCCGACAGCACCCGGCACCTCTTTTCGACATCGTCGCCGGAGAAGCCGAAGCAGCCGGCCAGCGCGCGCAGCGAGCCCTGGCCGGCCTGCGGAAACGCATCCTCCAATGACTGGAAGACGGTGCGCTCGCCATCGAGCAGATCCATCGCGTGCTGGGCGAAATAGCCGATTCTGACGCTGCCACCGATCGACACCGTGCCGTCATCGGGCTCGGTCGAGCCCGCCACCAGCTTGAGCAGCGTCGACTTGCCGGCGCCGTTGATGCCCATCACGCACCAGCGCTCGCGGCGCCGGATCATGAAATCGAGCCCCTCATAGATGCTCTTGCTGCCATAGCCCTTATGGACCTTCTTCAGGCTGACGACATCCTCGCCCGAACGCGGCGCCGGCTGGAACTCGAACGCCACCGTCTGGCGGCGGCGTGGCGGCTCGACGCGCTCGATCTTGTCGAGCTTCTTGACCCGGCTCTGCACTTGGGCTGCGTGAGAGGCGCGCGCCTTGAAGCGTTCGATGAACTTGATTTCCTTCGCCAGCATGGCCTGCTGGCGCTCGAACTGGGCCTGCTGCTGCTTCTCGTTCATCGCGCGCTGCTGTTCATAGAATTCGTAGTCGCCGGAATAGCTGGTCAGCGAACCGCCGTCGATCTCGACTACTTTTGTAATGATGCGGTTGATGAACTCGCGATCGTGCGAGGTCATCAGCAGCGCGCCTTCATAGCCCCTGAGGAATTGCTCGAGCCAGATCAGGCTTTCCAGATCGAGATGGTTGCTCGGCTCGTCCAGCAGCATGACGTCGGGCCGCATCAGGAGGATGCGCGCCAGCGCCACGCGCATCTTCCAGCCGCCGGAGAGCGCGCCGACATCGCCGTCCATCATCTCCTGGCTGAAGCCGAGACCCGACAAGGCCTCGCGCGCGCGGCCTTCCAGGGCGTAGCCGTCGAGCTCCTCGAAACGCCCCTGCACCTCGCCATAGCGGGCGATGATCTCATCCATATCGTCGGCGCGGGCCGGATCGGCCATCGCTGCCTCTAGCTCCTTCAACTCGGACGCAACCGTGCTGACGGGCCCTGCGCCATTCATCACCTCGGCCACAGCACTATGGCCAGACATCTCGCCGACGTCCTGGCTGAAGTAACCGATGGAAATACCGCGATCGACCGCCACCTGCCCCTCATCGGGCTGCTCCTGGCCGGAAATCATCCGGAACAGGGTGGTCTTGCCGGCGCCGTTCGGACCGACGAGGCCGATCTTCTCGCCCTTTTGCAGGGCCGCGGAAGCTTCGATGAAGAGGATCTGGTGGCCGACTTGCTTAGAGACGTTATCGAGACGGATCATAGGCGCCTGAACATTGAAATCGTTGCAGCCGCTCTTATTCGAAGTCGCGCACGGGGGAAAGACCATTCCGGCCCGTGCGGGATGCATCTATTTCATGCCGGGTGCCACGGCGTCCAGGGCGATGGTCGCGCCCCCCTGAACTATTCCCGTTTGAAGCGGTAATCGAAGCGATCGCCGTCCGCCTTGATCAGCCCGACCGTCGGCGTCGGGAAATGGATCGGCAGGATCAGCGTGTCGGTATCCGCGACCGATCCGAGGAACTTCCGCCGCGACACCGCCGACTGCTTCGGATCCCAGTCGGGCTTCGCCGACCATTCCGGCTCGCGGCACTGGATCACGTGATGCATGAGGTCGCCGGCCACCACCGCGCGCTGTCCCTTCGAAAAGATGTTGACGCAGCAATGGCAGGGCGAGTGCCCCGGCGTTGGCGTCAGCGTGACGGTGTCGTCAAGCGCGTAATCGTCATCCACCAGCAGCGCCTGCCCCGCTTCGACGATCGGCAGGCAATTGTCGCGGAACACAGTGCCCGGCGGATTGGCGCCCTTCTTGTGCTCGGCTTCCCAGACGGCATACTCCTTCTTGTGGAAGACATATTTCGCGTTCGGGAAGGTCGGCACCCAGCGCCCGTCGCGCAACGTCGTATTCCAGCCAGTATGGTCGATGTGAAGGTGGGTGCAGAACACGTAGTCGACCTTCTCGTAACTGATCCCGAGCGCGAACAGCTCGTTGCGCCAGCGTTCCTTGCCGTGGAAGTCGAACGGCGGCGGATGGCCCTTGTCCTCGCCCGTGCAAGTGTCGACCAGGATGGTGTAGCGCGGCGTTCGCACGACGAAGGTCTGGTAGGTGATGACCATCATGCCGAGCGCGGCGTCGAACACCTCCGGCTCCATGAGAGGCAGATGATGCTTGAAGACGGCCTCGTCATAGGCCGGGAAGAAATCCTGCGGCCGGCGCCACGGACCCTCGCGTTCGATCACCGCATCGATGGTGATGTCGCCGATCCTGAGCTGTTTCATGATTGTTTCTCCCGCTTTTTGCGAGGCAACCTAGCGGGAGGGAGGCAACGGTTCAAGCGAGCGGGTGACGATGGCCCATGCGTTCAATGCCGCTTGAAATATTGCACGGCGCGCTCATGCTTTTCCGCCGCGGTGCGCGACTTGAAGGTGCCGAGATTGCGGCGCTTGCCGGTCTTGGGATCGACTTTGCGCGAATAGAGCCGGTACTGTCCCGATTGCAGTTTGCGGATCATGGTCGGTGTCTCCTCATACGCCTTCATCAACGGCCATCGCCGTCCAGGCGTTCCAAGGCATGATCCAGCCCTACGGGGCCCGGGGTTGCATCAGGTTAGAAGCACAGATTGGTGACAAAATTTCCGCGCTTGTCCTTGATCGCGAACGGGCACTCCAGGCGTTTCAGCGCCGCCTTGGCATTCTCGTCGCCGAGCGCTGCGGCGCGCGCGTAATAGGCCTTGGCGGCGTCCTTGTCCTTTGCCCCGCCGCGGCCCTCCAGCGCGAACGCGCCCATCCGCTCCAGCGCGCCGGGATGATTTTGCGCGGCGGCCTTCTCGAACAGCGCACGCGCACGCACATCGTCCTTTTCGCCGCCGGTGCCCTCGGCCAGCATCATCCCGAGCTGGTACTGCGCCTCGGGATTGGTCTCGGCGGCCTTCGCCAGCAACTCCCGCGACCTTGCCGGATCGGCCGCAGCACCTCCGCCGCCGAGCGCGGCCAGATTGCTGACGCCACGGGGATTGCCGGCTTGCGCTGCGCGTTCAAACAATTTGCGCGCCTGCGCTTCATCCTTGGCGACACCGGCGCCGGTGCCGTAGAGCACGCCGAGCTCGACCATCGCCGAAGTCGACCCCTTGTCGGCCGCCTTGCGCCAGGCCGCGATCGCTTCCGGCGTCTGTCGATTGGCGGCGTAGGCGCGACCGAGCTCGTAAAGCGCGCGCCGGGAGCCGCCAGCCGCCTGCCTGCAGAACTTGATCGCGGTCTGGACGTCGGACGGCGCGACATCGGCGACGCCCTTGACGTCGGACGGCTTGTCCGGATCGGAGGGATCGGCGGCAACGCGGTCGCACAGCACGAGATCGGCGGATTGCGCGCGAGCCAACGAAGGCGCGAAGGCCAGTACGAGGACGGCCAATGCCAGTCGGTGAAACCAGCTCATCATGTCGCGAGGTTGCGTCGCCGCGTGGACAAATTCAAGGCTCCAGTCCGGACTCGCGCAGCACCGGCGCGGTCTCTTTCGACGCGAGAAACCTCAGCAACGCATCGGCCTGGGTGGCCTCTTTCGACGCCGCCATTCGTCCGGCCGAAAACACCGCGGGCGTCTGCAGCTCGTATGGGATCGGTCCGACGATCTCGATGCCGGAAACCTGTTTCAGCTCGCTGATCTGCTGCACCGCGAGATCGGCCTCGCATCTTCGAATAGACGACCGATCGCGCGCCCAGCAAAGCTGTGCGAAGCGCTTGCGCGGTCGCGATATCGGGATGACGGTCGCCGGCTTTGACGGCAATGCCGACATAGGAGCGCGCGAGCTCGACCTTGCTTTCGGCGGCGACAGTGCCTTCAGCCACGAGCTCATCCAGCCCCTCTTTCGTCAGGATGACGACATCGGCCGTCTCGCCCTTGCGCAGCCGCTCCAACAGCCCAAGCGTCGGCGCGAAATCCGCGTCGATTTGCGTTGCGGCCGCCGCCCGATATTGCCCGGCAAGCCGGCGAATGGCGCCCTTCAACGCGAGCGTCGAGAGCAGACGAACCACATGTTCCATCGCAGACCTTTCGTTGAAGCATTATGCCCGGCGGATCAGCCGGAGCTCCGCGGTCATTCGCAGGCTGCGCTTGCCCGCAAGCGCGGTTGCTTCCAGTCGCGCGCCCTGATTGTCGCAGGTGCCGGAAAAGCCGATGCCAACCTCGCGGCCGCCGAACAGGAGATTTTCGGCCTTGGCCGACGTGTGTTCCTGATTGAGGATCTGCCCTTTCCAGCGGCCTTTTTCGGAGGTGTAGGTGCCGAGATAATAGAAGAAGGCGTCGCCGCCGAGGATACGGCCGTCATAGAGCAGCATGACGCCGGTCAGCCCGCCCTCGACGCCATCGAGCATGCGGAGATGAATGGAATAAAGCCCATTGACGATCCCGCCTTCCCCAACGCCGCCGGCGATCGGGATCGACTGCTCCTCGACCGGCGTCATCACCGACTGGAAGATCGCACCCGGCAATTCCTTCAACCGGCCCTCGAAATGATAGATGTTGCCGTCGGGCGTGCCGCGCGCGAGCAAGGTCGCATCGTCAGTGCCGACCATCGCCGGAAAGTTCGGATCGGGATTATGGCGCACGGTCTTGATCTCGATGGCAATCTCACCGTCGTCGATCTCTTCGTAGGTGCCGACATGAGCAAAAGCGGAGTTGCCGCCGAGCATCTTGCCGGCATGCGCATACATCACGCCGCGCCCGACGGTGTCGTTGACCTGGAACCTGACAGTGTAGAAGCCCCCGAACAAAGCCTGCCCCCGGGCATGTTGGCGCCCGCCATTATCTAGCCCGGTTCGGAGCGCGCGCAAAACGATTTGAAATGCATGCCACAACGCAATGACCCGCCAAAGCAGCAAAGCTCTGGCGGGTCACGTTGCAGCCCCCGGAGCGCCCCGGGCCTCAAGCTTGTTTCAGCCAGCAGGCTTTAAGCTGCTGCCTTGGCGCCGGTCGGAACCGAGGACACCGTCTTCAGGATTTGCGAAGCGATCTGGTAGGGGTCGCCTTGCGAGTTCGGGCGGCGATCTTCCAGATAGCCCTTGTAGCCATTGTTGGCGAAGGAATGCGGCACGCGGATCGAGGCACCGCGGTCCGCAATACCGTAGCTGAAGGTATCGATCGACGCGGTCTCGTGCTTGCCGGTCAGACGCATGTGGTTGTCCGGGCCATAAACCGCGATGTGGTCGGCGCGGTTCGCCTTGAAGGCTTCCATCAGCTGCTCGAAATACTCCTTGCCGCCAACCTCGCGCATGTACTTGGTCGAGAAGTTGGCGTGCATGCCGGAGCCGTTCCAGTCGGTATCGCCGAGCGGCTTGCAGTGGAATTCGATGTCGACGCCGTACTTCTCAGTGAGGCGCAGCATCAGGTAGCGGGCCATCCACATTTCATCGGCAGCGCGCTTGGAGCCCTTGCCGAAAATCTGAAATTCCCACTGGCCCTTTGCGACTTCCGCGTTGATGCCTTCGTGGTTGATGCCGGCGGCGATGCAGAGGTCGAGGTGCTCTTCGACCATCTTGCGGGCAACGTCGCCGACATTCTTGTAGCCGACGCCAGTGTAATACGGACCCTGCGGTGCCGGATAGCCGCTTGACGGGAAGCCGAGCGGACGGCCGTCCTTGTAGAAGAAATATTCCTGTTCGAAGCCGAACCAAGCGCCTTCGTCGTCAAGAATCGTCGCGCGCTTGTTGGAAGCGTGAGGCGTCTTGCCGTCTGGCATCATCACTTCGCACATCACCAGCACGCCATTGGTGCGCCCGCCGTCCGGATAGACGGCAACCGGCTTCAGCACGCAATCGGAGCTGTGGCCCTCGGCCTGCATGGTCGATGAGCCGTCGAAACCCCACAGCGGAAGCTGTTCCAGCGTCGGGAAGGAGGCGAATTCCTTGATCTGCGTTTTGCCGCGCAGGTTCGGCACGGGCGTATAGCCGTCGAGCCAGATATACTCGAGCTTGTATTTCGTCATTGAGCCTCTCTGTTGATATTTCGAAAAGGTGGGCAACCGGAAATTGGCCGCCACACGCCTACCCGGCCACGATCGGCCGTTTGTCATAAAGCATTTTATATGCCAGTCGCTGCACTGCGGGAGCCCTGCGAAGAGCGGCGGCGCGTCCGGGGGCGACCCGTGCCACGCCCAGGATCGCGCGACCGGGCGGCCCAGAAGGGTGCGGCATAGCAGCGCGGTTGGCCTCACAGTTGAGCGTCGAAATATGTTGGTTCGCGCCGGAATCCCGCTCGATTCTACGGCAGCAACTTCCCTCCCAGCCCCCTCCGATTAAACGCGCGTCAATCGCGGACAACCTTCGTATCGCGGATCGGGCCGCGCCGGCAACATTCGCATTGGCTCAAGCGTTAATCACCTACAAGCTGACTTACAGGAAGCAAAACCGGATATGCTCACAAATTAGACAGAAGATGATTTTCTTTTCATCACATTGCGTTGGCGAGGTCACGGACGATATCGAGTTCGGTAACCACAAGAGAACGAGTCGGGCGCACCATGAAACCAAAGCGTGTCGGCTCAAGGAGAGTTGCGATGAACACAAGTCTGAATCACGGGTCCGCCAAGATCTATCAATTCCCGGCCGGGGGCCGCTCGGCTCTCGGCGGTCGCCGCCACGGCGAAACCAAATCCGTCGATGACCAAGGATCGTTGCAAGGATCGCTGCAGGGATCGCTGTCAGTGAATGAGACCATCTGCAGCAGCAGTTGGTATCACCAGGAAGCAATCGATGAAGCCAAGCCGGCGTGGGAGCGCTGATGCTGACGCCCCATCGAAGGCGCCGTTGCCGAGAATTGGTGAAAAACGGAAAAAGGGTCGAAACAAAAATCGTTTCGGCCCTTTTTTGATGTCTAATGCAATGGTTTAGTGCACTTGTTTCGTGCGCGTAGCCCGCGCGCATCGCAAAGCGTCATTTCTCCGCCGTACACATTGGCTTAAGCTGAACGCCGATGTCAGATTCACCTGCCCGTCATCTCAATCTCGAAGGCGCCAGCAATTTCCGCGATCTCGGTGGCTATCGGACCGGTGACGGGCGCACTGTCCGCTGGCGGCAGATGTTCCGCTCCAATCATCTGGGCCACCTCACCGCGGCCGATATCGACATCGTGCGGAGCCTTAAGGTTCGAAGCGCGTTCGACTTTCGCGGACTTGAGGAGCGCGCGGCGGCGGTGTGCAGCGTTGCGGACATCACCGTTCACTCGCTGCCGATTGAGCCCACCGTGGTGGCGGCCCTGCGCGAGCGCGTAGCGGCCGGCGGGCTGTCGGCGGATGACGCACTGGAGATCATGCGCTGGTCCTATCGCAACTATGTCCGCGACAACACCCACAGCTTCCGCGCGCTGTTTGCGCATCTCGTGGACGACAGCGCGCCCCTGGTGATCCACTGCACCGCCGGCAAGGACCGGACCGGTTTTGCCTGCGCGCTGGTGCTGCACGCGCTCGGCGTTTCGGACGACCTGATCACGGAGGATTACCTTTTAACCAATCGCTTCTACCGGCGCGATCCCGGCTCCAGCACCGATCTGCCCGACGAGGTCCGGCAGGCCATCGGATCGGTCCAAGCCTCTTTCCTCGCCGCCGGCTTCGACGCCGTCCGCGCCGATTACGGCGATCTCGAAAGCTATTTCAGGGATGGCCTGGGTCTCGGTGCCCGCGAACGCGCGGCGCTGAAAGACCGCTATTTGCGATCCTGACCCGCCGCGCGCGCCTCAGCAGCCGCGGCATTCCGTATTTTGCGGCCGCCGCAACCTAAGCCGCAGCTTCCATTTCCGCTTCAGCGTCGAGGTCGGCGATGACCTCCTCGAACGCGGAAATCGCCTGCTGGACCGCGGCGATCTGCATCAGCTCCCAGCCGCTGATCGGACCGTTGCGATTTTGCAGGGCCACGACCAGATCGCGCCGCTGCTCCTTGAGCTGCACGAGCGGCAAGCCGTGGTCAGGAAGATGTCTCATGGTGGTGCTCCAACCCCGTTGGTTTGAGGGTCACCAGGATAAGCAAGCCTTTCTGCCACCGACTTACAGAACTCCGGCAAATTTTAGCAAAATACCGCATTACACCGTCGGCGGAGGCGCGCCCGGGACAGGACCAACCGCTAGTCCAATCGCGCGGTCGAGAGCGGTAGTGACGCATTGGGTGGCCCACTCGCTCATATGAAGCCTCTTGGGATCGGTGGGATTGGTCAGATCGGCCAGCGATAGGCCATCTTCGACGCACCAGCTCTCCATCAGGGCAAACCGCGGGAACAGATTGACCTCCGCGCCTTTTGCGACGGCAGATATCAGCGACACCATGAGCCGGGTGTCCTTTTCCTTCGCCGGATCCTTGTGTCCCTGATTGTCCTCAAGAAGAGCCGGCGCGAATTGCAAGTCCATCAAGATCACGTCTGTCAGAAGGCTTTTCAGCAAGCTCACGCCCGTCGCGATCGTTCCGGCAACGGCGTGGGGATCATAGAGGTCGCGGTGGAAAATCGCGTTCGTTCCGACCTGCCAGATCGCAAGCGTCGGCGCCTCGGCGATGACGTCGCTCTCAAAGCGCGACAGCTCTTCTGGCGCCTCCTGACCGCTGATGCCCCTGTTGACGACATCGATCATGCGGCCTGGATATCGGTTGCGCAGCGCGAGCTCTAAGCGGAACGGGAACGGGACGATGTTGCCCTCACCCGCGGTCGATGAGGAGCCGATCGCCACGATCCTGATTTTTCGTTGCCGCTTGAGGCTGTCTGTCAGGCGTGGAAACGGATATTTGAAGCCGACCAGATCGAGGTGTGGATTGCAGGGCCGCGGCGCGTCGGTCATGTGAGCCCCATGGGCATACGTACCATCTGACGTTGTAATGCGCATTACGTTGAATTGCTGGCCCGTTGCAAGTGATTTCCGACCGGCGATAGGGTGAGCCCAGTGTCTTGACGCGGAGTTCTGCCATGAAGAGCAAAGTCATTGTCGTCACTGGCGCGCTGGGTGCGCTCGGCAAGGTCGTGGCCGAAACGGCGCTGGCGCGCGGCGCAAAGGTCGCCGGCATCGATCATGCGCAGTCGCAACTGCCGGCAACATCGGTCCGGCTCGAGCTCGGCGGCGTCGATCTTTCCGATCCGCTCACGGCCAAAAAAGCGATCGACGCGGCGGCGTCACATTTCGGCAGGCTGGATGCGCTGATCAACATCGCCGGCGGTTTCGCATTTGAGACGGTCGGCGAGGGCGATATCAAGACCTGGCAGCGGATGCATGCGTTCAATGTGCTCACCGCGCTGAATGCTTCGCGCGCCGCGCTTGCGCATCTCGCCGCATCCGGCGGCGGGCGGATCATCAATATCGGCGCCATCGGTGCGCTGCAGGCCGGCGCCGGCATGGGCGCCTATGCCGCCTCCAAAGCCGGCGTGCACCGCCTGACCGAGGCGCTCGCCGCCGAATGGAAAGGCAAGGTCACCGTCAATGCCGTGCTGCCTTCGATCATCGACACCGCAGCCAATCGCGCCAGCATGCCGAACGCGGATTTTTCGAAATGGGTCAGCCCGCAGGAACTCGCCGAGGTCATCCTGTTTCTCGCTAGCGATGCCGCTAGCGCCGTTACCGGCGCGCTGCTTCCGGTCGCCGGACGGGTGTAGAGCATGATCCGGAAAGTGGTTTTCCCTTAGCTAACAAACGCGGAACGCAGTTGCGCGGAGATCATGCTCAACAACAAGCTAGCCGTCCGCCAGCTTTTTCAGGACGGCGCTGAAGCGAATGCTGCGCTTGCCGGCGAGCGCCACCGCTTCGGCCACCGCGACCTCGTCCCTGTAGGTGCCGGAAAAGCCGATACCGACCTCATAGCCGCCGAACACCGGCCGCTCGCCTTGGCTCGGCGTGTGCTCGTGGTTGACGAGTTCGCCTCGCCATCGGCCGTTCGCACTCGCGTAAGCGCCGACATAGTCGAAAAAGGCGTCGCCGCCGCGCATCTTTCCGTCGTGCAAAACCACGACGCCAGTGTTGCCGCCGTCAATGCCGTCCAGCATCAGGATGTGGATCGAATAGAGGCCGTTCTTGATGCCTCCGTCCTGAAACGGCGGAACAGGAGGCGCGGCGGCTTCGCTGAGCGGCGTGATGAGCACGTTGAAGGCGACGCCGGGCAATTGCGCGATGCTGCCCTGGAAGCGATGCCGCTCGCCCTCCGGCCTGCCCCTCAGCGTCACCGTGACTTCGTCGGCCTTCAGAAGCGGCTGAAAATTCGGATCGAAATTGTGCCTAGTCGTTGCAATCTCGACGACGATCTCGCCGTCCTCCGCCTGCCGTTGGGTGCCGATGAAGCCGTAGACCGAGTTTCCGCCGAGGATCTTGTCGTCATAGCAATAGACGACGCCGCGGCGCGTACCGTCCGCGGTGGACATGTCGACCTTGTAGAGTCCCTTCAGCATGGCTGACTTCACGCCTTCGGTCGGGGATCAACAGCCGGAGTATCACGTACGCTTTTAGCCCACGGGCGCGGCCGCCCACTGTGAGCAGTCTCACTTATGCCACGGCTGGCCCCATGCTCCTCACCCCGCACGAGGCCGCTTAATCCGCTTCCGACTAAGAAAGTTGGTCGCGCCCGAAATGTCCCGGACAAAGGATACCTCCCTTCGAGGCATGCGGATCAAATCCTTGCATCTCCCGTTGGCACGATCCGGGCTAGACTTGGCGACACTGAGTCGCAGGGAACCCGGAACCAGCTTGGAAACAGCGCTTTATCTGCCCGTCAAACGCTTCCTCGAAAAGCTCGGCTTCACGGTCAAGGGCGAGATCGGCGGCTGCGACCTGGTGGCGCTCAGCGGCAACGAACCTCCATTTGTCGTCATTGGCGAACTAAAGCTATCCTTCAATCTTGAGTTGCTGATGCAGGCGGTCGATCGCGCCGGAGCCTGCGACGAAGTGTGGCTTGCCGCCAAAATGTCGGCGAACGGCAAGGGGCGCGAAAGCGACGCCCGCTATCGCAATCTCTGCCGCCGGCTCGGCTTTGGCATGCTGGGGGTGACGAGCCGCGGCGATGTCGAGGTGCTGGTCAAGCCGCCGACAGCAAGCCCCAGGCGCGATCCCAAGAAGCGCTCGCGTCTTGTCGCCGAACATCAGCGGCGCATCGGCGATCCGGCGATGGGCGGCAGCACGCGCGCACCGATCATGACGGCCTATCGCCAGCAGGCGCTGGCTTGCGCCGCTGCGCTGTCGGGAGGGCCACGGCGGGTCCGCGACCTGCGCCCGCAGATTCCCGACGCCGGGAAAATTCTGCTGCATAACGTCTATGGCTGGTTCGACCGCACTGAGCGCGGCGTCTATGTGCTGACCGACGCCGGTCGCGCCGCGCTGAAGCGCTGGCCGCAGCAGCCGATGGAACTTGCGGCGGCAGCAGACGCCATTTCATGAGGACGATGGGATCGGCGGCCGCGATCAGGAAACTGTGACAATACAAGCACAGATGGCGATTGAATCGGTGATGCATGGCTGGATTGCCGAATTGAATTCATATTGCAACGCAGCATGCGGCCGCCTAGGTATCCCGTACTGAATGAGAGGCTCCGATGAGCGAAGACTGGAATACCAAGTATGGACCGCGACGCGTTCGGCGCGATCCGCCGACGCTGGATGAAGCGATTTTTGCCGCGATCGGTATTACCGACGATCAGCAAGCGCAGACCGAGATCGCGGCTGCGCTGATGGGCATGCCGTTCGACACCGTGCTTGCCGAGGTAAAGAAGCAAAGCCGCGTCAACGCGCGCGCGACGACGCGGGTGATCGCGGGCGAGCAAGGCGCGCAGCGTTCGGTCGTAGTCGAACGGCGCGTGGTGCGGAAATTCGCGATCGACAAGCGCACCGGGACGTAAGGCCGCGGCCCGCGCGCTCGCCGATCCTCGATCGGACGACCGCGCGCAGGCGCGCGTTAGGCCGCGCCTCCCAATCCAGACATTTTGGAAGACAGCTTCCAGCACGCGCGGTGCAAATCCATGACAGCGCGTGCCGCGGCAAGCGGCGCATCGATCGCGAACTTGGCAACCTCCGCCTGCGGATACGGCTTCACCTCGATCGTCCCGCTGGACTCGCCATGGCGAAACACCAAATGCGCGCCGAACTTGCCGGCAAGCGCCCGCATGGCGTGATTCTGCGCGCCGGTGGTCACGCGCAAGGTACGATAACCTTTCCAGCGCGCTTCCGAGATCACCCGCTTGAACAGGACGCTGCCGACGCCCCTTCGCCGCACGCAAGGCTCCACGCTAAAAGCAATCTCAGGCAGCTCGTCGTCCGACGGCTCCGGCGGATGCAGTTCCGCCGCGCCGCGCACCACGCCGTTTTCCATATAGGCGACGATGATCGTGCCATCGGCCGCGCATTTTTCGGCATAGCGCTCGATGAAGCTGTCATCCAGGAAGCCATTGAAGCGATCGCGCCGGCTTTCGGAATCGAGCCGCAGCAGATGATCGCGCAGGAGCGGCAATTCCTCATGCTGGCTGAGGGTCCGCACATAGCCGAAGCCGGGCCGCGAGTGGAAAGTATCCTGGTGTGGCACGTCAAAAACTCCTCTTGGAAACCCTCGAGGAGGCGTCGAATCCCTAGGCCTTGAATATTGTGCGACGCAACATGGAATTCAAGACGCTCCCATGCCGAATATCTGTGGACGGGGCGTGCAGATCGTTAACAACCCTCGGGAACCCGTATTCATACGAGCACCATCTGGGTCTGGGTGACCATCGCCACGAGTTTTCCATCTTCGGTTTCGAGGCGCGTCTGCCAAACCTGGGTACGACGGCCGCGATGCACCGGCGTCGCAATCGCGATCACGGTCATGCCCTGCTTCACGCCGCTGATGAAGTTCGTCTTGCTTTCGAGCGTGGTGGTGCCCTTGGCATCCTCGGGCAG
>WNGJ01012480.1_pt1 | contig 13333 bp, 8 predicted proteins | sample 5400611 | NCBI WGS metagenome assembly WNGJ01 (sample SAMN13153375, study PRJNA577476) | soil metagenome | isolation source: 40 cm soil or saprolite under Garry oak tree replicate 1 | place: USA:California | collected 2016-06-15 | reverse complement strand
CAGCTTGCCCTGTTCTGGAATGGCCTCCTGCGCTGCGCTCTATCACGCCGGAGGAACGAGGTCTAAGGTGGCGAGGGCCTCGGCGAGCAGGGGCTGGTATTTGTCTTGATTGAGCTGGACGAGTTGTTGGCAAACTCCAACGGCTTTCTCAGCATCAGCCTTCGCACCAGCTAGCAAAGCTGGCACCCCCCGCTCGTGACCGGACTGCAACTCTAACCACTTGACAAACGGAAGCCCATAGGTTTCCAGGTCGTTCTGGATGAGTTGCTGATAGTTCCTGACGGCTTCCTGGCCGTTGGGGCTGTCGGTTGACGCAGCGGCCTGGTCTCCGGCTGCCCACTCCCCTTCGATTAGGGTCGTGAGGGCCTCGACGAGCAGGGGTTGGTATTTGTCTTGATTGAGCTGGACGAGTTGTCGGCAAACTTCAACGGCTTTCTCAGCATCAGCCTTCGCACCAGCTAGCAAAGTCGCTCCCCGCTCGTGACCGGACTGCGACACTAACCACGTGACAAACGGAGGCCCATACATTTCCAAATCGTTCTGGATGAGCTGCTGATAGATTGTGGAGGCTTTCTCGCCGCTGATTAACGCAGCGCTCTGACCTCCGGCTGCCCACAGCCTTTCGCTTAGCGCCGTGAGTGCCTGGGCAAGGATTTGATGCGCCTTGTCTCCTGTTTTGCCCAATATGCCCGTGGCATCGAGTAACTGGTCATACAGTTGGCTGGCTTGGCGGATCGGTTCGTCGGCTCCAGGCATTCCGCTAACCACGTCGGCCGCAGCTTGGCGCTTGACGGCCAATTTCAGCAGAGAGTCGGCGTAGTTTGGCCGTTGAGTAGGGTCATGCTCTGATAGCAATCGATAGATCGCGGTGGCCGCCTCGGACGTCTTCCAGGCTGTCTCCGGAGTCATGTACTCGGATAGTTCATTCAATTGCGCGGCTACCACGGGTGAGCTTCCGTCGAGGTCGGTTGCAGCGAGATCCAGGTAGATCCTGAAGCCTTCTTCCGCGACGGTGGCGGACTCGGCTCGCTGGCCTGCATTCCAAAATCGTTGCGCGAGATCCAACTGGCGCTTTAGTTCGGCGGGAAGGTTTTCCGCATGCGGAATTGTAGGCGGCGGCGGCGGTTTTGACGGCACATCCGCACTCCATATTGACCATCCATAGGTCGATAGGAAGAGACGATTGTGCTCATTGGTGTACCGCAGATCGGCGCACATCGGGTTTCGCGGTAGTCCGTCGGCCGCGATATGCCATCTCAGTCCATCGTCGTAACTAGAATAGGTGTGTGATTCGGTTGCGGCGACCAGAACCGAGCCATTTGCGGTATCGCAGACCTCGAATGCCCAAATTGTCTCGCCCGGATCGAAGACTGTCCGCCACGCCAACTCTCCGGTGTTATGGATAATCGATCCAATATTGGTCCGAGAGATGGCAAACGCCGAGAGATCGCGTCGCTGTACGATTCGGTGGATAACACCGGGAGACGGAGTTACGGGAGTAAAGCCAAATTCAAATGGCGGTCCTCCTCCCAGATCGATGGCGAATAGTCGTCCACTCCCCGTTCCCACATAGACAACATCGCCATTGTAAGAACCGGCCGCCCACAGGTCCTCTGGAGCAGACCCCAGATACTGCCAGCCGTCGATGCCCGTACTTCCCCAGCCTGTTCCGCCCAGCTTTATATCACCGCCAAGGAGCCCATACAAATTGTGTCCAACTGTGGCAACAGCGTGAATATGAGGGCTGTGCCCTTGCAACCGGGGTCTAATTACAGCCTCGACGCAGAGCGGTGCGCGGAGAGGCTCACCAACTGTCTGACCTGGACCCGCCTTGATTATCTTCGGCTCGAAGGACCTAGCGAAACCTCTAGCGCCTTGATCCCACAAATGTGCAACGATCGGCGACGGGTCCGACTGAAGGGACAGTACCGTAAGCACGCAGGGCAGCTCTGTGAGAACTGCACAGAAACCCCCATCCGCTCCAGTGAGAGGACGGTAAGAATCGCCAAGTTTTGCGTACACATTCCCGTTGTCTTGAGTTCCTGTGGCTACGATCCCCGGGATCGTCTTGCTCACACCCATCCCGCCCCACGATTGTCGAGCTCCGTCGCTGCTGTAACACTGCAGCGTAGGAAGGTTTCGATTCCAGGTGCTTCGATACGAGTCGCCCAGGTTGTCGGTGGAGAACACTCCTCCATCACAACCGACGTAGATTCGTTGTCCCGAAAATGCGATGGCGTGCTTGTCGGGATGAATTTCACCAGCTGGCCGCTTCCAGTTGGCACCCGAATTTGTCGAGTATGCTGGTCCACCTTTCCAACCTATGGCGACCTTCTCGGGCTGGCTTGGGTGCACCGCAATGCAGGAATGGTACGGTCCCGTATCGCCGAGAAATTCAATCAAGTCATTGATCTCGACAAGCGAATAGCCGCACACGTCCCAGCTATCGCCGCCGTCGTCGGAACGCAGCACTACAAGGAGCGTCCCTTTATTCGGGATGCTGCAGCAGGCGTAGAGGCGACTAGGAACGCGATCGCATACGGCGACTAACGTCGTTTTCATTGACGTTCCCTGAACCCCTCGCAGAACTGCCGGAGTGAAGTTCAGGGAACCCGTTCGCCAGTCGCCGATCCATATCCCGCCTTGATCACCGCCGACGACTACTGTCGTGTCTTGGATTCCGCTCGGTCGTGTACGAAGGTTTTGGTCGCGGGAGGCTATTGCGATAGAGGTAGGCACCGTGGGAGATCCGGCCCAATTCCAGACAAAGGTGTCGGTCCATGGCGCAGTACCAGGAACTGCTGGTATGTCTGCCCACATCACCGCCGCTGCACCGGCAACGACGATCCGCCGAGGTTGATCAAGAACAGCCAGCGCCAGGACAGGCTGGTTCAGCGCCGCGAACGATCCAACCTCGTGCCAATCAAGTAGTGGAAGGAGGCTGGAGGGATCTGTCACGTAGAGGCGGCTTCCGCCAGCAAAGATATGGCCTTCACCGTCTGGCCCAAACGTCAAGCTAGAGACCTCGGGTCGATCCCATGACGAACTCAGCGGGAGCGCGGTTGAACCGTCCTCGTCGGTTACCCATACGCCGCTGGTCTCGGTGCCGAGTATGACTCGTCCGTCGGACCGCGGAAGGAGACTCCTCACGGTCCCGGACCACCACTGATCTCCAGCATCGTCAACCTGAATACCGCTGCTAGATACTCGGTGCCACTGAAACCCGCTGTCTCTGTCCATCGGAGCCAACTCCTCTCAATGTGGACGAATTTTCTGCTTGCCAAGCGCAAGCTCGCAGTAACGTTGAATCGTGGCCAACTGCTTGGCTCTAATCCGCCATGCGGCAAATTATGAACTGCTACTTACATCATCGGAACTTGCGGCACGGATAGTCAGGGAATCATGCTCCTAGGGATAGCACCCTGACTTCCTCCCTTTAAAAGTATCGCAGCTAATCGCCCATTAGGTGCGATACCTTGCCAACCAACGACCAAAACGCTACACTGAACCTCAACAGAAGTATACACTAATTTCCGCATTAGGTGCAATAACTCATGAAAACACACTCTTCTTTCCGTCCTTTGACTCTGGCGCACGCCTTCGAGCAGTTCTTGGATGCCTCGTCATTTGCACGAAGAACTCGTGAAAGTTACGCCGAAGATCTCGCGCCACTCTTTACCCAGGTAGGTCAGCAACCAGTCAGGGCACTGACCGCTGACATTCGCCAGACATTCCTTCTTCGCCAGGAATCCCTTGCACCCGCTACCTATAATCGTCGCCTGGCCACGCTCCGAAGTTTTACCCGGTGGCTTTGCGAGCAGGGATGGGTGGCAGATACGCTCCTCGATGGTATGAAACGGAAACCGGAGGGGAAACGAGCTACTCGTGCGCTGGACACACAGCAGCTCGAGACCTTGTTGCGCAAGATCGAGGATCCGCGCGATCGTGCCCTGTTCTGGTTGATCTATGATGGTGGACTGCGCTGTCAAGAAGCCCTGGCCATCGATATCGACGACATCTCCTGGTTCGAGCGCTCAATTCGCATTCACGGGAAAGGCGACCGCCCACGCGAGATGTTCTTCTCACGTGCAGTCGGCACACTCCTTGATAAGTACCTGGCGATGCGCGGATACCCGACGTCGGGACCGCTCTTCGTGACGCATCGGAAGGCCCGTTTGCCTCGACGAGCTGATCTGGACGCCGACGGGTACGCACGCCTCTCGTACCGGCAAGCCGACACGCTCTGGAAAGGGTATACTCCTGACTGGGATCTCCACCAGCTCCGCCACACGGCAATCAGCGTTCGCGCCGCTCATGATTACACCGAAGTCGACCTCAAACGCTTTAGCGGGCATACCTCTTTGCGCAGCCTGGAACGCTACATCGCCGATAATCGCGAGGCGGCCAAGCGCAAAGCGCGCGAGTGGGAGCGTCGCCAACGCTCGCTGTAGCATCTCCCATCAAACCAACCGAGCCTGAAACTGCCTCTCCGCGTGATCCGTGTCCGCAGAAGAAGGATCAGCAAAGGTTCGCCAGCAGATGCCACTCAATTGGCTGCTAGAGCCGATTCTTGCTGAAACGTGCTAGTTTGCATACCAGGATACCAGTGTTGGAAGGTCGCCGTTAAGGTGTCGTCCAGCACCCGCGTTCGGACTTGTAACAACAGATGAGCACCGCGCTTGGTCCAGCGCATTTGTTGCTTCTTCACAAATCGCTTACTGATCATCTGGTTGACTGAGGATTCTGCGACAGCCGAGGAGATCGCTTCTCCATTGCGATAGCGATCACCATAGTTGGGAATGGAAGATTGGTTAGTGCGGATGTAGTGATCAAACTCGTGTAAGGTTCTGGCCAGCTTCCGGGCTTCAGGACTTGCCTCAGTATCAATGTCCAGTTCCAGCCACTCTAGCAATTGCAGTGCTTTATACACATTGCTATGCCAGAGAAACCATTTCACTCGCTCCAGTTCTTTCTCGAACTTCTCTCCTTTATGCTCGACCGACACCCCTTTTGCCATCTGACCCAGCACCGTGAGACGCATGGTAATATGGAAACAGTCCAAAATATGTGAAGCCTGTGGGCTGTGACCTTCCGTCAGATCGCGAACGGTGTCTCCTCCATCCGTGAGAAACGTGACAGCCTGGTTCATTTGCAAGCCTTGGGCCTGGAAGACTGCAAAGAGTCGCCGCCTCGGTTTGGGATCGTAGCCGGAGACCAGCCCAAACCGGGTGGAGGCTCCTTCCCCGGTGGTGCTTTTCCCCACAATGACCTCGAATGAACCATCTTTTCGGCAATCCTTCGAGCGTGCGTGAACATAGCCACCATCCAGACTCGCTGTGAGAGGCGCAGCCGGTTCCGGCAATTTGTACCATTGGTCAGGGCATCCCTCGATAAAAGAAGGTTGCTCGTCGCCCAGTTCCCCTTCGAGACGCTCGGCCACCTGGTGAACGTGCCGCGAGACGGTTGAGGTACTCAGTTGATGCTCCATCGGCAAGAGGTCTCCCAGGAGCTTGACCGTCACGCCATAGGACAGCAGCGAAGCCCACCGAACCTCCTGACAGAGCAACTCTGGGGTGCTGCGTTCTGAGAACAGCGCAGCGACTGGACTCCAACTACGCTTCTGGTGAGGCTGACAGGAACAGGTATACAGGCGTGGGCTGGAAAGCGTCAGTTTGCCGAAGAGGGTTCGCACGCCGATCTGGTGATGACCCTTGAAAGCAAGAAATTGCTGGCAGTGCGAGCACTGGCGCTGCTGTTCGACATACTCTTCCACTTGCTGAGTGGTCATGACTTGCTGGACGCCAGCCAGCATCTGTTTGGCCTCATCCAGCCGTAACCCAAGGGTTTCCGGCGAGAGCGGGCCTCGCTCGAAAGAGGCCACCTCCTCGACATGAAGAGGAACAGCCTCCTGGTCTGATTCAAGAATGACCTGCACTCGGATGCGCATCAGAGCTTCCTTTCTTTCCTGTCTGTCCGGCCTTATATTCAGCCAGGCGGCGGTTAACTGCTTGCCGATCAAAGTTCTCGCGAACCACCCAGTAGGCTAGTCGTCACAGTTCCTCTTGGTAATCATCCAAATCGTCGCGATGGTCAAGCAGAAGCTGCGTAAACTGCGGCAGGACTTCCCACAGAGGGTACTCGTCTTGCAGTTCCATAAATGCCCAGGGACCACCACAATTCTCAATTGGCCCGCGTCGTTTGCCTGCTATGCAGATGGGATAATGCTTCACGGGATCAAAGGGAAGAATCTGTTCAAGACGAATTTCATGCTGCCACCAGTCGGTTAAGTCATACTCATAGACCCACGTTTCCTTGGGGTGGAAATGGAAGTCCCGCAGCTGTACCTGGTACGGATTGTCGTCGAAGCTCATCCCTCCAGATCTCCCGATCCCATACGGTTTCCCACGAATGAGGAATTGGTGCAAATGGTCATCCATCCAGCCGAAAGCAATTTGCAGGATGTCATGAAGCTCGGCAATCGTGCTGTCGCTGCGCACGAGCAGGCGACGCCAAATCTGGGGACTAATCTGGCGTATCCGGATGCGCAGTTGATACAGCTGGACTGACTGATCTGTGCTGCTCATGCCTTCCTCTGTTGAAATCATCTCTCAGCAGAGTATATCGGCATCGGTTAAGGAAGGAAAGCAGATTGGTACTTTCATAGCAAGCAGTCAGTTTGCCCCCGGAATGGAATGGTCTCCTTCAAGAGTAAACGTTCAGGTTGTTAGCTGATTAGATTGTGCTCTATATAGTTGTGGATTCTCGACAATGAGACAAACAAAAAACAGGTATGGCATCGTCGAAAGAGCCATTGTACCACCTACACTTCTTCCACAAACTGACAGTGGCACAACGCTAGTGATGATGTGATGACCTGTTTTTGTTCGGGATACGGTAGATATTATGGTATACATCCCGTACACCCTACGAACATTTTAAAGACAAAACCATCAAATTACAAGCATTTTTCACGACTCTTTCACAAAGATCGGTATAATTAACACGGCTTCTTCACAAGAACTTGAAAGTAGGTTATTTCGTACCACCTCCCGACTCCACTGAACTGTGATTATCATCTTCACGCTAAATTCACAACGATCATAAGCAAATTCACAGCGTAATCACCTCGATTATGTTAACCTTTTCTTGACGACAAATTGTCGTCGAAAGAGCACTCTGTGGCTGGCACTTCCACAAACTGACAGCCACAGAGTTAGTGATGGAGTACCTGTATGACTCTGTTCGAGGCACTCTATCTCCTATTCACCGCATCTACACTTGCCCTACAAGTGATAGATATGCGGAGGCATTGGCAAGAGTAGGAGACAGGGGGGAGCTAGTCAAGCGGCTAGCTCTTTTTTGTTGCCCTCATGATGAAAGTGTTAGCTAGCATCAGCTGAAAGCCGTTAGCTGATTAGACGTGCATCAACGTAGATGAGGATCCACAAACGACTCTCGAAAATGAGCCCAGTGGAGCGCAAGGCAACCATACGAGTAGAGGATCTTAGACCGAGATACGCGGATTTTAGGACATAGGGAATTGTCATTTGACAGGTTAAATAGCCTGTCTGCCAAATAAGATGCCACGCTGCCAAGCGCTTTCAGCAGATAGCCTCCGCCACATAAACTGGCGTGCATGGTGAATCACTCTTTCTTCCGATCGTCCTCTCTCTTTTCCGTTCAATCTCCTTCTCTTTCGCCAAGATATGTGGCAGATGCGCCAGGAAATGAGGCAGAGTTCAGCTTATCCTTGAAAAAATATGGTGACACCATTTTGGCTCAGTCAACCATCTATAGTTGTGATAGAATGATAAGAGGTAACTTCTTGATACGACGATCTGTGGTCGAATACATTCCAATGGATAGCCAGTGAGAGCAGAGTACCCTCAAGAAGGGAGTGGCCGATGGGTGATCGCCTCGGTCAGCAACTCGGCAACTATCGTGTGGTGAAACTACTGGGAAAAGGAGGCTTCGCAGAGGTCTACCTCGGCCAGCATGTGCGTCTGGCTTCCAAACAGGCAGCCATTAAAATCCTGCATCTGCTTGATGTCGATGCACGCAAGTTTCAAGAAGAAGCAGAAACAACAGAAAAACTGGTGCATCCTCATATCGTGCGTCTGTTGGATTTTGATATTGAGTAGGGCACACCGTTTCTGGTCCTTGACTATGCTCCCGGCGGGTCGCTGCGGACCCGTCATCCCAAAGGAAGTCGTGTTCCCCTTGCTAGGGTAGGAGAGTATCTCAAAGAACTTGCTCCTGCCTTGCAGTATGCCCATGACCAGCATATTCTCCACCGGGACATCAAACCGGATAATATGCTCATCGGACGAGGGGGAGAACTCCTGCTTTCAGACTTTGGCATTGCTGTGTTGACACAAACCGGGCGGACCTCATTGTCATCTGCCTATGGCATCGGAGGAACACCCTCTTATATGGCTCCTGAAACCTACCGGGGAAGACCGGAGAAGGCAAGCGACCAATATGCCTTAGCCGTGGTGGTCTATGAATGGCTTTGCGGCAGGGTTCCGTTCAGCGAGGGGAATTTCATCCAATTAGGCTTTCAACATAGCCATGAACCGGTGCCGCCGCTGCGAGAGAGAAACCTGGCCATTCCACCCGAAGTGGAAGCCGTCATCATGAAAGCCCTTTCCAAAGAACCAAAGGATCGCTTTGCCAGTGTGCAGACATTTGTTCAGGCTTTTGAGGAGGCATGCATACAGGCACGACAAGCCGAGCAAGAGCGTCTTCAAGCAGAAGAAGAGGAACGGGCACGCCAGGATCGAGAAGAACGGGCACGTCAAGCGAAAGAGGAATGGGAGAAGGCGCGAGCGGAACGGGCACGCCAAGCTGAAGCAGAACGACGCCGCCAGGCCGAGAAAGCCGAACAAGCGCGTCTCGCTGAAGAAGAGCGACGCCGCCAGACCGAAGAAGAGAGGCGTCAAGCTGAAGAGGAAACGGCTCGTCAGGAGAAAGAGCAGGCCGACAAACTCGAAGAGGAGCGAGTTCGCAAGGCGAAGGAAACAGCATTGGCCGCAACGGAGGTAGCTACCACAGAGCCCCAACCCCCACTTCCGACCAAGGTGGCTCGTTCATCAAAGCCCTCCTTATTATGGCCTGACGCGCTGGTGGCAGTGAAGCCCGCGCAACCCGGCGCCTCGCGACGTTTCGTCCTGCTGGGGCTGGCAGGGCTGGTGATTGTGGCTCTCGCCAGTGGTATCGCATGGTTCAGTACTTATCATGCTTCTCCAGCAGCGAGCATCACTGAGAGCCCTGTCCCAACAGCCCGAAGCAGCCCCTCTGGGATCACAGCCGGACCCGATGGCAATCTCTGGTTTACTGAGAACGGTAGCAACCAGATTGGACGCATCAGCCCCAGCGGAACCATCACCGAATTTCCTGTCCCAACAGCCGGTAGCCAGCCCTTGGGGATCGCAGCCGGACCAAGCGGCAATCTCTGGTTTACCGAGGGCCTTGGCAACCAGATTGGGCGCCTCAGCCCCAGCGGAACCATCACCGAATTTCCTGTCCCAACAGCCAGCAGCAGCCCAGCCGGGATCACAGCCGGACCCGACGGCAATCTCTGGTTTACCGAGGGCCTTGGCAACCAGATCGGGCGCATCACATCCGGTAAGTGATTCGAGGAGAGGGCGTGGTACCACCTGCGAACTATAGCAATAGGGAGAAGCACACTTGCTCAAATGTTCAAGTATGTAGTGTCGTACTCGCGTCTCATCTTACCCATACCGCTTTTAAATCTAAGCAGTATTTGAGAAGCTTGAAAAGTAAAAGATGTATGAGCAGCATAAATGGCCCAAAAATTGACGAATCGTTGTCAAAGGCCTACAAAAGGAAGTTTCAACCCCGAACGGCCAGCTCAGGCCATTTAGCCCGCATTAGTCCTTGTCGTTTCAACAGTTATGTTGACGTTTCAAACCCGGACGGGCCCCCCAGGCCATTTAGCCGGTAAGTTTTGTTTGATTGGCAAACTGTTGCAGGCAAGTTTCAAACCCGGACGGGCTCCCCAGGCCATTTAGCCTTGAAAACACACTGATATTCTATCAGCTAGATGCTGGGTTTCAAACCCGGACGGGCTCCCCAGGCCATTTAGCCCTCCTTAGCACTATTTACATTAACCTGCTGTAATGGTGTTTCAAACCCGGACGGGAGGGTCGCAAGTAATTTATAACTCCAATTGTGGTATGTCACCCGTAGTATTGCTCGTTTTTGACGCGTAGCAAAACTGTCGCAAGTAATGTATTTCTCGATAGGCTTTCCTGTTCCACGCGAACGTCCTCTGCTCTTGACAGAGAAACGACCCCTTTTGCAGAGTATTCATAGATCACATTCACTCACTCAAAAGGAGTCCCATGCTATGATACCTGCATCTCTCGTCTTTGACCAGTCAACGATGACAGCTCTGCTCGAGCATGATCCGCTGGTCCAAGACTACCGCGCCTTCTTTGCGTTGCTGGATTGGTCCCCTGTGGAGCAGTGGCAAGCCCACCACTCGGGGCGTGGGCGACCCGCCCATCCCCAAAGCGCCTACCTCAAAGCTTTTCTGCTGCGCATCCGTGAAGGCCTCAGCTACACCAGCCAATTGCGGCGCTTCCTGCTCAAGCATCCCCTGCTGGTCATCGAACTAGGCTTTCGCCTGGAACTGGATCCAACGCAGCCCTATGGCTTTGATGTCGAGAAGACTCTTCCCTGTGATTACTGGCTGCGTGAACAGTTGCATCGCTTCGATCCTGATCTACTGCAAGCCCTCTTGCAGACAACGGTGGTTGCCCTCCAGCACGAGATCCCTGGCTTGGGCGAGACGGTGGCCTTTGATGTCAAGCACATCTATGCCTGGGTACGCGAGAACAATCCCCGCGTCTACGTCAAAGGCCCGTTTGATGTCACCTATCGGTGCAAAGGCGACCCTGATTGTCGACTCGGCATCAAGCGAAGCAGCAATCAAGAGCAGCCCGACGGCAGCACAAAAGAAAAAAAGGAAAGTCTCTTTGGCTACGGCTCTGGCGTCGCGGCAGCCACGGACCCGGTGTATGGTGATGTCGTGCTGGGCGAGTACACCTTGCCCTTCAATGAAGCCGATGTGACCTACTTCCGTCCTCTCTCCCAACGCACGGTGGGGGCCACCAAGCAGCTTCCGACCTCTATCACTGCCGATGCCGCCTTCGACTTCTGGTACGTCTATGAGACGGTGGCCCATGGACCGGGCATCGCCGCCATCCCGCTCAATCTGCATGGTCACGAAGAGGTACCACGCGACCCCGATGGCACGCCGCGTTGCTCGGCGGGCTTGCGCATGTTTCCCACCTATCAATTTCGGCACACCAACGGCTTTTTAGCGCAACGCTTTCGCTGCCCCTTGCTCTTTCCGACCCGCACGGGACAGACCTGTGACCATGCTCAATTCGCGAAAGGCAAAGGCTGCATCAAAGACCCCAATTGGCAAGAAGGCGGACTGATGCGCGCTCTGCTCGATCGTGACGGGCCGCTCTACGACGCCATCTACAACCAGCGTACCGCCTGTGAACGTATCAACAGTCAGGCTCAGGCGCTGGGCATCGAACGTCCCAAAGTGCGCAATGGCCGTTCCGTCGCCCATCTCAACACACTGATCTATATCATTATTAATGTACGCGCTTTAGCAAAAGCGAAATCTATCAATAGAGGACTTCTACCTATGCATTAGTTGCGACCCGTGGACGGGAGGGGAGGAGAAAATAGCTAGAAGCAAGCGAACGGCGTAAGCCAGGGCTTGACAAAGAGACCCGCTCCTGTGCAAAGTAGCATCAGTCCTTCAAACATCTACCTTGAAAGGAGCATGGTTCCATGAACCCTATCATACCCTTTTCGCCGCACTTTGACCAGTCCACCCTGAGCAAGCTCATCGATGCCGACCCGGTCGTGCAGCGCTATCGCCAACTCTTCGCCCTCTTGGATTGGAGCGCGGTGGACCCCGTCGCCACCACGGGTCCCGGACGGCCTGCCCATCCGCTCTCGGCCTACGTCAAAGCGCTCTTGGTGCGCATCGGTGAACACCTGAGTTCCACACCACGCTGGCGGGCCTACCTGCTGGATCATCCGCTGCTCGTCCTCGAACTGGGCTTTCGTCCCCATCTGGACCTGGGCATGGTCTATGGTTTTCGCATTGAGAGCACTGTGCCCTGCGTACGCCATTTGAACACCGTCTTGCGCCACCTGGATGGGCAGGTCCTCTCCAGCTTGCTCACGCAAACGGTCCACGCGCTTCAGAGCGAGATCCCGGGCTTAGGCGAGGTCGTGGCCTATGACGTCAAGCACATCTATGCCCATGTCAAAGAGAACAATCCACGCGTGCACATGAAGGACCGCTTCTGTAAAGAGTGCCAACCCACAGGTGATCCCGATTGTCGCGTCGGCGTCAAACGCTCCACCAACCAAACCCAGCCCGATGGCTCCAAAAAAGAAATCAAGGAGTACCTGTGGGGCTACGGCTCTGGGGTGGCCGCAGCCACCATCGCGGGCTATGGGGATGTCGTCATTGCTGAGCACACCTTACCCTTCAACGAAGCCGATGTCACCTACTACCTCCCCCTCTTCCTGCGCAGCGTGCTGGCCTTGGACCAGTTCCCCATCCATATCACCGCCGATGCCGCCTTTGATTTCTGGTATGTCTATGAGACGGTGGCCCATCGGCAGGGCATTGGCGCCATTCCCCTCAACTCCCATGGTCACGAGGAAGTGCCTTTGGATCCCGATGGCACGCCACGTTGCTCTGCTGGCTTGCGCATGCATCCCACCTACCAGTTTGCGCATACCAATGGCTATCGCGCCCAACGCTTTCGCTGTCCTTTGCTCTTTCCCACCCGCACGGGCCAGAACTGTGCTCATGAGCAATTCCGTAAGGGCAAGGGCTGTGTCAAAGACCGCAACCTGGAGAAAGGAGGTCTGATGCGACTCATGCTTGATCGGCAGAGTCCTCTCTTCCACGCTGTCTACGATCAGCGCACCTCCTGCGAACGCATCAATAGCCAGGCGAAGGACTTTGGCATCGAGCGACCCAAGGCGCGCAACATCCGCTCGATCCGTCGGCTCAACACCCTGATCTACATCACCATCAATGCCAAAGCGCTAAAGCGTGCCCGCGCCATCAATGCCAGCTTGCTCACGCCCAAGCTCGCTAAGGTCGCTTAACCGCAGACGAGCGCATACGTGCCATGTGCTTCACCCCTCGCTTCCTTCTGGCCGAGGGCTGGTTCTGCTGCCCTCCAGTCCTTTACCACGGCTTTTTCCGCCGGGAAGAGCGGTTTCCGCTGGTCTCACAGCGAGACGTTCTTGCTTTTAC
>WNGJ01009093.1_pt1 | contig 13337 bp, 13 predicted proteins | sample 5400611 | NCBI WGS metagenome assembly WNGJ01 (sample SAMN13153375, study PRJNA577476) | soil metagenome | isolation source: 40 cm soil or saprolite under Garry oak tree replicate 1 | place: USA:California | collected 2016-06-15 | reverse complement strand
CGGCGCGCGCCGCTCAGACGGCTCGCGCCCGGACGGCACGCCAGCCGATGGCCAGCGCGGACGCGGCGAGCCCGAGCAGGATGGCGAGCAGGACGAGCTGAAGCGGCCAGTACTGGCTGGCCGGGTGATAGGGCACGGGAACGCCGGTCCCCGGGCCGAGGATCCAGCCGCCCGGTGGCGCGGCGAAGCGCGGCGCGGCCGTGGTGCTGACCGGCGTCAGCGCCTGCGCCATCCACCGGGCGCCGAGGAGCAGCGCGGCACACCCGGCTACGGCGGTGCCGATAGCGGGCAGCGTGCGCCGGAGCAGCGCGCCGGACGCCACGCCCACGGCGAAGGCGAGCACGGCCTCGCCGGCCAGGGCCAGGTTGCTGGCGACGAACCAGGACCAGCGCGAGCTCGCCGTGTCACCGGCGATGAGCACGTGCTGCAGCCAGCCGTTGACCGTCCCCGCGGTCAGCCCGGCCACGGCCAGGACAGCGGCGAGTGCCGCGATCTTGGTGGCGTACCAGCGGCGGCGGGACACCGACTGGGTCCAGGCGGCCAGGTGGGTGCGCTGCTCGACCTCCCTGGCCACCAGCGGGGCACCGGTCATGGCCCCGATGACCGCGAACACGGCGGGCAGGCCGTACTGCGAGAGCAGGATCGCGAAGCTGTACCTGGACGCGAATGCCGCCTGCAGGCCGCCCGGGTAGCGGCCCTTGAGGGCGAGACAGGTCGCGGCGGACCGGACATGGGACACGCCGCTGTGCGCAGTGGGTGGCGGGCAGCCGGCGGCGGCGAGCTGGCGCAGCCAGGTGTGGTATCCCGCCAGCCAATGCTGGGCGCCGAGCCCGAAGTCCGCCATGAGCGCGCACAGGGCCATGACCGTGATGATCACCCACAGCGCCTGGCCGCGGTGCTGCCGCCAGATGAGGCAGGTCATGCCAGCGCCTCCCCGGGGCGCCGGCCGGCCTCGCCGTCCAGGTAGCCGAGCACCAGTTCGTCGAAGGTCGGCGCCGCGTCCCGCAGGCCCGGGCCGGTGACCCGGGCATCGTCGCGGCGCACCAGTGCCGTGGTCTGGCCGGCCAGGCTGCGCTGGCTGATCACCGGCCAGCCGCCGCGGTCGGCCCAGCCGTCCGGCCCCTGGATGACCCGGTGCCGCTGGCGCAGTTCGTCGATGTCGCCGGCCAGCCGCACCCGGCCCGCGCGGAGCACGATCAGGTAGTCGCAGACGCGCTCCAGTTCCGCCACGGCGTGGGAGGAGTACAGCACGGTGGCGCCCGTCTCGGTGCAGGCGCCGAACATCGAGCCGAGGAATTCGCGCCGCGCCAGCGGGTCAAGGTTGGCCATCGGCTCGTCGAGCAGGAACAGGTCCGGCTTCTTGGCCAGCACCAGGGTCAGCGCCACCTGGGCCCGTTCGCCGCCGGACAAGGCGCCGATCCGTGCCCTGGGCCTGATCCCCAGCCGGCGGATCCGGTCCGCGGCCATCCCCGAGTCGAAACCGCGGTTCATGCAGCGGCCCACCGCCAGGACCTCGGCGACGCGCAGCCGCGGCCACAGCGGGGCGTCCTGGGCGACGAACCCGATCCGGTCCAGCCGCCGCGCCGGGGCCCCGCCGGCCACCTCGACCGCACCCGTGGTGGCCGGGAGCAGGCCCGCGGCCATGCTCATCAGGGTGGTCTTGCCGGAACCGTTCGGCCCGACCAGTGCCGCCACCCGGCCGGCCGACACGTCCAGGTCGCAGTCACGCAGGCCCCAGACCCGGCGGCCGTAACGGTGCCCGAGGCCAGCGCACCGCAGTGCCGCGGTCATGCCGCGCCCCCCGCGGCCCGGCCGCCCTGCTGGCCGGCGGCCGGCTCATCGAGGGCAACCTCGACGAGCATCCGGATCTGCTCGGCGGACAGCCCGTCCTGCCTGGCCCGCTCCACCCAGCGGGCCAGCGAGCCGAGCAGCTTGGGCGCCACCAGGAGCGACGTCATCGACGGCGCGGCCGCCACGAACGTGCCGACGCCCTGGCGGCGGACGACCAGTCCCTGGTGCTCCAGCTCACCGAACGCCTTCACCACCGTGTTCGGATTGACCGACAGGGAGTCCACCACCTCCTTCACGCTGGGCAGCTGATCACCCGGCTGCAGGCGGCCCAGCATCAGGTCCCGGCGGACCTGCTGGATGAGCTGGCGGTAGATGGGGACACCGGATCCGGCGTCGACACGGAACACGCTCGCCTCCCAGACTGTTGCTCTATCACTAGACTAGTAGAGTGACAGTACCTGGGCAAGCGGGGACCTGCGCGGGCGGCACCTGGCCAGGTCATCGCGCCGGCGGCGGCTGACCCGCTGACCTCGCCCGAGGGCCGTTCTGCTTTGCTGGTGGCGTGACGGGCCAGCAGGTGCAGACGGCGTTCGTGCTCGGCGGCGGCGGGGTGCTCGGCGCCCACGAGGTCGGCATGCTCCGCGCCTTGGCGGAGGCTGGCATCTCCCCCGACCTCGTGGTGGGCACCTCGGTGGGGGCGATCAACGGCGCGTTCGTGGCCGCCGACCCGGCCGGCGCCGCGGCGTGGCTGGCCCGTGCCTGGCAGGGCGAGGCGCTGCAGCAGGCGTTCAGCGAGACCATCCTCGGCCAGGTGGCCAGGCTGGCCCGCTCCGGCACGCACCTGCACTCGCTGGAGCCGCTGCGCGAGATGCTCGAGGGCGCGCTGCCCGGCCGCGACTTCGCCGACCTGCGGCTGCCGTTCCATTGCGTCGCCGCGAGCATCGAGCGGGCCAGCGCGCACTGGTTCTCCGCCGGGCCGGTCGTGCCCGCCGTGCTGGCCTCCTGCGCGGTGCCCGGGCTGCTGCCCCCGGTGGCGGTGAACGGCGAGCACTTCTTCGACGGCGGCCTGGTCGACTCGATCCCGGTGGGCAAGGCGCTGTCGCTGGGCGCCAGCACCGTCTACGTGCTGCACGTGGGCCGGATCGAGCGGCCGCTGACGGCGCCGCGCCGTCCCTGGGAGGTGGGCCTGGTGGCGTTCGAGATCGCCCGGCGGCACCGGTTCCACGAGGAGATGTCCGCGCTGCCCGGTGACGTCCGGGTGCACGTCCTGCCGTCCGGGGCCGACAAGCGGCCACCGGACCTCTCCCAGCTTCGCTACCGGGACAAGACCAGCGTCGGGGCGAGCATCGAGCGCGCGTACCAGGCGTCGGTGCGGTATCTCGCCGAACTGGCCTGACTGTGCTTATCTGACTGTGCCGGCCGATCATGCCCGCCCGGCGGGGGCGCGGCCGGCCCGGCCGTGCGCCGCATCGAGAACGGGAGGCGGCCATGCTCCCACCCCGGCCGATCCGCCGGCTCGTGCTGGCGCCGCTGGCGATCGTCATCGCGGTCGCGCTTGCCGTGCTGTTCCCGCTGCTCGCCCTGGTGGCGCTGCTGTTCGGGGCGGTGGGGCGGTCGCGGCCGGGCCGGATGCGCTCGCTGCGGCTGCTGTTCTTCGCGCTGATCTGGCTCACCGCGGAGACGGCGGCGCTGTTCATGTGCCTCGGCCTGTGGATCGCCAGCGGGTTCGGCGGGCGGCTGCGCACCGAGCCGTTCCAGGTCCGCCACTACGCGATCATGAAGTGGTTCCTCGGCCGGCTGTACCGGTCGGCCACGAAGACTTTCCGGGTGCGGGTCACCGTGGACGAGCCGGAACTCACCGCGGCCGAGCAGGCCGCCCGGCTGGCCCGCCCGGTCATCGTGCTCAGCAGGCACGCCGGGCCGGGTGACTCATTCCTCCTGGTCCACCAGTTGCTCAGCGTCTACGGGCGCCGCCCCCGGGTGGTCATGAAGGCGTCACTGCAGTTCGATCCCAGCCTGGACGTGATGGCCAACCGGCTGCCGAACGTGTTCGTCTCCCGCCGTCACGCGGGCGAGCGGGTCTTCACCGATCAGATCGACCGACTGGCCCGCGGCCTCGACCGGGCGGGCGCGCTGGTGATCTTCCCGGAGGGCGGCAACTGGACCCCGGGCCGGTGGCACCGCGGTATCCGGCGGCTGGAGCAACTGGGCCGCCGCGACCTTGCCGCCCGGGCCCGGTCCATGCCCAACCTGCTGCCGCCGCGGGCCGGCGGGGCGCTCGCGGCCATCACCGCCTGCCCGGAGGCCGACGTGATCTTCGTGGCCCACGCCGGGCTTGACCGGCTGGTGAGCGTCACCGACGTGTGGCGGAGCCTGCCGATGGACCAGGTCGTGCATGCCAAGTGGTGGCGGGTCCCGGTCGGGGAGGTGCCCCGCGAGGCCGATCACGAGAGTCAGGTCCAGTGGCTGTACGACTGGTGGCAGCGCATCGACGCGTGGATCACCGAGAACCGGCCGGCCACCGCACCGGCCCCGGCCCGCGCCGCCGGCCCGCCCGCGACCGCCGGGCCGCCCGCGACCGCCGGCCCGGCAGATGGCACACCGCCGGGCGGCGGCCGTCCAGGCGCGTGTGTCACCGGCGACGGCTAGTCGGCCAGCCGGCTGGCGGCGGCCGTCCAGGTACCGGTGTCACCGGCGGGCTCGAACCGGCGCAGCGGCTGGGTGGCGCGGATCAGCGCGCGCATGCCCGCCAGGTCGCCCGGGCCCCGGCGCAGGGCCCTGGCCTGCACAAGCACGTTGCCCAGTGCCGCGGCCTCGGCCGGGCCCGCGACCACGGGCAGGCCGCAGGCGTCCGCGGTGAGCTGGCACAGCAGCGTGTTGCGCGCTCCCCCGCCGACGATGTGCACGGTGTCCACCTGCTGCCCGGACAGGTCCTGGACGGCCAGGATCGCGCGCCGGTGCGCGAGCGCGAGGCTGTCCAGGATGCACCGGGCTACCCCGGCCGGGGTGCCCGGCACCGGCTGGCCGGTACGCAGGCAGGCGTCCGCGATGCGCGCGGGCATGTCGCCGGGCGGCAGGAACGCCGGTTCATCCGGGTCCACCACCGCCCGCAACGCCGGTTCCGCGGCGGCCCCGGCGAGCAGCGCGGCCAGGCCGGGGGCGTGGCCACGGCCCGCCCAGGCACGGACCGACTCCTGCAGCAGCCACAGCCCCATCACGTTGCGCAGGTAACGGATCGTGCCGTCGACCCCGGCCTCGTTGGTGAACCCGGCCTCGCGGCTGGCCTCGGTCAGCACCGGGCCGCCAAGCTCGACCCCGGCCAGCGACCAGGTGCCGCAGGAGATGTACCCGAAACCGGTGCCCTCGGCGGGCACCCCGGCCACCGCCGAGGCGGTGTCGTGCGAGGCGACGGCGATCACCGGCAGCGGCCTGGCCGGGCCCGCCGCGCCGCCGAGGATCTCACCGCGCACCTCACCGATCTGGCTGCCCGGCTCGCGCAGCGCCGGGAACAGGCCCGGCGGGATGCCAGCGGAAGTCATCAGCGGCACGGACCAGGCCCGGGCCCGCCCGTCGAGCAGCCCGGTGGTGGACGCGTTGGTGATCTCCGCGCCGATCTCGCCGGTGAGCCAGTACCCGATCAGGTCGGGGATGAGCAGCAGCGTCCGCGCGGCGGCGAACTGCGCCGTGTCCCGTGCCGCGGCGAGCTGGTAGATGGTGTTGAGCGGAAGCTGGGCGGTGCCGGTGACCTGGTACATCTCCCGCCTGCCAACAGATGCGTGCACCCGCTCCGCCACGCCGGCGGTGCGCGCGTCCCGGTAGTGCACCGGGTTGCCGAGCAGCGCGCCGCCGGAGTCGAGCAGGCCGTAGTCCACGCCCCAGGAGTCGATGCCGACGCTGGCCAGCTCGAACGTTCCCGAGGCGGCCCGCAGCCCGGCCAGGATGTCGCCGTAGATCCGCAGGATGTCCCAGTGCAGGGTGCCGAGCGCGGTGACCGGGACGTTGCCGAACCGGTGCGCCTCGTGCAGCACAAGTTCCCCGGGCCCGACGGTGCCCGCCATCACCCGGCCACCGGAGGCGCCGAGGTCGACGGCGGCGACCGTCGTGGCGCCGGTCACCGCAGGAACGCGGCCGCCACCCCGGCGTCCACCGGGATATGCAGGCCGGTGGTCAGGGATAGCTCCCCCGCGGTCAGGACGAAGACCGCGGCCGCCACATGCTCGGGCAGCACCTCGCGCTTGAGCAGCGTGCGCTGCGCGTAGAAGGCGCCGAGCTCGGTTTCCGGCACGCCGTAGACCGCGGCCCGCTGCGCGCCCCACCCCCCGGCGAAGATCCCAGACCCGCGCACCACGGCGTCGGGGTTGACCCCGTTCACCCGGATGCCGGACTCCCCCAGCTCGGCGGCGAGCAGCCGCACCTGGTGCGCCTGGTCGGCCTTGGCCGCGCCGTAGGCCACGTTGCTCGGCCCGGCGAACACCGCGTTCTTGCTGCAGATGTAGACGATGTCGCCGCCCATCCCCTGGGCCCGCATCACCCGGGCCGCCTCGCGGGACACCAGGAACGAGCCCCGTGCCATCACCGCGTGCTGGGTGTCCCAGTCGGCCGCGGTGGTGTCGGCCAGCGGCTTGGACACCGACAGGCCGGCGTTGTTGACCACCAGGTCGACCCCGCCGAACGCGAGCGCCGCCACCGCGAACGCCGCGGCGATGCTGGCCTCGTCGGTGACGTCGGCGGTTACGTCCACGGCCACGTCGGCGGGCCCGATGTCCGCGGCGGCCTGCCCGGCCGCGGCGCCGTCCCGGTCGGCGAGCACCACGCACGCGCCCTCGGCGGCCAGCCGCTGCGCGGTGGCCCGGCCGATGCCAGATCCGGCGCCGGTGACCAGGGCCACCCGGGCCGCCAGCGGCTTCGGCTTGGGCCGCCGCCGGAGCTTGGCCTCTTCCAGCTCCCAGTACTCGATGCGGAACTTCTCGCTCTCGCCGATCGGCGCGTAGGCCGAGACCGATTCGGCACCGCGCATCACGTTGATCGCGTTGACGTAGAACTCCCCGGCCACCCGCGCGGTCTGCTTGTCCGCGCCGAAGCTGAACATGCCGACGCCGGGCACCAGCACGATCGCCGGGTCGGCGCCGCGCATCGGCGGGGAATCCGGGGTGGCGTGCCGCTCGTAGTAGGCACGGTAGGAGTCGCGGTAGGCGGCGTGCAGCTCGCGGAGCCGGCCGGCCACCTCGGCCGGCGGCGCGGCCGCCGGCAGGTCGAGCACCAGCGGCGCGACCTTGGTCCGCAGGAAGTGGTCCGGGCAGGAGGTGCCCAGCGCGGCCAGGGCCGGATGCTTGCGGCCGGCCAGGAAGTCCAGCACCACGCCGTCGCCGGTGTAGTGGCCCACCTGCGGCCGGTCGGTGCTGGCCAGACCGCGCAACAGCGGCGCCAGCTCGGCGGCGCGGGCCCGGCGCTCCGGCGCCGGCAACGGCCCGAAGCCGGGTATTTCGCTGCCGAACGCCGCGGCGGCGCCATGTTCGTCCAGGTAGCGCTGTGCGCCCGTGATGATCTCCAGCGAGTTCGCCTCGCACTCCTCGCTGGTCGCGCCCCACGCGGTGATCCCGTGGCCGCCCAATATGACGCCGATCATGCCCGGGCTGGCCCGGTGCAGTCCGGCGATGTCCAGGCCGAGCTGGAAGCCGGGGCGGCGCCAGGGCACCCAGCCCACCCGGCCGCCGAAGCAGTCCGCGGTCAGTGCCTCGCCGTCGGCCGCGGTGGCGAACGCGATCCCCGCGTCCGGGTGCAGATGGTCCACGTGCGCGGCGCCCACCAGCCCGTGCATCGCGGTGTCGATCGACGGCACCGCCCCGCCCAAGCCGTGCAGGCAGTAGTCGAACGCGGCGACCATCTCGTCCTCGCGCTCGGCCCCGGGGTATACCCCGGTCAGCGCGCGGAGCCGGTCCAGCCGCAGCACCGCCAGGCCCGCCGGGGTCAGCGTGCCCAGGTCACCCCCGGAGCCCTTCACCCAGAGCAGGTCCACCGGTTCCCCGGTCGCCGGGTCGGTCGCACGGCCCTTGGCCGAGGTGTTGCCGCCGGCGTAGTTGGTGTTGCGCCGGTCCGACCCGAGCCGGTTGCTCCGCGCGATCAGCGCAGGAACCTCAGCTGGCATCTGCTGCACCATCGGTAACCTCCACTGCGGCCAACCATTTTCGTGATCATGACTTAGGTGGCGCTATAGCCCCACCAAAGTCATGATCACGAATTGGGCGGGTGGCCGGATGCGGGCCTAGCTGCCCCAGCCGGCCTGGGTGCCGCCGATCCGCTCGGCGACGATCTTCTCCCCGTAGCCGGACCGGTGATAGGCGGCCACCGGGTCCGGGTCCAGGCCCATCTCCGCGCGCAGGTCGGCTAGCAGGGGACGGACGTCGGTGTTGTAGGCGTCCATCAGCACCGCGTTGGCGCCGAGCACGTCCCCCGATAGCTGGGCCGCCGCCAGCGCCCCGGCGTCCACCAGCAGGGCCTTGGCGGTGGCTTCCTGGACGTTCATCACCGACCGGATCTGCGCGGGGATTTTCGGCTCGATGTTGTGGCACTGGTCCAGCATGAACGCGATGCCCGCCTCCGGGCGGATCGCGTCCGCCAGGACGACCTCGTGCAGGATCCGGAACAACTGGAACGGATCGGCCGCCCCGACCATCAGGTCGTCGTCGGCGTAGAACCGGGAGTTGAAGTCGAACCCGCCAAGCCGCCCGGCGCGCAGCAGCAGGGCCACGATGAACTCGATGTTGGTCCCCGGCGCGTGGTGCCCGGTGTCCACCACCACCGCGGCCCGCGGGCCGAGGGCCTGGCAGTGCAACAGCGAGGTGCCCCAGTCCGGCACGTCGGTGGTGTAGAACGACGGCTCGAACAGCTTGTACTCCAGCAGCATCCGCTGCCCCGGCCCGAGCCGCGCATAGACCTCCCGCAGCGCCTCCGCGAGCCGGTCCTGCCGGGACCGGATGTCGTCCTGGCCGGGGTAGTTGGTGCCGTCGGCGAACCACAGCTTCAGGTCCGCCGACCCGGTGGCGCCCATGATGTCCACGCACTCCAGCAGGTGCCCGACCGCCTTGCGGCGCACCGCCGCATCGGGATGGGCCACGCTGCCGAGCCGGTAGGCGTCGTCCTGGAACACGTTCGCGTTGACGGTGCCGATCGCGACGCCCTGGTCCCTCGCATAGGCGGCCAGGGCGGCGTAGTCGTCCACGGCGTCCCACGGGATGTGCACCGCCACCGACGGGGCTGCCCCGGTGTACCTGTGCACCTGGGCGGCGTCGTCGATCTTCTCGGTGACGGTCCGCGGCACCCCGGGCTGGGCGAACACCTTGAACCGGGTCCCGGTGTTCCCGAACGCCCACGACGGCGTCTCGATCCGCTGGGCCCGCAACACGGACTTCACGGCGGTCAGATCAGGCATCTCACGTCATCTCCAGGCAGCGCGCGCGGGTCGGCTCGGTCGCGGGCGGGTCGGCTCAGTCCAGGTGGAATATCTCGGTGATCTGACGAAACCCCTCGTCGGGGCGCCGGCCGGCGATGCCAGCGAAGAACGGCGCCATCTCGGCCTGCCAGCGCGCGTTCACGCCAGCCTGCTCCATCCGCCGCCGTGCCGCGTCGAAGTCGTCGGTTTCCAGATAGCCGATCAGCAGCCCGTCGTCGCCCAGGAAGAGGCTGTAGTTGGCCCAGCCCGCCTCGCGCAGCGCGGCGAGCATCCCGGGCCAGACCTCCCGGTGGGCGGCCCGGTACTCCGCCAGCCGGTCCGGCCGGACCCGGGCGAGGAAGCAGACCCGCTGCATCGGCACCTCCTTGGCATCGGCTATGGGGGCGGCTCCGGGGCGGGCGCCGGCGGCCGAAGGAGCCCGCCGGCGCCCGCGACCCGGAACCCGGCTGGCGTCGCGACCAAGGGCCGGGTGGCCAGCCGTTCGGCAAATCAGAAGTTGAAGTTGTCGATGTTGGCCTTGGTGAACACGAACGGCGGGCCGAGCAGGATGGTGCGGTCCGCGGCCACGGTGTACTTGCCGAGCTTGCCGGCGGTGAAGGGCTGCCCGGCGGCGTTGGTGATCTTCTTGGAGGCGAAGTTGACCGCCGCGTAGGCGGCGAGATAGCCGAGGTTGGCCGGGTTCCACAGCTCGAAGGCCTGGACGGTGCCGTCCGCGACGTACTTCTTCAGCGAGTTGGGGGTGCCCAGGCCGGTCACCGCGACCTTGCCCTTGTACTTGGGCGAGTCCACCACCTGCGCCGCGGCCAGGATGCCGACCGTCGTCGGGGAGATGATGCCCTTCAGGTTCGGGTGCTGCTGCAGCAGGCCCTGGGTGACCTGGGTCGCCGTGGTCGGGTCGTCGTTGCCGTAGACGATGCTCACCAGGTGCATCTTCGGGTACTTCTTCAGCTGCTGCTTCATGTAGCCGATCCAGGCGTTCTGGTTCGGCGCGGACGCGGCGGCGGACACGATGCCGATGTCACCGCTGCTGCCGATCTCCTTGGCCAGCAGGTCCACCTCGCTCGTCCCGATCTGGGCCGTCGAGGCCTGGTTGACGAACAGGTCCCGGCAGGACGGCGCGTCCGAGTCGTACATGCCGACACGATGAGGATGTTCGCGCCCTTGGTGATGGCCGACTGGATCGCCGGGATCTGCGAGGCGGGGGTCGCCGCGGTCCCGCTGGTCTCGGACCCGGTCTCCCCCAGCGTCCCGAGCGCGGCCAGGGCCCCGCCGGAGTTCACGCTGTCCGCGGTGGTGAAGTAGGGGTTGCCGAGGTTCTTCGGGATGACGAAGACCTTCAGCCCCTTCTTCAGCCCGCCGGCCCCGGCCGAGCCCGAGGACCCGGACGACGACGACGTGGAACTGCTTGAGGAACTGCCGCACGCGGCGAGCACGGAGCACGCCACCAGCAGCACGGCGGGTCCGAAGAAGGCCCGTCTGAGGGAACGGCTCATGACTGAATCCTTTCAACTCCGGGGTGAAAAAACCAATACCGGGTGGCCGGGCGGGTGCGGGCCGCACGCCGGGGGTGATCGGACCCCCGGCGGAGGCGCGCATCCGGGGCCCGGCCGGGCGCGGGAGCCCGCGAGTCAGTCATGGCTGACCCCCGAGGTAGGGCTCCCGGCCCTCAGCAGCGCGCGCGCCCGGGCGAGGATGGGCGCCGCGTTCGGCACGAAGACGCTGACGAGCAGCAGGCCGCCGATGACGATGCCGATGGCCTCCTGGTTGAAGTTGGTCAGCAGCAGCGCCCCCTGCAGGCCGGCCAGGGCCAGCACGGCGAGCACCACCCCGCCGATCGAGCCCTTGCCGCCGAAGATGGACACCCCGCCGAGCAGGACGATCGCGACCACGTTCAGTTCCGCGCCGAGGCCGTTGTTCTGCACCGCCGTGGCCAGGCGGAACGTCCACAGCACCCCGGCCAGCGCGCAGACGAGGCCGGAGGTCATGAACAGCATGGTCTTGATGCGCTTGACCCGGATCCCGGCGAACAGCGCGGCCTCGGTGCCGGCCCCCATCGCGTAGATGGACCGGCCGGTGGCCGTGGCGTGCAGCACCACGCCGAAGATCACCGCGAGCACCACGAAGATCGCGACGGACCAGGGGATGTTGGTGTGCGGGACGGCGGTGACGCCGATGGAGGTGTAAGCGGCGGGGAAGTCGGAGATCGTGTTCGAGCCCAGGATGATCAGCGCGATGCCCCGGTAAAGCGCCAGCGTGCCGATGGTCACCGCCAGCGAGGGCAGCCCGAGCCTGGTCACCAGCAGGCCGTTGACCAGGCCGGCGGCCAGGCCGAGCAGCACCAGGACGGCGAAGATGGCCGGCATCGGCCAGTGCCTGGCCCACAGGAATCCCAGCAGCGCGCTCGACATGCCCAGCGTGGACGCGACGGAAAGGTCGATCTCACCGCTGATGACGATCAGCGTCATGGGCAGCGCCATGATCGCTATCTCCCCCGAAGTCACCTCCATGTTGAAGATGTTTCCGCTGGTCAGGAACTGCGCGGAGGTGCTGGCCCCGAAGATGACGATGGCGGCGACCAGCACGGCGAGGCCGGTCTCCCAGCGCATCGCCCGCTGCATCGCGGGGCGCAGCAGGCCCGGCACGGGCCCGCCCCGGTCAGGTGCCGACACCGGAACTCCTTCGTCGCAGGGCGACCGCCAGCCGCACCGAGATCAACCGGTCCAGCGCGATGGCCACCAGCAGCAGGAAGCCGGCGATCGCCTGATCCCAGAACGGCGAGATGCCGAGCACGTACAGCGCCGAGTTGATCGTGTTGAGCAGCAGCGCGCCGATGGCCGCGCCCACCGCGCTGCCGCTGCCGCCGAAGATCGCCACCCCGCCGACCACCACCGCCGCGATCACCTGCAACTCGTAGCCGGTGCCCGCGGTGGAGTCGATGGTCTGGTACTGCGCGGCCCACAGCACCCCGGCCACCCCGGCGATCGCCCCGCTGGCCGCGAACGCGGTGAACACCCGCCTGCCCACGCCGATGCCGGCCAGCCGGGCCGCCTCCGGGTTGGACCCGATCGCGTACAGTTCCCGGCCCGACCGGAACGAGCGCAGGTAGTACGCCCCCGCCCCGATCACCGCGGCGACCACGATGGCCAGGTACGGGACCCCCAGCACGTTGGCCTTGGGTATCTGGATGAAGGCGTTCGGCAGGGTCTGCGCCACCACCTCGTTCCCGCCGACGATGAGGATGTCGATGCCACGGATGATGTACAGGGTGGCGAGCGTGACGACGAGGCTGGGCACCTTCCCGATGGACACCATGAGCCCGTTGGCGACGCCGCAGGCCACGCCGATCCCGAGCCCGGCCAGGAACACCACCGGTATCGGGATGCCGTGGTGCCCGCCGAACATGCTGGCCGACAGGTAGGCGGACAGGCCAAGCACCGAGCCGATGGACAGGTCCACGTTCCTGCTGATCACGACCATCGTCTCGCCGAGCGCGAGCAGGGCGAACACGGTGGTGTTGCCGAGGATGAACTCGATCTCCTGGGAGCCGACGAACCGCGGCTGGATCGCCGCGGTGACCGCGACGAACACGGCCAGCACGGCGATGATGCCGAACTCCCGGATCCGGAACACTCGCTCGGTGAGCCGGCGCGAGCTGACCCTGGCCGGGGGCCCGGACGGCTCCCGGCGCGCGGTGACGGCGGCGCTCATTTCATGGCCTCCCTCGCGGGCGCTTCGCTTGGTCGTGCCGGAGGCGCGCCAGCAAGCAGGGTGGGAGGCGTGTCCTCGCCGCCGGGACACCGCAACGGCGCCTGGGGTGCGTCGTGCCGGAGACGCGCAGGCCAGCACCATACGGCGTTCGGCCCGGCGACTGCGGCGCGACGCTGTCTGTGGTTGATAGTGGGATTCTCATGGCGCCGGGGCCTCGGTCTGGCCGGTGGCCGCGGCCATGATCTTCTCCTCGGACGCGTCCTCGTGGCGGTACTCGGCGGTCAGCCGCCCCTCGCGCATGACCAGGATCCGGTCGCCGTTCTGCAGCACCTCCGGCAGCTCGGAGGAGATCATCAGGATCGCGACGCCGTCGGCGGCCAGCCGCGCC
>WNGJ01008031.1_pt1 | contig 13340 bp, 12 predicted proteins | sample 5400611 | NCBI WGS metagenome assembly WNGJ01 (sample SAMN13153375, study PRJNA577476) | soil metagenome | isolation source: 40 cm soil or saprolite under Garry oak tree replicate 1 | place: USA:California | collected 2016-06-15 | reverse complement strand
AATCTGCCGGATCAATTTCGAAGAGCACATCTCCCGCAGCCACGGCCTGATTGTCCTGCACGTTAAGCTTGAGGATTTGGCCGCGTACTCGAGGAGCGATACCAACGACATTGGCGCGCGCAGTCGCGTCGTCTGTCCGCGGGTGCCGTTCGGTGATGTTCCAGACCCAAAGCGTCACCACGGCCGCTCCCAAAATCACAAGGATAGCCATAATTTGAGCGGCAACCTTGCGCCATTCTTTGCTCCTGGAAGGTGGCATTGCCGGCGCTGTATTGGGACTGGCCAGCCTGTTTTCCACTGGGGGCGGTGATATAAGATCGCTCATAAGAAAATATTCAATTTTTGAAAAAGACCAGCCAAACGGCCAAGGTAAAGAAAATCGCCGTGCATGAAAAAACCAGAGGCTTGAGGCGCAGGTGAGCGTGAATTCCGAAACCTATCAACAGCAGCCGAACGATGAGCGTGCTGAAGATCCCAATGATGATGCACAACATCCATGCGGGAAAATAAGAGCCAAGCACGTCCACCGTCGGCGAATGAGCACAACCGCCCAATAATAGAATCAGCAGGAGCAGAAGGTTTGTTCGCATGGGATGCATTACGGTTGATGAATAGTCCTGGGTGCAGGAGACGGTTTGGCCAGGTCCCCGATGCTCAAGGCGAGAGCGGTTTGGCTGGTGAAAATAGCGGAACGCGTATCAACGATTACGCTGCGCGAGGCGGTCAGATTGCGTTGCGCGTTCACCACGTCCACATAGATGCCAAGGCCATGTTGGTAGGCTGCGAGAGAGGCGGCGAAGGCGCTTTCCGCAGCGGCCACCAGTTTTGCCGCGGACTCCTGTTTGCGTAGAGCGGTTTCGAAATCCGTCCGGGCCTTCCAGACCTCCCGAATAACCGAATCGCGTGAATGGGCCATTTCATCTTCGGCGCCGCGCAGTTCCGACTCAGCTATGCGAAGTTTTTTGCGCCGGGCGAAACCGTCGAAGAGCGGCAACTCAATAGAAAGTCCTCCGCCATACACGGGTTCGTTGCCGCCGAAGTAGGGAGAGCTCTTCGCGCTCACATCCAGTTCCGACCATCCCGCATTAGCGTTTAGAGCGATCTTCGGATAATAGGCGGCGTGCGCTTTCCGGACCTCAGCCCGCCGTGCGCGAATATTGGCCAATTTGGCAACAAGGTCCGGACGTTGCGAGAGGGCCCTTTGGATCAGGTCTTCCAAAGTGTCCGCGGAATATTCCGAAAGTGGTTTCTCTGAAACACCTGCGACCTGCAGCTTTGTCGTGGGCAAAATTCCCAGGCTTTCCACGAACGCAACTTGCGCGTCGCTCAGCGTGCCACGGGCCGCCTCAAGATCGAATGCCGCCTGCGCCGACTGTTGTTCCGCCTGAAGCACCTCCGGTTTGGTGCCCAGTCCATTGTCGAAGCGTGCCTGCGCCGATTGTGCCACGGTTTGCGCTGCGCGCACCGAACTTTCGGCAACTTCGACTTTCTGGCGCGCGGTATTCAATTCGTAGAAGCGCCGCGTGACAGTGAAAACAATCTGTTGATGGGTGGCATTGAATCCGACATTCGCCATCATCAGGTTCTCCCTTGCCATGGTCACCACCGCCTTGCGTTCCCCGAAATCGAACAGCAACCATTTAAGGCCAAGCGTTGCGCGTTCCGCTGCGGCCTCTGTCGTTAGCGTGCCACCGCCCGTGATGGACACATCGGCGGCACCGGGGCCTTGCTTGAGCGTCGGGAAAGGAAGAAACGCTCGCTCGTAGCCTGCGCCGGCGGAAGCGACCAGGTACGGGAAATAGGCGCTCTGGCTCAAACCGACGCCAGAGGCTGCTTGCCGCGCGCGCTCCCAGGCGATTCGCGTCGTGGGGTTGCTGCGTTCCGCAATGTCAATCAGTTCAGCCAACTCATAGATTTTGTCCGGGACGATCTCAATCTGCCTGGCATTCTTTTCGTTGCTGAAATCTCCGTGTGCCAGTTCTCTTTCATATGCATTCAACCCCGGCGGAGACCACGGTTTCTCTGCAGATGGAGGTGCGAGGTCACTTCCAAAAGTGGCGGGAGTAATCAGAAAGTTCATGAGCGCAACCAGCCAGAGAAACTCTCCGCCAAGGCAGCTCTGTCTTGAGACAGGCGATATCCTGGCGGCACGATTCCCTTCGGGCTGTTGCAGAGCGAACCGCCGTGTGCCCTTGTTGAATTCGTCGCCACCTCATCGAAGCAGGTTGGTTCTTGCCAGCTCAACGTGCGCATCGGCTACTCTTTTGATGGTCATAATTCAGGTTCGAGTGCAGGAGCTAATCAACCCGCAGCACAATTTTGCTTCTTCAGGTAGCATTGTGTCCTGACCATTCGTCGCCTGTGGCGCTGCGGATTGCGCTGCTGCTGCGAAGGAGCATGTCGCTGCAGTGATCAGCGTGAGTAACCTGAACAAGTAATTAAGTGTTGTTTTCATCTAATTTTCACTTGGGCACTGACCGGCCGGCTCCTCCTTTTGCATGACGGATGCCAACTCTTGGCGAGAACCGCTGCGCTCGGTGGAAAGCACGGAAGCGCAAGGGCTTACGGCCGCATGGCAAGTCTCGACGAAAATATTGCAGGTGTTCGGGAACTTCATCCTGTTGTCGAGCGTTCGACACTCCGTCGAAGCGTCGTCAACTTCCAGGGAACCTCATTTGATTCCGCCGCATCATTGCGGCCTCCTTTAAGTGATGTGGCGCCAACTGGTGCTAAACGATAGGATTGTGGCGCACGACTGACGGATACTACTTCCTTACTTTCCGTTAGCAAGCACCTGGGCACGCGAGGGCAGCAAAGACTCTTCCCAGCCGCCACCAAGGCTCTCAAGCAATTGAACGCTCGCCGTCATCTGCTGCGAGCGCAGACTTGTTGGGCTTGCACGCTGATTACGAGTTGCCGAACGACGGATTTATTTGACGCGCAGTGGCTTCTACTGACCCTGGATCCGATAAAAGCGGGTCGTCCCCATTACCGCAGTATCCGTGTAGGAGGTCGTTGGGCCAGTCGCGGGAATTGTGCCCCCGATGGGGTTCCAGGAGGAATCGCTCAGCAAAGTTTTGTACTGCACCTGGTAGTTGCGGCCGGCATAGGAAGTCCAGGTCAACGTCACTCCGGTCCCTACTGGATTCGTGATCGACGTGATGCTATACGGCGGGAGTGGGGGCGGCGGCGGCACACCGTAGCTTAAAGCAATAACGCCGTTGTTGACATCCAGGGAATAAATCCGCGGGAACTTGATCACCGTGACGCCGTTTTCCTGGATGTTACCATTCAGTGAAGAGAAGAAGGCCTGATCGAAAAGATAGGGTGGAATCCCGGTAGTGCTGAGCTGGTAAAGCGTCAGGTCGTTGGGGACGTCGTTGAAGGTGACGCCACCCAGGATGTTGTTAGTCGGGTCCATGCCGATGGCGGACATAGACGAGAAACTGGAGATGCCGCTGCTGGCTGCGGAGTAGTCGGCGATGACCGTACCGGTGGCCGCCACAGGATCGAAGGCAATCTGCCGAAGATCGAATCCCGGGCTCTTGGCCCAGAAGGTGTTGCCAGCGCCGAAAGCGATGCCCAGGCTGGAAAAGCCCGGCGGAACGTTAGCTATGGTGAGGGTTGTCGCGGTGAAGTTGATGCCGTCGGTGGTGGTCAGGAGGGCGACATTAGCGGCGCGACCGCCGCCAAAACCCGCGTACGAACCGAGAAGGATTTCGGTGTTCACCCCGGCGCCGCGAACCGCCATGGTGTCACCCCAACGATCGCCGGAGCCATTGCCGGGATCGCCGGCGTAGGCCTCAACTGGGGTCGCGTTGCTATCAACTGAAGACCAACTGACCAGGCCGAAATTAGCGCCGCTGCCGGCGAGGGTCAAATTGCCGGCATAAAGCACACCATCGTCCGCTACGCCAATCTGGTCGAGAGAAAACTGGTTGCCTAACTGGCCGATGCCCAGGGTGTTCATGGTGAATAGGTTGGTTCCAAAATCAGCGTCCAAGACATAGATACCAAAGGCTGGACCCTTGTTCGCCACCAGCACGGTCTTGGTATGGGGGTCATAAGCCAGCCCACGAGTATCATAACTGGTGCCATCCAGGTAGGGCTGGGAGCCAGGGGCCAGGCTCCAGAGTTGAGTGACCACAGTGCTCGAAGACGGTGCGACCACGGTCAGTTGAATGGGAATGCTGGAGGTGCTGCCGGCGATGTTAGTGATCACCACGTCATACCATCCCGAAGCCGTCAGGGGGGGATAGTTCAGGGTGTAAGACGCATTAGTGGCGTCGGTAATGTTGGTAGCCGTGGCCAGATTACTGACCGTATTAAACTGCCATTGATAGGAGAATGGCTGAGAGCCTGCCGGAACGGCTGTAAAAGTGAATGAGGGATTGTTGCTATAAATGGTTCCGCCGAACGGTTGGGTCGTGATGGTGGGCGGCACCGGCGCCGCAGTAAAACCGATCTGCGTGGCCTGCACGCCGTTATTGCAATTCAGAGCATAAATGAAATTCGTTTTGCCCACTCCGCCCAAGGCCATTTGCCCAACGAAATTGCCGTTAGCATTGGTGGTGGAGAAGTTGGTGCTGGCGAGAGAATTGATACTGGAAAAATCCGGAATGCTGTAAAGGCCAATTGGGGTGACGGTAGTGCTGGCGGTGCTATTGGGAATGGGTCCAACCGTCCCCAATAGTTTAGCCGTAGGATTGTAGGAGAGGAGCACGTTATTGCCAGCGAAGGAATTGGTCAGCAGCACAGTGGCCGTCACGCTCGCCTGACCGGCGAAATTGGCCGGGAACTGAACCAAGTAAATCGAGGCGCCGCTCGGCTTGAATAGAAAGGTGTTGTTGGTATAGAACGCGGCGCCGAATGCCGGCCCGTTTCCCGACGTAAGCGCGGGCAAACCGACAATCCAAACCAGCGTGGCGGTGAAGTTCGTACCGTCCAGGGTGCTGAACAACACCACATTGGTGGTCGGTGTGGTGCCGGATTCAACGGGCGTTAGAATCACCGTATTAACCCCCGAACCTGTAATGGCGATATTGTCTCCCATGCGTGTGCCCGCCGCCGCCCCGCCGGTCGGATCACCCGAGAACGCCGTAGCGGGGGCGCTATCGGCCCAGTTCTGCCAGCGATAAATCTTATAAGGGTTCGAGGCCACCGTGGTGCTCAGGTTCGCCCCGTAAAGGACGCCGTCATCAGCCACAGCGACCTGATCCAACCTGAAGGTGCCACCGGACAACGAACTCACGTTGACATTGCCGACCAGTGTGCCGGTGGTGCCGTGGAAGACATCGATGGCTGGAGTGGTGCCGGAACCGGTCACGCCTTTATTGCAAACGAAGACCTGGTTGGAAACCGCGCTATAAGCCAGCCCGCGGTTTACATCGCCGGTAGCCAGATTGGCGCCCGGGGTGCCGTTGGTGGCCTGCCAAATGTTAGTTAACGAATAGGTTTGGGCACCCCCCTGACGGGCCAAGCCGATTAGGAGGGATGCGGCCAGACAACATTGCGCCATCCAGCACAGCCGGTTGGGCGGCGTGAGTTGCGAGGGATTGAGGGAAGTCAAACTGAGTGTCTTTGCTTTCATAGATCGGTCAGTCTTATTTTTGGGTTTGAGTCTAAAAACACTCGGTGACGAAGGTACAACAGACAAGGGACGATGACACTACTGCATTATGGGCACAGTGAGTTTGAGACGCTTGAGGTCGGGATCCTGGGGATCGCTGGCAGTCCCCCACCCGGGGCCGATATCGCCGCTACCGGTATCCGGAATAGCGTTGTTGTCCGCAATCCAATGACCGTGCCATCTCCAGTGTTCGGCGTGACCATCAGCAAATGAAAGCACACACCCGTTGCCATGCCGGCTGGCCGGAAGATTCCAATAGCCAATCGTTCCACCGGTCGGCTCGGTCTGGGTGCCGGAGTAAATGCCAAGGGCGTTATTATCGATGCTGTTGGCCGCTTCGTCCAGGAAGACGGAGGCGAGGCTGGGACCCGGGTTGAGAATTTGGCCCAGGCGCACGAAGCTGCCGTTGGCGGGATCAGCATTGCTGGAGTCCACCCAATTCATGCCGGTGCTCATGGAAACGCTGCGCGAACGGCGAATGGCTGCCTTCCCATTAACGAGGGAATAGTCTGACGGACAGTGGTAAATGCCCGGGTTGCCGTTGTACTGATAAAGGATCCCAAAGACAATGGCCCAATTGGTCGGATCCGTGCGAGCGTTTCCGGTCCAATTGCCGAGGCCGAGCTTTTGACCCTCGCTCATCCAAGCGAAGGGACCGCAACCCTGGTTGCCGGCGGTATGATTGTTAACGAGGTGATCCCGATTATCACCGGCATACATGAGCCAAGCCAGGATCAGTTGCTTATGATTGTTCAAACAATTGGCCATCATAGCTTTTTCCTTGGCCTTGGATAATGCGGGCAGGAGCATTGCCGCCAGGATCGCAATGATGGCGATGACCACCAGTAATTCGATCAATGTGAAGGCGCTTGTCTTCGCAGACTTAACTCGGGTGCGCATGCGGCTTGAATACGCGTTGTCTAACAAACCGGCGATTCGCTGTCAAGTCGGCAGCGCGGCGTAATCCACGCCCGCGGGGACCGCGGCCCAACTCGCGTCTCCGTCTCAGCATATTTCACCGTTTCTCCGACCTGTGAGTCAGTGGTGGAAGAGCTACAACGCTGTAAAGCACGACCGTTTTGGCCACATCGCTGAAGCAAAGCTCGGTACGGTTATGCACGCCCTCGGCGGGCCTTCTTGGGGTTGGTACAAACGCTCGACTTTCGGTCGACCCTCGTTGATAGGGGCATCATCCGATCGAAAAACATCACCGCCGCTCAACTTCGCACGATGGCCTCCAACTGGGAGCCGCTCCCGACCAATGAGACTGTAATTGCGCGGACGGAACTTTTTGGTTATAAGTTCCTCTCGCAAGGAAGTCCGAGGCAGGCAGACGACGTCTCTGTCTTTTGGCTTTGACCCAGCCGTCACCACGCAAGTTACAGCCCCCTCAACTTCCTCTGTGACAACGTCCGCGACTTCGTCGCGACCAAATACCTAAGGCAGTCCGTCGAATCGTCACCCCCGACGCCATCTTCGTCGCAGTCCACCTTATTGTTGTAAAGCTGATTACGTCTATCGGGCTATCCTATTGACGCCACCTGCCCCAATCTGTAGAGGAGAAGTGTGGTTGAGGACTATTCTATCCGAAGACGGCTGGAAGCGCTGTGAGCAAATCTGGGTTACAGTCCCAAAATGGTATGGTTTCACGACCTCCGGGGGCGTATGTTGGGGTTCTTTCTATCTGGCTCCTGGCGATGCCCATTCCAACGGCTCGCGGTTCGCTGCTCGGATCGAACCTGTTCCCGTCAGACAATCCCTGGAACCAGAACATTTCCGGGTCACCTGTGGCAGCCAACTCGGCTGCCATCATTAACAGCATTATTACCACTTACGCGAACGGGCATTTGCATCCCGATTTCGGACAGGACCAACAGTTGGCGAGCAATCCTTTGTATGGCATCCCCTACAACGTTGTCCATGGCAACTCCACGACGCCGATTGCAGTGGTGATCGATGCCTACCCGGACCAAAGCGACATTCAGCCCGCTCCCATTGCTGCCAACGTCGTCATTGAGGGCGACACGCAGAATGGGCCAACTGTCGGGGTGGACAACCGGGGCGATTCTCACCTGCTGGTCTGGGATGAGGACAACAACGTGGCGTATGAATTATATCGCGCGTCCCGCCCATCGGAGAACACGGACGGACAGTGGCATGCGGACCAGGAGTCCGTTTGGGACATGAAAGCGGACAGTTTCCGCCCGCTGGGCTGGACCTCGGCGGATGCAGCCGGGCTGCCGATTTTGCCCGGGCTGGCCCGCCCCGACGAGGCGCTGCCAACGTCGCAGGGAGGCCAGGGCGTCATTCGCCATGCGTTACGGATGACGCTGCCCAATGCGGTGATTTTGAATCAATACCTCTATCCCGGTTCGCACATCGCCAATCCGGGCAACACCAACCGTTCCATCCAACCGCCGATGGGCGCGCGCTTCCGTCTGAAAGCCAGCGTCGATATCTCGGGGCTCAATCCGCAGTCCAAAATTGTCGCCCAGGCGCTGAAAGACTACGGATTGATCGTCGCGGATAACGGGTCGGCTTTCTACGTTACGGGCGCCAGTTACTCGGTCGATGCCAGCAATCATTTCGCCCTGACATGGGATGACAACGACATCCAGGATACACTCCATGGGCTCAAGAGCCTGACCTTTGCCGATTTCGAAGTGGTGGACCTAACCCCAGTTGTTAGCGGCGTGAGCCCAAACCAGGGGCCAGCGGGAACTTCGGTGACGATTACTGGACTCAATTGCTCCGGAGCGGCGGGCCGATTGAGCGTTTGGTTCGGGTCCAACCAATCGGCTGCGGTCACCGTCATCGACGATGCGCATATCACGGCCGTTGCGCCGTCAGGTTCGGGCACGGTCGATGTGCGGATCCAATCGGGCCTGAGCAATGCGAATTCCACGGCCAATTACACCAGCCCAATTTGGGGATACGGGCTATCGGCGACTGGAGCTGTCGACCATTTTACGTTTCAGCCCCAACTCGACCCGTTCCACGCCTGGCTGGCCTCTTACGGTTTGCCCTCGGACGGCAGCGCCGACTACGCAGACTCGGACGACGATGGTATGAACAATTGGCAGGAATACCTGGCGGGAACCAATCCGACCAACGCCGCTTCGGTCTTCAAAATAACCAGCGGCAACGTGATTTCCGGCAGGCAATTTGTGCTGCGCTGGCTGAGCGTGTCCAATCGGTTGTATGACGTTATGCGCAGCACCAACCTGGCGGCGGGCGCCGGCGCGTTCGTGGCCCTGCCGGGAGCAACCAACCTGACCGGTACTCCGCCCCAGAACACATGGACGGATTCGGTGAGCAGGTCGTGGGCGCCCACCTTTTACCGCCTCACGGCGCATCAGTAGGTACGGTGGGCGAGCCGAACCAACAGCTTGGTCAAATTCCGGTCAGGACGCCGGCTGCAGTAACAGTGCTTTGAAACCGGCCTGTTCGAAGTGTTCGTCCGAAGTTAGCGCTTCCGTTATCTGCCGCTGCCGAAGGCGAAACCGGGCCAGTCCAAATTACCTGGCAGGGCACGGTCTGCATAAGTGCCCTCACCGCTCAAATAAGCGATGGCGTCGGCACCATCACGGACGACCTGCACAGGGTTTGTGATTCCCACGCGCTCAAAAGCGCGGCGCAGGAGGAAGATGTCATCAAGGTCGCTTTCAACGTGAAGAACTGGAACTGGGTTTTCGTTCTTCATACGAAATGCTTTACCACATTTATTGCTGGCTTTCATCCCCGGGATGATATTGCGATCATTGGCCTGGGTGCGGCATTGTCCCGGCAGTCAGACAAACGATTAAAAGAAAAGTTTCATTATGAGCAAAGGCGGTTCACATGGTAGAGGAAGGCAATGGTGGCAAGGGGCTGGCGGTTGGCCATGCCCTCAGTGATTCAGGTGGGCAAGAGTCTGGCCGTGATCTACGACGCCCCGGGTGGCCACAGCGTGAGTCACATGAACCGCGACCTCAGACTCGCCTGGCTCGCTTTGCCGTTGCAACCGCCAACAGGCTGCAGTCTCACGCCGGGGGCCGGTGAAAAACAAGGCCATTGAGCAAGGTTGGCTTGCAGCCGTTTATTTGGGCGTATCCGCTCCGAGCTTCGGCTCAAGGCTGGTGTTCTGCTCGTGATCGCTCCTCCAGAAAACTAGTCGTGAGGAATTGTTCAAAATTCTTGTGTTTGTCCACGACGTCATCGTGTGCGAGATCGGTATAAAGGAACAGCAGCCGCCCTTGGCGCAGGTCGGTCGCCGTTGTTTCCCTCTCTTTGGCAGCAAAGAAGGCTATGCCGCGCTGCTTCAAGGTCGCCATCAACTGCTGCGTTTCGTGCATGGTGCCGCCGTGTTCGGTGTAGAGATCAATCAGGCGTCCGCGGGACTTATCCCACCACGCGAGAAATTTGTCCGTCCTGGCGTAGAGCGCGTCAGTTGAGCAAACAGCCTAGAGCCAGGTTCAGAACTCGAACTGCGCCAAGGCGAGGCGGTCGGCAATCGTTTGCAGAACCCGGTTTTCATCGGCCAGATCCCTGGCGGCGAAGGTGACGCTCAACCGCAAGTAAGCGCCGGCATCGTCCCACGGCACGGTCGAAATCAAGTGCTCGGTGATCAACCACTGCGAAACTTCTTCGGCGCTATGGAATTCGAGGCGCGCGCCGTTCTTGGTCACGGCAGCTTTCGGCGCGGGCACGTAAAGGAAGAACGAGCCTTTGGGTTTTCTGGCCCTGAAGCCGGCGTTGAGCAGCACGTTGACCAGCCCATTCATCCGGCGTGAGTATTTCGCGGCAATTTTCCCGGTGATCTCCGGATGGTCCAAGCAATATGCTGCCGCGTGTTGAATGGCCAGAAATTGGCCAGAGTCGGTGTTGTCCTTCAGGTCTCCATAGGCTTTGACGAGCAATTGGTTTCCTGCGACAAAACCGCAGCGCCAGCCGGTCATATTGAAACTCTTGCTGGCGGAGTGGAGTTCCAGGCCCACGTCTTTGGCGCCTGGCGTCGCCAGAAAACTCAACGGCTGGCCCTCGTACACCAGCGCCGCATACGCCGCGTCGTGAACGACCACCAGGTGGTTCTGCCTGGCAAACCCGACCACCTGCGCGAAAAATTCCGGCGTCGCGCTCGCGCCGGTCGGGTTGTTCGGATAATTGAGCACCAGCAGTTTGGCCTTGCGCAAAATCGCGGCCGGGACCGATTCCAGGTCAGGCAAGAACTGTCGTTGGTCTCTCAACGGCAGGTTATGCACCAGGCCGCCGTAGTAGGTTGCATGGGTGCCGAGAACCGGGTAGCCCGGAACGGTCATCAGCACGTAATCGCCCGGGTTGATTAGCGCCGCCGGCAGAATGGACAGGGCGGCCTTGGTCCCGATGGAATGGATCACTTCCGTCTCGGGGTTGATTCCTTTGACGCCGCAGACGCGCTCCAGGTAACGCGCTGCCGCCTGCTTCAACACATCGTCCCCATTGTCGGCATAACCGCGATTTTCGGGCTTGCGCGCTTCGAGGCAAAGCTGCTGCACCACCTCCGGGAAAGCCATTTCATCGGGCTCGCCCACGCCCAGGTCAATGATTTCGTCGCCGGGATGGTCGGCGAGGGCGGCGCGTTTTGCGCGCTTGATTTTCTCGAACTTATAAATCGCCTGCGACTTGCCGTAGAGCCGGCCGCCGATTCGTTCGGCAAAGAGATTCTGGAGGTATGATTCGGTCATATCCATGATCGCCAGTGTATCGCCGCGCCCGACTCACGCTACAGGCTTTTTCCAAATCGGCACCAGGCGTTTCATCTGGTCAATCAGCCAGTGGCAGGCGGCGAAGGCTTCACCGCGATGGGGCGCGATGACTTCAACCCAAAGCGAAGGTTCATTGACTTTCACCACACCGACGCGGTGGACCAGGCGCACTGATTCAATCGGCCAGCGTTTTTGCATCTCGTCGAAAAGCAGATGGAATTGGTGCTCGGCCATTTGCTGGAAGGCTTCGTATTCGATGGCGCTGATGGTCGCGCGGTCTTCAGTCCCCCGCACGACGCCCAAAAAATAAACGGCAGCGCCGCTGCCGCTGGACATCTCTCTCCGAGCGAGCAGGGCGGGTTCGTTGATGGGCTCGATGGTCAGGATGAGTTGGCGTTTCATGAGGCGGCGTCCTTCGTGTTCCGAGTTGGTAATGCCTCGGTCATGGCGGGAGCCGGAGTTTCGGAGTGCGCCCGTCCTCGGGCGCAGCGGTATCGAAAAATCCGGGCTCGTCCGTGAAATCGCATGCGTTCGTATATTTGGACGTTGCTGCGCCCGAGGACGGGCGCACTCCACAACCGGCTAATCCCGCCTTCACCGAGGGATTACGCGAGTTGGGTGACTGAATTTGCGCGCAGTTCGTAAATCGCTCAACCTCCTTGCACCGGCGGCAACAACGAGACCTCATCGCCCTCTTTCAAGACGTAGCTCCGGTCCTGGTAGTCCACGCCTACCGCAATCAACGTGGATTTCTGCGCCGCGGCCAATTTGGGGAACGTCACGATCAATCTTCTGAATAGATCGTCCAGATTGCTGCCGTCCGGCACGCTTTCCGCAGTCTGGGCGCAGCCCGTCAGGTCTTTCAAATAAGAATAGAAACAAACCCTCACATTCATGGTCGAGCAATCCTGGTTCTAAAGTGGCTTGTGACCGGGACGCATTGTGGAGAGGGAATTGGCCTCATCTTGAAAGCGGTGAAATTGTGGAGCGGGCATTGCCGCGCCCCTTGACCTTCTTCGTCTCGGCGGAATCAATCCGCGGGCAGGCCGTCTGATAAACGCGCGGGTGCAGCACACCGACGAACGGCAAGTTGCGATAACGCTCTCCGAAATCCAATCCGTAACCGACGACGAAGAAATCCGGGATCTCAAAGCCAACGTAATCCGTTTTTACGTCCTCGACGCGGCGCGCCGCTTTGTTGAGCAGCACGCAGGTTTTGATCCGGCGCGGCCGCAGCGCCCGCACTTTGTCCAGCACCCGAGACAAGGTTTTGCCCGTGTCCAGGATATCATCCACCAGCAGCACGTCGCGTCCCCGCACGTCCAACCGCAGTTCCTTGGTGAAGACCAGGTCTGCCGATTCAGTGCCCAACCGGTAACTGGATACGCCAATGAAGTCCAGTCGCAATGGCACGGAAAGATGCCGGATCAAATCGGCCAGGAACATCACGGTGCCGTTGAGCAGCGAGACCACCGCCATTTCGCGGCCAGCAAAGTCGCGTTCGATTTCACGAGACATCTGGCGCACTCGGCGAGCGATTTGGTCTTCGGTAATCAGAATGCGTTCCACCTCCTTGCGCCAGCGTTCCGGGACTCGGGCGTTTGATCGGGCTGGAGCGGGGGGCGCACGCTGGCTCATAAACTTCAGCGGCGAATAGGCGGATGCGGCCACCGGGAACTTTGGGTTAAACAGGATGATCGAACGGTCACGACTGGGATACTAAAGCACAACTTCGGCTTGCCGAGACAATTTCTGCGGTCGGCGTGATCGCAGCCAAAGCGTTACCAGGTTTAGAGCGCTACATCGTTACCAGGTGAACGACCTTCCCGGTTCGTGAAGATTCCTACAATTCACCGCAATTTTAATTCCATGAAAACCGAGCATGCGCTCGGATTTTGATAGTAAGGATTGACGCGGCGAAACCCCAGCGACTCATAAAGGGCAATCGCCTCTTTCATTGAAGAGAGTGTGTCCAGGCGCATTCGTTC
>WNGJ01005480.1_pt1 | contig 13340 bp, 14 predicted proteins | sample 5400611 | NCBI WGS metagenome assembly WNGJ01 (sample SAMN13153375, study PRJNA577476) | soil metagenome | isolation source: 40 cm soil or saprolite under Garry oak tree replicate 1 | place: USA:California | collected 2016-06-15 | reverse complement strand
GTCTGGTCGGCAAACCATTCTATCTTCCAGACATCTCCCTATACAACGCGTTATCCTCTACCATCTATTCCTCAAGACTGCGCGATGCTCTCCTGTTCTGTTCCAGCGAGGCTGGAACGTATTTACGCCCGGCTGTACTTAGATGCCGAAAATTTCATAGGTCATCAGATGAAACCGTGCCTCTGCCGCCACCAGCAGCCATAGCCGACGAAAGCCAGGAGAAGCCCCGTCACCACCGGGCTCGCCACCGGCGCAAAGCCATAGAAGAATGGTATGAAGATCGTCGCGCCGATCATTTCAATGATCAGTCCGACGGCGGCTAGTGGTGTCAGGATAGGGAGGATGCGCAGGTACGTAGGCAAGATCAGGCCAAGTCCCCCGAGCATCTCGGTGATGCCGGTGAAGGAGACAAACGGCTTTGGCAATGGGGAGAGGAGCCATGCCGCCAGTGCTGCCCCCGGCAAAGAGTCCGGCGGGACCAGTTTGACGAGGCCGCCGTACAGAAAGAAGAGGGCAAGCATTACCTGCATAACCCGGAGGGTGGAGATCATGGCTGGCTTTTCCCACAGCGCGGAGTTGCTCCTTCCGCTCGTCTGTTGATGGCTCAATGCATGTTTCATGGTTCTTTTCCTTTTCTTGAGAAGAAAGCCGTGATCTGGCTTGTGTTGTATGATGGTCATGAGGGGATCAAGTCTACTCGTCTCGCACGTTGACAGCATGGATCGGGCTCTTTGCACATCCGTCTCATGACCCATCGATCAGATTTCCCTTATCACTTCTCTGACACATCATAACGAGGGAATGTGACCGAAGAGCCAACACCAGTGTCATGCTGCGATCCACCCACGGGTTGCGCAACGAGCTGATCCAGGGGAGAAATCTGCAAGCCGCGTGACAGAGAAGAAGCGAAGAGGAAAAGAGCGTTCTCCCCTTGCAAGCATACCATACCATATGGTATGCTCTGAGCAAGAGAAACATATCGAGCAAAGGGAGGAACCGGTCATGGCGCAACTCAGCAGACGCAGATGGCTCGAAGAAGGGCTCGCCCTGCTTGAAGAGGCCGGAGCCGAAGCGCTCACAATTGAGTCCTTGACCAGCCGACTTGGGGTAACCAAAGGGTCCTTTTACCACCATTTCACCAATTACCAGGACTTTAAGCAGAGGTTGCTCTCGTTTTGGGAAGAAGAAGGAACGCTTCGCATCATCCACTGGGCCGAACAGGAGGCTTCCCCACCAGAAAAGTTGGCACGGGTGCTGCGAGCGAGTTTACACCCTTCCCGGCTCGATGTGGCTCTGCGCGCCTGGGCCTTACAAGACGAACAGGTGCGCGTTCACCAGCAGCGCATCGACCAGCAGCGGCTGGCGTATCTGGAAGCGGTGGTTTTTGCCATCAGGGCTGATCACCTGCTCGCAAAGCTTCTTGCCAGACTTCTCTACAGTATTTACGTGGGCAGCCAGCACATCATCCCATCCATTGAGGGCGAGGATGTGGGCGCTTTGTACCAGTTCGTCCAACAGTGGTTGGCAAAGGAGAACCAGCAATGTTTGTCATGATCTATACCCAGGGTCCAGCGTGGCAGACCGTGAAAACGGTGGCTGAGCTGCCCTTTTATCGCGAACATTACAAGTATATGCGACAGGTTTTTGCGACCGGGCAGCTCCTCATGGGCGGTCCGTTCCTGGACAATCAGGGCGCCATAGGCATTCTCGATGTCGAGGACGAAGCGCAGGCGCGGGACATCGTCGCCCACGATCCCTTTGTGCAGGCACGGGTTGTTGAACCTCACCTGCATCCCTGGCATGCCTACTTCAATCAGTATCAAGCTCGCAGCGCTCAATCAGAGAGCTGACGCGAAAGAGCCAGATTGGGCGAGAGGCTGGGAGGGGGGTCAGAGGAAAAGCGATTGCCCCCGGATGCAGAAAAAGAGTGAAGCCGAAGAGGTGGGGGGGAAACTGGCGCAAGGCCGCGCGAGTTTTGTTCTGAGGCAAGGTCAAGGGTGGTCCTCTGCTCTTTCCTTTGCTTGAGCTTATCTCGTTGCGCAACCCGTGGGATCCACAAGACCTGGCTCGAACGTCCCAGACAGTGTCACATCAGGCACGTGTGGCGTGTCACTTCTCTGACAACACATTGTGGAGGGAGAGAACCCATGGAGAAACACGACTGGTTGGCGGAAGCATTCGAGGCCGAGCGTCCCCACCTGCGAGCGGTGGCCTACCGGTTACTCGGCTCCCTCTCGGAGGCAGACGACGCGGTCCAGGAAGCCTGGCTCCATCTCAGCCGCTCCGACACCAGCTCTGTCCGAAACCTGGGCGGATGGCTGACAACGGTGGTGGCGCGCATCAGCCTGAACATGCTGCGTTCACGCAAATCGCGGCGCGAGGAGTCCCTGGAAGCCACTGAGCTTGAGCCAGGCTTCCTGGAGCCTGGTGTGACCGATCCTGAGCAAGAGGCGCTGATGGCCGACTCGGTCGGTCTTGCGCTGCTGGTGGTCCTTGAGGCGCTTTCTCCTGCCGAGCGCCTCGCCTTCGTGTTGCATGATATCTTTGCGGTTCCCTTCGACGAGATTGCTCCTCTCGTGGAACGCTCAGAGACCGCGACAAGGCAGCTCGCGAGCCGCGCACGCCACCGGGTGCGCGCAGGGGCAAAGGGAGCCTCCGATGACCTGCCCGCAAGTCGAGAAATGGTTGACGCCTTCCTCTCCGCCTCGCGTGCCGGAAACTTCGAGGCGCTGCTCGCTCTGCTCGACCCGGACGTCGTCTACCGAGCCGACTATGGTGCCGCTCTCGCGGGCAAGTCACAGGTGGTCCGTGGGGCGGTGGCTGTGGTCAAGCAGGCAAGAGTCTTCATGCGTCTTGCCCGATTCACACAACCAGTTCTGGTGAACGGCGCAGTCGGAATCGTCGTGGCCCCGTATGGACGGCTGCGCTATGTCGCCCAGTTCACGATCACAGGTGGCAAAATCGCCCAGATCAACGTGATGGCTGACCCCGCAGTTCTTCGCCAGTTGCACCTTTCGGTGCTTCCCGACTGACGAGCGGGCACAGCCTCCCGGCTTGCTGCCTCCAGCCTCGGGTCCAGGCTATGGGCCGAGGCTGTGCTCATGGCTTCCCCTCCTCGAAGGTCTTGCAGGCATGAGCAGCGTGCCTGCAACCTGCATCGGCTCGGGCGCCTCATCGGGGAACGGTCCTCCGCATCGATGGCAGGAGATGCATAAGGAGGATCTGGTAATTGCGCTGAATGTTCGACACTATGGCCCTCAGCCCAGTAGTTTCGTTCGAAGCACCATGACGTCGCCGTCAGAGAGGAGGATGAAAATGGGGTAGAATCCAGCAGAGCGGCGAGACGAGATCGGTGAATGATGGTGTCAAAGAACCCGAGTTCGAAGCTGATCCTGGTGCGTTCCGAAGAGAGAAGTCTCGCCCCCTGTGATGCAGGGGAGCACGTGAAGGAACTTGTGTGTTTTTCTCCCGCACCTCTCTCCGCTCTGCTTTCTGTCTCGTGTCTCACAAGCAGACACTGCTTCTGAAAGGAGAGAGCGAATGCAGGTCGTGTATGAACGCTGTTGTGGCTTGGATGTCCACCAGAAAACCGTCGTAGGATGTCGACTGCTGAGCCAGCAAAAAGGGCCTGTCGAGAAATCGATTCGGACTTTTGCGACGACCACCAGTGGGCTCATGGAGCTTGACCACTGGCTTGCAGAGGGACATGTGGAACAAGTGGCTCTCGCGCATCACGGGCATCTCTTGGCGTCCCATTTTCCATCTGCTGGAAGGCCGTTATGAGATCGTGTTGGTCAATGCGCAGCATATGCATGCCATTGCTGGACACAAAACAGATATGAAGGAGAGCGAGTGGATTGCTGATCTCTTGCGCCACGGTTTCCTCAAAGCCAGCTTCATTCCCCCCAAGCCTATTCGGGAGCTGCGTGACCTGGTGCGTGCGCATACCCATCTGATGCAGGAGCGAAATCGGCATATGAACCGCATCCACAAGATCCTGGAAACCGCCAATATCAAGTTGAGTTCGGTGGTCACTGATATCCTCGGGAAAAGTGCCAAGCAGATGCTTGAAGCTCTCATTGAAGGAGAAAGCGACCCGGTTTCGTTGGCCAAACTGGCTCGTGGTCGGATGCGTCCGAAGATGGCTCTGCTCCAACAAGCATTGCAGGGACGCTTCGAACCCCATCATCGGTTTCTGCTCAAAGAGACCCTTGCTCATCTCGATTTTCTCCAACTGCGCGTCGGGCAACTGGAGCAGGAAGTGACAGAGCGCCTGTCGCCTTTTGAGAAAAGCCTCACCCTTCTCATGACGATCCCCGGCATTTCTCGACGCTCTGCTCCCATTCTCATCTCCGAGTTAGGGACCGATATGACAGCATTTCCGAGTGCGGCTCATTTAGCTTCGTGGGTGGGACTCTGTCCTGGAAGCCAGCCTCCGTGCAGGCAAACGTCGCCATGGCAAGCCGACCAAAGGCAACCGCTACCTGCGTTCTGTTCTGACCCAAATGGCTTGGGTGCTCACACGTCTGAGTGACAATTCCCTCTCAGCTCAGTTCCGTCATCTCAGGCCCCGCCTGGGTGAGAAGAAAGCCGTCGTGGCAGTTGCTCACAGTGTGCTGGTGATTGTCTCTCAGGTGTTAGCTCAACAAGAGCCGTCTCAAGATCTGGGGCCAGATTCCTTTCGCAGGCAAGATAAGGAACAGCAAGCACGGCGCTTTGTCCGCCAGTTAGAAACTCTGGGCTATCGTGTCGAGCTAGCTCCACAAGAGGAGGTGACTCCCTCATTCTTCCCTTGCATCCCGAGCGTGCCTACGCTCTCGTTACTCACAGCTTTGCTGCGAGATAGGGGGGATTCTGTCTGTCTGCGAGAGGGCCAGAATTCCATTTTCGAAGGAATATCTCTGGGAACATCTGGCGAATTCTCGCCTTCGGACAGTCGTGCGTGGGTCGAAAAGCAAGCCGAGAACGCGGCCATCGGCCTCGTGCAGTGTGGTATAGTGAGCAGGTACAGACGGTCCGGCCATCAAAGACACCGATGGCAATCATCTCTATGAGAAACGATGCGAGATTCGATACAGATCAGACCAGCACAGCCAGTCGACGCTGAGGTAGCGGCGGTCCTGCTTTACTCAGCGTATATGCATACACACGTCACCTCTCCTCTGCCAGAAGCAGACGAGAGCGGGTTGATCGAGCGTTTAGAGCACTTCTTCCGCCAGGACGGCAATCGTTTTAGCTATCAAAACATCCAGCTCGCTGAGCAGAGCTCAGAGGTGGTCGGGTTGGTTTTGAGCTTTGGGGGTCGAGAGGAGGCACGGCTCAACGCCGCCGTTGGAAGCTGGCTCGAACGGGAGGCTCAGGACGATGAATGGTATGTCGATGCGCTCGCTGTGTTCAGCAATTGGGGCCGCAAGGGGATTGGCGCGTGCCTGCTGCAAAGTGCGGAGCGGCAGGCGCGCCAGCACCACTATCCTAAAATTGCTCTGCATGTCGCTGCCGGGAACAAAGAGGCCTTGGAGCTGTATGCGCATCTGCACTATGTTGTCACCCAGCAGACCTTCCTCTATCAACGTCCCTATGTACGCATGGTAAAAACAGTGGAAAACTGGGAACAGGGAAACGACGGAACGGAGAGTACGCAGAGGCGTTCTCCATGAATGTGGAGGTTCTGTGGCAAAAAATGAGGAAGAGGAACATGAGCAGCGGAAAAGAGGAGACACCTTCTGCTTCCTTCCCACTCACACGCACTTCGGCAGTGGACTCCGAATAAGCACCCAAGCCCAAACCGGTCCAGGCAAAAACCTGGTCTCCTTGCCTAAATCGTGTGACCTCTTTGCCGACTGCTTCAATTTCTCCGGCTAGCTCCTGTCCCAGGATCATGGGTTTTGGTCTGATGAGACCCACATATATTCGTAGGGGAAGCCTAAACGCGAGAGGGACTTTCAAACTGCGAAGCTCGCAATCCCCTGCTGTTACTGTTGTCGCATATATTCGTATCAGGACTTCATGGTCCTTGGGAGCAGGTTTTGCTACCTCTTGGAGCTGAAGCACATCCGGTGGTCCGAATTTTGTCAATACCATTGCTTTCATGTGCGGAGGGACGTCCCCGCTGCACTGGCCTGCTCCTTCCATCGTTGTGCGTTCACGCCCATCACGAGGAGCCACAGGGCCAGCAATAGTTCCGCTTCTTGTTGCTGCCCACTTGCACTGCTGCTGGCGTAATCCATCTGGTACCTCTTCACGGTGATAGGTCGGTTCAATAGAGCGCAGCTAGAAGTATTTTATCATGCAGCGCTACTGTAGGGGCATCCACGTGCTCGATAAATCGGCACTCTACCGGGTGCCCGTCCAGGGGCCCTGTATGAGATCGCACTTAAAGTATGACTGAGAGGTGTGGAGGAAGTATGACGGATTTGTTACGAAAAGGTGGAGATGGTAAATAAGGTGAAGGTTCGAATCAGACGTTAAGAAATCTTTACCGATTTGGTACGTTCTTAACCATATCTTAACTTTAGTCTCCACCGACATCGCTGTATGTCTAACTTAGCTTTGAGGAGGTCAAGATGTGTTCTCAAAAAGAACGCTATATTTAAAGAAAGACAAGGAGAAGTTGCAATGTCAGTCATTTCTCGCAATCGATGGCGAGTGAGCATTGGTCGCCCCGCACCCCCGGTAGAGACCGTAGTCGTGCCCAGGGTCAGACTATCCGTCCGAGTCCGTGCCCTCTTCAGCGCCTGCATCCTGTTGCTGGCCTGCATGGTACCGCTGAGCTTCGCGGCCGTCTCCCACGTGGCGGGAGCGGCCAGCAGCGTCGGACAGGCTGACGGCCATAGGGGCGACGTCATCGCCAACCTCTTCGAGTGGAACTGGAACTCGGTCGCCCACGAGTGCACCAGCGTCCTGGGGCCGGCAGGCTACGGTGGCGTCCAGGTCGCCCCGCCCCAGGATTCTCTCTCCCGGCAGGCCTCTGCGGGACCCCCCGTCCACCCCTGGTGGGAGGTCTACCAGCCGGTCGACTACAACCTGACCAGCCGGATGGGCAACGAGAACCAGTTCAAGTCAATGGTCGCCACCTGCCGCAGCGCCGGCGTCAAGGTGTACGTGGACGCAGTGATCAACCACATGACCGGCCAGGGTGACATCTCCTACGGCGGTGTCCAGTACTCCAAGTACGAATACCCCCTCGACTCCCCCCACATCTACACCTTCGCGGACTTCCACCACTACCCCGCCGACTGCCCAACGCCGGATGGGAACATCGACGACTTCAACAACTACCTCCAGGTCACAAAGTGCGAGTTGGTCTCGCTGGCGGACCTGCGTACCGAGTCGGAGAAGGTTCGCGACACCCTCGCGGCCTACCTCAACAAGCTGCTCAGCTACGGCGTCTCAGGTTTCCGCGTTGACGCCGCCAAGCACATCGGAGAGACCGACCTGGCAGCCATCGAGTCGAGGCTGCACCGCACTGTCGACGGCACTCGCCCCTACTTCGCGCTGGAGGTCCCGCCGGGTGGGCCCGGAAAGCTGGCTCCGCAGGCCTTCGAGGGCGAAGGCAGCCTGCTCGGCTTCGACTTCGCCGGCCAGATCGAGTCAGCCTTCAAGAGCTACACCCAGACCCCGATCCCGGGCGGCAACATCACCGATCTCCAGGTCTTTGGTGAGGCGTCCGGGTTGCTACCAAGCAACAAGGAGCTCGCGTTCGTGGAGAACCACGACAGCGAGCGCAACGGCTCCACTCTGAGCTACAAGGACGGCCCCACCAACACGATCGCAACCGAGTTCATGCTCGCCGAGGGCTACGGCACTCCAGAGGTTTACGCCAGCTTCGCGTGGACCAACAGCGACGACTCTCCGCCGGCTGACGCCAACGGCTTCGTCACCGACACCAACTGCAACAAGGGCTGGGTCTGCCAAGACCGTTTCACCGGTGTCGCCAACATGGTCGGCTGGCACAACTACGTCGGGGACGCCGCGATCGCCAACTGGGCCGACGACGGCGTCAACCTGATCGCCTTCAGCCGCGGCCACAGGGGCTGGATCGCCATCAACAACGCCACCAGCGCCAAGACCAGGACCTTCGATACGGGGCTAGCGCCTGGGACCTACTGCGACATCATCCACGGGAGTGTCAGTCATGGTTCCTGCTCCGGTCCGACCATCACGGTGGGCCCCGGTGGGATGGCCTCCGTGACCGTCGCGGCCAAGGACTCGGTCGCCCTCGACGGCGCCGCCCGGCTGCGTTAGGAGAACTGACGCTTATCGACCCCAGTCCCAGGCAAGACCGCAGGAGCGGCGCCTGACAGAGGATCTCGGGCCGGGCATCCGCGCCTCGCGGAGCCCGGCCTCTGATCAGGTTTTACACCGAAATGTGAGCACGTGACGCGAAGCGTGAGCACTGGCGTGAACGTGCCTGGGCAAACTGCTCCACATCTGGTATACTTTTCCTGAGCGATGTAAATTGCGTCCTTCGTCTCAGACTGACTGAACGTTAGAACGCCCCCTATGCCGCTCTTGCAGAAGGGATGCTGATGGTCGCACCGGCTGTCGAAGGCAGTGATCTGTTCAAAAAGGGAAATGTCGTCATCACGGTGGAACAGAACAGCTCCTCCCAACAAAGCGCTGGAGTTGATAGCAGAGAACGGTAGTTTTTATAATTGTATGCCTACGCCAATTCTCGCCACGAAACTGTATCTCCCTCGGCTTCGACCGAACGTGGTCAGCCGCCCTCGCCTGCTCGAGCGGCTCAACGAGGGTCTGCACCGCAACCTGACCCTCATCTCTGCACCTGCTGGCTTTGGGAAAACCACGCTGGTCAGTGCATGGGTCGAGGGAATCGAGCGACCGAGGGCCCGTACCGCCTGGCTGTCGCTGGACGAAGGGGAGAACGACCCCGCACGCTTTCTGGCTTACCTGGTCGCTGCTTTACAGACGATTGCGGCGCATATTGGGGAAGGGGTGTTGGGTATGCTCCAATCAAGTCAGCCACCGCCACCCGAAGCGATGCTGACGGCCCTGCTCAATGAGATCACCACGCTCCCGGACAATTTCGTCCTCGTCCTTGACGACTACCACGTGATTGATGCCAAAGCGGTTGACCAGGCCCTCACGTATCTCGTCGAGCACCTGCCGCCGCAGATGCACCTGGTCATTGCCACCCGCGAAGATCCACAGTTACCCCTGGCCCGGTTACGCGCCCGGGGCCACTTGACCGAACTGCGCGCCGCCGACTTGCGTTTTACCGCCTCCGAAGCCGCCGAATTTCTCACCCAGGTGATGGGTCTCAGCCTCTCGGCAGCAGACATCGCCGCACTGGAAGATCACACCGAAGGCTGGATTGCCGGCCTGCAATTAGCCGCGCTTTCCATGCAGGGCCACCAGGATGTTCCCGGGTTCATCCGGGCATTCGCGGGAGACCACCGCTACATCGTGGACTATCTGGTCGAAGAGGTCCTGCAGCGTCAGCCCGAACCTGTCCGCAGCTTCTTACTCCAGACCGCCATTCTCGACCGATTGAGTGGTCCGCTGTGCGATGCCGTCACCGGCCAGGAGGAGGGCAACGCGCGGTTGGAGGCCCTGGAGCGAGGCAACTTCTTTGTCGTTGCGCTGGATGACAAGCGCCACTGGTATCGCTATCACCACCTCTTTGCCGAAGTTCTCTCTGCGCATTTGATGGCGGAGCAGCCCGATCAGGTATCGACGCTGCATCAGCGCGCGAGCGAGTGGTACGAGCATCATGGTTCGGCGGCCGATGCGATCCGCCATGCGCTGGCCGCCCAGGATTTCGCGCGAACGGCGGACCTGGTCGAGCTGGCAGTGCCAGCCATGCGCCGGAGTAGACAGGAGGCCACGGTGCTTGGCTGGCTCAAGGCGCTCCCCGACGAGCTGGTCCACTGCAGGCCCGTACTCAGCGTTGACTATGCCGGGGCGTTACTGGCTAGCGGCCAGCTCGAGGGCGTCGAGGCTCGACTGCGGGACGCGGAACGGTGGCTGGACACGACGGCAGACAAGACTGAGCTTGCGCTCGCCCCAGCGGCGGAGATGGTCGTCGTGGACGAAGCGGAATTTCGCCGTCTCCCGGGTTCGATCGCCGTGTACCGTGCCGGACAGGCCCAGGCTCGGGGCGAGGTGGCCAACACCATGAAATACGCCCGGCAGGCGCTCGACCTGGTACCCGAGGACGATCATCTCCGGCGCGGATCGGCAGCGGGGCTCCTGGGACTCGCCTATTGGACGAGTGGGGATCTCGAGGCAGCGCACCGATCGTATACCGATTGCATGGTGAGGGTGCAGATGGCCGGACACATCTCTGACGCCATCGGTTGCTCTATCGCCCTGGCTGATATACGGATGGCGCAAGGTCGTCTGCGCGAGGCAATGAGCACCTATGAGCGGGGATTGCAGCTTGCGACAGAGCAGGGCGCGCATGTGCTGCGGGGAGCGGCAGACATGCATGTGGGAATGAGCGAGCTCTACCGTGAGCGTAACGATCTACATGCCGCCACGCAACACCTGCTGCGAAGCAAGGAACTGGGCGAGCTCGCTGGGTTACCGCAAAACCGGTATCGCTGGCGCGTCGCGATGGCTCGCATACGGGAGGCCCAGGGAGATCTGGACGGCGCGCTCGACCTGCTCGGTGAGGCAGAGCGCCTGTATGTGAGCGACTTTTTCCCCAATGTGCGTCCTGTAGCGACGTGGAAGACACGGGTGTGGGTCGCCCAGGGGAGGTTGGGTGAAGCCCTCGACTGGGTGCGTGAGCAGGGCCTCTCCGTTTCGGACGACCTGAGCTACCTGCGCGAGTTCGAGCACACCACCCTGGCCCGGGTGCTCCTGGCCTGGTACCAGAGCGACCGTGCCGATCGCTCCCTTCGTGAGGCAATGGGACTCCTGGAGCGCCTCCTGCAAGCGGCGGAAGAAGGGGAGAGGACGGGAAGCGTCATCGAAATCCTGGTATTGCAGGCACTTGCCCATCAGACGCAAGGTGATATCCCTGCTACTCTCATGCCGCTGCAACAGGCACTCTCGCTGGCTGAGCCGGAGGGCTACGTCCGCATCTTTGTGGACGAAGGCCCACCCATGGCGGTCCTGCTCGCAAAGCTCCACGAACGCTCGCGGAAACGACCCCGTGCCGCCTCGACGAACGTTCCCCTGGCCTACATTGAACGGCTCCTCGCACTGCTGCGCGGAGAACGGGTTCAGGAAGGCCCCTCCCCTGCTGCCACCTCCTCACCCTCTGCACCAACTCCTGCCCAGCCGCTGCTCGACCCGCTGACCGAGCGCGAATTGGAAGTCCTCCGCCTTATTGCGGCTGGCCTCTCCAATCGTGAGATTGCAGCCCGACTCGTCCTGGCACTGAGCACCGTCAAATCGTATGTCAATACCATCTACAGTAAGCTCCAGGTGGAGAGCCGCACCCAGGTGGTGGCACGCGCCAGAGCACTCCACCTGCTATCCGAGTAGCCACCTCCCATCCTTACCTGCATCCACCCCCCTCCTCACCAGCACAGAAAAACTTCCACCCCCCATTACCACCCTTTGATGGGTCCGAACCTCCCTCCTGTCCTGGTACACTTCCTACAACAACGATGAAGTGAGAAAAAGACATCGTTGGCAATGAGGAGAGATAGCATCACCTATGGGTGCATGGAGAAGAAAACGAGCATGCCACAGGAGTTCTACCAGATTACCGTCAAGGGCCACCTGAACCCGAACTGGGCCGACTGGTTCGATGGGTTGACCATCACGCTAGAAGACAACGGCGAGACGCTGTTAACCGGCCCGGTGGTCGATCAGGCCGCGTTGCATGGCTTGCTCAGAAAAGTGCGGGATTTAGGCCTGCCCTTACTCTCGGTAACCCGCGTCAGGCCCAGCCAGGCCGATGCGTAAGATGTCAAACGCTGAGTTGAGGCAAGCGGCTTAGGCAAGCGGCTTGGAAATGTTGCTGGACAGGAAAAGTGTCCTGTCAGCGTAAGAAAGAGGAGAATTGTTATGACACAGACCAATCCAAAGACCCCACGAGCAGACCAGTTTCAAGGAGACCGTGAAGCGTTTCCGGTCGCGAGTGGAGACACCATGAACTCACCCAAGCGTCCAAAGCGCATCGTCGGTGCAAGCCAGCGCAGGGCAGAAATCGTGATTGCGGCCCTTTTCGTGCTGACCGCGGCCACCAGTATCCCCGCGGCTTTCGTCCTGGATCCGATGCTGAACGCCCCCAACTATCTGGCCTGGATTTTTCCCAACAAGGCAGTAGTCGTATTGGATACCCTGCTGTGGTCGTTCAACAACATTGGGATTGTCTTCATCGCGGTGTTTGCGCTTCCCTTGCTCAGAAAACTCGATGAAGCCCTGGCGGTCGGGTACCTGGCTTCCCGCATCATCGAGGGCACCATCATGATGGTCGGCATCGTCGCTACCTTGCTTCTGATCCCGTTGAGCCAGGAGTTCCTCCAGGCTGGTGCGCCCCAGAACTCGTGGTTTCTGACTCTTGGCGACGTCCTCAAGCAGGCGAAATACCTTGGCCTGTCCGAAGTTTCTTCAGTGATGCTCGGGCTGGGTGGATCGCTCTTTACCTGGATGTTGTTCCGGTACCGACTCGTTCCACGGTTTATCTCTGTGGTTGGTTTGATCGGCTACGCCCTGGTGTTTCTCTATAGCATTGTCGGCTGGTTCGGTCTTATCGACCTTACACCGGGTGCCTCAGGGTGGGGCGTCCTTGCCTTTCCCGTCGCCGTGTTCGAGATCATCCTGCTCCCCTTCTGGCTGTTGTTCAAGGGCTTCAAGATACCGGAAGTGCCCGAGCATCCCGCCGCGGCGTGACCGCTATCGCACACCGACGGCGGCCAGGAGAGGGGCCGCCGCCGGGTGCGGAGTGCCGACCTGGTTTGCCAGCTCGGAACTCCATGACCAATTCATCTACCACCCACCCGGCGCGGCCATCACCACCAAGTGCGAAGAGCCAGTTACCCCTGCGCAGTGGGACGGACAACAACCTCGTTCACATCAACCTCGGCCGGCTGCTCAATCGCGAATGTGGAGAAAGCTGAGGGGGAAGTGAGTGGCGATGAATATGAGCAGGTCGATTGCACATTCGAGCAGGGCGACCGCAAGGGATCGCCCGTCATCTGTCATCCCTTCGCTTCTCTGAGAGCAGGCGTCTTCGCGCGTGCTTTGGATCTGCGCTGGGCCCAGCGAGAGATCCTTCGCTGCGCTCAGGATGACAGCAGTGGCGGTATTGTCCCTTGTGGTCGCCCTCCGAAGGCCGCTTTTACGCTCTTACAAGCCACTTAGCCGTATCATAATCAGTAATCAGTCCATTGATCCAATGGCCCATTAGCGCTCCATGA
>WNGJ01010187.1_pt1 | contig 13341 bp, 13 predicted proteins | sample 5400611 | NCBI WGS metagenome assembly WNGJ01 (sample SAMN13153375, study PRJNA577476) | soil metagenome | isolation source: 40 cm soil or saprolite under Garry oak tree replicate 1 | place: USA:California | collected 2016-06-15 | reverse complement strand
GTCTTTATCCAACCTGAACTGCGCCTTCTCGCTGATGGGCAGCAGCACGGGATGTTTGTCGTCCTTTGGACGAATCCGGTAAACGACGTTGTCAGTCTCGAGCACGTACTCCTGGCAGAGCAACTCGCGGGTCTTCATGTGCGCGGAGTCCGTGCCAATCATTTCCCCTGCCAAGCTCTTTCCGTTCTTTTCGTCGGTTCCGCACTTGACGGATTCCATCTTCACAAGCTTGCCACTCTGGTAGTGCCGTGGTTCTCTGGCTTGAGCCAGGACTGCAACCAGCACAATTGCGAATAGGTATCGCGGACGCATTTCTATCCCCCTTGGGCGGCCATGCCGCGGGCCGTAAACATATTGTGCCGAGGCAGCCTCGGATTTTTGAAGATTCCGTTAGTACCGTGTCGCGGGTAATCGGGAGTAAACGGTACTTCGCGGTCCCGGCCCGAAAGCTCTCTGGGCAGGTCAAGGTTGTGGACGCCTGCCTTCAGAAAATTCTATGAAAAGATGCGAAATCGCTGATCCTCTGATATCTTCCATCGGGGAAGCCTAAAACCCATATGGCACAGACCTTAGCGTCGGCGGCATCGCTGCACGAGGACACGCGGTTTTTCGGACATCCCCGCGGCTTGGCAACGCTCTTCTTTACGGAGATGTGGGAGCGTTACAGCTACTACGGAACCCGTGCGCTCCTCATTCTGTACATGACGATCCCGGCGCAATCGGGCGGCTTGGGATTTTCAGTCATGAAGGCCGGCTCGATCTATGGTTTTTACACCGCCATGGTGTACTTGCTGGGGCTGCCTGGAGGGTGGGTCGCCGACCGCATCATCGGGCAGCGCCGGGCTGTGCTCTACGGAGGCATCCTGATCGCGGCGGGTAACTTTTGTCTGGCTGCCCGTAACCTCACGACCTTCTACGCCGGCTTGGGGCTTTTGATGCTGGGTACCGGTCTGCTCAAACCCAATGTGAGTACGATCGTTGGGCAGCTTTACTCCGCCACCGATAAACGCCGCGACTCCGGATTTTCCATTTTTTATATGGGCATCAACGTGGGGGCCTTTTCGCCACTGCTTGTGAGCTGGATCGGCGAAAAGGTCAATTGGAGGCTGGGCTTTGCGACATCCGCTATAGGCATGCTCATTGGAGTAGTCCAGTACCTCATCACCGGCAAGCATCTGGGCGAGGCAGGCCTGCACCCGGCCAGTTCTGGCGATCCCGATCGCGACCGCGCGCAGAAGCGAAATGGCTCGATTATGGTAATTGGCTGTCTTTCGGTTCTCATCTTCCTGGCGGTTCTTGCTTCCACCGGCGCGATCCAAATCACCGCTGAGGAGATTTCGAGCGGTCTGGGTTGGGTGTTGCTGGCGATATCGCTGTCAGTGTTCTCGTGGATGATTTTTGGCAAAGGCTGGTCGCCGCAGGAGCGCAGCCGGGCCGCGGCAATTCTGGTCCTATTTGCCGCCTCGGCCATATTTTGGGGTGCCTACGAGCAGGCTGGTTCGACGCTCAATCTCTTCGGTGAACTTAAAACAAACCGCCACATTCTGGGGTATGAATTCCCGGCGGGCTGGTTTCAGTGGCTGGAGCCTTTGTTTGTTCTCATCCTGGCGCCGCTGTTCGCGTGGCTCTGGATAAGACTTGGCAGCCGGGAGCCTTCGACTCCGTCGAAGTTTTCAGTTGGCGTTTTCTTCGTAGGGCTGGGTTTCCTGGTGCTGGTTCCCGCTGCCTCGGGTGCATTGGTTTCGCCGATGTGGTTGTTTGTGTGTTATCTGCTGCACACCATCGGGGAAATGTTCCTGAGTCCGGTGGGGTTGAGCGGCATGACAAAACTCGCCCCAACGCGCGCTGTAGGATTCGTCATGGGCGTGTGGTTCCTTTCTCTAGGCATTGGAAATTGGCTGGCCGGCAAAGCGGGTTCCCTCTATGACTCGGTCCCCCTTCCCAAGCTGTTCGGAGCAGTAGCGGCCGTAGCCTTCGCGGCGGCGATCATTTTGGTATTGCTGATAAGACCTACCAAACGCCTGATGTCCGGCGTCTCCTGACTTGAGGTTTGAACCGAAGGGCGCGGGTGGAATCAAAGTCCTCAGGTTCGGGTTAAGAGAGATATGACATCGGACACTTCTCCAACCCTTTCACAACCCCAGTTGACTGGGTGCACAGCACCCTTTAGGCTGCGTACCAGGGTAACTTCCAACGCTCCCGAAACGGCTGCAAGCAGTACAACGAAAAGAGGTTTACGCCGCATCAGACTGAGTGCGGCCGTAAAAGGCGACTTGACGGACGCGAAAAAACTACAGCAAGACAAGCTGACTGAGGCAGAGGCAATTGAGCGGGCCAAGCAGGGGGACGCGGAGGCCTTTGAGTTCCTCTACAACCTGCACAAACGCCGTGTTTATTCGCTGTGCCTGCGAATGACCGGTAACACCGCCGCTGCCGAAGATCTTACTCAGGAAGCTTTCCTGCAGTTGTTTCGCAAGATCGGCACTTTTCGCGGCGAGTCGGCCTTTTCCACCTGGTTGCACCGGATGTCTGTCAACGTCGTCCTGATGCAACTGCGGAAAAAGAGCCTTCCGGTGGTTCCGATTGATGAGACTGCGGATGGTGACGAGGAAGCGCCTAGAAAAGAGCCTGGCGCGCCGGATGAACGGCTGGCGGGATCGATTGACCGCCTGCGATTGCAGAGAGCGGTTGACGAGCTACCGCCTGGTTATCGTACGATCTTTGTACTGCACGACGTTCAAGGGTACGAGCACAACGAGATTGCGAGTATGGTCGGGTGCTCGATCGGAAATAGCAAGTCACAGTTGCACAAGGCGCGGCTGAAATTACGTGAGCTCCTCCGGACAAACAGAGCCGAAAAGGCCAGAACCGGAAAAACCGGGAAAAGATGAGGGGCCAGAGCGGTATCGGGGAGAGAGGTTGTATGAATTGCGTAGAGTTTGAGCACGTACTTTCCGACTACTTGGAAGGTGGCCACACCTCCGAGCGGCTGGCGCATTTGAGCTCGTGCTCTGTTTGTTCAGGATTGCTTTCCGAGTTAAGTCTGATTTCCTCGCAAGCCGAATTACTCAAGGAGAGTGACGAACCCAGTCCGACCGTCTGGAATTCTTTGGAGGCGCAGCTTCGGCGCGAAGGGATCATTCGCCACCCTCCAGTTTCGCGACCTTATTTTGCTGATTTTTTTCTTCGCTGGCGTAAGGCTTGGCTGGTTCCGGTTGCGGCGGTGCTGGTGATCGGCGCGGGAATCAAGTTGTTCCGGCCTGCCAAGGTGGGCGACACGGCTCAGATTGCGAAGCAGCCTACTGCTCCTGCCTTGCCTGCAAAGTCAGCGGTCTCCGCCGAAGACCAGCAGATATTGAATACGGTTGCCGCTCGTCCCCCGGCGCAACAGGCGTCCTATCGGGCAAATTTAGATGAGGCCAATTCCTTTATCCGGGACGCGGAAGAATCCTTGAAGGCTAATCCGAATGATGTTTACACGCAGCAGTTGCTGATTAATGCTTATGAGCAGAAGCAAATGCTGTACGATCTTGCTGTGGACCGTAGTAACGAGGAACAATAGTCAGGGTGCGGAGAAGAGCCATGAGTACAGGTAGGATCGCTGCTGGAACCGCGATGGTGCTCGTGCTTAGCGGAGTGGCGTTTGCGGCCGACGTGGTCCACAAGGCCCTGCACTTCAAGGTCGGCAAGCATTCCATGATTTCGATTAGCAACCAGTACGGTCCAGTCGTGGTAAAGCCCGGTGCCGCTCATCAGGTTCTGGTAACGGCGATCCTCCATTCCGGCAAGGTGGAACTCGATCAGAGCAGCGGCAGTAACCGGATTGGCCTGGTATCTCACCTTTTGCCCGGGGCTGATGAAACCAGCGGCATGGTTGAATATGAGGTCTTGGTTCCACCGGATGCGAGCGTCACGGTTCACTCGGGCAGCGGAACCGTCCGCGCAGAAAGGCTGCGCGGTGATGTGACTCTCGACGGGACAAACGGCGCAATGGAAATCGTGGACTGCGCCGACGACCACGTTCATGTCCGCACTTTGAATGGCGCTGTCGTTCTCACCAACATACGCAACGGGCATATCGAAATCTCCTCCATGGGGGGAGACGTGGTGATGAACCGGGTTGATGGCCCCTTTGTTCAGGTGAGCTCGAATAGCGGGAAGATTCAGTATGACGGCGATTTCGGCGCCGGCGGCGTGTACGACTTTAGCAGCCATACCGGGAACATTGACGCCTTCGCGCCCGCCTATGCTTCGATTGATGTGTTGGCGCGCTCGCAGAATGGCGCTGTTCTAAGCGACTTTTCGCTGGAACCGAAGCACACACCATTCACGGCCAAGGTCGGGAGTGCCTTCTCAGGCACCTTAGGCATGGCAGCTTCTTCCGTCAGGCTTTTTTCCTTCAGTGGTAAAATCCACCTCAAGAAACGCCAGAATTAGCCGACATTTTCAGCCAGCGGAGACCTTATTAAGATCCCGTGATTCTCGCCTTTCGGGGAGCAGGCCTCGATGACGGTGGTGGCGCTAGTCGGCTTCATGGGCGCGGGCAAAACCGCCGTCGGCCGAGCTTTGGCAAATCGGCTCGGATGGCAGTTCGCAGATCTGGACGATCTCGTCCAGGCACGCGAGGCGTGTACCATCGAGAAGATCTTCGCGGAAAAGGGAGAACAGGTGTTTCGTGAGATTGAGTCCGCCGTGTTGCGGGAGACCATTGCGGGAATGAACTCTCCAGTCGTGCTTGCGCTGGGTGGAGGAACGTTTTGCCAGGCTCCGAATCAGGAGCTTCTGCGTGAAGCCCTGATTCCCGCCGTGTTTCTCGACGCACCGGTAGGGGAACTCTTCCTTCGTTCTGAGGAGATCGGCATTGCGCGGCCGTTGCGGCGTGATCTCGAACAGTTTCGCAGGCTCTATGAACAGCGCCGCCCCGACTACCTGAAATCCGCACTGCGCATCGAAACGTCTGGCAAGGACGTCGCGACCGTCGTGCATGAGATTGTTTCTGGACTCGAAGCATTGGCAGATCGTGGAGTTCCTGAGTGAAACCTGTGCAGATGAGACTCGCGTATTTGATTACTGTTGCGGCTATCGCTCTGCTGTTGCCAAGCCTGGCGTGGGCCAAGGACAAAGAAAAAGCGGCGGCTTCCGAAGTCGTTGATTCGGGTTCTTTCGGTGTTTACAGCAGCGGGCACCGGCTCGCTACCGAGACCTTCTCGATCAAGAAGGGTCCTGAGGGCAGTGTTGTTTCATCTGAGTTCAAGTCGGAGCAGGGCGAACAAAAAGCCGTTCAGTCATCGGAACTCGCTCTCACTCCCTCCGTCGAGCTTCGCCGCTATACTTGGAAGGAATTAGTTCCCGAGAAAACCGAGGCGACGGTAGAGCCCAACGATGCATTCCTGATCGAACGTTTTGGGACGGCCACCGACAAGGCCCACGAGCAAAACTTTCTTTTGCCCGCTTCCACTTCCATTCTTGACGACTACTTTTTTATTCATCGCGAAATCCTCGCATGGAAGTTTCTCGCGACTGTGTGCCGCCATGGCAAAGGCCCGTTGGAGTGTCCGCTCAAGCAGAAAGTGCAGTTCGGCACATTGAACCCTCACGCGCGCAGCTCCATGTCTGTTAGCGTTGAATTTACCGGCAAGGAAAAGCTGACTTTCCACGGCACTGAACGTGAGTTCCTGCGCTTTGATCTTAAGACTGAAGCGTCAGACTGGGCATTCTGGCTCGACGACAACTTCAAGCTGGTGCGACTGGTAGCGCAGCTCGAGGGCACAGAGGTAGTTCGCGACTAGAGTTGGCCCGTAAACAGCTTTTGCTGCGTGGGCAGAAGGAAATCAGGCTTATGTCGCTGATTGACGGCCGCACAACGCGAATACTCTTCACCGTCTCTCTATTCGCCATCGGAGTTGGATTTCTATACGTTGCACACCGCAGCCTTATCGTGTTTCTGTTCGCCGTGTTTTTCGCTTACTTGGTCGATCCTGCGGTTTCCCGCGTCGAGAGATGGACGAAAGGCCGGCCCAGCGCCATCGCAGTCATCTATCTGCTGATTGTCCTGATCCTCGGAACCTTCTTTTTCTTCGTGGGTCCGCGCATCGGCCATGAAGCCCAGAAATTGACTGAGTCTATGCCCGCGCTGCTCGAGAGAGTGGGCAGCGGACAGATTGCCGAGCAGATTGGCGCCGAACATGGATTGAGCGTGGCCACCCGCCATCAGTTGGGTGACTTTCTTGCTTCGCATCGCAACGACATGCTTCACCTGGCGCAGCGAGCCGGGCTGCGCGTCGCCGAAGTGGCCCAGCAATCATGGCTGCTGATCGTTGTACCCATTTTGGCGGGGTTTTTTCTTAAAGACGCACACACCTTCAGCCAAGTCGCGCTCTCGCTGGTTAGTACCAAGCCACAGCGTGAGTTTTTGCAAGGTGTGATCAGCGACATGAATCAGATGCTTGCCGATTTTATTCGCGCCCAACTCACCTTAGCGGCGCTTTCCTGGGTCGCGTATGCATCTTTTCTGGGACTCATCATGCACGTGCCCTATGCACTTATGCTGGGGACTGCGGGAGGCATTCTGGAATTCATCCCTGTCGTCGGACCACTAGTAGCGGCATTCTTGATTCTGAGTGTCGTCCTGCTGACCAGCTATCAACATTGGCTTGTGATCACGGTTTTCCTGATCATCTGGCGTCTCGTCCAGGACTACGTGGTCACGCCCCAGGTTATGGGAAAGAATATGGAACTGCACCCGCTGGCGGCGATCTTCGGCGTTCTTGCCGGAGGCGAAATTGCCGGCGTGCTTGGTGTTTATCTCTCCATCCCAGTCATGGCAAGTTTGCGTATCGTCTGGAGACGTTGGCGGATGTATGCGGAAAAGCGGCGCTTCGGTCCGCTAAACGAATATTCCTTTATCACCGAAAGCACCTCGAGAAAATGAAATCAACTCCGGGATCTACGCCGCTTGTCGTTTCGATTCCACCGGCAGCCCTGCGTTCCGCCACGCATCGAAGCCGCCTTTGAGCGCCCAAACGTCCGTGTAACCGCGTTCCTGTAGTTTCTGCACCAAACTGGTGCTGGAAGCTTCGTCGGGTCAGGTGCAATACGCGACCGCCGGCCTGTTCTTGGGAATGCTTTGGAGGCTCTCCTCGAGGTTATCCAGCGGCACACGGATCGCTTCTGGAATCATCACGTCTGATTGCGCCCAAGCGTTGGAATTTCGAACATCAATCACCGTGAAATCCTCGCCCGCATCCATGCGTCTTCTCAGCTCATCAGGAGTGATTTTTGCAGCATCAGCCATGCCTGCCCTCCTTACTTCGAACTCGAATAATAGATGCCCGGGGTGCAACGTGCGGTGGTGCAAGCGGGGAAAAAGGTTATGTTTGATTTGCAACCCTAGCAGCGTCAGCGCGGTAAGAAGGCACGCGAGTTCACGGCACCTCGACTGGGTTTACGCTGCCTCCTTCTCTTTCTCTTCCTTGTTGCCTTGTTCGCCAGATTCAGCCTTCTTCTCGGCGTCTCCTTGAGGAATAGCCGTGCCATCCTCGCCTTTGTGTTTGCTTGTTTTCTCAGCGCGTTCGCTGTTCTTTTCGGATCCTTTTTCCTGAACCGTTTCCACACCGGTATCCTTGGCTTTTTCAATAGGCTTTTCTACGGCTTTATCAGGCACCTTCTCCTTGGCCTGCTCGGCGGCTTTCATAGCAGTAGAGAGCAGGCGTTCTATCCTGATGCGTGCGGCACGCCATCTGACGCTACTTGCATTCTTGGCTTGTTCCGTATACGGCGCGAGTTGCTCATCTGTGGCTATCCCTTTAGCTTTCAGTAATTGCGCGAGCGCCTCACAATGAGCCTCCAGAGCTTCGAGCGAAGGCAACAATTCATCGAGTAACTCTTCCGCTATGCTGGGATCCATAATCCGGTCTCCTGGCGAACTCACCTTTTGATGCCAAAACCGCTCGGAGTATAAGCAGGTACTCAGTTCTCCCAGGAAATCCTTAGTTTTTTGGGAGGTACGGTAGGCAACGCATCATTGGTGTGAAACCTCGTAAATGTTGGCATTCAACCCGCCACTCCCGAATGAACAGGAGACACAACATACCTTGGAGGCCTTCATGAGAAAGCGGATCCAAATATTCTGGTTCATCACCATGCTGTCCCTAGTATTGGGTATGGCAATGTCAAGTTCTCAGCTCAGCGCGCAACAAACTTCAAGTCCGCCTGCGGCCGCCGGGGCGCAGGAGCCACAACCAGGACAGCAACCAGCGCAGCAGCCCGGGCAACCACAGGCCCAGCAGCCAGGACAACAACCGGAACAACCAAGCCAGCAAGCCGCCCCCCAAGCCGGGCAACAACAAGGTGTCCAGACATTCGAGGGACAAATTGTGAAATCTGGCGATAAGTATGTCTTCCAAGATTCCGCAACCGGTGCTACTTACGATATTGACCACCAGGAAGAAGTCAGCAAACACCTAGGAAGAAAAGTTCGTGTAACCGGCACCCTTGACCCAAGCGGGAAGATGATTCATCTGCAGCCCGGTGAACGTTAAGAAACTGCTGCATACAAGAATGGGACCGATCCCGATCGGTCCCACCCTTTCGCCGACAACACAGCACTTCACCGGTAGCGGTAGTGGCGCGAGCAACGGGCGACGAAGAGTGGGCTTGAATGGCCTGGTAGTACTGTCATCTGGACATTACTGCTCGCGAAGTTGCTTCCCGGCATCTGTGCCCCCAAAATTTTCCTTGCAGATGTAACCGACGGTGGCGTATTTGCGAACTCCTCTACAGAAGCAGATTGAGACACCGGAGGAATGGAAACGGAACTGAAACCAGGGTAATTTGAAACCTTTCGCAGACCGTTGCCTCTAAGGATTGTCAGGACTAGACTTATGGGTGTGAGACTTGTTGCCAAAGCACGTGTTTCAATTCTCGCGCTATTACTGGCGACTCTGCCCGTGATGGCGTGCACCGTGCCCGGCGCCGCCATGACGGCAGCGGAGCGCGATTGCTGTCAGCGCATGGCTGAACAGTGCCACCGCTCCGGCATGGCCAACTCACATGGATGCTGCCAAACCCAGGCTTCACAGAACGGCTTGCACGCCCTGAAGACCTCCTCTTCACAGCTCGATCATTCATTGGTTGACATTCATGCGCAAGCTGTCGCTGTGGAGGCAGGTACTGCCCTGCCGGTGATGTTCACCGCGAGCATACCTTCCCCCACTCATAGTCCGCCCGGCCTGCTCGCTTCAGCTACAACCGTCCTAAGAATCTGATCGTCTTTCCTCTGGTTCGTTGATGCACTCGTGCGTCTGCACATTGGTGCGTTTACCCAACTCGTGTTTGTATTGCGGAGGAAAGATGCAATCGACTGGCCCATCCCGAGGTTTCCTCGGGTGCACTCGTAGTTCGCTGATTAGAGCAACTTTGATTCTTGGAACAATGGCACTTGCCAGGGCTCAAGAGCCGCCAAGTTCACCCACTATGGCGGCGCACGCCGGAGCACCCACATCGCTGCGCGACTTGGTGCAAGAGGCGGAGCAGAAGAATCCGCAAATTGCGGCCTCGTTTCACGGGTGGCAAGCCTCACGAAATGTTCCTAAACAGGTTTCAGCTTTTCCCGAGACTCAGGTTTCGGTGCAGCAATTCAGTGTGGGCAGTCCCCGGCCTTTCGCGGGTTACAGCAACAGCGACTTCGCCTACATCGGGTTCGGAGCTTCGCAGGACATTCCCTATCCAGGAAAACGGCCGTTGCGCGCCCGCGTCGCTGAACATGAGGCGGACTCGATGCAAGCGCAAACAGATTCAGTTCGCAGAATGGATGAGCTCTTGAATCAGGTGGAGCAATCGGCTGAGGCGCGCTACCGGGTGGGCCAAGGCAATCAGCAGGATGTTCTGAAAACACAGTTGCAGCATACCAAGATCCTGCAAGAGATCGCACACCATCATCAGGAAGAAGGCCTGCTCGAAGCCCAGATCAAGCAACTCTTGGGACGCCCGCAGGAGTCCGAGGACCTCATTGCCGAGACTCTCACGTTGCGAACTCTTCCTTACTCCGCATCCGACCTTCTGCAACGAGCTCGCGAACAGAACCCTGACGTGCGCTCAAAACAGGCATCGATTCGTCAGCAGGACACGCAAGTGGAACTGGCGCACAAGAATTTCCGTCCTGATTTGAACGTCGGGTACACGTATGAGCATACGGGCAGTCAAGCTCGCGATTACTACATGGCAACGTTTGGCATCCGGCTGCCCAACCGGGGGCGACAGAAGGCCGAGCTAGCAGAAGCGCAGCAGAAGCAAGAGCAGGCGCGTGGAGAATTCGATTCTGAGTCGCAGCGCGTGCTCTCAGAAGTTCAGCAGCAGTACGTGCGTGCCAAAACTTCGGAAGAGCGCCTCAAGATTTACACCGATGGTTTAGTCCCGCAGTCGGAAGCTACTTTCCGCTCGGCCCTGTCTGCCTATCAATCGAACCGGCAGGACTTCGAGAGTTTGCTCTCGTCGTACCTCGACGTGTTGACCCTCGACCTGGAATATCGCAGTGAGCTGGTGGACCACGAATCGGCGCTGGCAGAACTGGAGCGTCTTACGGGGGTGGATCTGCCATGAGCGAGCGTGAATTGGGAACGAATGCAGACGAGGAATCACACATGATCCACACAGAACATGACCGTTATCGCCGGGCGTTTTGGATTGCACTGACCACAACCATCGTGCTCGCCATTGCCGCGTCCGTATTGTGGTGGCGTTTGAGCCATGCCGGGATTGGGTCTCAACCTAGCGCCAGCTCCTCGCCAAGGCAGGGGATGGGAGAAACGTCAACGGCAACCGCCTCGAATTCCGACCCAGGAGCAGCAGGGGAGACGCAAACCGGCAAGATGCAGGAGATCCCACTTGCACCGATTCAGCTCACCCCGCAGCGGATGCAGAGCATCGGCATTGTGCTGGGGAAGGTTGAATCGAAGCCCGTCAATTCGGAACTGCGTTTCTATGGCAACGTACAAGTTGACGAGCGGCGTCAGGCCTACGTACAGACGCGATTTGCTGGTTGGATTCGCAAAGTCTATGCCGACGCCACCGGAAACTTCATCGGCAAGGGTCAGCCGCTATTCACAATCTACAGCCCTGACTTGGTATCAACCGAGCAGGAGTACTTGATCGCGAAGAAAAACTCTGAGTCTCTTCAGCAGAGCGGGGTGAGCGGAGTGGCTTCAGGGGCTGCCTCACTCCTGAGCGCTGCTAAAGAAAGATTGCTGCAATGGGAAGTCTCTCCTGGCGAAATCGAGAAGCTGGACCAGGGCGGCAAGCCGATTGCGGACCTCACTATTTATTCTCCGGTCTCGGGCTACATCACCGACAAGAAGGCGCTGCCCAATATGTACGTGCAGCCTGAAACCATGCTGTACACCGTAGCGGATCTGTCTGATGTCTGGGTGCTCGCGCAAGTCTTTCAGAGCGATGCAGGGAAAATCAAGCCGGGTAATTCGGCAGAGATCACCGTCGATGCGTATCCCGGCCGTGTTTTCAACGGGCGCGTGGATTACCTGCTCCCGCAACTAGACATGAACACGCGCACGCTGCCGGTGCGCTTGGTGTTCCCGAATCCCGGCCTGAAGTTGAGACCTGGGATGTACGTGAACGTCCGCGTCAAGCTTCCGATGGGCCGCCAACTCGTCGTCCCGGCCTCAGCGGCATTTCATTCCGGAACCAAGAACCTGCTTTTTGTGTATCAGGGTGAAGGCAGCATCGAGCCACGCGAAGTGGAGTTCGGACCGCAGGTCGGTGATCAGATCGTGGTCGCCAAAGGCCTCAATGCTGGCGACCAGATTGTCACATCCGCGAATTTCCTGATCGATTCTGAAGCGCAATTGGAAGCGGCTGCTGGAGCCTTTGTTCCTCCGCCACCCGGTGCCGGGCAGGCCGCTTCGATGAATGCGCCTGCGCAACAGCAAGCCAATGTGGAGCTGACGACAGAACCCCAGCCTCCGCACAAAGGCAGCAACGTGGTGCGGGTGAAGCTGACGGGACAGGACGGAAAACCCATCGCCGCAGCGAGTGTGACCGTGACCTTTTATATGGCGGCGATGCCGGCCATGGGAATGGCCGCGATGAAAACTGTGATCAACGCTACCGACAACGGCGGCGGAATGTATGAAGGAAAAGGCGACCTCGGTTCCGGCGGCACCTGGCAGGTGAGCATCCGGGCACAACAAAACGGACTGACGATTGCCAGCAAGCAGTTAACGGTGAACGCCACGGGAGGTATGTAGTCATGATCTCCCGAATCATTGAATGGTGCGCGCACAACCGTTTTCTGGTCTTCACAGGGGTGTTGTTGCTCACGCTTGCGGGAATCTGGTCTATGGGACATATCCCGCTTGACGCCCTGCCGGATATCTCTGACGTGCAGGTGATCATTCATACCAACTGGGAAGGTGAGCCGCCCAACATCATTGAAGACCAGGTTACGTACCCGATCGTCACTGCGCTGCTGGCCGCGCCGCGAGTCAAGGCGGTACGCGCGCAGACCATGTTTAATGATTCGTACGTCTTTGTTGTCTTCGAAGACGGGACGGACATCTATTGGGCCCGTTCTCGGGTCGTGGAATATTTGCAGACGATTGCCGGACGGCTTCCTGCAAACGTTCATCCTGCGATCGGCCCGGACGCTACCGGCGCGGGCTGGGTGTATGAATACGCGCTGGTTGATCGCAGCCACAAGCATAGCCTCGCCGATCTGCGGAGCCTGCAAGACTGGCACCTGCGTTACCAGCTAGAGACCGTTCCGGGCGTGGCTGAGGTAGCCAGCATCGGTGGCTTCGTACGCCAGTACCAAGTCAATGTGGATCCCAACAAGTTGCTCGCCTACGGCATCCCGCTGTCCACCGTTATTGATCGCGTGAAGTCGAGCACTAATGAAGTCGGCGGTCGCGTGCTCGAACTGAGCGGCACAAGATACATGGTCCGCGGGCTGGGATATCTGAAGTCGCTCGACGATCTGGCAACTGTGCCGGTGATGGCGAAGAACGGAACCCCTGTCTTGCTCAAGGACCTGGGTACGATTTCCTTCGGTCCCGATATCCGCGAAGGCGTCGCCGAGTGGAACGGCGAAGGCGAGACCGTGGGCGGCATCGTCGTGATGCGTTACGGGCTGAACGCCCTGAATGTGATCGACGGCGTCAAGAAGAAGCTGGCTGAGATCAAGGGCTCGCTGCCGCCGGGAGTCGAGGTCGTCTCCGGCTATGACCGCGCCGGTTTGATTAGCGAATCCATCCACACCTTGAAGCGCAGTCTGATCGAAGAAGCCATCATTGTTTCCCTGGTCATTATCGTGTTCTTGTTCCACTTTCG
>WNGJ01058032.1_pt1 | contig 13343 bp, 10 predicted proteins | sample 5400611 | NCBI WGS metagenome assembly WNGJ01 (sample SAMN13153375, study PRJNA577476) | soil metagenome | isolation source: 40 cm soil or saprolite under Garry oak tree replicate 1 | place: USA:California | collected 2016-06-15 | reverse complement strand
AGCTGTATTTGCTGACAGGTAGAGAATTACCAGGGTAACGTTCTGCCGCGCGCGGCCTTCTGGAACCTATTTGGCTGCGCCAAAGAGAAAAAACTTGGCCGACGCCCGCAACAAGGATTAAGGGCATCGATGTGAACACCCACCTCACGATTCTGTGAAACAACTTACTTCCCCTCTGTGCCGGTTGCAGGCTTCCTTAATTCCGGGGAGAAGCGATCCCGAACTCTCTCGCCAGCGTCTTGGACTTTCTCGGCGATCGAGCTGCGGATTTCCTCGCCGCTTGCTGGTGCTAACAGGATTCCGAGACCTATTCCAAGACCGATTCCAGCGGCAAAGCTAATCGCGTTGCGCATTGTGGGGTCCTCTTGCCTGCGAATGGCGCGGCCGGCTTGCTCGGAGTCCTCAAGAAAATCGAGGCCGATCTTAACTAGAGACTTGAGAAATTTGTTCACAAATACCTCCAATTGAGACCTAGTTTATCTCCAACTGCCGTGGCATCGGCAAGTTCAAATTCACCGCACGTTCGTCACCCAACGCGAAGGAAAAAAGCCCTCCCCTTCTCCAAACTCGAAAACCTACCCAGGCGATGGGGCTTTTTATCTGCTGTCAATCCTCTGCATGATCCGCTCGGCAAGGATCACAGCACCGCTAAATCGGTGCGCGGGACTATGAATAGCAAGACCCGAAAGCCGGATGTTCAGCCTGGAACTCTTCCTTCCTTTTCTGGAGCTGGTCTATGGCCGCGTTGAAATCCTCTAGGTATTCCTGATCCTGGTGAATCAGGTCTTCGGCAGGTTCCAGGAATTCTTCCGTGGTTAGATTGCTGAATGTCACGTTGGATGCCACGTATACGCCTGTGCAATTCAGTGCGCGGCAGTGCTGTTATCTGGGCAGGAAAGCGGGATAGCCGTGTTCTGCCCGCCTTGTTTGTCATTGCATCAGGAGCAGCACAGGTATTGCTGGGCTGAGCAGTGGCGAGTTACAAGTAGCTGATTCCCTTTCGTTACTTGTCCATCCCTAAAAGGGTCGGCGAGAATTGCCCAATAGGATGAGGATTCCGCGGGGCACATAGTACCGATAGAAGGGATGGGACAACAAAACCCGACCCAAGGGAAGGAGCCCTGCTTCAGACCAGGAAAACGACGGTAATAGTTACCACCGGGTCGCCTTAAGTAATGAAGCAATCAGGCGGCAATTGCGAAGTGAATGACCATCTCAGATTTAAGAAAATCCTCGAATGAGGTTTCTTCAATAATGAAGCCATACAGTCTATTCTTCCTGGTGCTGGCTCTGATTGCCGCGCTTGGCGAAACGGGAATTGCGCAGGCCGCACCCGCACAGTTGGGCAATGACGATAAGGGTTTCACGTCATATGCGCAATTTGCCGGCACGTCAAACAGCGACGGCCAGGTCTATAAGCTCGATCCCAGCGTGGGCTACAATTTCAGCGGGCATTTCGGGATGGATGTGGGCATCCCTGTCTATTTCGTTCGGGCGTCAAGCACGACAGCCGGCACAACCTCTACGAACGGGATCGGCAACCCGTATGTAGATGTGCGGGTGAAATACCTGAATCCGCTGCTCAACTTTGGTTCGATATTGACCGGCTACGCTCCGGCCGGCGACAGCAAAAAAGGTCTCAGCACCGGACGAGGCACCTTCGATTGGACGAACCACTTTGATCGCTCATTCTCCAGCCTCACACCTTTTGCGGAGGTGGGCATCGCCAACACGATAACCGACTCCCTGCTTTTCGAGCGGCCTTTTACCACGTTGGGCTTCAACACCCATTTGCAAGGCGGTGTTAAATACGGCATTTGGAAAGTTTTCAGCGTGGGCGCATCGGGCTACGACATCCTGCCCACTGGCCAGCAGACGGTGTTCAGCAAAGTACAAGGAGGATCGAGCAACTCCCTCTCATCGCACAAGCCAGTCTTCTTAAATAACCAGCAGACTACCGGCACTGCCGACATCGCACACGACGACGGCTTCTCGACATGGATCGAAGCCAGTCCGGGGCGCGCCGTCGATCTGGAGCTTGGCTTTACCCGCAGCCTGCATTACGACCTGAATTCCGTGTCATTCAGCATCGGTTTGAACCTTGGGCGTTTGTATCGCAAGAGCCACTGAGTCATCTTGTAAGAATTCGAAGGAGGAAAAATGAAGCACTTACACGTTTCATCACTCTGCCTGGCTGTCGCCCTGTACAGCGGATCCGCATTCGCTCAGCACGGCCACATGGGCGCCGGATCGAGCCACGGCGCCGCCTCTCACGACACCATGAACGGCGCGAGTTCCGGCTCAACTCATCGGATGACCATCGATCAGCAGCTTTCGAAGAACACGCAGTTGTCAGGCAAAATCCAAAAGTTGACGGGAATGCCTGCACAGCAGGCTTGTGATGGATTCAAGAACCTGGGTCAGTGCGTGGCTGCTGCCCACGTCAGCAAAAACCTGGGAATGAGCTTCGCCTGCATGAAATCCGATATGACTGGACAAGCGCCACCGAGCGGCTCAAACTGCCCGACTGGCACAGGCACAAAGTCGATGAGCTTAGGTAAAGCAATCCAGACTCTGGACCCGAATGCGAACAGCAAGACCGAGGCCACAAAGGGCACGCAGCAAGCTAACCAGGACCTGAAGCCCTCAAGTAACTCGTAGTTAATCAAGAAGCCAAGCAAGGGAAATCGTGGGATCAACGCTCGCGAGGGCGGCGTCGAAGCGTTGACAGGGGAACGTGCGGGCCGGGTATGCAGCCGCGTAAGAAACTCACTCCGGGACGTCGACGCTGTAGGAGAAAGCGGAAGGCCCCATCCGGTGCCCCGATATCGCGAGGTGCAACGGAGTCCCGCGCGGTCACAGACCCCGTGCACGTACGCAAACACCAATCCATCTCATCCCGAATTCGCGAGACGCAACCTCGCAGGCGTGGCCAAAATCCTGGCTGATCTCACAGTCTGGCCTTTCTCCCTGGCAGGCGTGCTCATTACGCGGCACGGATGTTCGCTGGACCCGCTGCCGAGATGCGCTCTATCTAGATAGGCCTGAGTATGGCAGGTGAGTCGTGCTGGATGGGGACGTCAATTTTTTGTGCAGTAACACGGGGCTAGCAAGACATTGAGTTCTATTACTAGTACGTAATATTTTCGAGCCTGACTATTCAGTGCCAGTCTCCAGCGGCAACGAAGGCTCCCCAGTAGAACGGATGAGTGCTCTTGAGTTGCGCCCGACGTTGCCTCAGCATCTGCAAGCTCGCGGCGCGTACTGATTCCCCGGTATCCTTCTTTGCCAAAAAGTGCTCACTGTATAACGTGCTCATCCATTGCCGTGTAGTTTCGTCCTCCACTGGCCACAGGCTCATAATCACAGTCCTCGCCCCCGCCAGCTGGAACGCGCGCTGCAGTCCGAATACCCCCTCTCCATTTTTGATCTCGCCCACGCCTGTGTCACACGCGGATAGTACCGCCCAGTCGACGCCTTCAAAATTGAGCCCAGCAATTTGCTCTGCCGTCAGGATCCCATCGGTCTCATCCGGCTTTGCCGACCCGCGACGATTCGCCCCTGCAAACGCGAGCCCGGACAACAGCAAAGGATTTTCGGCAGTCGATGGCAAGAAGCTTTCGTCCCGGTTGCGTTCATCAGCTCGCGCAACTGATTCACAACTTCCCTGCAGAAAGAATCCATGGGTCGCCACGTGCAACACACGCTTTCCCGGACCGTAGTGCGCAAAGGCTTCTGCGCTCGCATCCGTGCCGGTCACTTGCAGCAATTCGCCGCTGCTCGGCTGCCCGGATCCACCTCTAGCGCCCGCTCCCGCGGCAGATCTCTTCCACACAGCAGCTATTTTCTCTGCTTCTTGCTGCGAAGCAGGCAAGGCGGAAAAGCGGAGGGTTCGAAATGAGCACTATATCGCGCTCGGTAGAAAGATAATGGACTAGCGGCCCAGTCTCAATCAGGTACTTCGAAGTACTAACCGGCAGGGAAGCCAGACTGACCAAGTGCAGCGCGGCGTCTGGCACGACGAATACTTGCCTCGCATCGCCGAGTTCGGCAACGAGAGGGTCCCAAATCCTTCTGCGGAGCGCTGCACCCGAGCGACGGTAGGTGTTCTCGCCTGTTTTAGGGGACACGCCCATCACCTCCGCCGCTTGCGCAATGTCCCGGCGCCATGCGGCCAATAATCTTTCGATCTCGCGGGCCGCTCCCAGTGGCACTAATTCAGGTTCTCTTTTCTCGGCGCGCAGCACAAAGGCCGCATACGAAGGAACTGAATCGGGAACGCCTTTTCCGGGCTCAGGCTTCTGGAGATCGTGCCGGAGGTATCTAACGAACGACACGAGGGCAGCTCCCTTCGGGAGAGATGCCGCGATTTCCCTAAAACCGAGCTGTGCTCGGGCTTGGTCCTGTCGAAATGCAATGCTTCGCTCGGCGAGCGCCTGTTCAGCGTTTTCTTTCTTCTCACGAGCTTCGGCCAGCAGTTTTCGGTAGGCCTCGGGCGTCGTGTCGCCGGCGCCACGAAACACTAACGTCGCCAGTCGTGTACGGGCGGCTAAGAGCTGGCCAACCAACTCCCTGACTTGCAGATCCCCGCTTCCGTAGACGGAACGATGGCGCTCTGCCAGTTCATCAAAGACTAGCGCCCTGGAGCGAATCACCGCGTCCAAGACTTCTCTGCGAGTGGACGGTGTGTTAGCGCGGCCTGTAGCCAAAGTCAAGGCAAGATCTAGTCCTGAGACTCTGATGCCCTCATAGGCCATTGCCTGCCGCTCCGATAGGGTGCGCACTGACATCCGCAAATGCTCCGCGCCTATCCTCTCTGCTCGCAATGCGATCTCTAGGGCATGCGATGTCCTGCCCAGGGCGGCAACAGTGAGAGCAAGTGCATTCAGACTGCGAGCTAAGTCAGGATGCATGACCCCGAGGCTTTTCTCCCGGACATCCACGGCACGGCGAAGGTAGCCCTCCGACCCGGCGAGGTCCCCCTGTTCATAAGCAAGCACTCCGAGATCGTTCAGTATCTCAGGCACACACCAGGAATTTGGGCAGGATTTCTGCCCGATTTGGAGCGCGCGCTGATCGTATTCCATCGCCAACGTTCTGTCTTTTTGCGCGCGCGCTACTTTGGCAAGAGAAACCAGGGTCTGTGAAACGTGAAGCGAGTCCGGGGCTATCTTCTGTTGCATATCCAGTGCCTTGTGATAATAAGCGTCCGCGGCGCCGAATTTACCCTGGGCTAATAAAACGTCCCCTGTCCCATCCAAAGCGTCCGCAGTAAGGAGGGACTCACCTAATCTTTCTTGCATCATCACCAGGGAACGCTGGCAATAGTCCAGCGCCGACACCAAGTCCCCTTGCCGATAAAATGTCTCACTCAAATTCATGAGAGCAATTGGTATTCCAGCAGTTTTGGACTCGGTCTTCGTGAAGAGATCCAACGCTTTTTGGAAGTAGTCACGTGCTGATGCAAAATCGGATTGATACAACGCTACGACTCCGAGATTAATGAACGTGGGCGCCAGATTGCCATGTAGTTTCTCGTTAATTGCTAACGCACGCTCCAGGCGCTCGCGAGCCGCAACTAAATCACCTTCGTCTTTTTCTACATTCGCTAAGTTTTCCAAACTACGTTCAAGCTGGGGAGAGGCGGGAGCCAGTCTCTCTCCCAAGGCAACCGCCTCCTCAAGATATGTCTGCGCTGTGGAAAAATTCGTTTGAACATCTTCCAACACCCCAAGCTCTCTCAGGACGCTTATTTCCTCCAATGATCCGGCCGGCACGAGTTTTCTCTGAACGCGTAAAGCAGCCAGGAAGTGCTCGCGCCCGTGTGCGAAGTCCTCTAGCTGAAATTCGGCGCGTCCTAGCATGTGCAGACTCTCAACTTCGAGGGACGAATCTGGAGCCAACCGATGGCACATTTCGGCCCCTCTTGAAGAATAGTCTCTCCCCAGATAATAGTATTTAGGACCGGCATTGTGAGTTGCACGGTTAATCGTTACTTTGGCGAGCACGTTCAGTGTTTCTACCATTTTCAAAGATTCGGGGGTTTGTTTCCCCCATGATTCCAGTGCTGCGTTAAGGTAATTCCAGGCTGTTTCATCTTGCCCTTGTGCATCCAGAGCAAGTCCAGAGTTGTGGAGAGTCTGAGCCATCGCCGCAGGACGTTTAGTCTCCGAATTCCCGAGGGACAAGCCTTGAGTAAAGAACTTCTCAGCCTCACATTTCTTACTAGCAATGCAGAGCAAACCGACCTGTACCAGCGCTGTGATCTGCTCTGGAACGTCACCAGCCTCTGCCCAGATCTGCGCCGCGTGCTGCCATGCACTCAGCGCTTCATCCGTGCGCTGCAGATCCTGCAGCGCTTTTGCACGCTCCTGTTGCGCAAGGGCGGCACCGGTTTTGTCGTCGCCTTGCCTGGCGGCTTGAAAGGCCTGATCTGCTGCCTTCAGTGAGTCGAGCGGTTGCTTACCCTCAGCCAGGCGCTTAATCTCAGCGAGCATCTTCTCCACCTTTACCGAGGGCTTGGGCGCGGATGGGTCGGTATCTGTTGCTTGGGATGTTTCAGCGATGATTGTACCTACGTAGGGCATGATCACTGAGCAACCAAGCCATAGTGCTAAGAACCTGGCAAGTCGAGTGGCCATGATTCGTTACCTCCGGCGCTCAAGACGCTCTGATACTCATTTACGAAGCTGACGGAGGATCTCGCCAGCTTCGGCTTCTTTGTTGCCACGGAGACGAATAGTTGTTTGTAGCTCGTCTTCCGCAGCAGCCATGTCTTTCTTTCGTAAGTAGGCCTTAGCGAGATAAAAGTGCGCTGGTTCGGAATATGCGGGGTTGCCAAGGGAAACTGTCGTGCGGAAAGATTCGATGGCAGAGTCGGCTTGGTCGCTCATCAAATAACAGGCGCCAAGGTAGAAGTTGAAGCTTGCGTTTTGAGGATTTGCTTTGACCGCAGCACGCACACCGGGGATTGCCTTCGCGTAGTCTCCTTTTAGATAGTGCTGCATCGCCTTACGGAATGTTTCGAGCGGTCTATCCTCCACACCGCGCAGCACTAGGGGGGTATAGGGTGGCGGTTCCACACGTGCCAACTCATCCCAGGACAACGTTTCCGGCGAAGCTGGCTGAGATACCTCGGGTTTGATCTTCGCTGCCGATGAGGCTTGTTGTGGAGACCGCAATTTTTGTGCCGAATACCACCAGATTCCGGTGTCCAATTCCACACGTGGTGCAAGAACGCGCCACGTTGGGTGCGCTGCGGGAGCGCTTCGCGCGACAGCTCCTCTTCTATCGTGAGTCCGGTCTGGAGTTGAGAAAAACACGATTCGCACTCAAAGTAATGTTTTTCGAATTCATCCCGCTCCGACTCGGTCAACCGATCCCGCAGGTACTCCTCGACAATGTTGTGTTGTTCGATGTCTTTGCAGTTCATCGTCTATGATTTATGTGGCAACTTCGCCTGCGTTCGTAACATCTTCTTTCTTACGAGATCAGCGACCTTTTTGATGGCACGGGACTTGCGCATCCGCACTACTTCTGCTCTGAGTCCAACTGCGGCCGCGATCTCGGCAGGTTTGCGGCCTTCGACCAAGGTCATGCATAGAATCCTTCGGTCATCCGGACCTAAACGCTCCAGTGCCTGACGCACCAGTCGCACCCGTTCTGAGTCTTCGAGTTGTTGCGCAAGACCTCCTTGCGCCAAATCTTCCGGAAGAGGCTCCATTGGTGGCCGTTGGCTTTCGTGGCGCAAATGATTGTTGATCAGATTGCGCGCAGTACCGTGGACGAAAGCTGGTAGCTTATCTGCATCCTGCAGTTGACCATTGCGCAGGGCAGCAATGACGGCCACCAGGACGTCTTGGACCAACTCACGAGCGGTCTCTCGGTCCCGGGTGCGGACGACTGCCATCACGAAAATCCGCTGTGTGAACTTACACACCAATTCCGTCTCTGCTGACGCGTCCCCTCGACGGATTCGTTCGGCCAGACCTCGCAGTTCCACCGCGCTATTAACTGACGACAATAGCACCGCCCCACCCTCAGGCTCCCATAGTGGCGGATTATACCCCTCGCCGACGTGGGTGTAACCGCGACTGTCGCAGATTTTCCAGCAAAGGAGTGTTACGTTCTTTGTTTCCCAACCACTTTTTCATCAGCACGGCCTGTATAGCTGCTGTGATCCCGGGATTTTGCTTGTAACAACCAACCGGAGGAAACATGAAATCGAAAATCTTCAGATGGACGACAGCGTTCAGCGTATTCGCTGCCCTGGCGATCCCGGTTCGGCTGGGCGCGCAAGGACACATTCGATATAAAGTCATAGACGTGGGTACGTTCGGGGGTCCCAACAGCAGCCTGCCCGCTTCATTTTTCGAAGGAATTGCAACAAAATCTCTGAGCAGAGCGGGGACGTTCGCGGGCCAAGCGGATACTTCCACTCCCGATCCGTATGCCCCAAACTGTTTCAACCCAGATTGCCTGGTTTCTCACGCGATCCAATGGCGAGGCGGTGTCCTCACCGATCTCGGCACCCTTCCTGGTCCGGGAGGTTTAAGTTCGATAACCTCTTGGATGAGTACCAACGGGCTGATCGCTGGATGGTCACAAAACGGTGAAATCGATCCATTGAACCCCGACCTGCCTTCGGAGATTCGTGCAGTACTTTGGAAGCACGGCAAAATCACCAACCTCGGGACGTTGGAGGGAGGAACCGAGAGCGCAGCCATTGCCGTGAATGCTCGCGGCCAGGTGGTTGGAGCAGCGACGAACGGTGTCCCTGATCCTTCTTCCATAGTTGGGGTTTCAACACAGGTGCGGGCATTTCTTTGGCAGAACGGAGCAATGCAAGATTTGGGCAGCTTGCCGGGTGGCACCGATGCGGTAGCACTTCTTGTCAACGAGCGGGGGCAGATAGTTGGACAGTCCTACACAGCCAACTCGATTCCTCCGACTCCCTCCTGCGGGGACTTTCCCCTAACCCTGCACGGATTCCTTTGGGAGAACGGCAAAATGGTGGATCTCGGCACTCTTGGAGGGAGTTGCGCTTTCACTTATGCCCTCAACAGCCGAGGCCAAGTCGTGGGTCAGGCGAGCCTGGCTGGGGACCAAACATCGCATCCCTACATTTGGGACCGGGAAGGAATGATGGACCTCGGCACCCTGGGAGGGACGTACGGGTATGCGAGCTGGATCAATGATCCCGGAGCGGTTGTAGGTAGCGCCACCAACCAAGACGATCAGGCACTACTCGCGTTCCTCTGGAAAGATGGCGTGATTTCGAATCTCGGAGCCTTGCCCGGCGATGCGTGCAGTGCTGCAGATGCGATCAACTCTGCGGGCCAGATTGTCGGTGGGTCGGGGTTTAACGTCGCTCAATTCTTTCCCGCATGCACCGACCTGGTCGAGCACGCGTTTCTCTGGGAGAACGGAACGATGGTGGACCTGAATGCTTTTGTTCCACCCGGATCGGACCTGACACTGAACGAAGCAGTTTTCATCAATGATAGGGGAGAGATTAGCGGCTTTGGAACACTCCCTAATGGCGACCAACACGCTTTCCTCCTGATTCCTTGCGGCCCCGACGAGCACGAGGGCTGTCAGGATTCAGCAATCGGTACGTCGACTGTACGTGCAGTAGCACCTCCTGTCATACACCGATCCCCAAATGCGAACAGGAGTCGTCCGCTCTTCCGAAAGCGATTTTCCCCGAGACGAATGGGACTACAGACGAAGAAGTGGTCTCTTACAGATACTGTCGATATTACCTCGCGATCACTCTCTCCGGGCGCTAGCGGCACTGGACTCAGATGTACGAAAGCCGGATATCAGTGTTGGTCCGGTGTTCCGGCTTGTTGTCCAGGGTTGTCTTGCGTGGCTCTTGGAAATCGGCATTTTTGCGAGCGGTATTAGCACATTCCGTGGCGAGCAGTTCCTGAGGAACTTGGTGTTCGATATTCTCGCCTTATGAAGAGAGGGATAGAGACATGAGAACCAGAATACAAGCTTTGATTTTCCTGACCTTATGTCTGCCGATCGTGCCAACTGCGTTGGCATCGCAGCAACAGGTGACCGATAGTGCTGCTGTAATATCTGCCAATCCCGTGCCTCTGATTAACCAGCCGCTCGTTCCTGACGCTATCAAGCCTGGCGGGGCAGGGTTTACCCTCATAGTAAATGGCACGGGGTTTGTTTCGGGTTCAGTGGCGAAGTGGAACGGCAGTACCCGGACTACCACCTTCGTCAGCAGCTCGAAGTTAAGAGCGAGCATTCCGGCCTCGGACATCGCAAAGCCGAGCACGGCTTTTGTGACCGTAACTAATCCGGCTCCGGGCGGTGGGATGTCGAATGTCGTGTTCTTCGAGGTTACAGCTCCTACTTCTTCGGTACCACTGCGCCTGACCTCAACCTTGACTAGTAGCGAACTTCGCCTCCTCTAGTCAAGTAACCGTGCTGTTGGGCAACGGCGATGGGACATTCCATTCTGCAGTGAACTACCACACGCCGTGCTGTGCTTCCTCGATCGCTCTGGGAGACTTCAATGGAGATGGCAAGCTGGACCTAGCGATCGCACATTCCTACAATCCTGCTGTGAGCGGTATAAGTGTATTTTTGGGGAATGGCGATGGCACATTTCGGGGCGCCGTAGAGTACAGCGCGGGTATAAACCCGTCTTCGGTGGTGGTGGGAGATTTCAATCGTGATGGGCGGCTGGATTTGGCCGTAGCAAACAACGGCAGCAATACCGTCAGCGTGCTCTTGGGCAATGGCGACGGCACGTTCCAGGCAGCCCTGGATTATGCTGTTGGATCAAGTCCTAACTCCATAACTGAAGGAGACTTCAACCACGATGGCAAGCTCGACTTGGCCGTGGCGAATGAAGACAGCAATAACATCAGCATACTCTTAGGCAATGGCAATGGGAACTTTCAGCCTGCGGTCGACTATGATGTCGGATCAACGCCCTTCTCGGTAAGCGTAGGAGACTGGAACCGGGACGGCAACCTAGATTTGGCGGTTGCCAACTTTGCCAGTAACAATGTGAATGTGCTCTTAGGCCGAGGCGACGGCACTTTCGGCGCCGTAGCGACCTATGGCATATCAAGTAGTCCGGTCTCGATTTCGGCGGCAGACTTGAATGGAGATGGCAAGCTGGATTTGGTTATAGGGCAGAGTTTAAGTTCGAACGTTAGCCTACTCCTCGGCAAGGGTGACGGGAGCTTCCAAACCGCCCGTGACTATTCGGCGGGATCAGGTCCAAATGCTGTGGCAGTGGGAGATTTCAACCGCGATGGCAGACTCGATTTCGCCGTTGGAGACCAAGCGGGCACGCTTTCTGTGCTTTTGCAGCTTCCGATGGTTTCGCTCTCCAGCACTAGCGTGAAGTTTTCGGATCAGTTGGTCGGAACCAGCAGCGCGGCGCAGACTCTAACGCTCACTGCAGGCGTCTTACCTTTGATTATCAGCAGCATAGTCGTGACTGGAGCCAACGCGACGGATTTCAACCAGACCAACACCTGTAGGACTGGCATCGCAGCAGGGGCGAAGTGTACGATGAGCATTATCTTTAGGCCCACTGCAATCGGGCCTCGGGCTGCGGCAATCAAGATCACTGACAATGCGGTGGGCAGTCCGCAGTCGGTCGCCTTGAGTGGCACAGGCGTGACATCTGGACCGAACGTCACCCCGTCACACACGAGCCTGAGCTTCCCAACCCAGGCAATTGGCACGACCAGCACGGCTAAGGTCGTAACTCTAACAAACTACGGTACAAGCACCTTAAGCATCACTGACATTGCGATTACCGGAAACAATGCCAATGATTTTGCGCAAAACCACACGTGCGGAAGTTCATTGGCAGTAGACGCGAGTTGCACCATCAATGTCACGTTCAAGCCTCGGGCGTCCGGAACGCGCACAGCGGCGCTGAACATTAATGACAATGCCTCCGGTAGCCCACAGAAGGTGAGTCTAAGTGGAATTGGAACGACCGCAAAGCTCTCGCCCACCAGCCTGAACTTCGGCTCTGTATTTGAATTCACTACCAGTCCAGCCCAAACTGTGACATTAACCAACGTAGGCACGACCAGCCTGATCATTACAGGGATCGCCATTACAGGAACCAATGCGGGATATTTCGCCCAAACTCACACCTGCGGAAGTTCGTTGGCAGCAGGCGCGAGCTGCACCATAAGTGTTACGTTCAGGCCCACAGTCTCGGGGACGCTGACTGCCGTTCTGAGCATCACCGATAACGCCGCGGGCAGCCCGCAGTCTGTCACGTTAACTGGTGATGGGCGATCGTGCGCGACACTGGGGCGTGCGTGCTATGCGCAGATGCCTTGTTGTCCTGGGTTGAGGTGCGTGTTTACTGGAATGCGTTCTGTTTGCGAGTCCTCGACGGCAGGAAACGCCAGTACGCAATCATCGTGCGAGCATGCCAGCAAAAATGGAAATGGCACGCCTATTCTTAATGACGTACTTCTCCCTCACCTTGGCAGTGAGGCAGCCAAACTTCGGTAGGAACTTTGGATGTACGAAGCGACCTTGGGATTTCGACGGCGGACCCAGCAACCAAGGTTCTGACTCGAAAACGAGGTATAACGTGATGATAACAAGGAAATGTTGGCAACGGATTACTGCAATGCGCTTGCCGTCAATCGCTGCTGCGGTTGCCTTAGGGATGGCGCTTCTTGTAGTGGTTTTCACGACTGGCTCCGCACAGGCGCAGAGGTACAGAGTACTCCACGCGTTTACCGGCGGGGCAGACGGGGGGAAGCCTCTGGCAGGTTTGATCCGCGACTCAGCGGGCAATCTCTACGGCACCGCTGAGACTGGTGGGATAATCACCGGCCCTTGCTCCCCCGACGGATGTGGAGTGGTATTCAAGCTCGATCCGAGCAATAAAGAGACGGTGCTGCACAAGTTTACTGGTGGGGCGGACGGCAGATATCCGCTTGCAGGGTTGATTCGGGACTCGGCGGGCAATCTCTACGGCACGACGTCGGCTGGTGGTGTTTCCTGCGTCAGTAGCGGAATCGGATGTGGGGTCGTCTTCAAGCTCTCTCCGACCGGAAAGGAGACGGTGTTACACAGCTTCACGGGGGGAGCGGATGGGTCATCTCCCCAGGCAAGTCTGCTGCGGGACAGTGCTGGAAACTTATACGGCACAACTCCCCTGGGCGGGCTCTCGGGAGGTTGCGGCGGGGGCGGGTGCGGCGTTGTTTTCAAGTTAGATGCGATCAGTGGCAAGGAAACCGTGCTCTACACTTTCGCGGGTGGACCGGATGGAGGACAGGCCGTTGCAGATTTGATCCGGGATTCGGCAGGGAACTTCTACGGCACAG
>WNGJ01022582.1_pt1 | contig 13343 bp, 15 predicted proteins | sample 5400611 | NCBI WGS metagenome assembly WNGJ01 (sample SAMN13153375, study PRJNA577476) | soil metagenome | isolation source: 40 cm soil or saprolite under Garry oak tree replicate 1 | place: USA:California | collected 2016-06-15 | reverse complement strand
AGGCTATCGCTCGAACGCAGGCGAGGCCTCGCGAGACGACACTGGCTTGCCGGAACATCGTGGTCTCTTCTTGTTTTGCTGCTTTTGTACACGACCCGCCCGCTTCCGGGGTGCAGGCACGTGAAGCGTCAGCGAATCGATCAATCCCCCGCCCTTAGTGTAGCGCGAGCCTGAGCGTAATCCGAGCGTCGGACCGCGCGCCGGGGCTGAATCTCGCGTCTCAGATACGCCCCGAACGGTCTGTCACGAGCTCTGCGTGCATCCCACATCGTCCCGTCGCTCCGTTCACCCCTGGAGGGCATGCCCACCTAGCTCGGTGCGCCTCTCGGACAGCCGACCCATCGCCCGATTGGGGTGAATCCCCCAGGGTAGCCACAGGATTTGCGGCGACGCAGCATCCAGCGCGCACCCCGTCGTACTGGGAATGCCCCATGGCCGGGCGCGAGAGAGAAAGTTGGAAAGCCACGTCACGTTCGTTGCGCTCGCGGCGGGTGCGAAATCAGCGAGCGGCGCATGTCATCGCAGGCATCGGGCTCAGCGCAGTGCCGGCGATCAATCCCCCGTCGCCGACGGGACAGAGAATGCAGTCGAATCGCACCCGCTCGCGCTTGGCGTCGAGCTGCACTTCGCGCATCAGTTGCGCGCGCCGTGATCCGTCAGGACGACCGTCGCGCCCGCCCGCTCAACGTGTCCAGCGATAAACCGCCCTGGGATAGGGAGGTTTCCATTGCTCGAAAGCGCCCGTCACGAACACGGTGTCGGCACCGTTGCGGCGGTGCCAGATCCTGCAACCGCGCCCACACCGTGCGCGGGCCGAGCTTGCCGTCCGCGCCGATCGGAAACGAGAGAACGCGTCCGGCGAGCATCTCGGCGACCAGGAGATGGCGCTGACCCTTATCGAGCGTCAGCCCGTTCGAGTAGTGGATGGTATCGGCGACCTCGGTGAGCGTTTTGCCGTCGGCTGACATGTGCAGCACGGCGCCGGTGATCGGAGCCTTGATGTCATAGACGCCGGAGGCCGAGACGTAGACGCCGCCATGGCCGTCGGATGCGAAGTCGTTGGGACCGACAAAGGGCTTGCCGCCGCTGTCGTTGCGGACGGTGCGGACCTCGTTGCCGCTCGCGTCGAGCTCGACGAGGGAGTTCTCGTCGTAGCAGGCGACCAGCACGTGGTCCCCGAGGGCGATGAGCGCGCTGGCGCCGCAGCCGTCCTTGTGCCAGTAGACCGCGGTGTGCCTGCCGTCCCAGGTTTTGATGTTGCTGGCGGAGTACTCGACGTAGAAGAGCCTGCCCGCGCGCCACAGCGGGCCCTCGGGGTAGTGCGCATCGGCATCGATGGTCGCGAGCTGCCCGGCGACGGCGCTCGCGCCGGCGACGCACACAAGGGAGGCCGCGAGAACCTCGAGCCGGCCGTGCGGCATGTTTTTGTTCGGTCCCCCCACCATCCCGCCGCATTTAGCACGCCGCCCCGGGCGACGCCATACATTTTACAGAAGTCCTTCTGACTTTTCTTTCTCCCTCAGGTCTTCAGCTTGTACCCGGTCCTGAATATCCAGCTCACGATCGCCACGCACAGCGCGAGAAAGGCGAGCGTGGCGCCGGTGCTCACGAGGACGTTGACGTCGGAGATTCCGTAGAAGCTCCACCGGAATCCGCTGATGAGATAGACGACCGGGTTGAAGAGGGTGATCTTCTGCCAGATCGGAGGCAGCATGCTCACCGAGTAGAACGCCCCGCCGAGGAAGGTGAGCGGCGTGATGACCATGAGCGGCACGACCTGGAGCTGCTCGAAGCTCCCGGCCCACACCCCGATGATGAACCCGAGCAGACTGAAGGTCACCGCCGTCAGCACGAGAAAGCCCGCCATCCAAAGGGGATGAGCGATTCCATAGGGGACGAACAGGCGCGCCGTCACCAGGATCAGCACGCCGAGCATCACGGATTTCGTGGCCGCCGCGCCCACGTAGCCGCACAGCACCTCGATGTACGACACGGGCGCCGACAGGAGCTCGAAGATCGTGCCGGACCATTTCGGCAGATAGATGCCGAAGGACGCATTCCCGAGGCTTTCGGTGAGCAGCGACAGCATGACGAGCCCGGGGACGATGAAGGCGCCGTAGCTGACCCCGTCGACGGCGCCCATGCGGCTGCCGATGGCGGCGCCGAACACGACGAAATAGAGCGAAGTCGACAGCACCGGCGAGGCGATGCTCTGCATCAGCGTGCGGAAAGTGCGCGCCATCTCGAAGACGTAGATGGCGCGGATCGCGTGCACGTTCACGCGCGCGCCCGCACGAGATCGACGAAGATGTCCTCGAGGGAGGTCTCGCTCGAATGCAGGTCCTTGAAATCGATGTCGAGCTCGCCGAGGCGCCTGAGGAGAGCGGCGATCCCGGTCTCGGGTCGGTGCGCGTCGAAGGTGAAGAGCAGTGTGCGCCCCTCGTCCGTCAGCTCGAGAGGGTACGCGGAGAGCTCCCGGGGTATCTGTGCGAGCGGCCGCTGCAGTTGCAGGGTCAGCTGCTTCTTGCCGAGCTTGCGCATGAGTGCGGCCTTGTCCTCGACCACGATCAGCTCGCCGCGGTTGATCACGCCTATACGGTCGGCCATCTCCTCCGCCTCCTCGATGTAGTGTGTGGTCAGGATGATGGTGACTCCGCTCTGGCGCAGCCCACGCACCATCTGCCACATGCCCCGGCGCAGCTCGACGTCGACCCCGGCGGTCGGCTCGTCGAGAAACAGGATGCGAGGCTCGTGGGAGAGGGCCTTGGCGATCATCACGCGCCGCTTCATGCCTCCGGAGAGCGTCATGATCTTCGAGTCCTTCTTGTCCCACAGCGAGAGCTCGCGCAGCACGCGCTCGCAGTGGGCCGGATCGGGAGCCTTTCCGAAGAGCCCGCGACTGAACCTGACGGTGGCCCAGACGCTCTCGAAGGCGTCGGTGTGCAGCTCCTGCGGCACGAGTCCGATCTTGCTGCGGGCGGCGCGATAATCGCGCACGATATCGTGACCGTCGGCGAGCACCGTCCCCTCGCTCGGGGTGACGATGCCGCAGATGATGTTGATCAGGGTCGTCTTGCCCGCGCCGTTCGGTCCGAGCAGCGCGAAGATCTCGCCCCGATGGATCGTGAGGTCGATGCGCTTCAGGGCCTCGAGGCCGCTCGCGTAGGTCTTGCTGAGTCCGCTGACCGTGACGATCGGCGCCGGAGTCGTCATGGCGCGCGGGCTTCGCTGCTCATTTTCGCGAGCGTCTTCACCCGCACGATGAAATGCTGCACGTCGTGCGGGGTCACCACCACCTGGCTCCCGTCGCGATAGCGCAGCAGCACCACACGCCCCGGATCCGTTGCATAGGCGCGAAAGCGCCCGATCCGGCGATTCCAGAACCAGCCGCTGATGCCGAACAGCCCACCGTTGCCGAACAGTCGCACCGAGCCGGAGAGTCCCTCGGGCTCGCCCGTCACCGCGACGAGCCCCGCGAGCGGCAGGAGCGACCTCCACCCGAAGCGCCGCACCTCGATATGCCTCTCCGTGAGCACATAGCCACGCACCATGAAGGGCAGGGTGGCGAGGAGCACCACGAGCGGCACACCGACCAGCGCCCCCCGCCACACCGCGAGCTGATGCGGCCCCGCGAACAGGCCCGCCAGCACCATCACCGAGAGCCCCGCGACCGACGCTACGGTGGCCACGCGCACCGAGCGGCTCCAGGGAGCGGAGAATTCCGCGAGAACGAGTGTCATGAGCGGAATTGTGTCCCGATTGCGGAGCGAGCGCGAGAGCCACGCGAGCGCGGGCTGCAAGGTACAAAAAATCAGCCCCTCCGCGTCGCCTTGATGACCGCTTTCACATGGTCGAGATAGCGGTTGAGCGCCGCGCGTCCTGCCACGGTCAGGCGATAGACGGACTTGGGCCGGCGGCCGTCGAACGACTTGGTGCAGGTCACGTACCTGGCTTCCTCGAGCTTGCGCGCGTGAGCGCTCAGGTTTCCGTCGCTCACGTCGAAGAGAGCCTTCATCTCGCTGAAGGTGAGCTCATCGCGCACGGCCGGTGCGCTCATCATCCCAAGGCGCACTAGTCTTCGCTGCCACGGCTTCTCCGCCTGATCGGATGCCGAAAGCCAGGTGCAGCCCACCGAACCCGGACCCGAGGGCGATGTTCTGCAGGCTCTCGGGCAGCAGGAATGTGACGAGCCAACTGGCCTGCGGATTGGGACCGGGGGAACGCGTGAAGAATCAAGAAACCGGCTCACGCTTGGCGCGGGGATTTTCAGATACTGGTGATGGCGCGACGCAGCGCGTCCGACAGCCACGACGGGCACGGCGCGGTGCTTACCTGTCAACGCGCAGGCTCAGTATCTGCTCGCCCAAGCGGTGCTGCGTATCGCGGATTCGGATGATCAGAGTGTGCAGTCCGGGCGGTAGGTCCGGGGGAGTGGACCCCGTAAGGCCTGTTGACGTCAGCGTAACGAACCGAAGGATCTGTTTGGTGATGTCCTTTTTGAAGATCCCGAACCGGTACAGAACCTGGAAGGACGCGACGTCAATCTCCGATCCATTTGGCGCTTCGAAGTGCAGAGTTACCTGAACGGGGGAGTTCACTGGTGCATCCGAAACAGGCGCATCGACGTAGATCATGGGCGCGCTGAGCTCCGCTGCCTTAGCGCGATCAGTCGGCGCCGCAAGAAGAGCTGCCATGACGAGTAGGAAGCCGGTGAGCTTGCTGATGTTCGTTTTCATCACACTCAGGTCCTCGTGACATGGAATCTCGCGGTCAGGGAGAATTGCCGCGGACTTGCGGCGACTCTCGGCGGGCACCGACAAACACCAGTGCCTGATTGACGACGCGGCAAAGGAGGCAGAACCGGCTCAACCGCCCCTGGGGAGAGGGTGGAGGGCGCATGCTGCGGTGCCGCGTCCGTCAGCGACAAAAGCCCCGGCGCCCTTGGCAGCGAGATCGCCTGTCTTGAGGTTCCGCCGGACGAGTCGGTCCGACGTTATGGTTCACGTCCGCTTCGGCACCGCGCTGGCTTCGGCGAGGGAGAGACCCCGAGTCTCCGGAGCGAGTGCCAGAGAGATCAGCCAGCCAACGGCGCAGGCCCCACCGAACATCCCCATCAGATTGCCTACGCCAAATCGCCGCAGGGCGGCGGGCGCGAGAAACGGCCGTCGCAAACCCGAGCGCAGTCGCTCGCACGGCACGAGGCGGCCAGGAAGCCTAGACGCCCAAACTCGTCTATTCGGACCCTCTAACCGAGGTCCATCGGCGGCTTGCCGTGAATGTGGCGCATCGGTTTCACCTCGGGACAGTCTCATGTTTGGGAATTCGGGCGGGGATTGGCCGGCCTTTCCGACACGCCGGCCGCCTTCCAGTTCCTGAAGCGGTAGCCCTGAGCCGGCGAGACGCGAGTTCTCGCGTTACCCATGGACAGGCCATCACGGGAGAAACCGCTGTGAAAGCGCTCGCTGCACTCCTCGCCATCCTTATGGGTCCGCTCAGCACTGCTCAGGCCACAGCGGCCTCGCCCAACGCCGGCGTGGCGACCGGGGTGATAACCCCACCGATGCCGGTGGCGCTGACTCAGGCCCTGACCTTCACGGATCGATTCAACCCAAGCAGCCGTTTCATCCTAGAGCCCACCGAGGCCGCCAGGCAGTCCGTCGCCGATTTCCTGACCAAGCTGGTCGGCATCGATGGCGTGCGGATCGTAGCCGAGAAGCGTGACTGGGCCCGCCCGGAGATCCTGGTCGCGCGGCGTTACTTCCGGGCCGACACCGCGTTTCGCCCCTATGCCTCCTTCGGTATCAATCGCGGGCGATATCTCGATCCCTCCACCGCCTGCCTGGGTTTGACGGCTTCTAGCCAGACGCGGCGCTCCTTCGGCGTCATGGCGGAAGTGGGCGCGGCCTGGAGCATCGCGCCACGCCTGGAGATGAATGCAGACGTGCACTGGTTCGCATCGAACAAAGGCGGTCAGATGATGCGCACCGACACCGGCTGGGCCAGCGCCGACCCGATCGCGCTGACTTTGTCGATCGTCTGGCGTTATCGCTGAACAACATGTAGTTACAGTAGCTTCAACAAACCACCATAAGTGAATGATTGAGTGCGCCGTGCAAAGGCACGGTCTTCCAGCGGGGGTCAGAGCCGCCCGGCAACTGTCGCTCCAGCCGGTGGTAATCGGAGCAGTCGTGGAGGTAACGAAGCGGCTGAAGCGTTCGATGTAGAGGGTCGCGTAAGGCGGCTCGACGAGCTTGCAAGCCCTCGCGACCGGTACGGGATGAATCAGTCCTCTTCCTGCTCGCCAACCTCAACCGTAAATATGCCTTTGCCGTAGCTGTATTGAAGGTAGAGATCACCCAGGTCCGTGTGAATGGACGAGGAGCAAGCTACCGAAGGGGCAGGGGGCATACATGCCGAATCGACGTATCCTGTAAGAAGAGTCGAGTTCTTCAGGCTCGTGCTCAGCGCCTCCAAATTCATGGAGTAGAAAGCCTGGTCCGGTCCATACCCCGCAACGTCCGCCAGTGCGGACACAATTTGATTGAAGGGGTACAAGCATTGGTGTCCGTAGATGCAATCGCTAAAGCCGCCGCTATCCAGGTAGATCGGATACGTAGGACCGCACGACCGCGCCCTGGCCCTGCTCGGTTGTGACGTGTGTCGTGTCTCCTCTGAACGTGACAGTGACCTGGGCTTGCGAAAACGTTTGCGAACCGAGCTTTCCGTCAGTGACGGCATAGAGCGTATAAACAACCGGGGCCGCACGCGCACTTCCGTGAGCCGCCAGTCCCAAAACGAGTGCGAACCCGATCGCGATAATCTGTTTCATGAGCGCCTCCTCCTACCTCGGAATTCGCGTGCCGGGTGCGAGGCACCGGCGCAACGTTGTATCTTGTCCCCTAATCTCGTGCACCAACGACCACGGAAAAGATGCCGTTGTTGAGCGTTCCGCTGTAGTCATCGTGAATCTTGCCGTCCAGCGGGTCGAGAACCAAATAGGGCTGGTAGATGAAGAAGTCCCCACGGTCCGTCTTGAGCGGGAAATTCGCCGGATCAGAACACTGTCCACTGCCGCCCACAGGCGGATCCGGATCAACCGGAAAGCCGATGCATGACCACGCGTGACCGCTGTAAGCTCCGGGCGTGGCAAGGTCGGGCGCACTCGAAATTGTCGAAGCGTCGAGAGCGAGCGGATAGGCAGGCTCCAGATGGTGAGCCGCGCCGAGCTGTGAGCTGAACCCGCCGCCGCCGTTAGTGGTATCGAGCGAAACGAGTAACTGATCCGGCAGGAAGTTGGCTTTCACCCGCAGCTTGCCGTTGATGATCAATAGGCTCGCCTTGCCCTTTACTATTTTGTAACCGCTCACCCCGTCCGCGGTAACGTCCGGGTTTAATTGCAGAATATCGTCGGTATTGCCCACAAACTTCAGATAGACCTGTGCCTTATGAAAGTGACGGCCTCCGAGACTAACATCGGTAACTGCGAACATCGTGTAGGTAACGGGCGCTGCAATGGCCCCAGTGCCTGCCACCAGACACCCGACTGCCGCGGTGGCCGCAAGAACAAACCTGACTATGCCGATTAGACTGGCAACTTTCCTGCACGTCATTGGCTGGTTCCCCCTGGTTTAGGATCGGGGATCAGGCGTAGCTCTCGTTCTTATCGTTGCTTCGCGATAGACCGCGGTGGGTGCCCCGTAAATCGGAACCTAACACAGAGGGCGGCTGGTGCCCATACTGCGAAAACCCTACTGCAAGCCGGCAGCCTGTTAGCCGACACGGCACGGACCCCGAGTTCGTTCGCGGGTTCAAAGGCTCAAATCGAGTGGCGCTGTCTGCAATCCACGTAAGTGGACGAATATGCGTGGTTTTTGCGTCAATGTAGTTTTGCGTGAATGTAGCGGCGGCGTGCTATGGACTTGTTCAATATTCCCGCTCCTTGGCTAAGAGATCGCGGCGCACAATAGAGCGCCATCCGAAAACGGTACGACCTCATACCACGCTGCACGCGAACGAAGGCACCCTCCGGGACACTAGAGTTCTTTGCGCCCGGCGAGCAGACTGTAAGAACTGCGCACGGAGTTGGGCCGCGGCACGGCTTCAATCGTGGAGGTGTTGTATGGCCTACATCGCGATTAACTATGCAAACAATCCGAATGCACCTGTCGACAAGTGGGTTTGTGCGCCAGGCTCCGCTCTCGGACCATTTGACGACGTGCCAGAGACTAAGCACACCAAGGGGAATAACTATTGCGGTCAGTGCGTATCCTACGTCAAGCAGGTCTGCCCAGGTCTTCCGGCGACTACTTCGTGGAAGCAAGGGGCGCAGGTAAAAGGCAATGACAAGATCTCGGTGGGAACCGTCATTGCGACGTTCAATGCTTCCGGACAGTACGAAGGACACGCTGCCATCTACGTCAGTCAGGGCCCGGCAGGTGTCTACGTGTATGACCAGTACGTCGCGCCACCGAATCCGAAGCCGGTTGGGCCCAGAACATTGAGGTTGGGCGCGCCGCTCGACGTCAACAACGGCGAAAAGTTCTATGTGGTGGAATAGCAAGATCCCGCTTCTACTGCTCGCATCACTCGCGGGCTTCGCGCTCCACCCGGCAGTCGCAGCAGAGGTCTGTCCGTCGAGGCCTCAACATGTGCTGCGCTTTGTGGATGTGTTCGATGGCACGCCTGAGGATCAGGCGACGCTGATGCCGGACAAGCCGGACAAACGGTCCGGGTACTGGCGGCTGGGATACGTATACGACGCCGGTCGGATAGTAACTATTCGATGCAAGTACGACGACGGCCAGAAATTGGATATCCAGCTTAAAAACAGAGTCACGAGATGTGATTACCGGCGCGACGCCAAGGACGCTCTCAAGCTCTACTGCAAGTGATTTCAGCGAGCGTGATGATCTTGCGGCCCCCGTAACCCTTCGGCTTCCCGCAGAAAACAGGGTCACTCCGCAGACTACGCCTCCTCCCCCACCCGTAACGCCGCGGAATCAAAGCGCATCCCGCGCCCTCCCAACGAGCAATCTTCATCCCGTTTCTTCGCCGGATACCGCACGCTTTACGGCAGCCTGTCCTTCCCTGCGGACTACTTCCAAGCAAACAACTTCGGACAAATGTGTGGCGGCGGTCGAGGCTGCTGCATGAGATGAACCCGCTTAGCCGGAACGAGGCATTCCCCCCATGCTGCCCCGATTTCCGAAGCGTACGGTAGCTTAACGGTACAGGTTACGCTTACGCTTGTGAGGCGAAGCATCCCGTGGCCTGATGTTGTTGCTGCCCACAGCTGCAGCGGCTGCCGCCATCGGGTTGCGTTCGGCAGACCAATAACTAGTGCGCTCACGCGAGCCGAAACCTATGACTCAACTCGCCCGATACACGCTGCTCGACAAGATAGGCAGCAGTGTCCTCGGTGCAGTCTATAAGGCTCGGGACACGGTGACCGGCAGGCCGGTAGCCCTGAAGGTTCTGCAGCTCGGTCTGTTGGATGATGTCAGCAGCCGCGAAATGGACGCGCGGCTGCAACGGGAGTTCGAGGCGGCGGTGCGACTGGTGCACCCCGGCATCGCGCGCGTCTACGAGATCAGGCGCGACGGCAGAACCGCGCTCATTGCTACGGAGCTGGTCGACGGTCCGAAGATCACGGCCTATGTGCGCAGCGCCGCACGCAGCGATCTGTCCCTGGTGGTCACCGCTGCGACGCAGATCCTCGAGGCGCTGGAGTTCGCGCACAACCGGGGCGTGATTCATCGGGATCTCAAGCCCTCGAATATCCTGGTCAGCGAGGGAACACACATCAAGATCACCGATTTCGGCATGGCGGATCTCGCCGCGCGCAACCGCGAGGACACCGGCATGTTGGTCGGTGAGACGCAGTACATGGCTCCCGAGCAGTTCCTGAGCGGACCCACCGTCGACAGGCGCTGCGACATCCACGCGGTGGGCACGATTCTCTACGAGCTGTTGACGGGCACGTCACCCTTTGCCGGGGGGGAGAAGGTTTTTGCGGCCATGACCAAGGTGCTGGAATTCGTGCCGCCGCCGCCTTCGAAGGTGAAGGCGGGATTACCGGTGACATTCGACCGAGTGCTCGCCCGTGCGTTGGCAAAATCGCCCGCCGATCGCTTCCCGAGCGCCAGGCAATTCCGCGACGAACTGTGCGCGGCGTATTTGGCACTCACGCGGCAGCAGCCATGCCCAACGCTGTCCCCGGTACATGCCGCCGCGGCGAGCGCTACGTCAGCACCACCTCCTGCGCCGGCCAGCGCCCCGGCGGGAGCGCGCACCACGATTGTCCAGGCGCGGCCCAGTTCCTGGGCGAGCAGCGCCGCGAACGAGCACCCGCCGCCTCAGAGCGCCGCAAACAGCGCGCGGGTGTCTGCCGAGCCGGGCTCCTTCGAGTCGCCGCCGGAGCGCGACCGATTGTCGTACCGGACTGAATCGCTGGGCCCGGCACGGAAGGAGGACGGCGTTTCGCTCAAGGCTGCCGCGGCGCCGCGAGCCGACGCGCCACCACGGCCTGAGCTTGCCAGTAAGTCGGTTGAAGCGCTGCAGATCGCCGCCACCGCGGTAGATGCGGCGGCGTTCGTCAGCACGCTCCCCGACCGCACCCAATCGGCTCCGCCCCGCTCCGCCTCGCTGAACGTCAAGCGACCTGTGCCGCTCACCGATGCCTCGATCGCGCACGGGCGCCGCCGATTCGCCCGCAGTCGCCTCCCCCCTTATCGGCTCCGCCGGGTCCTATCCCGGCTGAGCCCGTGGCCGTCCAGGTCCAAGCGTACACGCCGCCCCCCGCCGCCACACCGGATCCGGCTCCGCCCCGCTCCGCCTCGCTGAACGTCAAGCGACCTGTGCCGCTCACCGATGCCTCGATCGCGCACGGGCGCCGGGTACTGGCTCGCTTCGTCGGTCCGATTGCGATTGTTCTCAGTAGGCGGGCGGCACAGGACGCGCGCGATGAGCGCGGATACTTCGAGCTCCTGGCAGCGCACCTGGATGACCCCGAGGAGCGCAGTCAGTTCTACCGCGCACTGCGTCAGCGTCCCTTATAAGTGATCGGCAGGTTCCCCGACACCCTGACCGCGCGAAAGAATGCCGGGGCTGTGCCCGGAGGCGCGCAGACCCGTCACGGACTTCTCCAGTTCGGCTCGCAGCGCCTCGTCGTCGGTGCTCGCAGCGAGTGCCTCGAGTCGGCGCAGCAGCGGCTCGATGTCCGGCTCCGTGCCGGTGGCGGCCGTCTCACTGCGGCGTGACTGGAGCTGCTCGAGGAGCAATCGTGCAGTTCGGTGCGTGGCGGCGAGCCGCAGCGCCGACTCCTGCGCGGCAATACGCTCATGGCGCCCGACAAGCGCCACGCTGGTGGCGACCGCCATGACTGCCGCGGCCGATACCGCGGTAGCCAGGCGGTGGCGGCGGACAAACTTCTTCATCCGATCGCCAACCGCGTGACTGCGCGCAAGAACCGGCCGGTGATCAAGGTGGCGCCTCAGATCGGCCGCCAGTAGGTCGACTGAGGAGAAGCGCTGCGCCGGATCCTTCTGAAGCGCCCGCATGACTACGCTGTCCAGGTCACCGCTCAGTTGCGTCCGCCAGTGGCGTTCACTGGTGCCGCAGTGCACACGGGCGTGCGTGGCGCTCGGAAGCGCTGGCGATTGCTCGCAGATTTCGCGTGCCACGACGCTGACCGCACTGTCGGCCGAGCGGTAGGGACTGCCACCGGTCAGGAGGTGGTAGAGGAGGACCCCGAGGGAATAGACGTCACTCGCGGTCGTAATCGGCTCGCCGCGGATCTGCTCGGGACTCGCGAAGCCCACCGTCAGCGCGCGCAGCAGCGTGACCGTCGGCTGGTTGGCACCCGCGGGAGCGAGGGAATCCAGGGCCTTGGCGACGCCGAAGTCGAGCAGTTTGACCGACTGATCCCGGGTGATGAGTATGTTGCTCGGCTTCAAATCGCGGTGCACCACGAGGTGGCGGTGCGCGTAGCTCACCGCCTCACACACCGACAGGAACAACCGCAGCCTCGCAGCGATCGGCAACTCTTGCTCGGCGCAATATTGATCGATGGGCACCCCGTCGATGAGTTCCATCACGAGATAGGGCACGTTGTCTGCGGTCGTGCCGCCATCGAGCAGCCGCGCGATGGCAGGATGCACCAGCTTCGCCAGGATCTGACGCTCGGCGAGAAAGCGCCGCAGCACCGACTGCGATTCGTACCCCGCCCGCACCAGCTTGATCGCCACCTCGGAGTGATACTGCCCGTCGGCGCGGCGCGCGCGAAATACCTGACCCATGCCGCCGCGGCCGAGCTCCTCGATCAGCACGTACGCGCCGACGCGCCGGCCGATCCACTGCTCGGTGAGTTCCCGTTCGACGAGCCCGGCCGCCTGGGTGACCGCCGCGTCTTCGAGAAAGCCTCCTGCACTCTGGTGAGAGGCGATGAGCGATTCCACCTCGCCCTGCAGTGGCGCATCGCCGGCACAGGCGCGTCTCAGGTAGGCCGCCCGCTCGGCCTCCGCCATTTCGGTCGCCGCGGTGAAAATCTCCTTGACCCGCTCCCAGTCGGGCGCGGTCATGAGGGGGTCATCGACATGAGCTCGCGCCGCAGCCACGCACGGGCCAGCGCCCACTCGCGCTTCACCGTCGCCGCTGACACGCCGACCGCTTCGGCGGTCTCCTCGATCGACAGCCCGCCGAAGAAGCGCAGCTCGACGATGCGGCTCTGCTTGGGATCGAGCCTTTCCAGCCGCACCAGCGCCGCATCGATCGCAGTCAGATCGACGGTGGGATCGGCAGCGAAGGCGAGCGCTTCCGCTTGCGGGCCGTCCTCATTCGACGTCAGAACCACGCTGGTCTGATTGAGGCTCACCGGGGTGGCCCCCGCGCCGCGCTTGGCGCGCAGTCGGGCGCGCGCGTGATCAATCAGGATGCGGCGCATCAGCTGCGAGGCGAGCCCGACGAACTGCGCGCGGCTCTGCCAGGTCACGGCCCGCTGATTGATCAGGCGCATGTAGGCTTCGTTAACCAGCGCGGTGGGCTGCAGGGTGTGGTTGGAGCGCTCGCTGCGTAGCTGGCGCTCCGCCAGGCGCCGCAGCTGACCGTAAACCAGCGGGATCAGCTCGTTGAGAGCGTCCTGGTCGCCGGAGGCCCAGTTCACCAGGAGTTCAGTGACCCGCCCTTCAGGTGCTTCTCTCATGTTGTCGCGCACCCGTCCCCCCTAGCGACCCCCATTGTGACCTGCGAGGGAAGTATGCCACTGGGCCACAAGGCAAGCGGTGGGCTTTGGTGCCATGACCTAACCTCGCGACGTCGCCGCATGCGGGGAAACACGTAGCCCTGTT
>WNGJ01010660.1_pt1 | contig 13343 bp, 12 predicted proteins | sample 5400611 | NCBI WGS metagenome assembly WNGJ01 (sample SAMN13153375, study PRJNA577476) | soil metagenome | isolation source: 40 cm soil or saprolite under Garry oak tree replicate 1 | place: USA:California | collected 2016-06-15 | reverse complement strand
ATGGTCCCTCGCAACGCGGAATACGCGCATGCCGAAGGCAACGGCCCGGCGCACGTCAAAGCGGTCCTTGTCGGCAACAGCGTGACGCTCGCGATACGCAACGCAGAGGTCGAGCTCGGAACGTGGCAGGGTCTCTACTTCGTTGAGCTCGATGGACCGCGTGAACGGACCGCGACCATAACTGTCATCGGCGACTGAACGTCGTACCATCCCTTTTTCTTCAAGGGGAGCGGAGGTCGGTCATCGCTACAGCTGTTACGAGCAGGCCGTCGGTCAGCGCGCGCGAAGCGGCTCAAGCGCTCCGCACCGCGCTCTCGCGAGGCGGCGATTGGGCCGAGCTCTTCTGGGAACGTCACGAAACGCTTCAGCTGATCCTCGACGACGGACGCATCGAAGACGCGATCTCCGGCGTCGATCAGGGCGCGGGTATCCGGGTGACGAGCGGCGAGCGCACGACCTACGCGAACGCGAATGTCGCGGACGTCGACGACCTGATGGCCCTCGCCGGAAGGGCGGCGCGAAGCGTTGCGGAGGGCGGCGAGCTTCACGAAGCCGACGATCCCGAGCCGGATGAGCTCCCTCGTCACTCGGCCGTTGCCGTTGATCCCCGGTCCGTAGCGGTCGAGCGAAAGGTCGGCTTGCTCCGCCGGGCGAACGAGATCGCCCGAGGGCTCGACCCGCGGATCCACCAGGTCACCGCGACCTACGGGGAGAGCGTCCAGGAGGTCCTCATCGCCAATAGCGACGGGCTTTTCCGCACAGACACACGCGTCCGGCTCAACCTGGCCGTGCACACGGTCGCCAAGCAGGGAGACGTCTTGGAATCCGGGTTCGAGGCTATCCGTGGGACAGCTGGCTTCGAGATGCTGACTGACGAAGCGGTCGAGAACGAGTCGGTCGGCCATGGCCTCGAGGCGGACCTGAACCTGAAGGGTCTCTCGGTCTACGCCGGGCGCATCGGGCAGAAAGTCGCGAGCGAGCTCATCACGGTGATCGACGACGGCACCGACCCCAACAAGCGCGGCACCGCCGCGATGGACGACGAAGGCACCGCGACGAACCGGACGGTGCTCATCGAGAAAGGCGTGCTGCGCGCATATCTCTCCGACCGGAAGCACGCCGAGAAGCTCGGTATCGCGCGCAGCGGCAACGCGCGCCGCGAGTCGTTCCGTTACCTGCCGATCTGCCGAATGACGAACACGATGATCGCGCCAGGCACATCCGATCCAGGAGAGATCCTGCGCAGCGTCAAAGACGGCGTGTTCGTGAAGAAGATGGGCGGCGGACAAGTCGACGTCGTGTCGGGCAATTTCGCATTCGAGATCACCGAGTGCTACCGCATAAGAGATGGAAAGCTCGCCGAGCCGCTGAGAGGCGCCACGCTGGTGGGCCAGGGCCCGAAGCTGATGAGTGAGATCGACATGGTCGGCACCGATCTCGGCTACTCGACTGGAACTTGTGGAAAAGATGGCCAGGGCGCGCCGGTCGCCGATGCGCAACCCACGATCCGCATCCCGAGCGTCGTTGTGGGCGGGAAGCTCAAATGACCGTCTCGTCCAGCGCGCGTTGCGGGTCCTGTCCCGGGGTCGGGGTCGCGCGCTCGCCTACCGGTCCGCTGCCCCGCACTGGCCACCGTCCCCGAGCGACGCGGCCGGTCATACGGCTCGCGCACAACCCGCTCCCCCGTGCCACCCGCAACGCCCGGCCGATCCCGTCGTGAGCGAACGCCTCACCAACGACGCGACGGTCGATGCGGCTCTTGATGCGCTCAGGGCATCCGGCACGACCGGCGAGATATTTCTCCGCGAGGCCCAGTCGGGGTCGGTCGAGATCAAAGAAGGTGCCGTCGAGGCGGTCATCGCTCGCGGCGAGCGGGGCATTGGCCTACGAGTGCTCGACGATCGGCGGCTCGGCTTTGCCTATACCAGCGATCTCTCACTTAATGGGATTCGCGAGTGCGCGGACACGGCACGTCGGATGTCAGCACTCACAGAGCGCGACGAGGATCTGGCGCTTGCGACTAAGGCGATCGACGATGCAGATCTCGACATCTATCAATCTGGAATCGTGGATCGGCCGCTCGGTGAGCGCGCGGCGATCGCGCTCGCGGTCGAGGAGGCCGCTCGCGAGACCGATCCACGGGTGAAGCAATTCCGGAAGACGACCTACAGCGACTCCGAGTCGACAACGATCATCGCCACGACCACAGGCGTCCGGGCGTCGTTTCGTGAGTCGTACTGCGGCGTCATGACCTCGGCCGTGGCAACCGAGAACGGTGATCGGCAGATCGGCTACCACGGCGAGGCCGCTCGCCGCTTCGGGGAGCTCGAGCCGGCGCGTGTCGGCCGGCGCGCCGCGCAGCGCGCGGTGGAAAAGCTCGGGGCGAAGCCGCTCGCGACGCAAAAAGTGCCGGTCGTGCTCGATCCCTGGATGGCGATGGACCTGCTGCGGGCAATCGGACCGCTCTTCTCCGCGGACAACGTGCTGAAAGGTCGGAGCCTGTTCGCGAACAAGATCGGGCAGCGCGTCGCGAACGAGAAGGTGACGATCGTCGACGACGCTCGTCGGCCGCGCGGCCTCCGCAGCGCGCCGTTCGACGGGGAAGGGGTCGCTACCGCGACGCGCACGCTCATCGAGAACGGCGTCCTCCGCGGGTACCTCACGTCGCTCAAGACGGCACGTAAGCTCGGCACTGAGCCAACCGGCAACGCCAGACGCGGTGGCTACGGGTCGCCCGCGCGGATCGGACCATCGAACCTGTTCGTTGCTGCGGGTAGCGACGATGCAACGGCCATCGTCGGCGACTTCGATCGGGCCCTCGCGGTCACCTCTCTACTGAACCTGCACACGATCGATCCGGTCTCGGGCGAGTTCTCGCTCGGCGCGACAGGCAACTATCTCGAGCGCGGGAACCGCGTCCACCCGGCTCAAGGAATCACGATCGCCGGCAACCTCACGCATCTCCTCAACTCTGTCGTCGCTGTCGGAAACGATCTCGTCTTCGGACCGAGCGGACTCGGCAGCCCAACCCTTGTGATCTCAGAGCTCTCTATCGGAGGGGCCTGATGGCCTGGCGGTCCCTGCTCAAAGGGGACCCCATGCCGTGGCTTCTCGAACGGAGCGATCCTGCGGTGCGCGCGCAAACGCTCCGTTCCCTCCTCGACAAGAGTCCACGCGATCCTGACCTTCGCGAAGCGCAACAGCGGGCCATGAACACGCCACCGATCTCCACGATCCTGCGGCGTCAAAAGCCCGATGCCAGCTGGCCAGGGCCGAACTTGTACGGACCGAAATACGAGGGGACCCACTGGGCGAACCTCATGCTTGTCGAATACGGCGTCGATCCAGGCGACCCGCGCGTTCGCCGCGCTGCCCGCTATGTCCTCGAGGAGCTCGGTACCCCTGGGCGCGGTGGCATGGACTGGGTCTTCAACAAAGACCACGGCGCGTCCTGCATCGTCGGCAGCGTCGTTCGGTATGTCGCGCTCGCCGGTTACGGTGCCGACGAGCGCCTCGAGCCGCTCGTGCAGCGACTGGTACGCGACGCGAGGAAGTTCGACGCGGCGTGCTGGATAAACGGGGACCAGCCCTGCGCCTGGGGTTACGCGCGACTCGTCTGGGGACTCGCGGCATTACCCGAGAGCGCGCGCACGCGCGAGGTCCAACGGACGCTGCGCAGCGGCGTCGAGTTCCTCCTCTCGTACCACGTCGAGCGCGGTCGCTATCCGACCGACACGGCACCGAGCTATCTCTGGCGGCAGCTCTCGTTCCCGCTCTTCTATCAAGCCGATGTCCTCTTCGTGCTCCGCGCTATCGACGCGGCCGGCGCGATCGAGGACGACCGCGCGCAGCCGGCGATCGGCTGGCTTCTCGCGAGACAGGACTCGCGGGGGCGCTGGGGCGGGCGCGCGCCCTATGCCGCGCGAATGCCCTCGCGCGTGGACGCGAGCAAGTGGGTCACGTTGCAGGCCTGCACGATCTTGAAGCACGCTTTTCCCGAGATGGCCGCCTGACCAAGCGTCGCATCCTCAAGGAAGTCGGCCCTCTCCGGTTCGGCGAAGGCCACGACACGACGTTTCCGTACGCGCTTGCGCTCGCGACCGGTGCGGAATACGACTGGCTCATGGGGTCGTCGGGGGCGGCGTTCACGACAACGATCGACGAGTCGGGGTGGGATCCGCTGGCGGCAACGCCGCGCGATGCCGCGACGCTCGAGCGTGCGGCCCGTGCCGGAGGTGTTCGACTGGATCCAGAGCCGCCGCCATACGACGACGAAATGCGCGCGCTGATCCTCGACCGCGCCAAAGAGGCGATCGACGGCCGCCTGCCGCCGCTGGTCTTCGGTCTCGGCGGCGCGCCGGAGTACGGGCTCATCGTCGGCTATGACGAGGAGGGGCCCACTTTTTTCGCGCGCACATTCTTCGACAAGGGCGACGAACCGCGTCGCGCGGGTTGGGCCGAATTCGAGAGCGAAGCGCGAGGCGGCCTTATCTTTCTGGATAAGGCGTCGCCGCCCGACCGGCCGAGCGCGCTGCGCGAGGGCATCGACGCGGCGCTCGCCGCTGGTGATGCGAGCGATCAGGCGCTGGGGTTCTGGTCCGCAGCATTGCGCGACGAAGCGCGGTGGAGTGATGCAAAGCACGCCGGAAGCGCCGCATTCGCTGATCACGCGATGCGCCAGGTGCTGGTCGACAAGCGTCGCGCCGCGGCGCGATTCCTTCGGGCCGCGCGCGGACTGCTCCCGAACACGCCCGGCGCCGATCTCCTCCGCGCCGCAGAGTCCTATGGCTCCGCGGCCGACGCGGCCGCGAAAGGGGGCGTCGGCGAATTCGACGGCAGCGTAGCGATGCGGTTCATCGATCCTGGGCATCGGCGCTCCTGGGCAAAGAACCTCGACCTCGTCCGAGAGAACGATCGAGAAGCGCGCGAGGCCCTCGCGTCCGCACGCGGTGGGATGCGTTGAGCGACCTCGCCGCCGCTGTGTTGCTCGGCATCGTCCAAGGCCTCACCGAATTCTTGCCGGTGAGCTCGACCGCTCACCTGATCCTGGTGACCGATCTCCTGAAGCTCGACCCCGAGCGGTTCGGTCTTTCCTTCGACGTCGCGCTGCACCTCGGCACCGCGCTCGCGGTCCTTCTCTACTTCGCGAGAACGTGGATCGACCTTGTCGTGTACCTATTCCGCGGACGCTGGCGCATGCCCGCGCTGATCGTTCTCGGCACGGCTCCGGCCGCGATTGCGGGGGTTCTCTTCCAATCGGCGATCGAGCGCGAGATGCGTGGACCGCTTGTCATCACGGCCGGCCTCGTCGTGGGATCGATCGTGTTCGTCGTGGCCGAGGCCATGGCGCGCCAGCGTCGACTGATGAACGAGGTCGGGGTCGGCGATGCGCTCGTGATCGGCATCGCTCAGGCGATCGCGCTCATCCCTGGAATGTCCCGCTCGGGCATCACGATCTCAGCCGGGCTCGTCCGAGAGCTCCGGCGCGAGGATGCGACGCGCTTCGCGTTCGTCCTCGCGACACCCGTGATCCTGGGCGCGGGCGCGAAGACCCTGCTTGATGCCCGCAAGGCCGCGGAGCTGCTCGCCGCGCCGGACGTCCTCGTTGTTGGTTTCGTTCTGTCGTTCCTCTCGGGGCTTGCCGCGGTGGCGTTCATGGTCCGCTTCCTGCGCGGACATTCGCTCAACTGGTTCGTGGCCTACCGGCTCGTGCTCGCGGTCCTGATCGTCGTCGGAGTGATCGCCGGGATCCTGTAGGCGCAGTCGCACCAGGTGCCAGGCGCGCGAGCGCTGCGAACATGAGCGCCGTCATCGCGGCAAAGAGCGCGATCGCAACGAGCATTCCACCGGGAACGTTGGCGCTCATAGCGGACGGCCAGAGCGCCGACGGGAGGGCGAACCACGCCAGAAACGAGAGCAGGCCTTGCCACGGTGACCCTGTATCGGCGCTCGCCGATGGCCCGAGGGCGAGACCGAACGCGGTCTCCCAGACGATCCCCACGGTGAGATAGGCGAGCGCGGCGGCCAGGATCAGCCGACCGACCCGAGCGACGTTCCGCCGCATGGTGGCACGATAGCCCTGTGGATCTCGGCCTCAGGGACAAGGTCGCCATCGTCGCCGCATCGAGCAAGGGACTTGGCCGCGCTGTCGCCGAGGAGTTCGCGCGCGAGGGAGCTCGCGTCGTGATGTGCAGCCGCGACGAGGCGGCCATCCGTGCCGCGGCCGAAGGAGTGCAGCGCAACACCGGCGCCGAAGTGCAGTGGACGGTCGCCGACGTCGGCACGGCGGAGGGTTGCCAGAAGCTCGTGAAGACCGCTGTGGACAAGTTCGGGACGATCGACGTCCTCGTCTCCAACGCGGGTGGTCCGCCTCCCGGCCGCTTCGATGACCTCGACGACGCCGCGTGGCAGAAGGCGGTGGGCATCACGCTGTTCTCCGCGGTGCGTCTCACGCGCCTCGTGCTCCCCCACATGCGGAAAGCCGGCGGCGGCTCGATCGTATACATGACCTCGACGACCGTGCGGCAGCCCACGCAGTACCTGAATCTCATCCTCTCAAACGCCATTCGCGCGGCGGTCCAGGGGATGGCGAAGACGCTCTCGAGCGATCTTGCGAAGGATGGTGTCCGCGTGAACTGCGTACAGCCCGGACGCATCTTCACTGAGCGCATCGAGCAGCTCGACTCCGATACCGCGAAACGGCAGAACACGACGCCCGACGCGATCCGCTCGCACTACGAGAAGAACGTCATCCCGATGGGCCGGTACGGCAAGCCCGAGGAATTCGCCGCGGCTGTTGTCTTCCTGGCATCACCGAAGGCCTCGTACATCACCGGAACGTCGCTCCAGGTCGACGGCGGCATGCTCATGAGCATGTTCTGATGGGTTCGGGGGCGTTCGCGATCATCTACGACGATGAACGCCGCGTCCTCCTATGCCACCGACGCGACGTCGACGCCTGGAATTTGCCCGGCGGGCGCGTCGAGGACAACGAGGCTCCCTGGGATGCCGCGATCAGAGAGACGCGCGAAGAAGTCGGTCTCGAGGTCGAGATTGCGCGTCTCACCGGTCTCTACTGGAGACCTGAGAGAACCGAGGTCGTGTTCGCCTTCGAGTGCCGCGTCGTCTCCGGCACCGTTGGACTGAGCGACGAAGCGGACCGTGTCGGCTACTTCGCGTTCGATGCGCTTCCGGCGAACACCGGCCTGAAGCATGTTGAGCGGATCCGCGATGCGATGGCGGGTGGCCCTGCGGTGCTCCGCATGCAGACAGGACCCGGTATGCGCGAGCTCTTCGGAGGCCACAGGTGATCGTCACCGAACGTCTTCGTCCTCATGTCTTCCGCCTGCCGATCGAAAAGATCCGCGCCGGGTACAAGAGCGACATCTACTTCGCACGCACGAAGCTGATCCTCGAGCGGGACAACCGGCACGAGCGCGTCACGATGCAGGTCTTCCAGAAACATCCCGACGCCGTCGTCGTCGGAACGGACCAAACCCTTGCGATCCTCCACGTCGGCACGGGCCACTACCGCGACCGTACCCAAGCCGACGCGCTTTTCGACCGGTACCTCAGCTCGGAGCGGCGGCTCTATTCGGCGTGGTCGCGACTTCCGGCGCTCGATTGGTCCGCGTACGAGCCGGTCGCGCGCGAGGTCTTCGAGATCTCGCGCGAGCTCGCGTCGCTCTGGGAGCCGGCGTGGCAAGAGCTCGAGGTGTCGTCGCTCTACGACGGTGAGACCGCGAAGCCATACGAGCCCGTCATGCACATCGAGGGCGAGTACGTGGAATTCGCGCATCTCGAGACGCTCTACCTCGGCGCGCTCGCTGACGGGACCCGCGTGGCGACGAATACTCGCGACGTCGTGGCGGCCGCGAACGGAAAGCCCGTGATCATGTTCGGCGCGCGCCACCAGGTCCACGAGGCGCAGGCCGGATCGGGATATGCGGCATATGTCGGGGGCGCGACCGCCGTCTCCACAGACGAGCAGGGTGAATGGTGGGGCTCGACCGGACTGGGAACCGTCCCCCACGCGCTCATCGCGGTCTACGGCGGCGACACGACCGTCGCGACGCTCAAGTTCGACGAGTACATCAACCGCGCGCAGGACGCGGTTGGGCACCTGACAGCGAAGGGCACACCTGAAGGCCACGTCAACGTGACGAGCCTCGTCGATTTCAACAACGACGTCGTGAACACTTCTCTCGGCGTCGCCCACGCGCTCGGCGCGCGTCTGTGGGGCGTGCGGGTCGACACGAGTGAGTCGCTCGTCGACCGCGCCATCCTGCGCGAGCTCGAGGAGAAGGAAGGCGCCGCCAATGGGGAGCTTCGCGGGGTGACGCCGCGACTGGTCGAGCTTCTTCGCGAGGCGCTCGACCGGAACGGGTACCGGCACGTTCGCATCGTCGTCTCCGGTGGATTCGACGCGGAGAAGATCCGCCGCTTCGAGGAGCTTCGCGTGCCCGTGGACGTCTATGGCGTCGGCTCGGCGCTGGTGCACGGCGCTGGGTTCGACCACACCGCCGACATCGTCCGTGTCCAGGGGCGTCCCCTCGCCAAGACCGGACGACGTTACAGCGCGAGCGACCGCCTCCACCCTGTGGACTGGCCGTCTCTTGTCGGCGAGCGGGATTGGGCGCGCTCCAGCTCCTAACTCTCGTCGTCGGCCTCGGCGTCGCGGGTCTCGCCAAGGGCGCGACCGCCATGGGCCTTCCGCTCATCGCCACACCGATCCTCGCGTCGGTGTTCGGTCCGAAGCAGGCCGTCGTGATCATCACGATCCCGATCTTCGTCGCGAACACGATCCTGGTGCTCCAATCGTGGCGCGTGCTCGGCTACCTGCGGACGCTCGTGCCACTGATCCTTGCGAATGCCGCAGGCACCGTCCTCGGCGCCCTGCTTCTCGCCGGGCTCGATCAGAAGACCTTCGCCATCCTCATCACCGCGATGGTCGTGTTGTTCCTCGCGCGCGGTGACCGGATCGTCGGTGAGCCGGGGGCGCGGCGTGCGAAGCTCCTTACGCCGGTCGTCGGTTTTGTGGGCGGGGTGATGCAGGGAACGACCTCGATCTCGAGTCCAGTGATCGGCTCGTTCTTCCACGCGATGAAGCTCCCGCCCCGGGAATACGTCATCACCCTCGCCGCGGTCTTCCAGCTTTCGTCCGCGGTGCAGGTGATTTCCTACGCCGCCCTCGGCCTGTTCACGTCCGATCTGCTAACGCTCGGCATCGTCGCATGCATCCCGATGCTCCTCGCACTCATGGCCGGGATCGCGGTCCGCGGCCGTCTGGACCAGGTGCGGTTCCGGCAGGTCATCATCGTTCTGCTCGTCGCGAGCGTCGCGAACCTGCTCTGGCGGACATTCGTCGTCTAAGACACGTTCTTCGCGTGACAGCCACCTAGCATTCATGTGAGTGGAAGTCCTACCAAACGTGCATGCGGTGCGGCTCATCGGCGCTCAGGCGTATCTGCTTGTCGACGGCGACGAGATCACCCTCGTCGACGCCGGTCATGCCGGCTCGGCGCGGATGCTGCGGCCGTACCTCGCGCGCATCGGCCGCTCACTCGAACACATCACCCGCATCGTCTGCACGCACGGCCATCCCGATCACATCGGCGGCGTCCACGAGATCGCGGCGCTCTCCGGCGCCGAGGTCCTCTTGCATCCGGCGGATGCCGAGCGCCTCCGCATCCGGTTCCGCGAAGTGATCGCGAACTTCTCGCCCGGGCCGATCGTCGCGCTGCTCACTCGGGCGCCGTCCCATGCCAATCCGATCGACGAAGGCGACGAGCTGCCGGTCCTCGGCGGGCTCCGCATCCTCCATACGCCCGGCCACACTCCCGGGAGCGTCTGCCTGTACTCGCCCCGCGACCGATTCGTCATTGTCGGGGATCTTCTGCAGCGCGTGAAAGGAAAGGTCACGCTCCCGAACGCGTTTTTCACCGACGACATGGCGCTGGCGCGCCGATCGATCGGCCGGCTCGCGGGGCTTGACGTGGAGACCATCCTGTTCTCGCACTACGCGCCATACCGCGAGGGAGCTCGCGAAGCACTCCGCGCACTCGCGAACTAGGGGGGAAGGTGGAGACGCTCAACGACATCCTGGAGGAGTCCGCCAGGAAGTTCAGCACGAAGGACGCATTCACGATCCGGCCGGGCTTTCGCACGCGCGCCTGGGCCTATCGCGATCTGAACGACGTCGTCCCGCGTGTGGCGCGCTACCTCAAGGACACCGGGCTTCGGCAAGGCGATCGCGTCGTCATCTGGGGCGTGAACCGCCCCGAGTACGGGATCGCCTTCCTGGCCGCGCTCCGCCTCGGCGCCGTCCTCGTCCCGCTCGACGTCAATTCGATGCCCGACTTCGCGCAGAAAATCGCTCAGCGAACTCGCGCGAGCGCGGCGATCGGGCGACCCGAAGGGAGCGATGCTCACGCACCGCAACGTCCTCTCGAACGCGATGTCGGCCGCGCAGGTCTTTCCCATCGGACCGAAGATGCGTCTCCTCTCATTCCTCCCGCTCTCGCACATGTTCGAGCAGCTCGGCGGGTTCTTCTGCGTCCTCCTCACAGGCGCGTCGGTCATCTATCCGACAAGCCGGCAGCCCGCGGTGGTCAGGCGCACGTTCAAGGAGCGCAAGGTCTCGATGGTGCTCATCACGCCCGCGGTCGTGAAGTCGCTCATGCTGGCGATCGAGCGGAACGCCGAGACGCAGGGCAAGAAAGAGCTCTTCGAGAGGCTCCGGCGGATCGCGCGCCGGCTCCCCATGGGTCTGCGGCGGCTTGTCTTCTTCAGCGTCCACCGTCAGTTCGGCGGCCGTTTCCGTTACATCGTGTCCGGCGGCGCCGCGCTCGATCCCGCACTCGGCGAATCGTGGCGCGAGCTCGGTGTGGAGGTCATCCAGGGATACGGGACGACCGAGTGCTCGCCCGGCATCACCTTCAATCGCCTCGGGCTCAACCGGCTCGGCTCGGTCGGCACGCCACTCCCGGGCGTCGAGGTGAAGGTCGCCGACGACGGGGAGGTGCTCGCCCGAGGCGCCAACGTGTTCAAGGGCTACTGGGAGAACGAGGAAGCGACGCGCGCTGTGCTCGACAAGGACGGCTGGTACCACACGGGCGACCTCGGCGCGTTCGACAAGGACGGGTTCCTCTGGCTGCACGGCCGCAAGAAGGACATGATCGTCCTGGCCGACGGAACAAAGGTCTACCCCGAAGACATCGAGAACACGCTGGCGGCGGATCCGCGTATCGAGGCGATCGCGACACCGCTCCGTCCCGCGGTCGCGACGATCGTCGGCCTGCAGCGCCCCGGCGAAGACATGCAGGTCCACGGTGTCTTCCTGGTCAAGGACGAGGCGCAGGTCGCCGCGATCGTGCGGGACGCGAACACAAAGCTCTCGGGCAGCCAGCAGATCCGCGGCTGGACCATCTGGCCCGAGGACGAGTTCCCGACCACGCCGACGCAAAAGGTGAAGAAGCGCCTCGTGATCGAAGAGCTGCTCAACATGGGCCGCGTCGATCAGGCGAAGGCCGCTGCCCCCGAGCGGACTCTCACCCGTGAGCTGACCGAGGTCGAGACGCTTATCGCGCAGGCAGCGAATGTTCCGCCGGCCGCCGTCCATCCCGACGCCACCCTATCGGCGGACCTTGGCCTCGACTCGCTCGGGCGCGTCGATCTCCTTGGCGCGATCGAGGAGGAGCTCGGCGCGTACATCGACGACGCGGCGGTCGAGCCGAACGCGACGGTCGCCGATCTCGAGCGCATGGTCGCCTCGGCTCGTGACGTCAAGCGCGATACCGGCATCTACGGATGGCCGCTCAGCCCACTCGTGCGCTCGTTCGGTCTGCTACTGCAGCAGACGCTCATCTACCCACTCGTGCACGTCTTCTACAAAGTGAAGGTCACCGGACAGGAGAAGCTCCATGGCTTGCGGGGTCCGGTGATGTTCGCGCCGAACCACTGCTTGCACTGGGACAACGGCATCATCCTCATGGCGATCCCGCTCTCGTGGCGCTGGAAGCTCGCGGTGGCCGCCGCCGCGGACGACGTCTTCGGCAACAAGCTGAACGGATTCGCGTCGTCGATCCTCGCGAACGCGTTCCCCTTGGCACGCGAAGGCGCGATACGTCGCAGCCTCGAGCTCCTGGGCGCGCGGCTCGATCGACAGTTCTCGGTGCTCATCTATCCCGAGGGCAAGCTGACGATCGGCGGGCCGATGCAGCCCTTCAAGTCGGGGACCGGGCTCATCGCGGTCGAAGGGGCGACACCAGTCGTGCCGATGAAGCTGAAGATCGGCAAGGTCTCGGTGCTGGACCACCTCGATCGGAAGTGGGAGGCATCTCGTTCCAACGGCTGGCGCGGCAATGTCGAGGTCGTGTTCGGAGACCCGATCTATTTCCCCGCCGGCACTCCCGCGGGCGAGGCGACCGCGAAGCTGCAGGCGGCGGTGGCCGCACTCTGAGGACGGCCCGAGAGACCTCGGTCATCATCCGGCGAGGCGACGAGTTCTTGATGCTGCACCGCGCAATCGAAGACTACTGGCACGTAGTCGCCGGTGTGGTCGAGGATGGTGAGACGTTCGCCGAAGCCGCCGCACGTGAGCTCCGCGAGGAGACCGGCCTGGACGCGCCGGTCGTCGACGCTCGGATGCCGCAGAGCTACCGGGTTCCCGACGAGATGCGCAGCGAATACCTCACCGGAGTCGACCAGGTCGCTATCGAGAACTTCACGGTCGAGGTGCCGATGGGCTGGGAACCGGTGCTCAACGAGGAGCACGACTATTACAGGTGGCTCAGTCGGGACGACGCCGTCGCGATCGCACACTGGCCGGAAACGAAAGAGGTTCTGGCTGCGATCGCGGAGTCAATGGCCTAACTTTCGCGCTGGACACGGAGGACTGCCGATCCAAGGAAGGTCTCACCGGAGCGCACATCGATCCGCCAATCGCCTTCGGATGTGAAGAGCATGTAGCCCGGCAGGGACGTCATCCGGTCGGGAGGAGACGCCGGTCCGCCATCGAACACCACGACGTCGTCGCCCATCGCCGCGAACACCGCGTCGGGGATCGGCGTCGGATTCGAGCCGACCGGTGCGGGACCGGTCGTGCGGTACCAGAAGCGGAGTGTGCGACCGTCGCCACAGCGACTCCCTCGGACGCTGAAGGAAGGCGCCGACTCGACCTGGATGAGCAGGACCTTTTCCAGCGTTCCAGGCGTCCAGTTGCGAATGGTCGCGTCGGGGCCGTCAGGCCAATCGCGCATTGCGAGGGGGCCGGCCTTCGCGGCAAGACCGAAGCCGGGAATCATGGTGAGCACGGTCGGCGCCCCGCACGGCGCGGGCGATGG
>WNGJ01007891.1_pt1 | contig 13343 bp, 12 predicted proteins | sample 5400611 | NCBI WGS metagenome assembly WNGJ01 (sample SAMN13153375, study PRJNA577476) | soil metagenome | isolation source: 40 cm soil or saprolite under Garry oak tree replicate 1 | place: USA:California | collected 2016-06-15 | reverse complement strand
CAAACTGCCAGGAGGCGCTTGCCGCCGGTACACTGGAGCGCGTGCTGCCGGAATTGAGCGGCATCGACGGCATCTTGCATCTCGTCTTTGTGTCGCGACGGGGCATGCTGCCGGCTGTGCGGGCGGTGATCGATTTCGCCGCAACAGCCTTAAAATCGTCGGCCGATCAATAGGACGAGCCCACGAGCGTTCACCAGATAGAACACCTCGTCCTCGATCTGCTGGCTAATCACGCGATCGATTCAGCCACATAACTGTTCCCGAAACGGACGCTCACTGGGTCCACAGTCGAGGAATGGTCATGTTGCAACTTCGATCCAAAGAAACGCTCGATCACGGCGATCTCGGCTGGCTCAAGGCGCGCCACCACTTCATCGTCTCGGCCGACGGTAATAGGGCGAATAGTGCACTTGGCGCCCTCGTGGTCTGGAACGACGACGAGATCGCGCCCGGCACGGGCTTCGGCCGTCACTCTCATGCTGACATGGAAATCGTCACCTATGTCCGCCGAGGCGCGGTGACGCACGAAGATAGCACCGGCAATATCGGTCGGACTGTTGCTGGCGACGTCCAGGTCATGAGCGCCGGAACCGGAATCAGTCATTCCGAGCACAATTGCGACGAAGACCCCCTCAAGCTCTTCCAGATCTGGCTGCTTCCGCGTCACCGCGGCGGGACGCCGCGCTGGGACAGCCGCAAATTCCCCAAAGCGGATCGCGCCGGACGCCTTATCGAGCTGGCGAGCGGAGATCCGAAGAATGCCGATACCCTCCTGATCCGCGCTGACGCGCGGGTCCTGGGCGCCACGCTTCTTGCCGGAACCACACTTACCCACGCGCCGGCTCGATTCCGGCACGCCTATCTCGCCCCCGCCCAGGGCGTGATCCTCGTCAACGGGCAGCGGATTGCGGTCGGTGACGGCATAGCCGCCATCGATGAATCCGAACTCACCATCACGGCGGAAGAGGATGCTGAGTTCATCCTCGTTGATGCCGCCTGACTTCACGCCAGCCAAAAGGAGTAAGCATCATGGACTCTACTCGTTATCTTTCTTTCGCAGGCCGGGTCTTGATCGGCCTTCCGTTCGCTATGGGCGGCCTCAGCAAGCTCGCAGCTTATGGTCCGACCACCGCGATGATCGCCGCAGTCGGCCTCCCAGTGCCGCCGCTGGCCTTTGCGGTAGCCGTCGCCGTCGAGCTCGGCGGCGGATTCTTGCTGATCGCTGGTTACCAAGCTCGTCTTGTCGCAATGGCGTTGGCACTGTTCTCTTTGGTCACGGCGTTCTCGTTCCACAGCAACTTCGCCGACCAGGATCAGATGTTTCACTTCCTCAAGAACGTCATGATGGCGGGTGGCTTGCTTCAGATCGTTGCCTTCGGTGCGGGCGCGTTCAGTCTCGACAACCGGTTCTCGAGGGATCGCGGGATTATCGCGAAAACGGCGGCGGCTCACTGATCCGCCTCCTAGCTCTTGTGCGTCGTCTTACGCTGGCCTGACGCGATGCGCGATCAACCGTCAGGCCGGCACCGGATGAATTGACTGAGCTTCGCAAGCCATTCGAGGTATCACTTTCCTAGGACCCCTACGGTTCGAAGGGACCGCTCGGCCGGCTGGCCAGGGAAGGCTGGGTACGTTTCCCGCATCACACGAGGCCACGCATTGACCAGGCCCTGCCAGCACCGATTGTCCTGCCAGTAGGACATGCCGTCCCATGAGCAGTTCAGAGAGAGATCAAGGATTATCCTTTACGATCGTAAAGTACAATGCCATAGTCCCTTCGGTCGGGCGGAGGATGCTTGGTTCGTCACCTTCTCGACATCCTCAAACGTCGACCGCAAGCGTCGCGAGAAGCCGGGGTGAAACGATGATCGAGGAACGGGACATCAGCGTCGCCATGAGGGACGGCACGCGGCTTGCGGTTGACGTCTACCGCCCGGTTGTGCCTGGCAGATACCCCGTGCTGTACGCGTCAGCGCTGCACAACAAGGACATTCAAGGGCCCGACATCGCAGATATATTGCCGCCGCAACCGGCGCACGCGCCGCTCTGGTTCGGTCCGATAGAGGCGGGCGACACGCGGCGCTTCATCGCCAATGGCTATGTTCATGTGATCGCGCAGCCGAGGGGCTCCGCCAAGTCAGAAGGGCACTACGGCCACGAGGACACGGACCACTACGATCTGATCGAATGGATCACGCAGCAACCATGGTCAAACGGCAAGGTCGGGATGGTCGGCATCTCCGGTTATGCCGGCGAACAATGGCGCGCTGCCGCGCAGGGACATCCCGCGCTGAAAGCCATTTTTCCCTACGACGCGTGCAGTGCGTATGGCGGCATGTTCGGATTCCGCGACTTCAATCCCGGCGGGGTTTTGCACACCTTCCCGTATCTGCTCGATGTCTTCAGCACGGTTCACGAGTCTCGCGACAGGCCCGGCGAGCTTCCGGCTGCAGAGGAAGAGCTCTGGCGCCTCGCCATGCGCAATCCAGACTACAAACAGTACATCAACCTCTACAACATCCTCACTCAAAAGGGGCAGCGCACGTTCATCATGTATCTCATGATGACGCACCCCTGGGAGTTCGACGGCTCTGTCGAGCGCACGGAAGAGATCTTCAAGAAAATCAAAATACCATTCTATACCGGCTCAGGAGCCTATGCTTACACTTACAAGCTCCATTGGCTGGGCGCTCAGCACTATTTTCAAAATGTCGATGCGCCGAAGAAGCTGCTGTTCACCGGACCGGCTCACCTGGAGCGGCCGTTCCATCAATATCATGACGAGATCATCCGGTGGTATGACCATTGGCTGAAGGAGCAGAACACCGGCATTATGGACGAGCCGCCGGTACGCTACTGGGTCATGGGGGCCAACGAGTGGCGAACCGGAACGGATTGGCCGCTGCCGGAGACGCAGTGGACAAAATATTATCTCTCCCATTGGGAGACATTGTCGACGGAGGCGCCGCGACCCGCCTCGGGGGTTGGCGCTGCGGCTCGCGAGCCTGATGTTTTCACGCAGATGCCGGTGACGCGGACGACGAAGGTCGAGCGCCTGCGCTACATGACGGATCCCCTGCCGCATGACGTCACCGTCGCCGGCCCAATCACGCTGACGCTCTACGCGGCGATCGATCAGGACGACACCAATTGGATCATCGTGCTCAAGGACGTTGGGCCCGACGTTTCGGTTCGTACCGCGCGCGAGGGTGAACGGGATGTCCCATCGTCGTTGCCCGAGCGTGAACTGACGCGAGGTTGGCTGAAGGGGTCGTATCGGGCACTCGACGAAAAGCGTTCAAAGCCCTGGGAGCCGTTCCACAAGCTCACGCGGAATACAATCGCTCCCGTGAAACCGGGAGAAGTGGTCGAGTACCGGATACAGATCCTCGCCACGGCGAACCAATTCAAGGCGGGTCACCGGATCCGCCTCGACATCACATCCATGGATGTTCCGACTGGCACCGGAGCGATGACCAATGTCGAGTACATTCCGTACCACGTTTGCAGCAGCAAGACCGTGACCCACAAGATCTATCGGGATGCAGAACGGCCATCGCATCTGCTGCTGCCGATCATACCTGAACCCACCGATCCGCGCCCGGCCTGACGTCGGCACAAAGGAGGAAGAGTTACAATGACGACGATCCGATTTGAGCGAGACGCCGCAATCGGAAATATTGTGCTGGCCAATCCGCCCTTCAACCGACTCGACCTGCGTTTCGTGGAAGCTTTGCGACTGGCCGTGCATCAGGCCAGCGTAAGCGACATTCGCGTGCTTGCCATCCGCTCGGAGGGGCCGCACTTCAGCTTCGGCGGCGAGGTCCGCGAGTGGCCGGGCAAGGACGTCAACTGGTTCAGGAAATTTGTCGCAGACGTCAACGAATCCTACCGGGCCATCGAGGCGCTCCGCATTCCGACGGTTGCGGTCGTGCAGGGGACCGCGCTCGGAGGCGGCTTTGAGCTCGCGCTCGCCTGCGATTTTCTCGTCACCACGCTCGACGCAAGCTTCCGCTGCGTTGAGGTGACGACCGCCATGCTTCCGATTGCCGGCGCGCTGCAGCGGCTCGCCGAACGCGTCGGCCGCGCCCGCGCATCGCGCTTTGCCATGCTCGGAGAACCGATCTCCGGAGCCACCGCCCTGGAGCTCGGCATCGCAACGCATGCCGTACCAGCCGCAAAGCTCGTCGAGACGGCGAACGCGCTTGCCAAGGAACTCTCCAACGGCCCAACCCGGTCGTACGCGGCGACCAGGACATTGCTCAAAGCGTGGTCGAGTGGCGGCGTCAGTGGCGCGGACCTCGTGATGCTCGACATCGCGATGGAGCTTTACAACGGGCCGGACGCGCAACGCGGTTTCGCGAACACGGCAAAAGCGTTCGATGCCGACATCGAACCGCCACCGATGGTCTTCGAAGGAAAGTAACCCCCAACAGACGAGGCGAGAGCTTCCATGGCACGCGGCAGCTACGTTCATGGGAATAGCGGTGCACCCTTGATCGGTGCGACGATCGGCGATTTTCTGAAAGCCGTCGCGGCAAGCCATGGTGCGCAAGAAGCGTTGATCGTACCGGAACAGGGCGTTCGCTGGACCTACGCCGAGTTGCTGGAACGATCAGACGCCTTCGCGGCGGGTCTTCTTTCGCTCGGCCTGAGGCCGGGCGATCGCGTGGGCATTTGGGCACCCAACTGTTCGGAATGGACGGTCGCGCAGTTCGCCACGGCGCGGGCCGGTCTCATTCTGGTGACCATCAACCCGGCCTATCGAACCAGCGAGCTCGAACACGCGCTGAAGGCCGTCGAGTGCCGAGCGCTAATTGCGGCCACGCGCTTCCGCAGCAGCGATTACATCGCAATGCTGCGCGAACTCGCGCCTGAACTTAACGCTGACGCGGAAGAACTCGTATCCGGCAGGTTACCGGCCTTGCGGCGCGTCATCACGCTTGGGGATAGCGTTCACGCCGGCTGCATTTCGTTCGCAGCCGTTGCGGCGCGCGCCACGCGGGCCGACCGTGAGGCGCTCGAGTCGGCCGCAGCCGACATCCAGATGGATGACCCGGTCAACATCCAGTTCACGAGCGGCACCACCGGACTGCCGAAGGGCGCGACCCTTTCGCACCATAACCTGCTCAACAACGGCTTCTTCGTCGGCGAGGCGACCGGCATCGAACCGGGCTCACGGGTGTGCATTCCCGTACCCCTCTATCATTGCTTCGGAATGGTGATGGGAAACCTCGGCTGTCTCACCCACACGGCCACGATGATCTACCCGTCGGAATCGTTTGATCCGGCATCGGCGCTGCGCGCGATCGAGGCGTTTCGCTGTGATGTCCTCTACGGCGTTCCGACGATGTTCATCGCGATCCTCAACCAGGAGGATTTCGCAAACTACGATCTCTCCTCGCTGCGGCGCGGGATCATGGCCGGCGCACCTTGCCCGATCGAGGTGATGAGGGAAGTCGCCTCGAAAATGAACATGGGTGAGATCACGATCGCCTACGGGATGACCGAGACAAGTCCAGTGAGCTTTCAGAGCAGCCGCGACGATCCGCTGGAGCTGCGCGTCTCGACGGTCGGGCGGATCCAACCGCACCTGGAGGTCAAGATTGTCGACGCACTGGGCAAGGTGGTCCCGCGCGGCGAACCGGGCGAGCTCTGTACGCGCGGCTACTCGGTCATGCTCGGATATTGGAACGACGAGAAGCGGACGCGCGACGCCATCGATGCCGCCGGCTGGATGCACACAGGAGATCTCGCGACGATCGACGACGGTGGCTATTGCCGCATCGTCGGTCGCATCAAGGACATGGTGATCAGGGGCGGCGAAAACGTCTATCCGCGCGAGATCGAGGAATTCCTCTATACGCATCCGGAGATCCAGGATGTCCAGGTTATCGGGGTTCCGGACCCGAAATACGGAGAGGAGATCTGCGCCTGGGTCGTTCCGAAGCGAGGAGCTGACCTCGACGCCGAAGAGATCCGCGCGTTCTGCAAGGGGCGTATCGCCCATTATAAGGTCCCGCGCTACGTCCGCCTGGTCGAAGGATTCCCCACGACCGTCACCGGCAAGGTGCAGAAGTTTGCGATGCGCGAGGTGATGACCGAAGAGCTTAATCGAGACAAACCATCGGGATAGCCATGGAAGCGTTCGACTATAGCCCGCTCGCGGGACGCGTCGTCTTCGGCTCCGGTACGATTGCCCGCCTTGCCGACGAAGTGGCGGCGCTTGGCTGCAGTCAAGCCTTCGTGCTGTCCGACCCGCACCATGCGGCAGGCGCCGCGTTGCGCGCGCGGGACGTGTTGGGTAACCGGGCGGTCGGCCTGTCGACGCAAGCTGCCATGCACACGCCGGTCGAGGTCACGGAAAATGTCTTGCGCGAGGTGCTGCGCGCGCAGGCCGATTGCCTGGTTTCGCTCGGCGGAGGTTCGACGATCGGCCTTGGCAAGGCGCTCGCGCTCCGTACCGACCTTCCGCAGGTCGCGATCCCGACGACTTATGCGGGTTCCGAAGCGACGCCGATTCTCGGTCAGACTGAACATGGCCGCAAAACGACCATTCGCACCACGAAGGTCCTGCCGGAGAGCATCATCTACGATGTCGACCTCACGCTCGGCCTCCCTGCGCGGCTTTCGGTCGTCTCAGGGCTGAACGCGATCGCACACGCCGTGGAAGCTCTGTATGCGAAGGACGCAAACCCTGTGACGTCGATGCTGGCGGAGCGTGGAATCGCCGCCATTGCGCATGCGTTGCCAAGGATCGTCCGCGATGGCCGGGACGTTTCCGCCAGATCGGATGCGCTGTTCGGCGCGTGGGCCAGCGGCAACTGTCTCGGGACGGTTGGAATGTCATTGCATCACAAACTGTGCCATGTGCTCGGCGGCAGCTTCGACCTGCCTCATGCCGAGACGCATGCGGTCATCCTTCCTCACGCTGCAGCATACAATGCAGCAGCGGCTGCCGACGCCCTCGAGAGAGTCGCGCGCGTGCTGGGGGCGGACAGCGCTGCAGGTGGACTATTCGACCTCGCCAGCGAACTCGGTGCACCGACCGCGCTGCGGGATCTCGGACTCGACGAATCCAAGCTGGACGAGGCGGCGCGCATCGCTGTGGCCACGCCTTATTGGAATCCGCGGCCGATCGACGAAGTAGCCATCCGCCTGCTGCTCGACGACGCATTCCACGGCCGCCGGCCGCAGCACTGAGAAGCCATTCCCGATGCCACACGCCAAACCGAGCGGCGACCTCGTCTTCCCCGAGCTCACGGAGGATGTTGTCGGACGCATTGCAGCCACGGCGGACGCGCGCGTGCGCGAGGTGATGGAGATGCTGATCCGGCACCTGCATGCGTTCGTCCGCGAGGCGTCTCTCAGTCACGAGGAGTGGAGAAACGCGATCGAGTTTCTCACTCAGACCGGCAAGATGTGTTCCGAGAACCGCCAGGAGTTCATCCTGCTCTCCGATATCCTCGGGGTTTCGATGCTGGTCGACGCCGTGAACAACTCTGCCGGAACGGGACTGACCGATTCGACAGTGCTCGGCCCGTTCTATGCGGGGCGGCAACGGGAGCTTGAGCCTGGTGACACGATCCTGCTGCGCGAGGAGGATGGCCCGCCGCTTATCGTCGAAGGAACGGTCACGTCGCAGAACGGGGACCCGATACGGAATGCCTTGGTCGAGGTTTGGCAGACGGCGCCGAATCAGCTCTACGACGTGCAAGACGACGCGCAGCCGGAGGGGCATCTGCGCGCCAGCTTCCGAACCGACGGGCGCGGGACTTTCAGCTTCGAGTCAATCTTGCCGGTCAGCTATCCGATTCCTGACGACGGGCCTGCGGGACAACTTCTCCAGATGATGGGGAGGCATCCGTTCAGGCCCGCACACGTCCATTTCATGATCAGTGCCAGCGGCCACCGAACCCTGGTCACGCATCTGTTTCTGGCCGGTGATGCCTATCTCGAGAGCGACGCCGTCTTCGGGGTCAAGCCGTCGCTGATCGTGGCCCCGGAGGAGCGCGATGGTTCGTTCCGGATCGTCTACCATTTCGGACTTGAGCCTCTCGAGTAAGCAGTGAAAACCTTGGCCGGTCGGCGCTTAACGGGCCCGGACGGGCGTGGTACGGGGGGATCAATGAATAGAAATGCAGTTCTGCAAGACGCCGCCGTTCCGCGTCCCGGCGCTCGCGGCCGGCCGAAAAAACGCGCCGAGCAGCAACGTGCGGTCAATACGCGCCGCGCCATCCTGAACGCTGCTTTGGCGGAGTTCGCCGAAAAGGGCTTCGACGCAGCCAGTATCCGCGTCATCGCCGAGCGGACCGGACTGCAGCACCCGCTCATCACCTACCATTTCCGCAACAAGGATATTCTGTGGCGTTCGGCTGCCGAATACGCCTTCGAACAGATCCGCGAGGAGTGGGACAAGCTTGAAGAGACCAATGTCGGCATGTCGCCGCTTGACCGATTGCGCGCGGAGTATCGAACGCTGTTCAAGTACACCGTCGCCTTTCCGGAATTCCATCGTTTCATGCGCCAGGAGTGCACCACCAACAATCCGCGACTGAAATGGGTTGCCAAGACGGCTGTCACGCCGCTGATCGATCGCCTGCTGCCGCAGATCGCGGCGCTCCAGAAAGAGGGAGTGCTCCCGCAAATGGAGCCGATCCTCTTCCACTACATGATGGTCAGCCTGACGGCCATGCTCTCGGAGTTCGGGCCTGAGATGCGTGTCACCAGGAAGCTTGTGGCCGACGATCCTGACCTGGCTGCGAGCTATTGGCTGGCTGTCGAGAAAATAATCTTTGGTGGGGCGTCGTCCGAGTCCCCGGGGTGCGGCGCGAGCGATCGGCCCGTGAGTTCGTCATGTCGCGCTCCCATTCCCATTTCTCCGACTCCGGATTAGCTCCTATTCGGACGTGCTCAACAGGCTCGGAAATAAGGCGCCTTTACATTGAGCGAATAGACTTTGTCGAACGACTCCTCAGTCATTTCATGCGTCGGCCCGAACGGGTACACTCCCGCATTGTTGATCAGGATATCGACGTGGCCGTTTGCAAGTTCGACCGCTCTTCGCGCCACTTCACGGACACTCGAAGCGCCTCGAAGATCAGACGCAATGAAGTCCGCTTGTCCACCCGCTCTACGTATTTCAGCAATCGTCTTTTCGCCACGCTCCTCATTTCTACCTACGACTATTACATGTACCCCTAACTGAGCCAGTTTGTTGGCTGCGGCCTGTCCAATACCACTCGTTCCTCCGGTAATGAGTGCCGTCGTTGCCATCTTCCAGACTCCTTGTTCGTGTTGTGGGAGCAACAGCGGCGCGCGCCGGTCGCCGAGCGCCGACAGGCGGGCTGCCGACCAGCTCAGGCTGCTCCACGATCCTTGAGCTCGTCAAGGACAGGCAGAAGCTCGGATGGTCCGACCCCGCTTCGTTGTCAACTTTCTGCGAGTCTGCTAAGGGCCACAAACACACATTGCACGCCTCAGTCGTAGAAGTCCGGCGACTTCTTTAGGCTGTCACTCTGCGCCTTATCGTGGTTGATCCATAGTTGGGCTTTCTCCTCTGCCAACACGTCGGCGATGCGCTGCATCGAGACTAACGTCTTGTCCTTGTCGGTGTTGATTGAAGGTACGCGTCGATTGTCCCAATTGTCCTTGAAGTGCATGGCGTCGCCCGAGAGCAGCACCGCACCGGTTTTCGGCAGTTTCACCAATAGTGACTGGTGGCCGGGCGTATGCCCGGGGGTCGAGATGATCGTCACGCTGCCGTCGCCGAATACATCGTAGTCGCCTTCAAGCTTGGTTACTGGATGCTCCGGTTTGAAGCGACCGACGCCAAGCGGATTTGGCCACTCGTATTCGGCCTTCTGCACCAGCAGCATGGCTTGCGGGAATAGCTCCACATTACCAATGTGGTCTGGATGGGTATGGGAGATGGCAAGATATTTGATCTCAGCGGGCTTCACACCCAGCGCTTCAAGTTGAGACGCGAGTGTCTTCGGCCGACGCCAGAATATAGCCCTTGGATCAGCCGGGGCTTGCCCGTCGGGCATGGCGGCAACAGCGTCAGGAACGCCGGTGTCCCAAAGTAACCAACCCTGCGGGTGATGCATCAGGTAACAGTTTTCGGCCATATCCATCGGCATGCCGACATTGACGCCCGGCGACCAGCGAGAAATGTCGATGACGTGACCTTCGCCGCAGTTGAAAATGTAAAGTTTGTCGACGCCAACCCTGGTTTGCGTCGAGGCTGGCGCACCAGCAATTGACAGCGCCACCACCGCGGCAATGCTGATACTCAATCTTTTCATATTACCCTCCCCTGGCTCCGCAGGCGAATGCCACATAATTACCGTTACAAGCTACCGGACTCCGCCTATATTAGGCAGTAGCTTGGCTCAACGGAAGCCAAAGGCGGACTGCGAGCCAACGAGTGTCCGAGTTGGGTCAAACTCGGTCCTCGGGGTGCCGCTGCGCCACGTCCGCTTAACTGCCGTAAGGAGCCATCATCTAAGCGTCGCTGCAGGGTCGGTCGTCATTCGATCACCTGGTCGGCGCGGGAGGAGACAAGTACTCGCGAATCTTGGCCAAGAGCTGACGCGGGCTAAACGGCTTGCTGAAGTAAGCATCGCAACCCGCGGAGCGGGTCTTTTCGTCATCCCCGGTCAAGGCATATGACGTGATGACGATAATGGGGATGGCGGAAAGCGCTGGGTTCGCCTTGATCCTCCGCGTGGCCTCGTAGCCGTCGAGGATCGGTAGCTGGATGTCCATCAGGATGAGATCGGGCCTTTGCGCGGTGGCCGCAGCAACCCCTGCCTCGCCGTCCTCGGCTTCGATCACCTCAAAATCGGCGCTCGTGAGCAAGTCCCGCAGGATTTGCCGGTTGTCTTCCTGATCCTCGATCACCAGGATGCGCTGGCTCACGATTTCCCCACTTGTGCTTCGACCCGCACCGGAAGCGTGAAATAGAAGGTCGATCCCTTGCCAGGCTCGGATTCGACCCAGAGCCGCCCACCGTGCATCTCGATGATGCGCTTGGCGATCGACAGGCCGAGGCCGGTTCCGCCCTTCTTTCGCGTAATGGAGCTGTCGGCCTGCTGGAACTCCTCGAAGATCTTGGCCTGATCGGCCACGGCAATGCCGGGCTTGCTACCTCGCCCTTGTCGGTGAACTTGATCGCGTTGCCGACCAGGTTGAGTAGCACCTGAGAGAGCCGCCGTTCGTCACCATGACCACTTGGTAGGTCCGCTGCCACCTGGGCGGTGAACGCCAAGCGCTTCTCGGCAGCAAGCGGCTCGACCGCAGATACGACCCCATGCACCATGTCGCCGAGCGAGTGGTCGTTGAGGGATAACGTGAGCTGTCCGGCCTCGATTTTGGAAAGATCAAGCACGTCGTTGATCAGCCCAAGAAGATGCCGTCCGTTGCTCTGCAGGCGTTCCAGCACGATCCGCATCTTGTCCGAGGGCTCGCCATAGATGCTGTCAAGCATCAATTCGGCGTAGCCGAGGATGGCGTTGAGCGGCGTGCGGAGCTCGTGGCTCATGTTGGCCAGGAACTGCGATTTGTGCTTGCTCGCCACCTCAAGCTCACGGCCTTTCTCCTCGATCTCGCGGAACAGTCGGGCGTTCTGGATCGCCAGCACCGACTGATCGGCGAATGTTTCGAGAAGGTCGAGCGTGCTCTTGGGAAATTCCCCTGGCTGCTTGCGCCTGACCACCAGGGTGCCGACGATCTCACCCGGCCGCAAGAGCGGCACGACAAGGACGGCCCGATATCCGGCGCGGATGACGATGTCGAGCAGCGGTGACGATGGCTCCTTCAGCAAGTCTGGGATCTGCAGGGAGGCGCGCTCCGCCGCTGCCCGGGCAATCGTTCTCTCGCCGATACGAATCTGCTGGTCTTGGATCGCCTTGATAGTTGCCTCGTCCATGCCGTGCGTTGCACGCAGTTCAAATTCCTGTCGCGCCTCATCGAACACGTAGATCGCACCAGCATCCGTCGCCGACAGCTGGACTGCCTTAGCCACAATTGTGGAAAGCACGGTCTGCAGATCCAACGTCGAGTTGACCGCCTGGCTAACCTCACCGAGTGCTCGTAGTTCCTCGACCGATTGGGAAAGCTCACCGGTGCGAGCTTGTACTTCATCGAACAAGCGCACATTCTCGATGGCGATCACGGCCTGATCGGCAAACGTCGTCACCAGCTCGATCTGCTTGGCGGTAAATGGCTGAGGCGTCCTTCTTGTGATGGTCATGATGCCGACGCAGCTTTCCTCTCGCAGCAATGGGACGCCGAGCATTGCACGGTAGCCACCGAGCGGTTGGGCTCCGTAAGTGTATTCCGGATCGGCGAGCACATCAGGAATGTGTACCACCCGGGACTCGAGTGCGACTCGTCCGGCCAGCGTGTCTCGGCCAGGGGAAATAGGATGCTCCTTTGCATATTCTTCTAGCTCCGGCGGCATGCCATGGCGCGCCGCGATGCGATAGACGTCGCCCTCCCGAAGGAAGATGACGTTCTGCTCCGCTTCGCATAGCCGAGCCGCCGATTGCACGGTGTGTCGAGCACCGGTTGAAGCTCGAACGTCGAGCGGCTGATGACCTGGAGAACCTCGGCAGTCGCCGTCTGCTGCTCGAGCGATTCACTTAGCTCTCGAGTGCGCGCTTGCACCTCATCGAAGAGGCGCACGTTCTCTATGGCGATCACCGCCTGGTCGGCGAACGTGGTGACAAGCTCGATCTGCTTGTCGGTGAAAGGTTCCACTTTGTCGCGTCGCAGATTGATGGTGCCGAGCGGTACGCCTTCCCGAAGCAGCGGGACCGAGAGGATAGTGCGGTGGCCCAGCTCGCGAGCGACGGCGCTGCCCTCCGGGTACGCCTCCGTCTCGGCTTGCAGATCCGCGACATGGACTGCCCGCCGCTCCAGCACTGAGCGCCCGCTAACCGTGCCGCGCACGGCGGGAATGACGTACCCAATCGGGGCAAGGAGCGGCCCATAGTGAGCGACCAAACGCAAACCGTCACCTTCGAGGCGGAGGATCACTACGTTTTCGGCTCCGCAGAGGATTGAGGCGGTCTTAACCAGCGTGTCGAGGATAGGCTGAAGCTCGAATTTCGAGCGGCTGATGACCTTGAGGACATCGGCAGTGGCCGTCTGCTGTTCCAATGATTCCCGCAGCTCGTTCAGCAGCCGGGCGTTCTCGATGGCGATGACCGCTTGGGCGGCGAAATTCTTGACCAACTCGATCTGCTTGTCGGTGAAAGGACGAACTTCCTGGCGGTCGATCTCGATGACACCGATCAAATCCTCTTCCTTCAGCATCGGAACGGTAAGCTTGCTGC
>WNGJ01006264.1_pt1 | contig 13343 bp, 10 predicted proteins | sample 5400611 | NCBI WGS metagenome assembly WNGJ01 (sample SAMN13153375, study PRJNA577476) | soil metagenome | isolation source: 40 cm soil or saprolite under Garry oak tree replicate 1 | place: USA:California | collected 2016-06-15 | reverse complement strand
GGACGGTCGGGAGCGGCTGCGGGAGCGATCCTTCGAGGAAGTGGAGGTCGCTGTGGCAGACCCCGGCGGCGGCGGTCCGGACGAGCACCTCGCGCGGCCCCGGCGTGTCGATGTGGATCTCCTCGACGCGGAGGGGCTCGCCGATCGCGCGCATCACGGCCGCCTTCATGTGCGCCCCCACGTGAGCGGCAGCGACTCGAGCCCGCGGAGGAAGGTCATCGGCTTCCAGCGCGGCTCCCCGGGCGCGAGCGCCAGGTCTGGCAGCCGCCGGAACACGGTGTCGAAGACGACGCGCGCCTCGGGTAGTCTCCCAGGTGGCCCTGGGTATGCACCAGCAAGCTTGCGCCTCATGGCAGATTGGCGCACGATCCCCGCATGCGTCGTCCAAACATGCTCAAATCGTGGACATCGAAGCAATGGATGATGGCGCTGGGCATCTCCTGCGGACTCCTGGGACTCGTCCTCAAGCTGTCCGGCATGCCGGGATCCGGCGAGTCGACGGCGCCGGCTATGCCGCACGGCCCGTCCAGGGCAGGGCGCGACACCTCGGGCCCGACCGGCTCGCGTGGTGAACCCGCGCAGGTCGCCTCGGGCGCGGGCGAGGGGGGAAACGAGGGCGGCGTCTGGAGCGACCGGGCGCACGCCGACGCGACCCCATCGGGACTGAAGCGGGTGGGGCCCTCGGACGTTGGCAACGAGGCCGGCGGTCACCGGCTCGGCCACCTGACGCCGCGTGCCTTGCGCCGCCTCGAACGCATACGCGGCAAGAAGGGCATCGGCTTCACGAGCCGGAGCGGCGTTCAATACACCACCGCGAGCGGGCCGACCAAAAGCGACATCGGCTTCACGAGCGGGAGCGGCGTTCAATACACCACCGACTCGCGAGTCGAGATCGGGGACATCGGCCAAATCACGGGTCCCGCGGGGACGATGTCTTTCTGGCTGCAACCGGAATCGGGGGCGGCCAACCAGGACGCTGCCACGCTCCTTCAGCTAGGCGACGGTCGCATTGAGGTGATCGAGAACGGCAACTACCTGGTCTTCAAGTTCACGGACGACGGTGGCATCACTAGTGGCCTCGGCGCGCCGATCACTGACTGGGAGCAGGGCGAATGGCACCAGATCACGACCACCTGGGACGGCACCGAGTACGCGCTCTACGTCGACGGGCAGCTCATCACGCAGATGTCGCACGACGGCTTCGTCGACCTGCCGTCCGGCACCAAGCTCTACATCGGATCGAACAATCCCGGGCGCGGATCAGTCGCTCCGGGCACGATCGGGCATGTCGACCTGCGCGACCGGCCTCTGACGCCGGGCGAGGTGGCGAACCACTTCCTCGCGTCGCTGGGGGAGTGAGTGCGGTGGCCGCCGGTTGGATCGTCGTCGCCCCGCTGCTCCTCGGCTGTCGGACGGTCGCGAACGGCTGCGGCGGTCAACGAGTACGAGGTGCCGATCACCATCGCCTCGATCGGATGTAAGAGGTAGTTTCTCAGGTTGAGGTGCGCGCGGGCATGGCTTGGGTGCTCGTCGAGCGGTTGGGTGTGTCCCCGAGTCGATCCGACGCTGGGCCCGCACGGAGCCGGTGCGCGACGGCATCGCCGGACTCGTGCCGGCGCACGTGATCGCCGCGAGCGTCGCGACTGCGGGATCGGACGTGAGGGTGACCGAGTACGCGCCGAGCGCGGTCGTCGGCCGGACGTCGATCGTAAGCTCGGTGACGAATCGCTGGCCCGCCTCTGCCGTCGCCGGGCAGGAGAGGGTCGCCTGGGCCGCGGCCGCCGCCGCGGACACGAGCCCCAGCAGAACTACTGCCAGCAACAGCGCGGCCGTGTGGTGCGAATACAGTTGCACTCAGCGCGTCGATGCGGTGGACACTACAAATGGCTGGGTCTTGCAAGCGGTTGTGGCCTGCGGGAACTAGACCTGAACCGATTTTTCCAGATGGATGGGGCGACGCCCCTTCCGGACGGCTCATAGCCGGCCTGGGGTCCGGCTGGCAGGCAGCCTTCATCCTAACCTCCACGTCAGCGGCAGCGCCTGGAGCCCGCGGAGGAAGATCATCGGCTTCCAGCGCGGCTCCCCGGGTGCGAGCGCCAGGTCCGGCAGCCGCCGGAGCACCGTGTCGAGGACGACGCGCGCCTCGAGGCGCGCGAGCCACGCGCCGAGGCAGAAGTGGATGCCGGCGGCGAAGGCCACGTGGCGCTCCGGGTGCCGGCGCACGTCGAGTGTGTCGGGGTTGGGAAACTGCCGCGGGTCGCGGTTGGCCGACGCCAGGAAGGGGACGACCATGTCGCCGCGGCGAATCGTCCGGCCGTGCCAGGGGACATCCGCCGTCGCGACCTTCACGGTGGCGGGCACGGGTCCGTCGTAGCGCAGGAGCTCCTCGACCGCGCCGTGGAGGAGCGAGGGGTCGGCGCGCAGGAGCGCCGCCTCGGCGGGGTGGCGGAGGAGATGGAAGAGGCCGTTCCCGAGCAGGTTCGTCGTCGTCTCGTGCCCCGCGAACAGGAGGAGGATGCAGTTCGCGACCACCTCGTCGCGCGTCAGGCGGTCGCCCTCGTGCTCGGCGCGGAGCATGAGGCTCGTCAGGTCGTCACGCGGGCGGCGCTCGCGCTCCCGCAGGAGCGCATGGAAGTAGTCCACCAGCCGAGCGACGCCGGCGCTCGCCTCGGCGAAGTTGTCGCGCTCGTCGACCGCGCCGCCCAGGTACGCCGCCAGCCGATCGGACCACGTCTTGATCGGCTCGAGGTCCTCCTCTGGCGCGCCCATCAGCCCGGCGATGACGGTCGCCGGGAGGGGGAAGGCGAGCTCCCGGATGAAGTCCATCGCGCCGCGCGCGGCGGCGCGGTCGAGGAGCGCATCGACGGTCCGCTGGATGCGGTCGCGGCTCGACGCGAGCTGCTTCGGCGTGAAGGAGCTCTGCAGCAGCCCGCGTAGCCGGTCGTGGTCCGGAGGGTCCCGGAACACCAGCCAGTCCCCCAGGACCTCGGCGACCGCGCGCACCGCCGGACGCTGGCTCGCGTAGCGCTCGTCGATCTTGCGGAAGCGATCGGAGGAGAACGTCTCGGGGCGGTCGAAGATCGCGACCACGTCCTCGTAGCGCGTCACCACCCAGGCGCTCAGGCTCTCGCTCCAGTGCAGCGGGTCATGGTCGCGGAGCCAGGCGTAGAGGGGGAACGGGTCCTGGACGTTCCGCCAGGATTTGAGATCGAGGTCCGGCCCGCGGCTGGTCTCCCGCACCTCCGCGGCTTCTAGCCCGAGCCGGGATCGCCGCTCAAACGTCAGGCGGAGCCGCGGCGGCCGACTCCATTTCGCGGCCATTCCCGGGAAGGCCATCCGCGAATGCTCCGCGCTTTGCGGTTTGACAGGGTATCTCATATGCCTGAGACCCGGGACTCGCGCGCGTAGAACTCCCCGGCGCACGGGGTCGAGGCGCGGCGCGTCGTGGGCGTAGTCGCGCGCTCCGGGCGGCGAGTCTCGCGGGGATGCATGGCTGTGATCCGTCTGCATGCCGCCCCTCTCTGCGCTGCATGAGTTTTCGTCAGGAACAGACCTTGCTGTAGGCGACCCGGAATGGCGGGTGCCCCCGAGACGTTTCCCGCCATGGGCACGATGCCCTACTGAGGAACGAAGATGCCGAGACAGAAGACCGAGAACCCCAGGGTCGGAAGGCCGCCGGCAAGACACCGCTGCCGTCAGCCGGCGTGCGGCATCCGCCACCCGAATCAGGTCACGTTCGGCCTCAGTGACGCCACGGAAGCTTGCAAACCGGCAATGTGGGGGCGCTATCGTTATCAAGCTGACAGGGAGGCGATGCTGTTGGGTGGGGAATCGTGTAATCTTATTTCCTTGACGCGGAGGTCCGACCCTTGCGATATGAACCGTCTGGAAGAGCCGAGCGCATGCCACGCTTGAAGAACAGCGCCCTAGAGCGATCGCCGTTGACGAGATCGGCGGGGAGCCGGTCAGCTTCTCGCCGACCCGACAGCCTCGAATACGAATGTCGGCGTGAGCCAGTGCCGCGGCGCGGCAGGCGACAGGCTGCGCTGTGGGCGGCCGTCCTGATGATCATGGCCGGCGCGCTGGCGCCGGCGGAGAGCAGGGGCGCCCAGGCTGCCCTCGGCTGTCCGGGGACGGCCATGCCAGGCCAGCAGTTCACCACCGAGGTGACGATCGACGTCGGAAGCAGCCCGCTCGGTTCATACGGCGTCACGCTCAGCTATGATGGCACCCTGTTGACGGTCGTCTCCGTGGCGGGCGGATCCACCGCCGAGTTCTCGACCACGCCGACCAACAACAAGAACGTGTGCAGCGGCAGCAGCTGCCAGACCCTGATCTCGGGCTTACAAACCACGAGTCTAGCCGGCCCGACGGGAGTCGTCAGCGTCGCCATGGTGACCTTCGGCGTGGTGGCCTCCTCCAACACGCTCGCGCCCATCGGGCTGACGGTCCGGAGCCTGTTCGATACCGGTGGCAATGCCATCGCGATTACCGGCTCAGTCGGTTGTACGGTATCGGTGACAGGCCCGACGACGACCACCACCACCTCCACGACCTCCACCACGACCACCAGCACCACGACCAGCACGTCGACGACCACGACGACTCAGGCGCCGACGACCACCACCACGTCGAGCACCACGACCACCACCACGCCGCCGACGACGACCACGACCACCAGCACCACGACCAGCACGTCGACGACCACGACGACTCAGGCGCCGACGACCACCACGACGTCGAGCACCACGACCACCACCACCAGGCCGGCGACGACGACCACTACCACATCCAGCACGACCACCACATCGACCACCACGACCACGACTCGGCCGCCGACCACGACCACCTCGACCACGACTCGGCCGCCGACCACCACTACGTCCACGACATCGACCACGACCACCACCCGGCCGCCGACCACGACTACGACCCGGCCGCCGACCACGACCACCTCGAGCAGCACGACGACGAGCACGCGTCCGCCGACCACCACGACCACGTCGTCGACCACGACAACGACGCGCCCGGGACTGCCCGGCAACCAGCCGCCGGACTGCACCGGCGCGTTTCCTGACCCTGTCCCCCCGCAGCCCCAGCTGTGGCCTCCGAACCACGTGTTCGCGGACATATCCGTCGGAGGCGTGACGGATCCCGACGGCGATCCGATGGCTATCACCGTCACCGGCATTACACAGGACGAGCCCGTCAACAGCGAGGACTCAGGGAACCCGTGCCCCGATGGGACCGGCGTCGGAACCAGCATCGCAAAGATCCGCGCGGAGCGCATGGGAGGCGGGGACGGCCGCGTGTATCACGTGGCGTTCCTGGCGGACGACGGGAGAGGCGGCCAGTGCACGGGCGAGGTCACGGTGTGTGTGCCGATCAACCAGAAGCCGACCCCCTTCTGCGTCGACGAGGGACCGCTCTTCGATTCCACTCAATCGCTCTGTACCACCGCTCAGTGCAACGACACCTGCGCCGTCGAGCTGGCTGCGAGCTCGCTCTGCACCGGCGACACCGTGCCCCTCGCGTTGAGCCGGCACCTCGGGAGGGTGCGGCTTCTGCTCGCCCGCATGGCTGAGACGACCAACCGTAAGAAGGCGGACCACCTGGCGGCGAGGGCGATGAAGGGCTTCAAGAAGGTCGCTCGGATGGCCGCCAACGCGGAGCTGACGGGGACGGTATCGTTCGGCTGTGGGCAGGCGCTGGAAGCGATGGTCGATGAGGCCCGGGCGCGCCTGGCGCGCTGAGGTACTGACGAACAAGGGCAGGCCTCGGTCGCGCGCCTAGCACGTTCGTGCTGTGCTTGCGGTCTCGCACGCCTTGGCTGGCAATCCGCCCGCCTCGGGCGCCGTGAACAGCCCCGCCGACGCGGTCGCCGCGACCCCCGGGAACGGGGCGTGTGCGACGGCGACGGGCCGAGCCCATCCGGTGTGCACTCGTCGCGCGGCGATTCAGGATCGTGCTGCATAGGGTGATCGATGGGGGACGCGCTGACCATCAGGGAATCGATAAGGATCGAGTGCGCTTGCGGAGGCCGTCACGAGGTCGACCGGGATGGGGGCGAGCTTCGTCGGGTCAGCGGCGCGCAAGGCGTCCCGACCCGCTTTCGCCGCATCGAGCAAGGCGTCGCCGAGGGGTCCCAGATTCGAACGGCTGGCCAATCAGGGCCGAGCCCCATAGGGCTGCCCTGGTGAATGATCCAATGATCCGTTGGGGTGAAAGCGAGGTGCACCGAGGGAGAGGCCGCGCGTCAAGGGACTCAAAGCCTCTTGGCGGACTTCCGTTGCCCCCCTTGTAGCCCACCGTACTCAGTACTCCACGCCTGACGACGCCGAGCGCCCAGTCAGGGTGGTGCGGGGCCCGGTAGGCGAAAGTTCGTAACGACAGGGTGCGGGCTGCGCTGCAGCGCCACGAGCCGGTCGAGGGGATCACGGTCGCCGCCACACACCTCGCAGGTGACGACGGCGCCTTCCCCCGCCCCCGAGCGCCTATCACGCGCACCGGGGTCGGAGTCGCTATCATGCTAGGCGACGCACGGCGGCCTCGCACAGCCACGCGCCGAGGGCCGGACAGGTCGAGGTAGCCACGGTCATGCGGGTTTCTCGGCTCACGAGCCGGCCCTTGTCCTCGGCCGCGGGAATGGGCATCATAGCGATAGGAGCGAGTGACCGATGAAGACCGACGGCACGCGGCTGACGAGGGAAGAGGCCCGGCGGGTGTTCGATCGTCAGGCCCGGAAGCTGCTCAAGATGAGCGGCTCCGAGTTCGTGTGCAAGTACGAGGCCGGGAAGTTCGATCGTCGCCGCGAAGAGACCGCCGTTCGGCGCCTGGAGCTGCTCCTACCGCTTGCCCGCCAGGACTGAGGCCGAAGCCCTTCGCGACTTCACTCGCCAGGTCCAGCGCGCCGTGTCGCGCGTCACGCGGGCGGTCGTCAGGGTCGGCGGCTCTGGCGCTACGCGCTCCTTGCTCCTGAACCAGGGTGACCCGGCACGTGTCACGGACGCCCTCGCGCTGTCCGTCCTGATGACGGTCCGGCCGGAGCGGCAGTCGGGTCGACGCGCCTGGACGACGCGCATCACCGCGTACAACTACGCGATCGAATGCCTCGGCCGCGAGGTCTTGCGCTACGACTGGCATCCCGACGCGCCGAGGGACGACGACGGGACGTGGGTGAAGGACCCGCACTTGCACATCTACTATCCGAGCGGCTCGCTCCGGCGCCTACTCGGAGACGCGCATCTCCCGACGCGACGGGTCTCCGTTGAGCAAGTCGTCGGTCTCGTCGTGGAACTTCGAGAGCGCATCCGCGAGCGCACACGAGGCGCGTGAGGTGCCGCGCCGCAGCTCGCGACCTTCGGGGCTGCCGCGACTACCTGGTGCGAGCGGCGTCGAGCTTCTTCGCGGCCTCGGTCAGGTCGCCCTGACTCACGATGTGGTAGCGATCGAGCATCTGGCGTGATTTCCAGCCGACCATTTGCATCGGGACGCGCTCCGGGACTCCGGCCCGCACGAGGTTCCGCACCGCCGTCCGTCTGAAGTCGTGGAGTACGCGGCCTGGGCAGCCAGCGAGCTTACACGCCGTCGCCCACGCCTTATTGAAGCTCCCGACTGGCTCGCCGTCCGGGCGCGTGAAGACGTGCGGGATGATGCGGCCGAGCTCCTTCTCCCGTTCGCGAGTGATTGCCCGCCGACGTTCGAGCAGCGCGCAGAGCTCGGCCGTGAACGGGAACACGCGGCTCTCGCCCGTCTTCGTGGTGCCTGGGTCGAGGCGGACCTCGCCCGCCTTGAAGTCGACCTGGGACCAGTGGAGCTTCGCTACCTCGGACCGCCAGCGCCAGCCGGTGGTGTAGAGGAACGTCACGAAGTCGGCCAGGTCTGATGGCAGTCGGCGCCGAACGGCCTCGAGCTGCTCAGGCTCGAAGAATCCACGGCGCACGTTGTCCTCGCGGAGGAGCGGGATGTGCGGCCGGGACGAGAGGTTCCCGGCGGCGATCGCGAGCGTGAAGCTCCGCTTCAGGACCGACAGCTCCCGGTTGATGGTCGCGTTCTTCACGCCCTCGGCCTGCCGCCGAGCGACATACTGCCGCACGTCCGCCGTCGTGATCGCAGACATGCGGCGCCGGCCGAAGAACGGCTCCAGGTGCATCCGCACGTGACGCTGCACGTCGACCAGCGACCGCTTCCCGTTCGTCCGGTAGTCGTTCAGCAGGTCGCGGGCGGCGTCGCTGGCGGGCTGGACGGCGTGTTCGGCCTGCCAGTCCATGGCCTCGACGTCGGTGCGGCGCACGCAGATAGAGCGCCGGCCGCTCGGTCCGCAGGTGCCGCAGGAGGCGCCGGTTCGGGGCATGGGTGACTCGGCCGGCGAGCGCGCGATCGGTGTGCGCCTCCAGGCGGTCGAGCGCGATGCGGAGCCCGCGGCCCTCGAGTTCGCCACGCTCACGCCGCTCGCGCAGCGCCAGTGTGCGCAGGAGCAGCCGGCGCACCGCGTGGGGGGGAGCGCGCCGCCCCGCGCTGCGCCGTCTCGAGCAGGAGGTGGGTGCGACGCAGGAGGCGCGCGTTATGCCGACGTCGGCATAACGCCCACTATGCCGACCTCCGGATTATGCCGACTCGGGCCCGGAAACCGGCGTCGGGGGCGGTGATCGCGGTGACGGGGTCGGCATAATCAGAGCGCCTCGAGAAACGCGAGGAGCGTGTCGGGGGGCCGGTAGCGGCCGGGCGTGATGTGCGCAGGCGTGGTCCGGGCGAGGGCGCGTTCTTTGAGGGCGAGGTCTGCGTGGAGGTAGATTTGGGTGGTCTCGACCTGTTCGTGGCCGAGCCAGAGCGCAATCACCGAGGTGTCGACACCGGCGTGGAGCAGTCGCATCGCCGCGCTGTGCCGCAGCACGTGCAGGGTGATCTTCTTCCGGCGCAGGGACGGACAGGCGCGGGCGGCGCTCGCCACGTGCTTGGCGAGGCGGCGCTCGAGCGCGTCACGGCTGAGCGCCCTGCCGGTGCGGGTCGCGAAGAGCGGCTCTGCCGCTCGACCCGCACGTTCGGCGAGCCAGACGCGCAGGACAGCGACCATCCCCGCGGTGAGCGGCGTGATCCGCTGCTTCCGCCCCTTTCCCACGCAACTGACATGCGCGCCAACGCCGAGGTGGACGTCGGCAGACTGAAGCCCGGTCAGCTCGGAGGCGCGCAGCCCCGTCTGGGCCGCGAGCCCGAGCAGGGCGTGGTCGCGCCGGCCGGTCCACGTTGCCCGGTCGGGGGCGGCGAGGAGTGCCGCGAGCTCCACCTCGGTGAGGAAGGTGACGAGGCTTCGCTCGAAGCGCTTCGGCGGAATGGCGAGCACGCGGGCGATCACGGCCGCATGTTCGGGGTGGCGCAGCGCGCTGTAACGAAACAGGGAGCGGATGGCGGCGAGCCGGGCGTTGCGGGTGCGCACCCCGTTGCCCCGCTCGTGCTCGAGATGGTCGAGGAAGGCGCCGACGAGTGGGGCGTCGAGGTCGGCGAGGTCCAGCTTGGTGGGCTCGATGCGGCGCCGCTCGGCCGCGAAGACCACCAGCAGCCGCAGGGTGTCGCGGTAGGCGGCGACCGTGTGCGGGCTGGCCTGCCGCTGGCGGACGAGCCGGTCGGTGAAGAACGCCTGCAGGGTCGGGGCGAGCACGCTCATGCGCCACCTCCGAGGTGTCGCTCGAGGCGACCGCCGGCCAGCTCCAGCAACTCCGGAGCGGCCGAGAGATACCAGTACGTCTGGCCGGGGTCGACGTGGCCGAGGTAGGTCGACAGCAGTGGGAGCCGGGCCCCCGTGTCGCCGCCGCCGCGGTAGCCGTCCAGCACGGTGTGGACGGCGAAGCTGTGGCGCAGGTCGTGGAGCCGGGGCCGGCACGAGGCCGATCGGGGCTTGAGGCCTGCACGGCGCACCAGCCCGCGGAAGGTGCACTGGACGTTGCAGTGGAGGAGCCGGGTGCCCGCGGTGGAGAGCAGGAGCGCAGGGGCGCTCGCCGCCGAACGGGGCCGGTCGCGGCGGCGCAGATAGTCGCGGAGCGCGTCCACGGTACTCGGATGCAACGGCAGCTCGCGCGACTTGCCGAACTTGCCCTGGCGGACGACGAGCAGGCCGTGGATGGAGTCGAAGTCGCCGCGGTCGAGCGCGATCGCTTCGCCGACCCGCATCCCGGTGACCGCCAGCAGGCCGACCAGGGTCTGGTACGTCGCAACCCGATGTGCTGTGCGCAAGGTCGCGGCCGCCGCGGTCAAGGCGGCCACGTCCAGGTCCGAGTAGAGGTAGGGCGTGGCCCGGCGGGGTCGCCACGGCAGCAGGTCTGCGGGCGGCACCTCGGTCGCGGGGTCGAGCGCGCGCAGGTGAGCGGCGAAGCCGCGCACGAGGGAGAGCCGGGAAGCCCACCAGCTCCAATGAGCACCTGTGGGCAGCGTGGCCCAGGCGAGGGCCGTCTCGGTGCGCAGGCGTTCCTCGCCGCGATCCTCGAGGTAGGTGAGGAACTGAGCGAGGAGCTTCTCGGCCCGCTTGAGCTGGTAGCCGAGGGCACGCCGCACGGCCAGGTAGTCTGCGAGGGCTTGGCGCAGCGGGCTCATGCGACACCTCCCGGCCAGGGGCGGGCGATCGTCCGCAGGGCTTCCCGGTCGACCTTGGCGTAGATCGCCGTCGTGAGGGCGCGGCGGTGGCGCAGGAGCTGGCCGATCTCGGGCAGCGACGCGCCGGCCCGCAGCATCTCGGTCGCCGCAGTGTGGCGGAGGCGGTGGGCATAGAGCTGCCCGAGGCCGGCGCGCCGAGCGGCGGCGGCCACGACCTGCGTCACCCCGCTGGGGCTGAGGGCGCGATGAGGAGCCTGGACCCGCACGAAGACCGTCCGGCCTTCGGCGCTCGCGGGGCGGCCATGGCGCAGATAGGCAGCCGCCGCTTCCCCGACGTCGGTGGGCAACGGGAGGCGCTCGGCGCGGTTGCCCTTGCCGTGCACGACGATCTCGCCCGCTCGCCAATCGACATGGTCGAGCTCAAGTGCCGCGATTTCGCCCGCCCGCAACCCGAGACGGACGAGCGTGGTCAGGATGGCGAAGTCGCGCCGCCCGTGCCCCGTGCGGCGGTCGCATGAGGCGAGGAGGCGGCGTACCTGAGCAGGCTCGAGTCCCTTCGGCAGCCCGGCCAGTCGCCACCCGGCGACCGACGGCACCGCCCCGCCCAGCGGCCGCTCGATCGCGCCCTCGACATGGAGGAAGCCCAGCAGCGATCGCAGTGCGGTCACCGTCAGCTTCGCCGCGCCACGGGCCTGATGTGGGCAGCGGGCCACCACGAAGGCGGTGACGTCGCCCGCGGTCAGACGAGCAAGGTCCAGCGCGACGCCGTCCGGCGAGACCCTGCCGTGCAGGAAAGGTCGGACTGCGTCGACGTAGCCACGCGCCGTCGCGCGTCCCAGTCCCCGCTCGACCGTGAGGTAGTGCCGGTAGCGGTCGAGCGCCGTCTCCACTGGCCCGGTGGGCGCGGACGGAGGCGGCATTGGTGTTACTCCCAGCTCGCGCAGGTAGCTGAGCATCGGTCGCATCGCCTGGGCCGTCCGGTGGTGCGTGTAGCCGGCAGCGCGACGGGCGCCCAGGAACCGTTCCACCTCGGCCGCGCCGAGCCCGCGCGCCTCGAGCCGCTCGCCCGCGAGCCAGCGGCTCAGGTGCGCCATCAGATGCATCTGGAAGCCCGCGGATCTTGGCGTGTAGCCCTGCCGCGAGAGCTCGCTGGCGAAGCCGGCCGCGAACGCCTCGAGCGGGCCGGAAACCCGGATGCCTGACGGATCAGTCATGAAGGTCCTCCTCTCTGTGGGTGATGGAGAGAGGAGCTTGCCCTGTCCGTCAGGTCGTCGTGATTATGCCGACCCCGTCACCGCGATCACCGCCCCCGACGCGGGTTTCCGGGCCCGAGTCGGCATAATCCGGAGGTCGGCATAGCGCGCGAGGCAGGTCTGGGGCGTGGCGTGCGGGAGCTTGCGATAGGGCGCCCAGCCGTCTCGCACGAGCACGCCAGCGTAGCGAGCCCGCCGGGCGTGATCGCAAGCCCGAAGCCCGTGCGCAGGATCGTCGCGACCTTCGCGAACGGCACGCCCAGGCCCGTGTGCAGCCACGCTGCCCCATGCCAGCGCGCGCGGCCCGACCTGCGGGGCATGGGACACGCCCCCTGTCGCAACACCTCGACGCCCGCGTCCACATGCTCCGGCACCGCCCGCCCCGCGTGCGGTCCGTAGGCGTGGCCCGATCTGCGGCCCGGACGCCGCGGTGTCAGCCTCGGGTGCCGAGAAAGGCGCCGCTTGCCGCTTAGCCGCGCGGCGCGCCGCCTCCAGCTCCTGCTCGAGCGCGCCGCGCTCGCGTTTCTAGCGCTCCCGCTCGTGCTCGAGCCCCTCAATCTCGCGCTGGAGCTGCTCGCGCTCGCGCCGTAGCCGTCCCGCAGCCGCTCGTTGTCGCGGGTCGCCCGCTCCAGGTCCTTGCGCGACCGCTCCAGCCGCCACGCCACTGCCGTTGGGCGGGGATCACGATGTGGCGACCCCTGTTCTCACGTCTTGGGGACACTGCCGTCCCGCCTTGCAGGCCCCCCAATCTCCTACCCGTCGTATGGGGCCGGCACGGGGTTGCGCGACTATGCAAACCGTACACTCCACACAGCTCACGCTAGGGACGTTGCCGCGGCATCGAAGTTGCTTTCCGCGTTAAGGTCGTGTTTATACGTATGTTCCTCATCATCCCGCTGGGCGGACCTCATGCAAAGGCCCTTTGCGCCCGGTAGGGTTCCCCAGGTCTCTACCCCCTCGACCGGACAGGCAATCACGTTGAAGTGGCGCCCGAACTCCAGTTTTTTTGTCGACCTTCTTGACCTCTTTCCGCCCGTTCGGCATAAGCGTTGGGACCGGGCCTCTTCCCCAGCAGAACAAACCAACCCGTCACAGTCCGTCGTCAGGCAAATCGCGGCCAGCAGTGGGCGTTCGGGGACCCTCGGCATCGCGAGCTGCGCAGTCGAGGGTGACAGGTGTGGTGCGGAGGTTATCGGATGCCCAGTCGCGAGATTCTGCCCGTATCGTTTGACCAGCCTCGGAGCTCCTTGGGTCATGCGCGCCCTCTGTGGTGTTGGCGACGGGAACCGCAGAGCGGACGCGCTCTTCGCCGGTCCGCACGCCACATGGCGCGCGGAATTGAACGCGCAGCGTTAAGCGCAGGTCGGTGCACCGGACAAATTTATTCCAAGTGCCACCGAGCCCTTCGCTCGTTCGCCGCTGCCGAGCGCACAGCGCTTGGGGCGGTTCACGACTTGCATCCGTCCAGTCTCCCAACTTCTCCGAGGCTCGTCTCCCAGGAGTCCG
>WNGJ01016832.1_pt1 | contig 13347 bp, 12 predicted proteins | sample 5400611 | NCBI WGS metagenome assembly WNGJ01 (sample SAMN13153375, study PRJNA577476) | soil metagenome | isolation source: 40 cm soil or saprolite under Garry oak tree replicate 1 | place: USA:California | collected 2016-06-15 | reverse complement strand
AGCGCTACTACGGCCTCGCGCTGCCCATCTGGGTCTGCGAGGACTGCGAGGCGTGGGAGGTGATCGGCGGTCGTGACGAGCTGCGCGATCGCGCGGTCGCCGGCTGGAAGGCCTTCGAGGGGCACACCCCGCACCGGCCCTGGGTGGACGCGGTCGAGATCGCCTGCACCTCGTGCGGTGGCCGCTCGCGAAGGATCACCGACGTCGGGAATCCGTGGCTCGACGGGGGAATCGTTGGCTTTTCGACGCTGCGCTGGAACACGGATCGCGCCTACTGGCGCGACTGGTTCCCGGCGGACTTCGTAACCGAGTCGTTCCCCGGCCAGTTCCGCAACTGGTTCTACGCCCTGCTCGCGATGTCGACGGTGATGGCCAACGAGCCGATGGCCCGCACCTTGTTCGGGTATGCCACGGTGCGCGACGAGCACGGTGAGGATATGCACAAGAGCAAGGGCAACGCGATCGCCTTCGACGAGGCGGCCGAGACGATCGGCGCCGACGTCATGCGCTGGATGTTCATGGCCGCCAATCCGGCGGTGAACCTGAACTTCGGCTACGGGCCGGGCCACGAGGTGGTACGCCGCTTCTTCCTGCCGCTCTGGAACACGTTCGCGTTCTTCGTCGCGTATGCCCGCCTGGACGGCTGGCTTCCTGGCGGCGACAGCGTAGGCGACCGAGCAGGGCGCAGCCTGCTGGACCGATGGATCCTGTCCCGCCTGGGCGCCGTGACCGACGAGGTCCGGACTGCACTCGACGGTTACGACGCGCTGCGCGCGACGCGGACGGTGGAGGCCTTCGTCGAGGACCTCTCGAACTGGTACGTGCGGCGCAACCGCCGCCGATTCTGGAAAGGCGAGCTCGACGAGGACAAGAAGGCCGCGTACGAGACGCTCTATGAGGTCCTCGCGACGCTGACCCGCCTGCTCGCACCGTTCGCACCGCACGTGGCCGATGCGATGTGGGAGAACCTCGTGGCAGGCGTCGATCACGACGCACCCGACTCCGTTCACCTCGCCGATTTTCCGAGCCCGCCCGGCGGCCGGCGCGACGTCGCGCTGGAGGCGGCGGTGGACCGCGCCCGGCGCGTCGTGGCACTCGGGCACGCCGCTCGCTCCGCGTCGGAGATTCGCGTTCGACAGCCGCTCGCGGTGCTGCGGCTTCGCCGCTCCGGTGGGGGAGGACTGAGCGACGAGCCGAAGGTGGATCGCGAGCTGACCGAGCAGGTCCTCGAGGAGCTCAACGTGAAGCGCCTCGAGCTCATCCCCAACGAGTCGGCGCTGATCGAGCGGACGTTGCGGCCCCTGCTGCCGGTCATCGGGCCGCGGCGGGGGAGCGCGGTGGCGTCGATCATGGCCGCGGCTCGCTCCGGTGATTGGCACCAGCTCGACGATGGGCGTATCCAGGCGGGAAGCGAAGTGCTCGAGCCCGATGAATTCGAGCTGACTGCCCGAGCGCGGTCGGGTCACGAGCTGGCCGAGGAGGGCGAGCTGCTGGTGGCGCTCGACACCACGCTGACGCCGGAGCTCGAGGCAGAGGGTCTGGCGCGGGAGGTGGGCCACCGGCTACAGAATCTGCGCAAGGCGGCCGGCTACGAGATCAGCGATCGGATCGCTGCGGTTGTGGCTGGCGATGCGGGGCTGGTGGAGCCGCTCCAGGGACACCGGGATTGGCTCGCCGCTGAGCTGCTGGCCGATGATCTAACGGTGGCGCCCGAGGCGCTACTTGATGACGCGGACCGAACGGAGGAGCTCGCGATCGACGGTGGGCGCCTGCGGATTGCCGTCCGCCGCGCGTAGTACGCTTCGGTGAGCGATGACCGAAGAATCCTCCAGCCGGCGCAGCCTCGTGGAAGGGGCCGTGCTGGTGGGCGTGGCCGGGGTTATTTACCTCTCCGATCAGCTGACGAAGGCGCTCGTCGTCGCCAACCTGCCGGTCAATTCGCGGACGGATCTGATAGGCGACTTCATCCAGATCTGGCACGCCCAGAACCGCGGCGCGGCGTTCAGCCTGCTCCAGGACTCGCAGCTCCTCTTCCTCGTGGTTAGCGCGCTGGCCCTGGTGACGATCGCCTACTTCTATCGGTCCCTCCACGGCCGCAGCCTGTGGCTGTACGCCATCCTGGGGCTGGTGCTGGGGGGCACCTTGGGCAACCTGACCGATCGCATCCGGCAGCAGTACGTCACCGACTTCGTATCGGTTGGGATCGGCAACGTGCGCTGGCCGACCTTCAACGTCGCGGACTCGTCGATCGTGGTCGGAATCCTCGTCATCATCGGTCTGCTCGCCATCTTCGAACGTGGCGAGGACCAGCCGCAGGCGGGGCCGCACCTCGATCGCGCTCCCGCCACCCCCGAGCCGTCCCAGCGGCCGGAGTCCGGCGGGGGCGGAGCGGCGGCTTGAAGCGAGGCGCCAGCTCCGCGACGGCTGAGGCGGCGCCGCTTCGTGGCCGACGGGGGATTCGTGGCGGCATGGAGGCTGGGAAGCAGGAGGGACCAGATCAGACCGTTCGCGGGCGAGCCCCGTCGGGTCGCTTCGACCTCGCGGTCGTTTCCGTGGCGGGCATCAGCCGCGCCCACGCGCAACGCCTGATCGGCGATGGCCGCGCGCTGGTGGATGGGCTGCGGGCACGAGCCAGTGACCGACTGAACGGCGGCGAGGAGATCAGCGTCGAGCTATCGGCGCCTCGCGACCCACGCATCGAGCCCGAAGAGGTCTCCTTGAGGATCGCGTACGAGGACGCGTCGATGCTGATCGTGGACAAGCCGGCCGGGATGGTGGTACATCCGAGCGCGGGCCACGACCGCGGGACCCTCGTGCACGCGCTCGTCGGTCGTGGGCAGGCGCAGGGCCAGCCCCTGGGATCGATCGCCGGCGTCGAGCGGCCGGGTATCGTCCATCGGCTGGACAAGGACACCTCCGGCCTGCTGCTCATCGCCAAGAGCGACGCCGCCCAGGCCAGCCTGATGGCGCAGTTCGGCGACAGGTCGATAGAGAAGGAGTACCTCGCCCTGGTGCGCGGTGAGCCACCTGCCCCACGCGGCCGGATCGAGGCTCCGGTCGGGCGCGATCCGCGCAACCGCCAGCGCATGGCGGTCGTGTCGGGGGGTCGCGAAGCGGTGACGGACTATGTCGTCGCCGGCGCGGGCGGTGGCTACAGCCTGCTGACCCTGCATCCGCGGACGGGCCGGACGCACCAGATCCGCGCCCACCTGGCCTACCTGCACCTGCCGATCGCAGGCGACCTGCGCTATGGCGGCGGGATCGGTCCAGGGGAGCTCCATCGGCAGTTCCTGCACGCTTCGCGGATCGGTCTCCGCCGGCCGCTCGACGGGCGCGAGCTGCGCGCCTGGAGCGAGCTCCCCGACGACCTCTCGAGCTCCCTGGAGGCGACCGGGATCCGCGCCAAGGGGCTGCCGGAGGGGGTTGGGTCCTCCGTGGAGTCGGGTGCGACGGTAATCCCGAGGAGGGAGGAGCGGTGACCAGCACCGAGAAGCGCCAATCAAGTCACGGCGAGAAGCGCCTCACCTTCCCGAACCCGCTGCTCGTCGTCGTGTCGGGGCCGTCCGGCGTTGGGAAGAGCACGATCGTCGCGGACCTGACGCACCGGCATCCGCAGGTGGTTCCGATCGTTACGGTCACCACCCGACCGCGCCGCCCGGACGAGACCGACAAGGTCCACTACCACTTCCTGACGCCGGAGGCGTTCGACGAACTCAGGGAGCGCGGTGGCCTCCTCGAGGCGGCCGTGGTGCACGGCAACTTGTACGGCACTCCGGTGCAGCAGGTGCGCGGCATCCTCGCGGCGGGGCGCGACGCGATCCTGACCATCGACCCACAGGGCGCGCGGTCCATCCGTAACCTGGTGCCCGACGCCCTGTTGATCTTCGTCATGCCGCCATCCATCGAGGACCTACACGAGCGCCTCGCCCATCGAGGCTCGGAGTCTGAGGAGGCGCTCGCCGTCCGCCGCCGCAACGCGGAGATGGAGATGGCGACCTCCGGCGATTACGACTACGTGATCGTCAACGAGACGGGTCACCCCGAGGAAGCTGCCGAGCAGATCTGGGAGATCGTGCAGACCGAGGCGCGCCGTGAGCCCCCGCGCCAGCCGCGCGTCTGAGCTGACCGCGCGCGTCGCCTCAGTCGCCGTCGACGCGGTGGCCGATCGGCCGGAGCGGACCTTCAGCTACCTCCTTCCGGAGGACCTGGGCGAGCCCGCCCCGGGCTCGCTGGTGCTCGTCCCGTACGGGAACCGATCGGCGCTTGGCTACCTGATAACCATCAGCCCCGACGCGGTCGAGGACCGGACGCTGAAGCCCCTTGAAGCGGTCGTGTCGGAGCCGATGTTGACCGATGACCTTCTCGCGCTGGCGCACGACGTCGCGGTCTACTACCGCGCGCCCATCGGCGGCACGCTGGCAGCGATGCTGCCGCCGGGCCTCGAGTCGCGGCTTCGCCGCCGCTGGCGAATCATCGATTCGAAGCTGCTGCCGGCGGGCATCGCGGATACCGCGGCGCTCGATGACGAGGGGCTGCTCGACGATGCAGAGCTGATGCGCTTCGCGCCCGTGCGCGGAGGGGGAGCGTGGCTCGATCGCCTACGGAGGTCACGCGCTATCGCGGCTGCGTGGGAGCTCCGGCCGCCGGCCGTACATGCACGGCGCGTGCGAACCATCCAGCGCCTGCCGGGCGACCGTCCGCCACCCCGTCGCGCGCCGCTCCAGCGGTCCATCCTCGCCGCGCTCGACAACGGACCCGTCGACCTCCCGGACCTCGCGGAGGCGCTGGGTGTGCCGGCCGCCTCGTTGCTGGGACCCGCACGCCGGCTGGCGGCGTCGGGGCTGGCCGTGCTCGGCTGGCGGGACGTCACGCGCGACCCGTTGGCACACCGCATCGTCGCCGATGGCCTGCGGGCCGACCTGGCCGCAGAGCAACTGCGAGCCTTGGAGGCGGCGGACGGCCTCCCGCCCGGCGGGGAGCTGCTGCTCGAGGGCGTCGCGGCCTCCGGCAAGACCGATGTCTACCTCGCCGCCATCGCGGAGGTGGTCGAGGGAGGAGGCAGCGCGATCGTGCTGGTCCCGGAGGTCTCGCTGATCCCGCAGCTCGGCGATCGGCTGTCAGGGATGCTCGGTGAACGGCTCGCCGTGCTGCACTCGGCGTTGAGCGCCGGTGAGCGGACTGACTCCTGGTGGCGGATCCTGCGGGGCGAGGCACGCGTGGTGCTGGGCACCCGGACGGCGATCTTCGCGCCGCTGCCCCACCTCCAGCTGATCATCGTCGACGAGGAGCACGACGGCGGCTACAAGTCGGACCGGACGCCGCGCTACGACGCGCGATGGGTGGCGCGGCGTCGAGCCGCGATCAGCGGCTCGCGCCTGGTTCTCGGCAGCGCCACGCCGGACCTCGTCTCGGTGGCGAGGGTCCACGGTGGTCTGGCGGAGCGCGCGCGCCTCGTGGAGCGGCAGGTGGGCCACGTGCCACATGTCGAGGTGGTCGACATGCGCGCCGAGCTGGCGGGTGGCAATCGGTCGGTCCTGTCCCGGACGCTGGTGGAGGCGATGGCAGCGCTCGGACCGGACCGGGGACAGGGGATCCTGCTCATCAACCGCCGAGGCGCATCGACCTTCATCCTGTGTCGCGACTGCGGCCAGAGCCTGCGCTGCCCGGACTGTGACCTGCCCTTCGTCTTCCACCTCGCGGATGGCAACCTGCGCTGCCATCACTGCGGCCGCACCGCGGCGGTGCCGGAGCGCTGCCCGCACTGCGGGTCGGCGCGGATCCGCTATTTCGGAGCAGGCACCCAGCGCGTCGAAGCCGAGGTCCGGGACCGATTCCCGAACCTTCGCGTCGGACGCCTGGACAGCGATGCGCTGGCGGCCCGCCGCGCCTTCGAGTCGGTGTACGACGATTTCCGCGATGGTCGCAGCGACGTCCTGGTTGGCACCCAGCTGGTGGCAAAAGGGCTCGACCTGCCCAACGTCACCCTGGCCGCGGTGATCGCCGCGGACGTGACCCTGAACCTGCCGGACTACCGCGCAGCCGAGCGGACGTTTCAGCTGCTGGCGCAGGTCGCGGGCCGCGCGGGGCGCGGACCTCGCCCCGGACGCGTCATCTTCCAGACCTATGCCCCCGACCACTTCGCGATCCGTGCCGCTGCCCGGGTGGACCCGGAAGCGTTCGCCGATGAGGAGCTACCCCGGCGAAGGCTGCTGGGCTACCCACCAAGTGGCGTGCTCGCGCGACTGCTGATCGCGGATCCCGATCGAGCGCGCGCACAGATGCGCGGCGAAGCGGCGGCGACCGCGGTGCGCACGCCGGGGGTCGAGGTGCTGGGCCCCTTGCCCGCGTACGTGGCGCGACGAGCGGGTCGCTGGCGGATGCAGGTCGTGCTGCGAGCCGCGGATGAGCGGGAACGGGCCGAGGCCCTCGAGCGAGTCCCGGCGGGAGTGGCGATCGATGTCGATCCGGAGTCGCTTCTCTGACCGCCACGCCCGCCCAGGCGCCATCGGTACAATGCCGAAATGGTCATCCGCCGCATCCTGACGGCCGACGAGCCGATGCTTCGCGAGAAGACGAAGAAGGTCTCCCACTTCGACGCCTCTCTGCACCGGCTGCTCGATGACCTGCTGGAGACCATGCGTGACGCACCCGGCATCGGTCTCGCCGCCAACCAGATCGGCGTTCCGCTGCGGGTAGCCGTGATCGAGCTCGAGGAAAAGGTGACCGAGCTGATCAACCCGCAGATCGTGCGAGCCTCGGGCGAGGTCATCGACTGGGAGGGTTGCCTCTCCATCCCGGGCTTCGTGGCCGAGGTGAAGCGTTCGGCGAAGGTGACCGTCAAAGCCCAGGACCGCCACGGCAAGGAGTTCCGCATCAAGGGTGAGGAGCTGCTGGCCCGCGCCCTGCAGCACGAGATCGACCACCTGAACGGCGTGCTGTACATCGACTACCTCGAGTCGCTCGAGGAGCTCGTCCGCGTTGGCGAGCACCCGAGCGGCGTGGAGGAAGAGCAGGCCGCCGGGATCTAGTGGCGCCCATCGGCCGCCTCGCCTTCCTGGGAACCGGGACGTTCGCCGTTCCGCTGCTGCGTCGCCTCCCTGAGCTCGCCGACGAGCTGCTCGTAATCTCCACCCCCGACCGCCCCGCTGGGCGTGGTCTGAATCCGCGACCGTCGCCCGTGGCGGAAGCGGCCCGCGCGCGCGAGCTCAATCTCGCGACCCCGGAACGGCTCCGTTCAGCGGAGGGTCGCGCGGTCATCAACGACTTCAGGCCCGATGGACTCGTGCTTGCCGCGTACGGGCAGCTCGTCCCTCGCGAGATCCTGGAGGCTGGGACGCGACCAGCCCTCAACGTCCATCCGTCACTGCTCCCTCGGCACCGCGGCGCCGCACCGGTGGCGGCCACCATCCTGGCGGGGGATGACGTGGCTGGTGTGACGCTGATGGTCATGACTCCGCAGCTCGACGCAGGTCCCATCGTCGCCCAGTGGCCCGTCGCGCTGGAAGGTCGCGAGACGACGCCGGAGCTCCAGCGCAGGCTCGCGCAGCTGGCCGCCGACGAGGTCCCGGCCGAGCTCCTTCGGTGGGCCGATGGCGACATCGCCGCGATTCCCCAGGACGAGAGCGCGGCGACGGCTGCGCCCTCTTTCCGGCGGGAGGATGGCTGGATCGATTGGCGGCGATTCGCCGCGGTCATCGATCGCCAGGTGCGCGCCCTGCAGCCCTGGCCTGGTGCCTGGACCACGCTGGACGGTCGCCGGCTGCACGTTCGCCGAGCGCGGCCGGTGGCCGGGGTGAGGCGGCCAACGCGATCACCTGCTGTTGGGGACCTCTGCGCCCGACTGATCTCCTTGCCAGCCGCTCACCGCCAGGCCCCAAGTCGACACGCGAGCCACTCCGGAGGCCAGCCGGAGCCCGACCGGAGCGACGGCTATACTCGCTGCACTTCCTTCCAGGAGGTGGAAGTACCGAGATGAACATTGGTCTTTACATCCTGCTCGTCATGCTGCCGAGCCTTCTCATCACCGGATGGGCCGCCCTCCGCGTGCGCAGCACCTACGCGAAATGGTCGAAGGTCGACTCGGGCATCAACATGGATGCCTTCGCCTTTGCCCGCAAGCTGCTGGATCGTCAGGGATTGACCGACGTCCAGATCGAGCCGACTCCCGGCCAGCTCACCGACAATTACGACCCTCGGGGAAAGGTCCTGCACGTGTCGCAGGCAGTGTCTGGAGGCTGACCCACGACGTGCCGTCCTCAACGTCCCCAGTGACGTCCAACCACACCTGTCGGTCGCGGCCGCGGCCGTGATCGCGCACGAGGTAGGTCACGCGTTGCAGGACCGCGAACGGGACCCATGGATGACCGTCCGCATGGCGATCGTCCCGGCGGTCCAGTTCGGCTCGGGGATCGGTCCGTGGCTGATCATCGGGGGCCTGTGGCTGAACATCCTCGGGCTCGCCTGGATCGGCCTGATTGCCTTTGCGGCGGCGGTCGTCTTCACGTTCGTAACCCTGCCAGTCGAGATCGGCGCATCCGGCAAGGCGCTGGCCTTCGTATCGAGCCTCGGCATGGTGGGCGAGCGTGAAACGGGCGCGCGCGAGGTGTTGAAGGCGGCCGCCTGGACGTACGTGGCCGCAGCGCTGACGGCCCTGTTGACGTTCCTGTACTACCTCATGCTTGTCGCGGGGCGCCGTGACTGAGCTGCCACTCGCCGGACCGCGTCCGGCGATCAGCGATGTCGCGCAGGACCAGCTCGCCGCGTGGCTCGTCGCCCGCGGCGAGCCCGCGTATCGGGCAGGTCAGATCCTGCGAGGCGTGCACCGACCAGACGCCGCGCGCTTCAACGATCTGAGCGACCTGCCCGCGGGGCTGCGTGAAGCGCTGGCGGAGAGCTTCCGCTTCTCGACGATCGCTGCCTCCCACGTCCTCCAGGCCGACGGCGGATTGACCGCCAAGGCCGTCCACGAGCTGGACGATGGCCAGCGCATCGAGTCCGTACTGATGCGCACGCCGCCGGGCCGCCGAAGTCGCTCACGCACGACGATCTGCATATCGAGCCAGGCAGGCTGCGCGGTCGGCTGCCCGTTCTGCGCCACGGGTCAGGCCGGCTTTGGCCGGCAGCTGACCGCCGGCGAGATCGTGGACCAGGTGCTCCACTGGCACCGAGCGCCGTGGCTGGCGCTCGGGCAGAGCTGGCGGCCGGGCGTGGCTGCGGGCCACTACAACATCGTGTTCATGGGGATGGGGGAGCCGCTGAACAACGTGGAGGCCGTCTTCGCCGCCGTACGGCTGCTGAACGATCCTGGCCGCATCGGCATCGGGGCGCGACACATCACAGTCAGCACGTCGGGCGTCGTGCCGGGCATGGACCGCATGATCGAGGAGCTGCCGCAGGTGAACCTGGCGATCAGCCTGCACGCCGCGGACAACGCCCTCCGCGACGAGCTTGTCCCGATCAACCACAAGTGGCCGATTGCAGCGGTGCTGGGAGCGGGGCGTCGCTTCGCGGAGCGCACCGGACGACGGGTGAGTATCGAGTACGTGATGATCTCCGACCTCAACGACACGACGGAGCTGGCGGAGCAGCTCGCCGGCCTGGCGCGCGGGTGGCTGAGCCACGTCAACCTGATCCCCCTCAACCCAACCCCCGGATCACGATGGAGCGGTTCCCGCGAGGATCGCATCCGGGCCTTCCGTGGCGTGCTCGCCGCGGCTGGGGTTCCCGTGACCGTCCGCGACACACGTGGCCGACAGATCGAGGCCGCCTGCGGCCAGCTTCACGCACAGCTCGCGGGACGGAGACTTCCCGGTCCTACCAATGAGGAGGTCGCTGCGCGCGCGGTGGTTGGAGCCGTATGAGGCCCGCGACCAGGCCGCCCCAGATAAGCGCGAGCATCCTCAACGCGGACTTTGCGAAGCTCGGGGCGGAGGTGCGCCGCGCGACCCAGGGCGGTGTCGATTCGATTCACCTCGACGTGATGGACGGTCACTTCGTCCCGAACATCACGATGGGTCCGGTGGTGGTCGAAGCCGTTCGACCGGAGTCGACGCTTCCCTTCCATAGTCACCTCATGATCAGTGAGCCGCTTCGCTACGTGGACGCCTTCGCCGAGGCCGGAAGCGATCTGATCGTCTTCCACCTCGAGGCCGATGGCGATCCGCGCGAGCTGGTCGAGCGCATTCATGGCGCGAGCCGCCACGCAGGGCTGGCAATCAACCCCGAAACGCCCGGTGAAGCCGCCCACCCGTATCTGGAGGAGATCGATCTTTTGCTGGTGATGACCGTGGACCCAGGATTCGGCGGACAGGAGTTCATCGTCGACGTGCTCCCCAAGCTGCGCGCGCTGCGCGAGGAGGCCGAGCGGAGGCATCTCGACCTGCCGATCGGCGTCGATGGCGGCGTGAAGGAGGACACCATCGGCGCGGCCTACGGATCCGGCGGTGATGTCCTTGTGGTGGGCTCCGGGCTGTACCGGCACGCCGGTGACCTGGGTCCGGTGGTCACCGCGTTGCGCGACGCCGCGCGGTCAGGTGTCGAGACGACGATCGACACCGCGGTGGCCCGATCATGAACGGCGTGCCCAGGGTGCGCGGCACTCCACGTCTGGCGATCGTCGCGCTGGTGCTCGTGCTCACGGCCTGCGGTGGCGGTCCGAGCATCCCCTTCATTTCATCACCAACCCCCGTACAGCCTAGGGAGCTGGTGGTGCGCGTCCTCGAGCCGAGCGCCAAGCGGCCGCTGGCGGGCGCTCGCATCGGCGGGGCAGAGGCACCGGTAGTAACCAGCAAGGACGGAACAGCCCAGATCACCGCGCTGCCGGGCGCCAAGCTCACTGTCGCCGCCGACGACCATGACTCCGCCACCGCATCGGTCCCGGCCCAGGGAGACGTGACCGTCACCCTGCGTCCCAACGTCGTCACCGGCCGCGTGACCGATGCCGCCGGCAAGCCGCTGCTTGGCGCCAAGGTGTTCGTCGACGGCCAGCCAACCGTCGTACGTACGGACGCTGACGGTGCCTACCGTCTGCCGGGGGTGCCGGCCAAGGGGACGCTGGTGATCAAGCTGGCCGGCTACCGCCTTGGGCTCCTGCCAATTTCGGGTCAGTCGACGCAGGACGTGGCCATGCAGCCCTTCCAGGCCCGCGCGCTGTACGCGCCGGCATCGGTCTTCGAAGGAGCTGGGCATCTCGACCAGATGCTCGCGACCATCGGCAAGACCGAGGCAAACGCGATGGTGATCGACGTCAAGGAAGGAGGCGGCTGGCTGTACTACGCGACCGACCTGCCCGAGGCGAAGCAGGCCGGCGCGATCATGAAGTCCCCCCTGCTGCACCTCGACACGGTCCTGCCCAAGCTCAAGGCGCGCGGCATCTACACCATCGCGCGCATGGTGGTCATGAAGGACGACACGCTGCCCAAGTCACGACCGCAGCTGGCCGTGAAGAACGTGCAGACGGGCAAGCCCTGGACAGACTTCGGCGGCAACATCTGGCTCGACCCCTTTGAGCCGGGGGTAGCCGAGTACATCGCCAAGATCGCGGTCGACCTCGCCAACAAGGGCTTTGACGAAGTCCAGCTCGACTACGTCCGCTTCTACAGCGACGGCAACTACAACACGGCCGACACCACGCTTCCCAACACGCAGTCGTTCCGGCTGCCGGCGATCCAGCGCCTCTTCCGAGTGGTCTCGAATGCGCTCGCCCCCACGCATGCCTTCTTTGGCGCCGATGTCTTTCCGATCAGCTTCATCGCCAAGGACGACCAGGGAATCGGGCAGCGTCCCGAGGTGATCATGCCGTACGTCGACTACTTCGACCCGATGGTCTATCCGAGCCACTACGGCCCGTACACGTTTGGCTACGCGGTCCCCAACGAGCACCCCTACGAGATCATCAACCGCTCGCTGCAGATCATGAATCGCGAGGCGGCTGTCCTGAACAAGGCCCTCAAGATTCGGCCCTGGATCCAGGATTTTGGCTATGGATCCTTCCGCGCATACACCGCCACCGATATCCATGCGGAGATGAAGGCCTTACGGGACAACGGCGCTGCCGGCTGGATGATCTGGAATGCCGCGGCGCGGTTCACTGTAGGCGCGCTGGGTCCTCCTCGCGCCGGCGAGAACTCGGCACCCATGACAACGACGGCCGCGGTCTCCTCGACAGCCAGGCCGTCGCCGGCCTCAGCCGCTCCTTCGGCCAGCCCCTGAGTGCGGCTCGTCATCCAGCGGGTCCGGCGCGCCTCGGTCCGGGTCGACGGGGACGTCGTGGGTGAGATCGGGGCCGGTGCCCTGATCCTGGTTGGGGTGAGCCACAGCGATACGCCCGAGGTCGCGGTGCGCATGGCGGAGAAGGCGCTTGGGCTGCGTTACTTCGAGGACGCTTCGGGGCGGACCAACCTGGACATTCGGGCGACTGGGGGGCAGCTGCTGGTTGTGAGCCAGTTCACGCTTTACGCGGATCTGCGCCGCGGGCGACGTCCGGGCTTCACCGATGCCGCGCTGCCGGAAGGGGCCGAGCCCCTTGTGAATCGCCTGGTCACTCGCCTGAACGAGGAGGGCGTTGTCGTGGCCACCGGCCGCTTCGGTGCCGCCATGCAGGTGGAGCTCGTGAACGACGGGCCGTTCACCTTGGTGCTGGATTCGGAACGAGACCTCGGGCCGGGCCAGGGCGTCGTTGCCGCGCCCAACTAGGGAGCGTCAGACCTTCTGCAGGGTCCGCCGGCAGCGTGAGCAGGCCATGACACGGACCGGGTGTCCGTCTCGTTGGATCACCGTCGGCTGCAGGTTGGGCAGCCATCGGCGCAGGGCTCGCTTCCTGTTCATTCCGACCGACTGCGGATTCCAGCCGGTGATTGGCTTCTTGCCGCAGATCGCGCACTCACGTGCCATTGCCTGATGTACTCCATGCATGAACGAACCGGCCCGCCGATCGACGGTGCCGGAGCCGCGGGATCGTAGCACGCTAGGATCGGCCGATGCAACGAGACCGCCGGTGAGCGCACCAGTCGCGGAGGCCGCACCTGGGCTGGAACGGCTCGATCTGCCGATCGCCCGCGCGGTACCGGAAGTGACGCGCGGTGCGGCGACGCTCCGACGCCTCGGAATCTACACGCCGCGCCAGGCGCTCTTCTACCTGCCGTTTCGCTACGACGACTTCAGCGACCTTCGGCCGCTCGGCGACCTGGTGGCCGATGAGAAGCAGTCTGCTCGCGTACGCGTCACCGATGTCAAGGTCGAATCGGGGTTCGGCCGCCGCCCGCAACGGGTGGTCGCCCAGCTCGCCGATGAGACCGGCAGCGCGGAGGCGATCTGGTTCGGTCGCCGCTTCGTCGAGCGTCGTTTGAA
>WNGJ01005472.1_pt1 | contig 13348 bp, 15 predicted proteins | sample 5400611 | NCBI WGS metagenome assembly WNGJ01 (sample SAMN13153375, study PRJNA577476) | soil metagenome | isolation source: 40 cm soil or saprolite under Garry oak tree replicate 1 | place: USA:California | collected 2016-06-15 | reverse complement strand
ATGATGAAGCCGACGTCGCCGAGCTTCGTGATCCAGAACGCCTTCACCGCCGCGCGCGCCGCCGCCGGCCGCTCGTACCAGAAGCCGATCAGCAGATACGAGCAGAGCCCCACCAGCTCCCAGAAGACGAACATCTGAACGAATCCGGGCGCCAGCACGAGGCCCAGCATCGAGAAGACGAAGAGCGACTGGTAGGTGTAGTAGCGGCCGAGGGCGGCGGGGCGCTCGTCGCTGAGATAGGCGAGCGAGTAGATCTGCACGAGCAGGGACACCAGGGTCACCAGGACGAGCATCGCGTTGCCGAGCGGGTCGACCAGGACCCCGAGCGTGGCGATCGGCCCGCCGTCGGCCGGGATCCATCCCCACGTCCTCTCGCCGACGAAGCCCTGGCTCCAGACGACCAGCGCGGCGCCGAGCGAGATCGTGATCGCCGTGATCGAGAGCAGGCCCGCTCCGCGCCCGGTTCGGCGCAGCGGACTCACGATCGCCAGGAGGAGGAAGGCGGCGAACGGCGTCAGCGGAACGAGGAGCGGCAGCGCGAGGCTCGAGGTCACGCCGCTAGCCTCGCAACAGGTCGAGGCGGTCGGCCTCGACCGTCCGCCGCACGCGGAAGATCACGATGACGATCGCGAGCCCGACCGCGACCTCGGCGACCGTGATGGAGATCGTGAACAGCGTGAAGATCAGCCCTGTCAGGTCGCCGTGGAAACGCGCGAACGCGACCAGGTTGATATTGACGGCGTTCAGCATCAGCTCGATCCCGAGCAGGATGCCGACCGCGTTGCGGCGGGTCAGGACTCCGAAGAGCCCGATGGAGAACACGAGCGCCGCCAGGACCAGATAGGCCGCGAGCCCGGTCATTCCTCGCTCCGCGCGAAGTAGAGGGCGCCGACCAGCGCCGTCACCAGGAGCACGCCCAGGAGCTCGAACGTGACGGCGAAGGGCCCGACGAGCGCCCGGCCGATCGACGCTGTCGTGTCACCGGCTTGTTCGGGCCGCGGGGTCGCGAGCGGCGCCTGGAGCAGGAATCCCGCGATGCCGGCGAAGACCGCGGCCGCGACGATCGCGCCGTTGATCAGGTGACGACTCGTCTGCCGGATGCGCTCGCCCACCAGCCGCTCCGTCAGCATGATCGCGAACACCACGATCGTGACGACACCGCCGGCGTAGAGCAGGAGCTGGACCGCGAACAGAAAGGGCTGCTCGAGCAGGAGGAAGATCACGCCGGTCGCCACCAGGGCCGCGGCCAGATACAGAACGGCGTGGAACAGGTTCGGCGTGAGCACCACGGCGAGGCTCGAGGCGAGTAGCACCGCGGCTACCACCCAGAATCCCACCGTTTCGAGGGTCACTCGGCCGGCTCCTTCGCTTCTCCCTTGGCTTCTCCCCTGGCCTCGCCTCGCGCCGGCTTGGGGGGCGCCTGCATGTCGCGTAGCCGGTTACCGGTGGCCCACGACGGCTCGAACTGAAGGCCGAGCGCGTGCAGGCGATCCTTGTCGAGCAAGAGGTCGCGACGATCCGCCGTCGCGAGATCGAAGGACTTCATCATGATGATCGCGTCGGTCGGGCACACCTGCACGCACAGCTCGCAGAACTCGCATGCGTAGAGCTCGAGGGTGAACGTCTTCGCGAAGTTCCGCTTCACGCTCTTCAGCATCTCGACCTTGATCACCTGCGGCGGGCAGACGTACTCGCATAGGCGGCAGCCGATGCAGGCCTCCTCGCCGGTCTCCTTGTCGTAGGCGAGCGCGAGGATGCCCCGGAAGCGATCCGGATATGGGCGCTTGACGTCGGGATAGTGGACCGTGACCGGCTTGCGGAAGAGATTCTTCATCGTCACGGACATCGCGCGACCGACGGCGCCCACGAGCTGCGCCGTCTCTCCCCAGAATCCCGTCGGCGCGCCTCCGTTAGCCGCCACCGGCGCCTCGCATCGCGACGACGAGCCCGGTCGCCAGCAGCAGGACGAGGGTCGCCGGCAGCAGGAGCTTCCATGAGATCGCCAGGATCTGGTCGACGCGGATCCGCACGAAGGACCAGCGCACCCACGTGACGAGCAGGAAGATCACCAGGGCCTTCAGCAAGAGCCACAGCGGCCCGAGCGCGGCCGGCCCGGGCCCGAGCCAGCCGCCCAGGAAGAGCAGCGCGCCCAGGAAGCTCGTGCCCAGCATGTGGGCGTACTCGGCGAGCTGGATCAGCGCGAACTTCATGCCGCTGTATTCAACGCGAAAGCCGGCGACCAGCTCCGACTCGGCCTCGAGGATGTCGAACGGCACGCGATTCTCGGCGGCGAGCGTCGCGACCAGAAAGGCGAGGAAGGCCAGCTGGCCGATGACCGGATACGCCACGAACCAGAGGCCTTGCTGCGCGGCGACGATCGCCGACATCTGCATCGAGCCGGCGAGGACCACCGGGACGAGCGCGGCGAAGATGAACGGCAGATCGTACGAGATGATCTGGTTCACCGCCCGCATCGCGGACAGCAGCGCGTACTTGTTGTTCGATCCCCAGCCGCCCATGAAGAGGCCGACGATCTCGAGGGACGACACCGCGAGGAAGAACAGCACGCCGATGTTCAGATCGGCGACGCCGAGCTCGGGCGCGAACGGTATCGTCGCGAAGATCAGCAGGCACGGGACGAGGAAGACGATCGGCGCCAGGTTGTAGACCGGGCGGTCGCTGGCGGTCGGGACGATGTCTTCCTTCATCATCAGCTTGAGCGCGTCGGCGATCGGCTGGAGCCAGCCGTGCGGGCGGCCGACGTAGTAGGGGCCGATCCGCGACTGCATCCGGGCGGCGAACTTGCGCTCGAGGAGCGTGACATAGGCGACCAGCACGAGCAGCACGTTCAGGACGATGAACGCCTCGATCGCGTGCCAGGCCGTGGGCGGCAAGGTCACGACTCCGGTCACCGGTCGACCTCGCCGAAGACGGGGTCGACCGAGCCCATGATCGCCACGACGTCGGCGACCTTGTGTCCGGGCACGATGTGCGGCAGCACCGCGAGGTTCGAGAAGGAGGCGCCCCGCCATTTCAGTCGGTAGGGCTTCGGCCCGCCGTCGCTCACGAGGTAGCACCCGATCTCGCCGCGCGCGCCCTCGACGCGCGTATAGCCCTCGCCCTTGGGCACGCGGACCTGCGCGACCGACTTCACGCCCGGCCGCGACGAGATCGGTCCTTCGGGGAGCCCGTCGAGCGCCTGGCGGATGATCCGGATCGACTGGCGGAACTCGACCATCCGGACGCGGTAGCGCGCGTAGCAATCACCCTCGGTCTCCACCGGCACGACGAAGTCGAAGTCGCCATAGGACGAGTATGGCTCGGCCCGCCGGACGTCGTAGCCCACGCCCGAGCCGCGGATCAGCGGGCCCGAGACTCCGACCGCCTCGGCGACCTCGCGCGAGATCACGCCCACGCCCTGCGTGCGCACGCGAAAGAAGGTATTGGCCTCCAGCATCGCTTCGTACTCGTCCAGGCGCGTCTCGATGAAGTCGACGGTCTCGCGCACCTTCTTGTCCCAGCCCGCCGGCATGTCGTAGCGGGTGCCGCCCGTCTGGTGAAAGCCGTAGAGTAGACGCGCCCCGGTCAGCTCCTCGAATCGATCGAGGACCATCTCGCGCTCGCGGATGCAGTAGAGGAACACGGTCGCGCCGCCCCCGAGGGCCCCGCCCATGTCCAGGCACCACGTGCCGAGCCACAGGCAGTGCGACGCGATCCGCTGGAGCTCGGCGACGATGACGCGCAGGTACTGCGCCCGGCGCGGCACCTCGATCTTCGCGACCTTCTCGACGGCGGAGACGTACGCCAGCTCGGCGGTCATGGCCGCGACGTAGTCGGTCTTCGACGCGATCGACGGGTACTGCACGTAGGTCAGGCTCTCGCCGAGCTTCTCGTGGCAGCGATGCAGGTAGCCGATCACGGCGTCGACCGCGACGACCGTTTCGCCCTCGAGCGTGAGGATCATCCGGAACACGCCGTGGGACGACGGGTGCTGCGGCCCCATGTTCATCATGAGGCGCTCGTTGCCCCCGTAGCCGATCTCGACGACCTGCCTGGTCTGCGTCTCGGGCACGCTTGGCCTTTGTCCTAGGCTGAGGTTCGCACCGTTACTTCATGGGAGACGACGGCGCCGGGACGAGCGCGATCGAGCGCATCTCGACGAGCAGCGGCGTGGCCTTGGCGAGGAAGGCCTGCCACTCGGGATCTTGAAGGGTCTTGCCCCGCACCGCCGCCCGGTCGTTCAGGTCGCGATACGCCCAGAGGTGCACGACCTCGTTGAGCTGGGCGACCTCGGTCTGGAAGAGGCCAACGTTCTTCGAGTATTTCTCGCGCACCGGCATGATGCCTTTGAAGTGGCCGAGCCACTCGTCGGCCCTGCCGACCTGGGTGCGATAGGTCCGCAGCTCGTAGATGTGCCCGCCGTCGGCCGGCGGCTTCAGGGGCAGCTGCGCGGACAGGATCTTGTTCTCCTGGGCGAGGAGCAGCGGGCGGATCTTCGAGACGTAGTCCTTGCTCCACGCCTCGTTCTTCGCGAGTTCGCCCCGCAGCCGCTCGCGCTCGACGAGGTCCGCGTAGGCCCAGAGGTGGACGTACTGGTTCAGCGTCCCGAACTCGGTCGTCCACGAGCCCTCGAGCTTGCCGTACTTGTCGCCGCGGATCGGACGCCCAACCTCGGAGTTGAGCTTCAGATATTCGCCCTGCTTGCCGGGTGACAAGGTGTAGGTGCGCAGCTCGTAGATCATGGTCGGCTTCTCCTCGGTTCATCGTCGTGAGCGATCATCGGTATGGCGCGAACGGCGTGTCGACGGCGTAATCCTTCCGCAGCGGGTAGCCTTCCCAGTCGTCCGAGAGAAGGATCCGCCGGAGGTCGGGATGGCCCTCGAAGACGATGCCGAACATGTCGTAGCACTCGCGCTCCATCCAGTCGGCGCCGCGATAGAGCGAGGTCAGCGACGGGCAGCGCGTCTCTCCCGCCGGCAGCCTGGTGCGCATCGTGACGACCAGCGGCGCCTGGAGATTCTCGACGCGGCAGAGCACCTCGAGTCCCTGGTCCTTCCAGTCCACCGCGGACAGCCAGTTGAAGTAGCGACAGCCGAGCTCGTCGGCGGCGAAGCGGGCGAATTCTTGCCAGCGATCGCGCGGCAAGGTAGCGGCGAGCCCACCGTCGGCTACCGCGTCCACTCCGAACTTCTCCTGGATACGCGCGCGCGCGTCGGCGGCCGTCATGCTCCCCCGGGGTCGGACGGAGCGGCGCGTTTCCCGGTCTTCTGGAACTCGTCGACCTGGGTCTGGAGCTTGAGCAGCCCGTACATGAGCGAGTCGGGCGTGGGCGGACACCCGGGGACGTACACGTCGACCGGGACGACGCGATCGACACCCTTCACGACGTGATAGCCGTGACGAAACGGGCCACCGGAGTTCGCGCACGAGCCCATCGAGACCACCCACTTGGGATCGGGCATCTGGTCGTAGATGCGCTTGAGCATCGGCGCCATCTTGATGGTCACGGTCCCGGAGACGATCATCAGGTCGGAGTGGCGCGGCGAGGCCCAGGGCACCATGCCGAAGCGCTCGACGTCGAAGCGCGAGGCGAACGTCGCCATCATCTCGATCGCGCAACACGCCAGACCGAACGTCACGGGCCAGATCGACGACTTGCGCGCCCAGTTGAAGATCTTGTCGGTGGACGTCGTGACGATCCAGCCCCCGGGCATGTGGTGGATCGCCTCGGCGATCGAGGCGAGCGCGTTGGAGGTCTTGTCGTCGGACTGGCGAGACTGGTGGTACTTCTCCCACTCCTGCAGATCCTTGAACTCGCTCCAGACGGCGGCGGGGATCTGCGGAACGGGTGGCTTCACTTCCATTCGAGAACACCCTCCCGGTATGCGTAGAGCCACCCGAGCCCGAGGATCCCGACGAACGCTGCCATCACCCAGAACGCGCCCAGCCCGGCGCCACGGACTACCAGCGCCCACGGAAACAGGAACACCGCGAGCGCATCGAAGACGATGAACACGAGCGCGACGAGGTAGAAGCCGACGGGGAACTGCACCCACGCGGTCCCGATGGGCTCGGCGCCACACTCGTAGTTCATGAGCTTGACGGCGCCGGGGCGGCTCGGACGCAGCAACCGCGCCACCGCGAGCGAGACCACGCCGAAGCCGGTGATCAGCGCGGCGAAGATGAGCACGGGCAGGTAGCTCGACAAGATACCTCCTTCGAGATGCAACGGGCCCTCAGTATAGCACGCGGGTTCGAGCCGCCCTCACGGGCGGATTCGAGCCGCCCTCACGCTCTCCGTTCGTCGTGGAAGTCGTACCTATCGTGCTAGAGTGAAACGCGCATGCGGGTGCTCGTAGTCGAGGACCAGGTCGACCTCGGCGATGTGTTCCGCGACTTTCTCGTCGAGCTCGGTCACCATCCCCTCGTGGTCCATACCGCCGAAGCCGCGCTGTCCAGGCTGCAGACCGAGCGCCCCGACGCGATCCTCCTCGACGTCCAGCTGCCGGGCATGAGCGGGCTCGACTTCCTCCAGCTCCGCCCGGTGCGGGCGCTGGGCGTCCCGATCGTCGCCGTCTCCGGCGTCGTCAACGAGAGCCAGGCGCGCGAGTGCCTGAAGCTGGGCGCGGCCGATTTCATGGGCAAGCCCGTCCAGCTGGATCGGCTGAACGAGGTCCTGACCTTCCTCGAGCCCCACGCGATGAGCCGGGTCGCGGAGCTCGAGCGACGCCCCGAGAAGCGACGCTCGAGCCGCGTGCGCCTGACGCTTCCGGCGCGTCTCTGCGAATACAACGGCCGCGAGCACGAGGGGACGCTGATGGAGGTGGGCGTGTCGGGCATGAAGGCGCGCTTTGCGGCCTCGCTCGACACCGACACGATCGGCCGGGCCATCTTCACGCCGCCCGACGGTGGGCCGCCGATCGACGTCATCGCCATCCTGGTCCGCGCGGACCCCGACGGCCAGGCGTTCACGTTCGTCCGCCTCGACCCCCACGACGCCGAGCGCCTGCGCGAGCTGATTCGCCGGACGCCCGCGTAGCCCTTCCGCCGGCCGCCGGCTAAGACCGGGTGAGCGCCCCGGTGGCCAGCGCCGCCGCGGCGGCTTCCGACTCGGGCCCTTGCAGGACGAGCGTACGGTATCGCGCAGCGAGCGAGCGCGACGTCTCGAACTTCCCACCGGTCACCGCGTCGCGTTCGGCGGCTCGCAAGACGGCCTCGAGCAGTCGGTCGAAGTGGCCCGCCATTCGGCGGCGGACGTCGCCATAACCCTTCATGAGCTGAGCCGCTCGCGCAACCTCGCAGGCCAGCCCGTTGTCCCACGTCGCGCACCGGGTAACCGCGCTGAGCCAGCGGTCGATCCGAGCGTGCTCCTGGTGGGCCCGATACGAGATCGGGCGCAGCGGCCGCAGCCATGTGAGCATCCAGACGCGCAGGAACCCGCTCACCGTCGTGGTCTTCACATGCTGAGCGATCGTCGGGCGACCATTCGGCCAGCGGCGCTCCGCCCAGCGCGCGAACGGCGCCATCAGCCGGTACGGCAGGACGCCGTAAATCTCGTCGAGGTCGGGCTTGAGAAAGTCGGTCACGACGAGCTCGCCCGCGCCGACATCCTTGTCGCGGCGGATGCGCTCGAACCGGCTGGCCCGCGTCTTGAGCTGCGCCACCCGGACCGCGTCCTCATAAGTCATCCACACCGCCAGATGCCGCGCGACGATCCGCCCGAGCTCGAGATCCGCGCCCTGGACGAACGGTCGCAAACGTTCCAGATACCGCTCCGCATACGCACGGTCCTGATAGTCGACCAGCCGCGCCACAGCCTCCCGCACAATCGCCCTAAGCCCGTCCGGGAAGCCATCCACCAGCGTTTCGAAGTCCGGGCTCGTGACTGCGGCTGGGCCCGCGGCAGGCGCTGGGGAGGGGTCCGTGGCGAGTGGGGTTCCGAAGCCACGCGACCCCTCCCCAGCGCCTGCCGCGGGCCCGGCCGCCACCGCAAACCCCGCTTCGAAGCCGCGGAGGTTAGCTTCCACCTGAACGGCTTTGGTTCGAATAGCCTCGCGAAAGGCCTCCGCACTGAGCGGCAGGACGCCCGAGCCGGCGAGCGCCCCGAGTAGCACGGCGTTCGCCTCGGTCCCGTGCTCGCGGGCGAGCGCCAGTGCGTCGAACGCGATCAGCCGTTTCGAGAAGGCTCGGGCCGCGGCCTGCAGCTTCTCGATCGGATAGATGCCGCGACCGGTCACGATCTTCTCGTGGATCGAGTACAGACGGTGCGTGCTGGCGATGATCGTCGTGCGGCCCGGCGACGGAAATCCGAGCTCGATCGAGCGCCCGACCTCGAGGAACTCCGGGGCCAGCAGAACGTCGAGGGCTCCGGGCACGGGATACAGCGAGAAGATCGGCGTTCCGTCGACCGACTGGTTCCGCTCACCCGAGAGCTCAACGTAGTAGGTCGTGGACCCCGTCCGCTGAGCGACACCCGGGATCGAAGTCCCGTGAACCGGATAGCCGTCGATGAGCGCGGCGTCGACGATCCAGTCGAGAAGCACGCCGCCCCCCTGCCCGCCGACCGCCGGGACCAGGAGGCTCAGGAGTGGGGCGTCGGTCACGTCCCGGCGGTCGCGAGCCGGCTGATGACGGCCGCGCGCAGACGACTCACGAGCCGCGTCCACCAGGACGGGTTCGTGATCACCTTGACCTCGTAGAAGGACGGACACAGCACCGCGGCGTGGGCGACCTCGCCGCAGACGCCGCAGCCCACGCACGTGTCGTCCACGTGGGCGATCGGGTCCTCGCGCAGCGGATCGGGGTTGTCGCGGAGCGTGAGCGACGGGCAGCCGTTCAACCGCATGCAGGAGTGATCGCCGGTGCACACGTCGGGGTCCACGCCGAAGCGCGGCTGGACCACCTGGTGACCGGCGGCTGCCAGCTTGCGCAGCTTGGGCCGCTCGCGACGCTGCCGCTCGAGCATGCACTCGTTCCTGGCGATGACCACCTTGAGCCCCGGGACGCGCGTCGTGAGCGCGTCGCGCATCGTCCCGATCACCTCGGCGATCCGGTACGAGTTCACGGTCCGGATCCACTTCACGCCGAGGCCGCGCAGGGCATCCGGGATCGTCATCGGCAGCGGCTCGTTGCGCGCGTTCTTGCCGGTCGACGGCACGTGGTGCTGGCCCGTCGCCGCCGCGTAGAAGTTGTCGAGGATCACCAGGACCGAGTCCTGGCGGTTGTACATCGCGTTCGCCACGCCGTTGGTGAGGCCGTTGTGCCAGAAGCCGCCGTCGCCCATCACCGAGATCGTCCGCTTGCCGAAGAGCGGCGATACCGCGCTCGAGGACGCGAGCCCCATGCCGTAACCAAGGACGGAGTTGCCGACGTTGAACGGGGCCTGCGTCGAGAACGTCGAGCAGCCGATGTCGGCCGCGACGTGCGTGTCGCCGATCTCCGGCTCGCTCTGGCGGAGGATCTTCAGCGCGCTGAACACCGGCCGTTCCGGACAGCCCGTGCAGAAGGACGGCGGGCGCTTGGCGACTGTCTCGGGCAGGACGTCGCCCACCTTCTCGCGATGGGCGGTGAGCGCACGGTACCGGTCCTCGATCGCCACAGTCGACTGGGACTTCACCCCCGTCGAGGTCAAGAAGCGGCGCAGGCCGCCGATGACGAGGTGCGGGACGTATTCACCGTGTGGCGACAGGAGCTCCTTGCCCTGGATCTCGACGCCGAGTCGCGCCTCGTGGGCGAGCGCCTTCAGCTCGCGCTCGATGTAGTTCGGCATCCCCTCTTCCACCACGAAGACGCGCTGCTTGCCGCGCATGAACTCGATCAGCTCCTCGGGCACCAGCGGATGGATCGCGTTCAGCACCAGGAGCGGGATCGGCGTCCGACCGCGCGTGTCGGCGAGGCCGAGCACGTGCAGCCCGCGCAGAGTCGTGTTCCAGAGACCGCCCTGCATGACGATCCCCAGATGGTCCTCATCGCCCCGGAAGTGTTCGTTGAGCCCCCGCTCGACGATGTAACGCTTGGCCGCCGGCAGGCGCTTCTCGAACTTCTGCGCCTCCATCTGGTACGTGAACGGTGGCAGGTTGATCCGATCGATGTTGAAGCTCGGCGCCCCGAGCGGTGAGAGCATGCTGATCGACGGGCGTACGTTGTCGCGGCACCGCAGGGTGCCGCGCATGTGGCACGCCCGGATGCGGATCGAGACGAAGACCGGCTCGTTGCACGCCTCGGAGAGTCCGAAGCCCTCTCCGACGAAGCGCGCGAAGGAGTCGAGGCTATTGCGGGGATCAAAGAGCGGGATCGACGACTTGAGCGCGGTCGAGTGGGTGCGCTCCTGGAGGATCGAGGCGCCCTCGCCGTAGTCCTCGCCGATCACGATGACCGAGCCGCCGATGACGCCGGCCGAGGCCACGTGCGAGAGCGCGTCGGACGCCACGTTGGTGCCCACGACCGACTTCCACGTGACGGCGCCCCGCATCGGATAGTTGATGGAGGCGCCCAGGAGGGCGGCGGCGGCCGCCTCGCTGCCGGATTGCTCGAAGTAGATACCGAGTGGCTTGAGGAGCGGATCGTTCGCGTCGGCCAGAACGTCGATCAGATACGAGACGGGCGCCCCCGGATAGCCGCCGACGTAGCTCACGCCGGACTGGAGCAGCGCCTTGGTGATGGCGAGGATGCCCTCGCCGCGAAGGATCTCGCCTTCCCCGTACCCGAGCTGCTTCACGTCCTCCGCGAACGACCGCTCACCCATGCCGCGACCCGATGCCCTCCAGAGCTACTTCTGCTTGGCGATGATTTGATCCTTGATCTTGTCGTAGGTGGCCTGCGGGACGATCTTCTTCTTGGCCAGCTCGTCCTTCCGCGCGTACGGACGGCCATCGACGATCTTCTTGGCATACGCATCGCCGACGCCGGGCAGCGCCTTGAGCTCGTCCGCCGATGCGCTGTTGATGTCGACCATCTCCTTTTTCTTCGCATCGGTCTTGGCGTCGGTCTTCGTCTTGGCGGGCGTCTCGGTCTTGGTCGGCGAGCTCGTTTGCGCCAGTGCCGGCGAGACCCCGAGCGAGACGACGGCGAACAGGACGGCGATCAACAGGGCGACGAGTCTGACCATCGGTGTCCTCCTCGTGACGGGTTGCGAACGCCGAAGTAGCGTCGGCTCAGTATACATCAAACAATTTCAATGATTTGCCGGGTGTCTCCGGCGGCGGACTGTCTGAAAAAGTCGGCGTTGACGCCGGGCTAGCGCACCCAGATGCTCGCGTTCGAGGATCAATGCCTCCGTCGCGGATATCAATCGATCCGGGATTGCTCAGGCAGCTCTATATCGATGAAGGGTTCCCGACTGCCGAAGTTGCGATGAAGCTCGGGTGCGCGGGCGCGACGATCCTGCGCCGACTAAGGCAGCTTGGGATGGATGTCAGGCGAGGGGACCTGTGCGGCGTCGTCGCGTCGACGGCGGTATCACTTGGAGCCCGCAGATCGCCTATGCGCTCGGTCTGATGGCCACTGATGGGAATCTTTCGGGGAAGGAAAGGCCAGATGTCGCTGGTTTCCAGGGACCTCGACCAGATCGAGACCCTGCGACACTGTCTTCAGCTCGAGGCTCCGATCTCACGAGTTCGGAGCGCGACCGGATTCCTTCACAAAGTTCAGTGGCACGACCACGATCTGTACGACTGGTTTCTCCGCGTGGGCCTCACGCCGGCGAAGAGCCGAACCATAGGGCCACTCGCCGTCCCGGATGAGCTGTTCGCGGATTTCTTTCGTGGCTGCATCGACGGCGACGGTTCTGTTCTCGTCTACACCGACAGATGTCACGCTGCGAAGTGCCCGCACTACGTGTACGAGCGTCTCTACGTGTCGCTGGTTTCGGCGAGTCGTCGGTTTCTCGCGTGGATTCGGGAAAGTATCCGCAGGGCGACAGGCCTCTCGGGAGCTATCCACAACGGTGGCGGGCGGAGCCAACGGTCGATCTGAGCTCTGCGCTACGCCAAGGCCGAGTCCATACGGATGCTCGGCGGATGTACTATGCGCCGGGGATTCCCTGTCTCGCCCGCAAGCGCGACAAAGCGGTAAGATTCCTCGCCCCGCTGGGCTATGCCTCGGCACGTTCAGTCGGGCGACCCAGAGTCGGGTGGTTGTACACTGTGCCAGCCAGTGGAGAATAGAGCCAGGGCCGGGGTGGTGTAACGGCAGCCACGCTGGACTCAAAATCCAGTGCCCGCGAGGGCGTGCGGGTTCAACTCCCGCCCCCGGTACCATTCCTTGACAACCTTCCGCGCCGACTTGTAGGGTGATTTCTCGCGTGGGGCTGTAGCTCAGTTGGGAGAGCACAAGGCTGGCAGTCTTGGGGTCAGGGGTTCGACTCCCCTCAGCTCCACCAACTTAAGACCTACATTCTGAAAGGGCAGGAAGGCGGAACCAGGTCAGCGTGGCCCGGCCCGCCTTCTTGTTGATCGTGATGCGCGGAGGAACGTTCACACCACCGCCTTCCGCTCCTCCGGCTCCCCGGTCTCGAGGACATCGCGGAGTCTGGCAACCGCCGCCACCAGTTCGTGCACGATCACTTCGATCCCGGTTGGCGTGACGTCGCGGGCCTGAGCGGCGGCCAGGTCACGCTCAAGGCGCTCACGTTCGCGGTCGAGGCCGACCAGCGCGGGCCCCACGCTGGGCATCGGCTCGGATCCCGCTGTCAACGCCTCCACCAGACGGTCGATCCGCCTTCGCGTCTCGAACGAGGCGCGCTTGGAGCTGCGGTACTGCATCGGCAGACTCCGGCACCTGGAACAGCATGTCCCTGAGCCGCTGATCGCACTTCTTCCGGGTCAAGCACCAGGTCGATACGCTTCTGGATCCCGTCGGTCACGGCATCATCGAGGAACGTGGTGGCGACTCCGAAGCCCTCGCAGACACCGCGGCCTGACGCGCTGTACCCGCCGCAGACGTAGTGACTCGGGATCCGGCCCCGCACCTGTCGGTGGACGTGACCCGCTTGCCGCAGTAAGCGCACTCGATCAGGTCATCCGGATCGAGTCTCGGCTACGACGACGTGAAGCGGTTCGCCGACAAGCCGATGCAGACCATGCTCGCGCCGATGGTTGAGGAGGGGACGCTTCTCTTGGCGCGGCTGGACTTCCTCGTCCTCGTCAGCACTGGGTCCGCGTTCATCACGTCTGATCCGGGGGGCTCAGGAGGCCCGACACTCCCGAGACAGGAGCAGCGCCGAGGCGCCGAGTGTGCCCTTAACGGCTTGGCGGAGGCGGAGGCGCCGCTGGCGCAGCCGGCACCCATACCCAGGCATAGGCTACCGTCACCCCATCGCCTTGCAGGCGGTAGCAGCCGCTGGCGTAGC
>WNGJ01005471.1_pt1 | contig 13348 bp, 14 predicted proteins | sample 5400611 | NCBI WGS metagenome assembly WNGJ01 (sample SAMN13153375, study PRJNA577476) | soil metagenome | isolation source: 40 cm soil or saprolite under Garry oak tree replicate 1 | place: USA:California | collected 2016-06-15 | reverse complement strand
CGCGGGCGATTCAAGTCCGTCAGGACGAAACCATCAACAAGCGCGCCCTGTTGAACCTCTTTCAAGCCATTATCGCCAATAACCGCGCGGGCGGGTGGCGCAAGCTAAAAGGGAGTCAGTAGCGACCTGAAGGCTATGCGATGCTCGAGACGGTTATCTGGGTTCTCATCTGGGTAACCACGGGCAGCCCGTTCTCTTGAAAAGCTGATGATAACAAGATGAAGAGCTAGCTGTTCTCTTCATATGTAAAATACGGGAAGAAACTCCTTCTCCACATCATGTGATGACGACTTACCTCGACAGACCCTTGGAGCGCCAGAGCCCTTGCAGTAGTGTTGCGAAAAAGGCCAGTATGCGGTAAACTCGACGGTATTCTAAGAACTGAGAGGAACCGGTTTCATGGATACCTCCACCCCTTTTAAATGGCGTCATTTCCAAGCCGAGATTATTTTGCTCTGCCTCCGCTGGTATCTCCTATATCCACTGAGCTACCGAGACCTGGAGGAGATGATGCTCGAGCGAGGATTTCACATTGATCACACCACGATCTATCGCTGGGTGCAACATTATGCACCCGAACTAGAGAAGCGCTGGCGATCTCATCTCAAAGTGACGAATGACTCCTGGCGGGTCGATGAGACATACGTGAAAGTGAAAAAGGTGTGGATGTACCTCTATCGCGCTGTGGATTCCCAGGGAAACACCCTGGAATTTCTCCTTAGTTCCACACGAGATACACAAGCAGCCAAACGCTTCTTCGCGAAAGCACTTGCGGCGCCTCATACCAGCACGCCTCGCGTCATCACGGTTGACAAGAACCCCACCTATCCAAAGGCTTTCAAGGAGCTCAAAGCGGAAGGGATCCTGCCAGAGGCTTGTGACTTGCAGCAGAGTAAATATCTCAACAACCTTGTCGAGCAAGATCATCGCTTCATTAAACGGCTCGTCAAGCTCGGGATGGGCTTCTTTTCGTCAGAGACAGCGTGGCGAACGTTGCAAGGATATGAAGCGATGAACATGCTCAGGAAGGATCAGATAGAGAGCGTAGGCAAACGAGATAGTATGATACAGGTGATATTCATCGCCAACCTCTTTAGAGTGGCCGCCTAAGCTGAACAGGAAAGGGGATTTTTACGTCCTCAGCATTCTCCTCGGTTTTTTTGCAACACAGCCCTCTTTTGATGGCATTGTGATGAAAGCCAGCAAAGATCAGCTTATTTGAGAACGGATGACCGAAGTAGCCAGTACAGCTCTAGAAGTGAATCAACGGCAGTTGGAAAATTGGCTGAAAAGTGTGGACAGATTTTGGGGGTCTTGCTCACTTGCGGTGGATGTTGAGTTTCTCTGAGAGAAAGTGTTGGCGCTTTGAGCACAAAGGAATCGTTTTTCCTCTCTTCTTGAAGCGCATCCACCGCAAGTGAGCGATACCCGATTTTGGGCCGAAGGGAGGGAAATCAGCGCGCATGATGTGAATCGGTGGTTCATCTCCAGGCCAGGCCGCTCCCGATGGGGCTTCTTGTATCGACTGCTGGTACATTGGACCCCTCATGCCTGGTGGGAGTATGCTCACCACAGGCCAGTCACGCCGGCATTTCTGCTCGGCCTCTCTCCTCAGAGGATCGGAGCATTGGAAAGACCTCCACGATATTTTTCATACCATTCATTGGTAAATAACGTCTCGGGATCATAGTGTCTTTTGAGCGCCAATAATGTGCGGATTTCAGGATACATCGTTGTCAGCTGAGATTGAGTATAATAGCTCCCATAGCATAGATAGTACTTGGCCTTGATCGAGATTAAATACTCGACGAGTTCGCCGGTAAACGCCTGGAGGGTTTGGATCTCCGTGCTCCTTCGAGCAACTTTGTAGTAGACGACAAAGCCGTACATGTCTGTTTGAGCATAAGAAACCAGCGCGTTAGTATCGTGAACGACTTTCCTGATGGTGACATTTAAGAGATCGATGCTGTATTTTTTTATAAGCTTTGTATAGCTTTCAAGAAATGCATTACCCTGTTCAGTGGGAATGAAATATTCCTGGAGGAGGTCGGTCGTCTGTGGATCGGGGTTTTGCAGGAAACGCACAGGAACCGCCATGGCTGTATTTCTGCTGACCGTTTTGGGCTCGACCAATGGGGTGAGGCGCTTTTCCAATTCCCAGCGCAAGAATTTCCCGACGTTGCTTGTTCTCGATGCCTGGAAGATTACCTTGCGTAGCCAGATGTTGTTCTCTCCCTGAAGTTCGTCCGCCGGTTGCGGCAGCGATCTGGCCTCTGCGTAGATATAGATAAGACTTTCGGTGAGGAAGCGCCCGCTATCCACCGAAAGGTGCGCTTCAAGCAGCCGGTTCACGGGGTTTTTCGCCAGGGATTCCAGTGTTTGTAGTAAGGCATGGGTCTGAATGGAAATCAGCGAAAACACGTAACTGCTGTTTTGGGTAGTCGTCAAGTTGACTTCAGTGATGATCCCCAGGATGCCGTAGCCTCCAATCACGGCTGAAAACAGCTCTTTCTGGTGTGTTCTATCACACTGGATTTCTCTCCCTTCCGCCGTCACCAGTTTCAGAGAATTGACGCTTTCGATCAAAGACCCATAGCTGGGATCTTTACCATGGACATTCACGCTCAGAGAACCGCCGACAGTGAAGATGTTGGAATCTTGCATGACCCTTACGGCCCGACCATGTTGGGAAAGGCTGGTCTGGATCTGTCTCCAGGTAGCTCCTGGACCAACGGTGACCGTATGATCGGAGTCGTTGTAGGCTACCTGATCCATGAGGGTCATGTCAAGATGCAGTGTATTCGAGCCAAGGGCTTGCCCTCCCATGCTGTGCCTGATGCCTGAGAGAGAGATTTTCCTGTTGGTCGAGCGTGCATCTCTTACGGCCTGGATGACCTCAGCGACGGTCTTTGGAGTACGGATTTCACTGACCACACTGCTCTTCAGGCGACTGGCGTCCTGAAGAGGGATCGAGAGGGGAGGCGCAAGGGTCAGTTTCTGCCCTTCATCTTCGTAGGGAAGCAGATCACTCAATACCCAACGTTTGGACGGGTCATCCCAGAAATAGACTTTGATGAACAGCCCTCCAATTGCCAGGGCAAGAGTGGTTTTCGTGAGCACGATGAAAAACCGTCTTTGCAGATGCACGCTTTGCTGTGTCTGGCCGCCAGCTCGTTGGACTCTGCGAGTCACCCAGAAAACGCTGCCATTGAGCAAGAGGAGCAAGATCATGCCCACAGCGATGATGATGGGAGCCGGGAGCCACACAAGCGATCCAAGCAAGAGGAACAGATAGTAGAGGCCAGCCAGGACAACGAGCACCAGCGCAATGGCAAGCGCCGTTGTCAGCCATTTCTCAGTCATCAGCAGGGCCATCACAACCAACAGCACGATCACTGGGAGCCAGGAGTAGACGTTTATGCCAGCCATACTGGCGAAGAAATCCAGGAAGACCCATACCAAGCCCAGGATCACTGAGCCAATGGCGAGCAAGACGCACAGGGTGGGAGTGAAGATCGTTTGAACAGCAAAGCTGACCAACGCACGCATGCGAGAAGACGACAAGGGTGATTGCATAGAAATTCCCTTCCTCCTGCTCTTTCAAGAACAAGACAGTTGAAACAGGAGCGTCAAAAGAGTCTCTGTAGAGTATAACGCATGAATATAGGAGGCGAGGGAGTGTCATATGTCCCATTTCTTCCCTCTTTGAAAGAGGCCGAGCAGAAATGCCGGCGTGACTGGCCTGTGGTGAGCATACTCCCACCAGGCATGAGGGGTCCAATGTACCAGCAGTCGATACAAGAAGCCCCATCGGGAGCGGCCTGGCCTGGAGATGAACCACCGAAGCAGTCTCGAGGTTGTGTAAGAGTCAACCTTTCTGGCAAAATACACAACAAGCCTTGGTATTGATATCCGCAGTGAGTTGTGATTACGTCACCGAATGCTCAAGAAATTACGAAAAGGAAGGGCTCAGGGGCGGGGATGTTGACGGAGGTCTTTCTCAAGAACGGCCATCGGGTCTTCGGAGTCGAACCAGATTCTGGGATGCGAGCGACGTTTTGTGGGATCTGAGGTGCAGGGAAACAGGAAAGTGGTTTATCGAGATATTGCCTTTGAGTAATATTTCTGGTACGATAATGCCAAAAGTAATAGGAAATGCTGAGGGAGACGAGTAGGCGGTGTGAGGTCGTTACAGAGAGCGCTCGGTGGGTGCAAGGGGTGCACGATCTTCCGCTGAATATCACTCCTGAGTGGAACGCTGAATCAGTTGTTGGAGTAAGCGGACCGGCCTTGCCCACCGTTAGAAGGGCAGGGATGTGTTGGCATCTCGTAGAGAGGACACTTGTGCGTATGAGCACAAGTGTCAACATGGGTGGTACCGCAGAGCCAGGCTTTGTCCCGTGGGGGCAAGGCTTTTTTGATGGTCGCAAGACCTGGGGAGGTTGTATGTTTCAAGAGGTAGATCCAAGACAATCGTTCCCTGAACTTGAACAGGAGATCATGCAGTGGTGGGATGAGCAGAATATCGTGCAGAAAGCCCATGGACATGGTGATCGCAAGCGGCCTTTTGTCTTTTTCGAGGGACCTCCTACAGCCAATGGGCGTCCTGGCGTGCATCATCAGTGTAAATCACGGTTGTCAAGCCTGCGCGATTCCGGTTTAAAATCAGGCAACCATAAAGGGATTCAAGCTCGATCAGATGATGGAGCTGTAGCTAAAGCCACGGTGTCTTTCCCGCGCATGCGATATGAATTGCCGCGCAGATAAAACACCTCACCGTGGTGAAGAAGCCGATCGACCAGTGCCATCATAAGGGCATTGTCGCCGACCAATTCTCCCCAGGTCGCCAGGCTCTTGTTGGAGGTGATAATGGTCGCTCCTTTCTCGTAGCGGCCCGCAATGACCTCATAGAGCACTGGACCGACCTTCGGGTCAAGGGTGAGATAGCCAAATTCGTCCAGAATGAGCAGATCCGTGCTGATCAGCCCTGCCATCAAGCGGGTGACTTCCTCGCGTGTTGCGGCGCTCAATACGGCATTGGCGAGGTGTTGGGCCACCACAAACCGCACTGAGTACCCCAGTTGCACCATTTTGGTCCCGACCGCGACCGCCAGGTGGGTTTTCCCGAGCCCACTTGGCCCAATGAGCAACAGCGAGCCCGCATTCGTCACAAAGCTGCTGTCTAGAAAGCGCATGAGCACGGGTCGCTTGAGTTCTGGACGGAAGGAAAAGTCAAACTGCTCGAGAGTGGCCGGGTAAGGAAAGCCAGCCGCTTTCATTTTGCGCTTGAGTTGGTTCTCCTGCCGGGCAAGCAATTCTTCGGTCAGCAGTTGCTCCAGGAATTCGGCATAGCCGAGCGAGCAGGCTCCAGCTTGTTGTACCCAACTGTCGTAGACCTGGCGGATACGCCCGAGTTTCAGGGTGGCCAGTTTCTGATCAAGAGTTTCATTCATGCCCGCGCCCTCGCTTCGTTCGCCTTGCGCAATCCTACGAGATCAGGGACCGATGCCAGACTCGCTCCTTCCAGCTGCTCGCGGTTGGCGACGTATTGCTCATACACGGCGAGGGGACGCTCTACCGCCGCTTGCGTAGGCACGAGGGCACGAAGTGGGGGAGGTGGTGGTTCCTTCGGAGTGAGTGGCGTTTCTACGCTGAGAATGGCCCGCAAATACTCTGCGCCGTACATCTGCTGTTCCGCAGCCAGTTCCAGCGCAGCCAGAAAATCAGCCTGCCCTAATTCCTGGGCGAGGTCATACAGCGCAATCATTTGTGCATGCATGTCGGCGCGCCGCTTCTGGCAGATTTCAGCCACATACCGCTCAGCCACGGAAGAAAGGCTAATTAGCCAATCACGATAGACCATCGAGCGTCCGCGTGGCTTCGTCGGGAAAACCGACGCAAAGTGGGCTGGGATGATGTAGCGGCCCTGCCCAGGGGAACGACGCACATGCGTCGCCACTCGTTCCTGATCCACCCACAAATCGATGTGATCGGCGTGGATGCGAGCAGTGAGCACGCGACCCATCAAATGAGCAGGCACCGAATAGCGGTTCGTTTCGATGGCGACCAAGCCCTCGCGGCTGACTACCACGCTGTCGAAAAAGCCATAATCAGCGGCCTGCGCGGGAAGGGACGCAAAACGAGGGTGTTCCTGCGCCAAGAGATCGGCGGGAAGCTCTCCGGTAGCATCGGAAGGGCGTTCGCTGTTGACCTGGCGTAACCAGTCGCTGCATTGCTCCTCCAGATCCCGCTCATCATGAAAGCTCCGTCCAGGGAGGAAGTTACTTTTCACGTATTTGACCGATTATGTAGACACTTGACACCCTTGAGGACGTTTGTTTGTAGAGAAAACGAATGTCCTGTATGGAAGGAGCAAGTGATCGATGAAAGTACAACGTGTTCAACTGAGCAATGCGAACGATGTCTCGTACGTTCTCCTGGATGAGCATGATCAGCCTATCGAGGTCATCTCTGGCTTCATGCGGCATCTACGCGCTCGGGGATGTTCCCCCAATACGCTTTCCGCCTACGCCTACGATTTACTGTATTTCATGCGCTTTCTCAAGGAACAGCAGCTCACCTACCTGGAGTTTCGTCCACCACATGCGTTGTTGTTCCTGGAGTATCTGAGTCAACAGCCAAGTCGGAAGCCTGCGCGACGGCTTGGCCTGGTACTCTCAACCACCACTGCTGACGGGGCTTCGACGACCCGTCTTTCCCCGGCCACCATCAATCGCACCTTCGCAGCCGTTTCCTCGTTCTACGAATATCTCATCCTTGCAGGCACCTTCACTGAGCGCGAGAACCCCATTCAGAAGGTGCCTGATCCTGCTTTGGCCCGTGTGTCTGAACGCCATCGACCTTTCATGGGATATGCCAGCAGGCAGCAGCCCATGCGACGAGCGGTGCATGTCAAAACGGTCCAGCGCGTTCCTCGTCCGATGGATGACGAGCAGATACGCCAACTCCTGGAGTCGCTCTCGAAGAAGCGCGACAAAGCGATGATCTTGCTCATGCTTCACGGCGGCTTGCGCCCAGGGGAGGTCCTCACGCTTCAGTTGGGCGATATCCAATACGGACGCAAGCGGGTCGTGATCCGGTATCGAACCGATCACCCGAAACGCGCGCGCACAAAATCGCGGACGGAACGGGTCGTCGATCTCCTCCAACCAGAAACCCTGCAAGCGCTGAGTGATTACGTGATGGACGAACGCCCTCGCGATGCCACATCTCCCTACGTCTTTCTCGTCGGGGGTCAGGGGAAACGACGTCATGAACCATTAGGGTATCACGCGCTCGTCAAGCTCTTTGAGCGGCATTGTGAGCGCCTGGGCATCCGCACCCCCTGGGTGACTCCACATGCCTTGCGCCATACTCACGCCACTCGTATGTTTGAACAGGGCATGCGAGAGCTCACCCTCCAGAAGCGCTTAGGGCATGCTTCACCGGCGTCCACTCAGGTGTATACACAGGTCTCCGATCCAGTCGTTGTGGAAGAGTACCGTCGTGCTCTTGGAGAGGAGAAGCAGTCATGAGCCAATCACACGTCCACAAGAGCCAGGCCATCCCACTGCTTCGACACGCTCCACCTGAAGCATATGAGGAATTTGTCCAGACCTGGACCCGGCTGTACCCCTATGCAGATCCAACGAGAACCAGAGCCTGGCTCCTGCGTTGTCACACCCAGTTTGTGGCAGCGTACCCTGATCTTCGTGATTGGTTCGCAGCTCCGCTCACCGAGCGTGTTGGTCGCCTCTACCAGGAAGACACCAATCACCCATCCGGCCCCAGTTCCTACCGAGCACGCCACTATCTGACGTACCTTTCGTTACGTGGGTATGCGACGTTTGATTGGGAGTGGCTCATCGCGACCCATCATCTAGTGATTGAGCCATTTCTGCCTGTGTTGGCATATCCGACCACGCTCTCTTGCCTGGTTGAAACCGCTGTCAACCTTGGCTATGAGTGGAAGGATGCCCGCATGACGCTCCAATGGGCGGTCTCTCGCGTGCTGCTGCATCTTGGCTCCCCTCACCTGCACGATATTCGTGAGGCCCACCTGGCTGAATTTGAGCAAGCCATCGCTCGCTTTGGTGACCGAGCCGATGTCGCGCTCTTTTTCGGATCGCGTGAACGCTACCAGCAAGGGATTCGGGAGGAGTATCTGACGGATCTCCGCCTTCTGCAAACCGTGCTGTATCACCAGGGGCAGCTACAGACTGAACCCTATCGCGTGACGTACCAGGTTGCCACTCGTTCTCCTCGCAAGCCTCAGATGGAAGCGGTGGTCACCCGCTATCTCGCCATGCGGAGTCTGACCGATCAACCAGCGACCGTCAAACGGGCCAAAAGAGAATTGTACAAATTCATCGACTGGCTCGCGCAAGCCTACCCGTTGGTCGAATCCTGGCGTGATGTCACCCGCGACCAGGTCATGGAGTATGCCAATGCCTTACACAGCATGATCAACACGAGAGGAAGACCCTTTGCAGCTCAGACCAAGTATGGTTTGTTGTCCAGGTTATCGGTCTTTTTCCAGGACACCATCAGTTGGGAATGGGAGGATGTGCCCAATCGCCCACCTCTTCTGCATGGTGATCTGCCGAAATTACCGAAGAGCATCCCGCGCTACATCCCCCAGCAGGAGTTAGATCAGCTGATGCCTGCGTTGCGCGCCCTCGACTGTCCGTATCAGCGGGCCGCACTGCTCATCGTACGCTGGTGTGGAGCAAGGCGAGAGGAAATTCAACGTCTTGGCGTCGATTGTCTGGATAGCTATGCGGATGGAACCCCACGACTCCGCATACCCGCCGGCAAGACCAAAAAAGAGCGAATTGTGCCACTCAATGAGGAGGCAGCTGATGCCATTCGACTTCTACAAAATGAACGCAAGGGGGAGCGAGGGTTACGTGACCGACAAACCGGGGTGGAAACCCGCTACCTCTTCATGCACCACGGCAGGCTCATTTCCACGAAATACCTGTTTGAGGATGCCTTAAAAAAAGTGTGCCGAGCCTCTGGCCTGTTGACGGTAGATAACAAAGTACTCATTACTGCACACCGCTTTCGGCATACCGTCGGCACGCAGCTCGCCCAGCGTGGCGCTCGGCTGAGAACCATCCAGAAAATTCTGGGACACGAGAGCGTTGAAATGGCCCTGGTATATATTGGCTTAACTGATGAGGACGTGCGTCAGGATTACCAAAGTGTCCTTGGGCCGGATGCGCTCATTGCTGGACCGGGGACCAAGCTCGTCCGATCTGGCGAGCTTGCGGAGGCGGAGATCCGCTGGATCAAGCAACATTACTTCCAGACCGAACTTGAATTGGGCAGGTGTCTTCGCCTCCCCCAGGAAGGCCCCTGTGAGTGCGATCTCTATCTCACCTGCGCCAAGTTTGTGACTTCCCCTGCGTATGCACCGAGGCTGCGCCGTCGTCGGCGGGTTGAACAGGAACTCATAGAGGATGCGCGACAGCATGGCTGGCAACGAGAGGTCGAGCGGCATCGGTGTACGCTGCGCCGTCTTGAGCAGCTGCTGACTGATCTTGGCGAATCCATCGATGGTGCTCTCGCCATAGATTAATCAGCAGTGGCCAGCGCGATGGCGGGGCGGAAGTGGTGTGCAGTACACCTGGCACCAGGAGCCTGAGCAGAGGCCCGCCGGAGGCACGCCCGGGGTGCTGAAACGGTGCTCATGGCAGCAGGCGGCGTGAAGAAATGCGGGCGCAGCTCCCCTTGACCTCATCCATTACACTCGAAGAGCGAAAGCGAGGGTCGGACGATGTAGCAAACCAGTATACCGCTCACCCTCGCTTTCGGCCCGCAGGGCTGTATGGATGAGGTCAAGGGCCGCATTTTAGCTGCCTGCTGCCTTGCAGAATTGTGGGTTCTGTGTCTCAGGGGCAACAATTTGTCTACATAAGACCAGATTTTCGACACTGCCTTTCTCCCACCCGGCATGGACATTGGCAAAGAGCGCTTCAAAGCGATAGACACTCTGGAAGTGCAGAAATACGTCGTGCTCTCGCCGGCTATGTCCCTGCAGTACCTGGAGCACAGCCGGTTTGAGGTTATCGTAGACCGCCATGCGTGGCACCCCTCCCCAGAACTCAAAGGCATGGCGCTGGCCGAGCAGAAAGGCTTCCTGCCGCTGTGTGGGGAAACATTCGACAAACATCGCCCCCGAAAAGCGGAGCCGCCCAGCCAGGAATGGGACTTTGACCAACTGGCCCCCCAGCTTGATGGTCGCTTCGCCAAAGTCAAACTCTGCTCGCTCCCCAGGCGCAAAGTCGAGCGGAACGTAGGTCGGCTTCATCGGCTTGCGCAACTCCTGCACAAAGAGACGTACGGTCGATTCTCCGATGGGAATGCCCAGCTTGCGTAGTTCCACCCACATGCGATGGGCTGTCCAACATTGTTTGGGCGCCCAACGCTGGAGCCACTCATTCTCTTTGAGCCAGCCCCGAATGTGCGGCAGGGCGACATCGCGCACGGGCGTCTTGGGCATGACCTTCTGGCGCTGATAGCGTCACTCTTTGGGTGCTGGCTCCTCCTCAAGGAGCTTAGCAACCGTATTACGGGAGAGGCCAAAGTGGCGGGCAGCGGCCCGCTGGCTCTTGCCCTGGATCAGGACCCAGGTGCGAATTTCATCTCGAAGTGCCACGGGATACATCTTCCTTCCTCCGCTCGCTTGATCTTTCTTTCAAGCATAGCGGATTCTTGGGTTAGTGGCTCACTTTTCCTAGTAGCGTGTGGCCTTCTATCATGATAGCGTTTACAACGGTCTTGAATCTGGAAATCGGTCCATATATGCAGGCGAGGTTGAAGCAGGAATACGACCTCCGCTCACACGTAGCCAACATTACTACCCCAACACTGGTTCTGCTTGGCCGCCACGATTGGGTCACGCCGTTCGAGGAGGGCGAGGAAATGGCACGGCAGATCCCCAACGCGCAATCGCATGTCTTTGAGCAGTCAGGCCATTGGGTCTTTCAAGACCAGACCGAAGAATTTATCGCAGAGATACGCACGTTTCTGTTTTCAGCGCTGAACTCCCAGAAGTGAGGCAATGATCTCCATCCACCATCCACAAGTAGACACCGTTCATCCTCTCCTTGAGTGGGAGGTGGCAAGGAGGAGAGCGCTTTCACGCGCTGCACAAACACGGTGACGCTTGCAATGTGCTCTCTTCAGATCTTTCTTTTTCGTTGGTGAAGCGCTCACGCCACTCTTTGGTCATGGTGAGGGAACCCACCCAGAACCGGAACCGAGATGTTTCGAGCACCATGCTGATCTGCTGAAACGCAAGGAACTTCCCCTTCCGGAACCTGCTGCTGGATGCCTTGATGGGGTCGTGCCCGATTGAAATACGTGACGGAGGCACGCAGAACACGATGCAGGTACTTCTCATGGAAGATCAGCACATGGTTCAAGCACTCTCGTCGGACACTGCCCAGCAAGCGTTCACCGATCGCCTTGGGGCGTTTCGCATGAGAGGGTGTGGTGAGTATCTTGATGCCGCTTGTTGCTGCCACTCGAGCGAAACAGGGCCCGAACTTGCCATCATGATCACCAAGGAGGGACTGTGGCGTTTGTCCAGACGCAGTCGCCTCCCGCAGGTGTCGTGCGGTCCCGCGCGTCGGGAGGAGATCGTGTCACGCCGACGTGGATGACTTTGCGCGACTTTAGTTCGATGAGGAAAAACGCAAAGAGGGAACGGAAGAACAGGTCACTCACCTGGAGGAAATCACAGGCCCAGCTCTCTCCGCCATGCTTGTGCAGAAACGTCCACCCGTTTTGTCCTCCTGATCCAGGCGTGCGCACCTGCCGCAGGTCCTTCTGGATCGTGCGCTTGCAGACGCCAATATCCAGTTTCAGTCATTCGCCCCGAATACGTTCCGCTCCGAAGACGCCGATTGTTCCTCGCCCTCTTCTTGATAAGCACGATGGTTTCTGCTGCCACCTTCGTGTGTGTCGACCTCAGCTTTGACTTCTGCTTCCAGAAGAGGCGCGCATCCCTGACGGTGCCACTTGAGAAGCGTCTCTGGCTGAACGAGAGCTTGCTTCCACGTCCGAACACCCCTTGCCAGAAGCACCACCAGGATGCGATCTGATTTCGTGTATGTTGGTCGTTTGGTCTGTCGGCGAAGAATACTCAGGTGTTGCGCAAGAGGGCATTCTCGGCCACCAGGTCGGCTTTTCCACGGGCAAGATCCGTGATCGTTCCCAGTAGCAGTGAGGTAGGAAGCGGGTGTGTCAATCGCAGAAAGCGGTGGTGCAGGAGATGAGAACAGAAGGAGATCAGTTGCTTGATGTGCTGAAGAAAACGAGACACTGAATGAGCTTCTCCTTTCCCAAAAACAATGCGTGAGCAGAGCCGAAAAGCATGGCCTGCTCTCTGCTTGTATGCTCATTTCATGCTTGCTTACAAGCACCCTGGGATCATTGTTCTCAATGGCCCATTTTCTGAACAGATGTCCCAAGTAGCCAGCACAGGTCGGCCTGGTCGCGGCAGCTGATCGTGTACGGGCAACTTCGCGCGAGACGATTGCTGAACTCAAGGCATCGGGCATGCAGGTGGCGATGCTGACCGGAGACAACCGGCGCACTGGTGAGGCCGTCGGTCGCGAACTGGGCATTGAGCGGGTGTTTGCCGAAGTACTGCCCTCTGATAAAGCGAACTACGTGAAGCAGCTCCAGGGCGAAGGACTGTTCACCGCGATGGTGGGCGACGGGGTGAACGACGCCCCGGCGCTGGCACAGGCAGACCTGGGCATCGCTATCGGTGCGGGAACTGGCGTCGCCATCGAGACGGCTGAGGTGGTGTTGATGTGTAGCGACCCGCTCGATGTGCTGGCGGCCATTCGCCTCTCCAAAGCGACGGTCACCAAGATGAAGCAAAACCTGTTCTGGGCGGCTATCTACAACCTGATCGCCATTCCCGTCGCGGCAGGTGTGCTCTACCCCTTTGGTATTCTGCTCAGGCCTGAAGTGGGAGCCTTAGCCATGAGCGCCAGCTCGATCACCGTGGCGACCAATGCGGTGCTGCTCAAGGGCGTGGAGAAGAAACTGAGAGCGTAAAAACGCATGGCTTTGATCTCACCACACTACTGCCAGGCTCGCTCGGTGGGAGCATGTTACCGGTCAGTCGGGCGTTTCATCATGCTGTTTCACCTCCATTCTTATAGGTAAATGGGCGGAAGACCCGATGGAGTATCTTTCCGCCAAAAAGGCACGAACCAGCCAGATGGCCGGTCCCCACTCATTCAGACCCAGGTCACGGCGACCATAGTCATCGCGGTACCTCCCGCACCGAGCGACTTGAACGGCGTCCCTGTTTGGGTTACCT
>WNGJ01005463.1_pt1 | contig 13354 bp, 9 predicted proteins | sample 5400611 | NCBI WGS metagenome assembly WNGJ01 (sample SAMN13153375, study PRJNA577476) | soil metagenome | isolation source: 40 cm soil or saprolite under Garry oak tree replicate 1 | place: USA:California | collected 2016-06-15 | reverse complement strand
GAACCGATGGCACGGCTATCCCACCGGCTGGAAGGACGTGCCAGCGACGGTGCGCCAGCAGTTGATGGAAGCTGGCGTCGTAACTTCGCGAGAAATCAAACGCTATTGGGAGGATATTCAGTGAGCTTGAAGCTCCATCAACGGCCAGCATTGGAGGCGGGCGACCCGGATCAGTTCTCCATGCGGATGGAATTTGTTCCGAATTTGGATTCGGGATTTGCCACACCAGAAGAAGATCTTTCATGGGGACGTCTGCAAATCTGGGTTGCGGGCCGCAATCTTTGCGAGCATGTGGATCGCAGCGAAGTACGAAAGGCGGTTGAGTGGTATCTTCTGCCCACGCTGGAATGGCTGGCGGAGTCGTGGGACTTCCTGCTGCACGAACAACGACCACCCGTGTCGAATGCCGGCGAGACTGCCTGGCAGTCGCTGGCGGTGACGAATCGGCCTGAACGATTTGAGCGGGCCGGCAGTTGGGATACGGCGGCGGACCAGGCGCACACTCTGTGGACCTCCCATCATTGCCTGCGAACGAGCCGGTTTGGCGGCCTGTTCCCCGACGTAGTGATTCGTCGTTTGCGGCATGAAGTGGAGTTCTCCTGGGGGGAAGCCCCGCAGGTTGGCGCACCCGATGGATTTAGTTTCCTGCATGGGTCAGGAACAAGTCGCGCAACACCGGACGCAGTGGCGAGTCCGCTTTTCGATGTGCTGCGTCAGGCAGTCGAGGCTTTAGCCCAAGAGCAACCGCAATCAAGCCGTCTGGTAACACTACGCGAACAAGTTGCAGGCATCGCGAATGCTGGCCGCCAATTAACCCGAACTGCCCTCATGGCTGGCCTTGGAGCGACTCCCGGGGATTGGCTAAGGCGCTGGCAAAAACTTCGCAATAAACTTGAAACTGAATGCTCCGGCTACAAGCAGGCAATAAAGCGGTGGTTTGAGCCGGAGCAAGGCAACTTATTGTGCGTCGCCGGCAGTTGCGAAGCGGCGGTGATGTTCGGCGCAGCATCCCCCACGCTTACCGAGAGCGATGTTCTAACGATTGCAACCCACTTGGTGAAGTCATCGGGCAAAAGGCCCTCCTCAAAGTGGACGGCGTTGGCGAACGAACCGCAACCCCTCCGCGCCGGTGAATCACCTTGGACAGATGGCTATCGGCTGGCACAGGAATGGAGGGCAAAAGCGGGCATTCGGCACAAACATGACGGAGCCGTAGATGTTGAGGAGCATCTCGAAAGGCTGGGGGTGACTTTTGCGGACATTGAATTGGACGACGTCGCCACCGCAGGTCTGGCAGTTCAGCCAGAACCAGGCGCGCCGTATATTTTCGTGAACCGGCGAAATCCGCGTTGTGAATTTCCGTCAGGCAAGCGGTTCATTCTCGCTCACGAACTTTGCCATCTTCTGCATGACCGCGCTCACGGGCGGAACCTCGCAATAATCTCCGGTCCTTGGGCCCCACGAGACCTTGAGAAGCGGGCCAACGCCTTTGCCGCAGCGCTGCTGATGCCTCCGGAATTGCTCAAGAAAGGACTGCATCGCGACGACGATCTCAATTTTGAGGGTTTGTTAGCGCTGGCAAAACGTCTCCACGTCAGTACCGATGCGCTTGCGCACCATCTCGCGAACTGCGGCTTGATCACTGAAGCGACCCGTGACATTCTGCTAGATCAACTGGTCAATCGTCAGGATGCCGGAAACGGCACGGAGCGGTCCGCGCGTCGGCAATCCAGGAGCTAACTAAGCGAGCGAACCATCGAAGGTGGGCGCTTCGGCAGACAGGAGTTGTTTGGAAAAATGCCCATGACATTGTCACAGATTCGCAGTGAACTGGTCGAGTCTTTTTGGTCAGTTTGAAAGGGCGGCTTCGACTTCTGCGGTCCGCTGGTATTGGCCGTTATCTCCGACCGTTGCCTGGCGGTGTTCTCGGCGATAGACATCGGCGCGGGACGGGAGGTCATGCACCGCGCAAACGTCCTTGCGGAAAAGCAGGTCCAGCGTCCAATCGAAGGCGACGCGAACTTTCTTGTCCAGGCCAGGCAATTTGCCCAGGTAAATTGTGCGCCACAGCCACCAGGCGAAGAAGCCCGAGAAGTTGAGGCCGAAAATCCGCGCCACCCCGGCGGCCGATCGAGGCGAGCAACCCGATGGTCTTGAAGGAGAATGGCTTTGGAGGACGGCCAGCGAGCGCCAACGCGATATTCTGCGCCGCAGCCCTGCCCTCGCGAAGTGCGTGTTGCGCGGTGGGCGGATGAGACTTTCCCGGCTGCCTGATGTCGGGCACGAGCGCACAATCGCCCACTGCCCAGACACCGGGCCAATCGGGGATTTGCAAGAACTCGTTCACCAGGACCCGGCCACCTTCCTTCTGGCATGGCAGCGAAGAAAGCAACGGATTGGGCAGGGTGCCCGCCGTCCAAATCAGGGTGCTGGATGGGATCGGAACGCCATCGTTCAAGCGGACCTCGTTCTCAGTCATGCTGGTGACCCGGGTGTTCAGGCGAATTTCGACTCCCCTTTGCGCCAACACCTTCTGCGCATAACGCCCCAGACTTTCACCCAGTTCCGGCAGGATCACCGCGCCCGGATGCACGAGCACGACGCGCAACATTCCCGCACACAGATTCGGATACAATTGCACGGCTTCGCGCACGAAGTCGTTCAGCGCGGCGACCGTTTCCACACCCGCAAAACCGCCGCCCGCGACCACGAAAGTAAGCAATGATTGCCGGTCCCCGAGGGAGCATTCGGAATTTGCCCTTTCGAGACTGCGGATGATTTTGGCGCGGAGCTGAATTGCATCCGGGAGCGATTTCATAGCCAAGGCCGACTCGGCAAAGCCGGGCAGGTTGAAAAAGTTGGTGATCGATCCCAGCGCGAGCACCAGATGATCGTAGTCCAGCTTGTGGCAGTGGTGGTCGTAGTCGTGGCGACCGTGTGAAACCACAACCCGTTTGTTGGGCAGATCGATCCGCTCGACCTCACCCACGAACACTTTGACACGGCGGAGCAGCTTGCGCAGAGGATTGACAATGTTCGTGATCTCCAGGTCGCTGGCGGCAATCTCGTGCAGCATCGGGGTGAACAGGAAAAAGTTATCGCGACTGACCAGTCGAATCTCTGCTTCAGGCTCTCGCGCCAGCAATTTCTCAAGAAGCAAGGCCGCATAAACGCCGCCAAAACCGCCGCCGAGGATGACGATTCGCTTTCTGGCCGATTTGCCGGGCGCGCCGTTGTTCATGGGGCAGTTCATGAGGTAGTTGAAGAATATTTGATATTACCCGGGAAAGCCGTCGGCCCTAGATCAAGCCTTGGGGCCGGGAGAAACCTGCGAAACGGTGCGTTCTGTGTCAGCAGGGGCCGGAGGCAAACGCTTGGATGACACCGGAAGCGTCTCTTCGATAGCATGGCGCATCCCTTCTGAGGCGTTATCGGTCGCCTTCTTAAACTCCTTTATGCCCTGGCCCAAGCCCTTGGCCAGTTCAGGCAACTTTTTGGCGCCAAAAAGAATTAGCACGACAGCGAGAATCAATATGATTTCCCATCCGCCGAAATTGAATATTGCAAACATTGGATTCCGTTTCTTTACTTAAGTTTATTGACCGGTTCTCGTGTGACCCCGAAAGCCCTTGCTCGCGAGAGTCTTCGGAGTTCGGGATCGCGCTTCCAACTATATCTACCGGACATCTCAGGTAATTATTCCCTGGAGGCGAGCGGTCAACTCACTGCCAGGAGAGAAACCTGCTCGTTGCGCTCGTTGCGGGCGATGCCTGTGCCCTGCCGGTCGAGGACCGGCTTGCCGTCCACCAGGAACCGATACCGGTGGTGGCCGTGGGTGAGTTGCACCTCGATGAACCACCAGCCATCCACACGGCGACGCATGGGGTGAGAAGTCGCATCCCACCCATTGAAATCGCCCACCAGATAAACCGATCGCGCAGACGGGGCGTTACAATAGAAATTGACCGGCTTTGCCGTGTTTCTTGCCGAATATGGATTGGTGGTGGTCTTTTCAAACATAGTGTTCATCAGGGGAAAGCGGCCAATTCCTGGCAAGTTCATCCCAATGCGGTTGACGATTGTGGGTCCCTTACCGCAATGGTTCGCCCCCGTTTCAAAATCCGGGTGTCTGGTCTCGTCCGTGCGGTGCTAACCGCGGGTCTTGGCCTTGAAGATTGCGGCAACGAGCGTCGCCGGGCATAAGTCCGTATGAATTGCTCTAAAACTTCGCGTTCGGCTTGGCACCAATCGTTTAAAGCGGTGCCCTGGCGACATCCTCCCGCACACCAAAGCTGGCGCGCGCGCCGCTCGATCTGTTGTTGCACTCTGAGGTGTTCCTCCATTGTGAAAACCACTCCCTCGACGAGCCTGCTTGGCGATAGTTCGCTCATCGCGTGGAACTCTGTGCGCGCCCAGGCGTTGGCTGTGCGTTGTTGGGAGCCAGTGCCACAGACCGGTTTGTTGCAGCCATAGCCGCAAGTATCTCGTCAACGATCGCGCTGGAAAGATCTCCGCCAATTGGGAAGACCATTTGCAGATGACCGGCAGCATCTATGATGAGGGTGCGAAAGTTGTGGTTGAAGGAGCCGGCTTCTGGCTCGAACTTCACATCAGACAAACGGGCAAGTTCGCCTACACTTTCGGCGCTGCCAGTCAGAAAACTCCAGTGCGCTGGATCGTAATGATACATCTCCCCGTACGCTTTCAACACGCGTGGACTGTCAAATTGTGTGTCGAAAGAAACCGAGAGGAAGTGCCAGTTGGTGGGACCGGCTGCTATTAGGCTGAGCCTGGTCGAGGCCTCCTGGAAATTCCTGGACAGTCGCGGGCAGTAATCGGGGATGGGACAACGTGTGAAAAAGAATGTGATTGCCAGTGCCTGGCCGCGGAAGTCGCCCAGGCTTACTCGCTGGCCCAGTTCGTTGGTAAACTTGTAATCCAGGAGTGGATGGCGGGTTGGTATTGGCAGCATCCTCTCCCCAACCGTCTCCTCCAAGGGAGGAGAGGGAGGAGTCGCTGCTGTAATCTTCATGACCTGGTCGATCCAGCTTTCCGTGTCAGTAACGGAAAGCCGAAACGAGACTTGGTCGCCGGGTCGCAAGCCTGTCAGTTCTTTTGGCTCCTTTATTTTGAACGGCATAGTCATGGCGTCCATGTAGTTGGTGATCGCCTCGTGGCTGAGCAGGATCGTGCTGCCATCGGCCTTGAGTTCCTTGACCACTCCTCTCGCCGCGAAGCTTCGCAAATTGGCTTCGCCTGGGCTCGACAACGCGAGAGATTCAGCGGCCGAGTTCACATATGTTGAAATCAGCCAACCGGAAAGCAGCGCGCTAATAAGCATTCCATGTGGCAACATACTTTTTACCCCTCAGGGATTCGGCAAAAGTCCGACGCGGTAGAAGCCGGCGTCTTCAGACGTGTCCTGGTCCAGGAAAACCTCAGAGGCGCTCTTGGCCGTGTTAGTGCTGAGCACAGTCCAGTGGCTTAAATCTACTGAGCGCTGGACGACGTAGCTCAAACCCACTGTTGCAGAGTAGCTGAATTGGAAACTAGCCGGGGAGGGCCTCTGCGCGGCACTGAGCGTGGTCGGCCCGGGGCTGACTACGCGCAGCATGACCGAGTTCGTCACTTTAGTCCCGGCGTTATCGGCAGCCACAGCAGACAGCGTGTAGTTGCCGGCGGCGAGGTTGCGCACGGTGACCAAATAGGGACTGTTGGCCGAGTTTCCGAGCGACGCCGTACCCTGGAAGAACTGGACGTTCGTGACACTGCCATCGGAGTCGGAAGCCGTTGCCGCGAGGGTGAGCGTGGCGGGTGCGGCAAAGACGGAAGCGTTTGTCGGGTTGGAGATGATGACAGTGGGCGGCACGTCGGCCGATTGGACAGTGATTGTGCCGGTCATAAATGGATGGACCGAACAATGAAATGGAAAACTGCCCGCGGAAGTAAACACGTGGGTAAAAGTAGCGCCGGTTCCCTGGACACCCGACTCCCACAGACCTGTATCACTGGTAGTAGAGTGAGGTGAGCCGGCCCAGGTCCACTTGACGGAGTCATTCACGCCGATGCTAACGCTGCTTGGAGTGAAGGCGAAATTTACTATGCTTATGTTGGCGACAGTAGCCAAGGCCAGCAGCGGGCAGCAAAAGGCCCAAGCGCCGAGGCCATAAATAGCCAACTGCAACGGGCGGTGTCCGTGATTCAGGATTTTTACGCTTTTCATGACGTTGATTCGTTTTCGTTAGAGGGCTTGGAGATGCCCTGAGTCGTGTTGGAGGTCGAAGTTTGGTTACAGTTTTTGCCCAGCAATGTGTCTGCCAAATGGTGATGCGGAGCCGCTTGGCTTTGGCGTCAGTACGCATAGACCTGGCCGTTACGCGCATGAGGCGCCGGGAGGTCATAAAGAGGGAGGGGTATTTTCACCTTTAAATCTTCTGTTAAGTTGTGCGAAGGTTCCCGCGTTCGGCCTGCCGGGCTTATCCCGGCAGGCCGTTCGACTTAGAAGAGCCCGTGGGTCGAACTCCTCGGAGTTCCAGGCTCAGTCGAACTCGCGTCGAGCTTGATCGGCCTGTGCTGCAAGCGCGAAGATCAGGTCGAAGAAGCCCTGGCTTTGTCCCGCGAAGAGACCCGATTCGGTAAAGGCGGCAAAGGTAGCCACGGCGCCGGCCTTGGCTGTGGACACCGGACGAATCACTGCGCAGGGAGGCAGATGCGGACTGATGAATTCGCATGGCCGGGGCATGATCTGGTTAGTGTCCATCGGCCCGGCTGGATCCTGGCCGTTAGGCGTTTGACCGGGGGCGGCGGGAAGTTGAGGAAACAGAACAGACCCGCTGTTATCGGCCACTGGGGGCGCATTGCCGGCCTTGTCCTGCCAGACCTCAAAGTGCTGAATCTCGCTGCCGCCAATGCCAGCAACGATTCTGAGGACCTCGAGGCTGGTCGCCTTGGGCAGAAGTGAGTCGTAAAGACTCGCGCCGCCCTGCTCGATGGTCGCGAAGTGAAAGCCCGCAGTGTTCGCAATGAGTTGAATTTTGAACCCATCAGTGTCAGCGGGATCTGGCAAGTCGGTGTCTGGAATTGCCGGCAGGTTTACCAGGTTGACGATCTGGGCGAAGGTATCTCCAAAATCGGGATTGCCCGTGCTCCGGTAGCGAGTGTACCAGCTCGTATCCACTGTCAGATTCAGCAAGTTGGTCAACCTCCTGGCAGTTTTGTTCGCTCCGGTCGCCTGGCTGCTCGGCAAGGTGCGAAAGTGCTCCAGGCTGATGGGGCCGTGGCCCTTCGAAACGAGGTAAGCGTTGATGAAAGCCGCGTGGCTGAACTCGTCCCTGGTGTTTTGGTTCACATAGGTGGGCATGTCGCCGTCGAGCACTTCCAGGGCTTGTTGAAAGGCCGCGTTGCCCAGCGCGAGTTCGTTGTATTGCTGCCACAGGTCGGATTCGAGGATTTCTGCCGCTGCGAGAAGCCGCAGGATAGCCGCGTCGCCGCGAGTAAGTCCGCCGCCCAATCCAGCGGCCCGGGCAATGGTCCTGGTTGCTAGCGCGGTGCCGGCTGGCAGCAGCGCGGTGCCTCCTAAACCAAGGCGCTTCATGAATGTCCGCCTCGCGAGGTTTCCCTTGAGGTTGGCTGCCGGTGTTTCTGCTTTTGAGCGCCCTGCGGCATTTTGCGCAGGGCTTTCGTGTATCGCCGTGTCTTGCATATTCGATGGTTCTGTTTTCAACTTTTGGTTTCCTGCTTTTGGTTTCGTCTGAGTTCCTTCACAAAGCATTAGTCTGTTCACCTTTCCATACCGACGGCTGGCCCAAAATATTCCCGGCTCGGTAAATTATTTTTTCGTAAAGGGGTCAGTAAAGGGGTCATAAAGGGGTCATAAAGGGGTCAGAAAATAGTATATTAAGTTAACCGGCTTTTAGCAGGATGAGGGAGGTATGGTCAGGAAACTCAGAGTGCAATATCCTGGCGCGATGTGCCTCGTCATGAACCGTGGCGACCGCGGTGACGCGATTTTTGATGACGATCGTCCCACCCGATAACAGGGGACAATACTCGTTGGCCCGCTTTTGCAGTGATGGCGTCATTTATTCGAACTCGAGGAAGTCGCCGCCGCCGCCCTCTATCTTGCTTCCGACGAAAGCGCGATGGTCACTGGCAGCGCTCTGATGATTGACGGCAGATGGAGCGCAGGAAAGTAGCTCACGAAGAGCATTCGTTATCAGGACCGCCAGTCACCCCTCGGCTCGTACTTTTCGTTCCCAACCTCCCGGTTCCGATGGATGAGCGCGCCCACCAAGCCTCGCTTGCGCACCGAGGCCTTTTCGTTCACCATTTCATTATGGTCAAACGCTCGAAGATAAGTGCCTTCAGCCAGGCAATTGCACGGAAGTTCCGGCCAAGGAAAATCGTGCTGTTTGGCTCGTATGCTTATGGTACGCCAACAGAGAGTTCGGACGTGGACCTGATGGTGATCATGCCCCGAACGCGCGACCGGGGCCAACAGATGTCGGTGCCGATTCCACGAGATTTTCCCCTTGACCTGCTTCTACGGACACCCGCTGACGTTGCCAAGCGTCTCCGCTGGAAAGACCCTTTTATATGCGATGTGCTGGAGAAGGGGAAGGTGCTGTATGAAGCCAACCACGCGTGAATGGGTCAAAAATGCTGACAACGACTTTACGGTCGCCGCCTAGATTCTTCGTCGACGCAAGGACGTGGTGGCCGATGCCGCCTGCTTTCACTGCCAGCAGTGCATCGAGAAATATCTCAAAGCACGGCTGATCGAGGCCGGAATTGCCTTCCCTCTTACCCACGATCTCCTGCGACTGTTGAACGAGTGTGTTCAAATCGAACCGCGCTGGTCAGCCTAAGCCAAAACGGTGCTCAAGCATTGCCGCTCGCTGCGAGCCGGAGTGCGGCGGACATTGGGGCTAAAGAAATAGAACTTAATATACTATGTTCCGACACTGTTCTGACCCTTTAATATTCGCATGGGCCGACGGCAACCAACTCTCCAGCGAAGACGCAGGGGCAGCAGGCACCGCGCCGTGTCCGGCGCGTCGATGTCAGATCTGGATTAGCAAGTTCGATCATCTCAGGTATTTCAACGCGATTTGATTCGTCGGACTGCGGCGGAGGACTTCCTGAAACTGTTGGCGAGCTTCGGCGAGACGCTGCTGTTTAGACAAAGCAATGCCAAGGTTTAGCCGAACCTCGATCGATTCCGGTTTAAGTCTGATAGCTTCGGCAAATTGCTCGACGGCTCCAGCGTCATTGGACTGTCTTCCAAACTCGAGGCCGAGCCGCGCATGGGCTTCTGCAAGGCTCGGATCGAGGCGCACAGCTTCGGCAAAATGGCTGCCTGCTTCGGCATGCCGCCCCAGTTGGCCGAGGCACATACCAAGATTCACATGAGTTGCCGCGTCGGCGGGGTTCAGCCTAAGAGCATCCGTGAAATTGGTGGCGGCCTGATCGTACCATTTTTTCTCGAAACAAACCTGTCCAAGCGCGTTGAACGAAGCAAAAGTATTAATACGATCTTTCATGGCTGCCTGGAACTGGGCTTGGGCGTCTGAGTCGCGGCCGAGGGCTTCGTAGGCCTTTCCCAAACCGAGGTGAGCCGGGCACCAATAAGGCTTGATCTTCAGAGCTTGTTCAAACTGTTGGGAAGCCCGCAAATAATTTCTCTCTGCGAGTAAAAGTTGGCCGACACCGGTCCTGGCCGCAATGGCATTCGGGTCAAGGCGCAAAGCCTGCTCGAAGGCCGCTCTGGCATCCGCAGGATGCCTGGCCTTGGCGAGAGCGTTTCCAAAGGCTTCCCAAAGCTCAGGCTGGTAGGGAAGCATATCGGTCACCCGCCGCCACGAGTCGGCTGCGCTTTGAACATCGCCAAACGCTTCTTCGATCTGAGCCAGGCTCTGAAGAAGCTGCCAATCATTAGGAGAGATGGCCAAGGCCTGGCGGCATTGTGATGCTGCGGCTTGGAGGCCTGAAGGCTGAGTGGCCGGCATGACTTGCTCGAGTTGTTCACGGAGGCGCCGCTTTTGCTCTGCCGAGTTCAGTTGGGTGGTAAAAGGCGGGTCTTCCAGGCGGCCGAGTATTTGCAAGACTGCCTGGTGCCGGCTCCAATCCGTCCAGGCCAGGCGCCGGGCGCAATCGTCGATCGATGGCCAGGAATGGTTTGTTGAAGCTGTTGACGTTACGGTCGCAGGCAAAAGTCGAGCTACCTGTTGGGCCAGAGTCAGCCCCAGGCGATAATTGCCTTCGAAGGTTAGATGAACGTGTTCATAGAAGCACTCAGCACCGGGGACACCGTGCTGGCTGGATTGCGCCAGCATTGGCTGGACGTCGGAAAACAGAATACCCTGCTGCTCCTGGCCGGAAGCGACTTGGGCCAGAATGCGATTGAGGCGGCTGTCACAACGGAACCGCAAGGTATCTTCGTCGCGCGCGCGTGTGAATTCGCGGAGAGCTTCACTATCCTGCCCCAGCGCCAAAGCGTACTGGGCGCGGCGAAAGTGCAAATCAGCAAAGGTGTCATCAATGTGCGCGGCTTGGCCGTAGTACTCCAGTGCGCGCTGTGGATCGGTCTTGGTTTGCGCATCGACGGCGCTGCGGTAAAGCTCGTCCCATCGTGTCAGCTCGGCGGCAGTGAGGTCTTTGCGGTGCTGCGAAGCAAAGGGAGCGCAATCTTTAAGATTGCTGGCGACGCTGCTGACCACAATCTTCGCGCCGCAAGCGCGACCCAGCGCGAGAATATCGCCGAGATTCCGTGCGAAGTTCGAATAAGCAACAGTCAGAGACGGATCATCGCTGCGGACCCGGTGCTTCAAAAACATCTGCATACCGCCCCATTCCTTTTCTTGGAAAGACCGGGGTCGAAGCCGAGCCACCGCTCGCTCAAGAGCCTGGCCGCAGCGAGTCGCTTTGAGCGCCAGGGCGCTTCGGGTCCAGGCCAGGCTCGGCGTCTTTTGGGCGAACACGGTGCCGGGTCCATAGGGACCTACGATTTCGTTGTTGCCCATGTACAGCACCCAGATGTCCCCGTGATGCCGGGCGCAATCGCGAGCGATCGGCAAAACGGCGTGAGAATTGATCGCGGTCATGGCCACGTTGAAAACCTCAAACTTTGTTCCGGGAAAGCGCGCGCTCAACAGTGCTTCGAGCAGGCGCGGCAAACCGAATTCCGGCTGGGGATCGCCATAAGCGGCCGATTCGCCGAAAACGAATACTCGAATGACGTTTGGAGCTTTGAGTTTGGGAATGATCAGCGGGGATGGTTGACGAGCCAGGTCAGGGCCAAAAAAACGCCAGCCGAAGCGGTCGTTCTGAATGAAGACTTCCTGGTCCTTGATGCGGGCCGGTAATAGAAAACTCGCCGGATGACCGAAGCCGACCAAACGAAGCACCATTTCAACCAGCAGGAATAGCAGCAGCGGCGACAGCAGCGCGGAAGAGGCGGCGAAAACCCAGAGACGTTTGCGTGAATGCGGATGCGTCGGGGTGCGGGGCCTTGCAGGTGTGGCTTTGGGCTGCGCTTTGGCCGCAGAATGGTGTGGCCGTCGTTTCATGGTTCGCCATTAAAGGCTAGTACTGAACGGGACGATGGCAAGCCCGCAGTGAGTGAAGCGAGTGAAGAACTTGGAGCGTAGGAGCGCGGAAGCGTGAGAGCGGTGAAGCGGAGGCAAACGCCTGGCTCCACGCTCCCACGCCTGCGCCGGTAGGTCAAATTTCACGGGTTACGTGTTATTTTAAGCCAAGACATCCGCCAATTGGTTAGGCTAGTTTTGTTAAATAAGAACTTCCCAAATGTGTCGCCGTCTGTCATTATCCCTGCGAGTGTATGGGACGTTTGGAATGACGGATTTCGCCTTTGGCACAAGCGTTTTTTTTTGGATCTAATTGCTTAACATTATTAAGTAAATGCCCAACGTTGTCCTCCAGACCCAGACACTCAGGGCCAAATGTCTTACCGGGCGGCTGGCCTTTTCTTTGCGGAGAGGTTACGGACCATGCCGCAGCCCGAGCCTCTCCCTCCCACCTCAACCAAAAATTCGTTGAACAAACCATGAAAGCGATTAGCAACATTCGATCCATCGCTCCTTTCAGCAAACTGGGAACGGCCAAGAGCCTGGCGATAATAATTCCAGTTTTGATTGCGGGAACGACCTATGGCGGTTTCAACCAATATAGCATCGGTGTTAAATTTGGCACTGACGCCACCGGCAACGGCGGCGGGGTGCCGATGGGCGCGGCGGACATCGCCGGCGTTCCTGCAGTATCACAGGCTAACTGGAATAACGCGCCCGCAGTCAGTGGCGCTCTCGGGGGAGGTTTACTCCTCAATAACAGCGGCGCCGACAGCGGAGCAGGCGTGATCTGGGTTTCGCCAACGGGTGTCTGGGCCAGCGGCCCCAACAACATGTTCTCCAGTGTCACGGACAGCAATCTCATGAAGGGCTACCTGGACAACGGTGGCACAGCCACAGTCACTTTCACCAACCTGCCCAGCCAATTGACCAGCAGCGGCTACGATGTCTATGTTTATGCATTATATGATACCCCAGGCCGGGGAGGCACCTACGCGATCGTGGACGGGACGAACACTGCGACGATTCTGAAGCCTGCTATCGGCCTTAACGCTGATGCCACACCCACTAACTATGTCCAAGCCCCGGGTGGTACTGCCACCACGGGCAATTACCTCCTCTTCCGAGGCCTGACCAATGCCAACATTCAGGTCCAAGCCGTTGCCACCAATACGGGCACGCCACGTGCCATCATCTGCGCGGTTCAGCTAGTTGCTTCGCCAGAAGTCGGCGACGCCGGCGCAGCCACCGGCTTGAAACTCTCTACCAACAGCCAGACAGGCCAACTAGTCGCCACCTGGACTAATGGCGCCAGCAGCACAGGCGCGCTGCTGGTTATGCGTCGCGGCCTGCCAGTCACCGCTTTGCCGGTCGATGGCGTCGCCTACTCCGGCAACTTGACTTTTGGCAGCGGCGACAACCTTGGCAATGACGAAGCCGGCGCGCCGAATTTTGCTGTCTTCAATGGCGCGACCGCCGGCATCACCAGCACGCAAACTGTTGTCGGTCTTGTTCCAGGCGCAACTTATTTCGGGGCGGTTTTTTCCACAACCGGCAGCAGCGACTACTCGCTGGCCTTTCCCACGACCGCGACAGGAGTGCCCAGAGGCTCGCCAACCAACGTAGTGATGATGCTTCCTTCTCCTCCTTTAGTGGCGGGAAGCGCAAGGCATTTTTCAGTCCTCGCCCAGTATGACAACGGCGTCGGTGGTGACATCACCGCTTCCGCAACGGTCACGTCACTTGGGTCCACCAATGGCGGTTCGGTT
>WNGJ01006907.1_pt1 | contig 13355 bp, 9 predicted proteins | sample 5400611 | NCBI WGS metagenome assembly WNGJ01 (sample SAMN13153375, study PRJNA577476) | soil metagenome | isolation source: 40 cm soil or saprolite under Garry oak tree replicate 1 | place: USA:California | collected 2016-06-15 | reverse complement strand
AGTCGAGTTAATGATTCGCACGCGGCCGACGCTACCAGACCCGAATGACGAGATGGTGTTGGAAACAGCCATCAATGGTCGCGCCGATGCGATCGTGACTTTCAACGATCGGGACTTTAGGCCTGTGGCGGCGCGTTTTCGCTGCTCGGTGGTGCGGCCGGGGGAAGTGATTCGGGGATTAGCAGAGGAAACCGAGTGATGGCAAGAGAAGGAGTGAATTCATGAGACGAAGCAATTTTGCTTTGCGGGTACCGCCTACCCTATTGGCGGAAGCGCGCAAGGCCGCCGAATCGGAAGGAGTAGCTCTCAACCAGCTGATCACCCTCGCACTTGCAGAAAAGGTTTCCGCTATGCGGACGGAAGAATACTTTGAGGAACGCGCGCGACGCGCCGATCCGGCTAGGGTCAGCCGGATTCTAGCGCGCGTGGGCAAGGGAAATCCTCCTGGCGAGGGTGATGAACTCCCGTTGGAATTCGCAGCTAGGAAGGTGAAGAAAAAGAAGTGAAGAGAGACATCGCTATCCCCAGTAGATCGAGATTCGCACGCCTGTCTCCACAAGCCAAAGAGTTTAGTCTTGTTACCATGATCTTCGGTCCCTTCTGCCGTCCTCTTCAGCAAGGTTGTGTGCAATCTCTCGCAATCGTTGTCCAGATTTTGGGTGCAAGATTGGTGCAGCTAATTTTAAAAGAGCAGGGCTGTTAACCGAAGGGCTCAGGTTCGAGTGCTGCCTGGACATTCCGACGATGAGAAGCCACATGGCGCGAACGACGGCGTTGTCCCCAAAGACGTTCACCCCATGCCATCAATGGAGGAGCTTGAAGGCTTTGGTTCTCATTTCTCCAGGCTTTTACATACTGAAGCGGTTCCCGACAGCCGACCAAATCAATTTTGCGCCCAGAGTCAGGATACCTGTCCTGATGTTAAATGGTCGCTTCGATTTTATCTTCTCGGTAGGCTCCTCGCAGGAACCGATGTTCCGGTTTTTGGGAACGCCGGTCGAGCACAAGCGCCGCGTGGTTTACGATTCCGGTCACGATATACCCCGAGGTGAAATGATCAAGGAAACGCTCAACTGGTTGGACCGATATTTAGGACCGGTCAAATAGAACAAGACGCGCTCGAATGGGGCGCCTGCGCTTCGGAAGCAGCTCTGACTGATCTCGCGTCGCCGGAAAGTGCCAGTCGGAGCACTGCAGTTCGCTATTCTTCGCCTGACAAATCAGCGCGCGAGTCTCCGGAATGGACTGGATCAACTTTAGGCCGCGTTCCAATCCAAGGACGCAAACCGTTAGGCCGCGTTCCAATCCAAGGACGCAAACCGCTGTGGCCAAAGCATCAGCCGTAGTGTCGTCCGGTGCGATCACTGTGACGCTAACCCGCCCGGTGATCGCACGTCCGCTCTTAGGATCGACAATATGAGAGTAGCGCGTCCCGTTAATCTCGACGTGCTGCTCCAAATCTCCAGATGTCGAAATACCAGCATTGTGCAGGGCGACGTACCGCTTGGGCCTTTGCGCCGGCGAATCGAGTGAGGCCACCGCAATTGTCCAGCCGTTCCCTTCCATATCCGGCGGTGGCTCGCCGACCGCGATATCTCCACCCGCCGCGACTAGCGCGCGATCAATTCCGTATCCTTTCAGCACCCGCAGCGTTTCGTCGGCGGCATAACCTTTCGCGATCCCGCCCAAGTCGAGCAGCATGCCGGGTTTCAACAGCTGCGCCGTTCGTGCCTTGGCGTCGAGCCGCAGTTTCTCGTGCCCGACGAGTTCGAGCGCTTGCGCCAGCCGAGCCGGCTCAGGCAGTTCATGTTGACGTCGCGCCCTGCGCCAAAGCCGCACCACCGGGCCGATCGTGATGTCGAATGCCCCGTCCGACTTCTGTGCAATCTCCTGCGCTGCGCTCATGACTCCATACAGATCATCGCTGATCCTCGTCGGCGGGCCACCGGCGAGCTCGGAAAGTCGCATCAGCTCGCTGCTGGGCTGGTAGTCGCTCATGATATGATCCAGCCCTGCGATGCGGTTAAACGCGGCGCGCGAGGCCTTCAGGGCACTGGACTCGTTCGAGGCGTAAAAAACAATCTTGAACATGGTCCCCATGTGAGGTTCTGTAAACTCGAAGCGGCGCAATCCCTGCTTCTGTTCTTTGAGAGCGCTGAGGCACTGCGCCGCCGCGAAAATGCAGAATCCCACCATGGCGAGGGAACAAACTGTCGAGCCTCGAAACAATTTCATCTGCCTTCACTCTTGCGACTTCGAGTGGCATCGTAGCAGAGCCAGCGCAAAAACCACATTGGAGATCATGAACCGCGCACGAATGACACATCACTCACGAATTTTATTTTGCCTCGTCGCCACGTTTTCTTCTTCTCTTTTTTCAGCCCGCCTCTTCAGCCAAACTAAATCCGGCCGCCAGCCGGAAGTGAAGTCCTACACGGAGACAATTCCCGGAACGGACGTGAATTTCGAGATGGTGCCCATTCCCGGCGGCACTTTCATGATGGGCAGCCCGGCCAGCGAAGGGAAGCGATCGGCCGACGAAGGGCCTCAGCATCTGGTCACCGTCCGCCCATTCTGGATGGAAAAAACCGAGATACGCTGGGAACAATACGATGTTTTTGCCTTCAGCGAGGACCTGCAGCGTTCTTCGTCGCCGGCGTCGCACAACAGCATCAGCAATAAGTTTGCCGATGCCTTCACGCGGCCAACGCCCCCTTATACCGATCCCACTTTCGGGTTCGGCCACGATGGCTATCCGGTCATCAATATCACCCACCACGCCGCAATGGAGTACTGTCGCTGGCTCTCCGCCAAAACAGGAAAAACCTATCGCTTGCCCACCGAAGCCGAATGGGAGTACGCCGCGCGCGCGGGCTCAAAATCAGCTTACCTTTTCGGCGACGATCCGAAGCCGCTGGGCGACTATGCCTGGTATCTCGACAACTCCGACGCCCGCACCCACCCCGTCGGCAAGAAGAAACCCAATCCGTGGGGTCTTTATGATATTTTTGGCAACGTCGCCGAGTGGGTCCTCGACTATTACGACAAGGACTACTACGGCAGCTTCAAACTGGACGCGACCGTGTTAAGCCCTGTGCTGATTCCAACCGAAAAGGAATATCCCTACATCGTGCGCGGCGGCTCATGGGACGATGACGCCGCACGCCTGCGTTCTGCCTCGCGCCGCGCCTCCACTCGCGAATGGAGCCAGCAGGACCCGCAGCTTCCCCAAGCATTTGGTGGCACACCGACGCGCTGTTTGTTGGCTTCCGAGTAGTACGCCCGCTCGAGGAGCAAGACAATCTCAAAGGTTTGAAATCGAAGGTGACCAAACAGAATTAGCCCGGGAATCAAACGCGCGCTGGCCCGCACGCAAAACGGTCGCGCCGCAACGGTTTTCAGCTTGCACAAGGAGGATAGGGCAATGGCAAACCACGAGGAAGAAAACAAGGCTAAGTCATCGCGTCGCAATTTCCTGAAGCAATCGAGTGTGGCGCTGGTGGGCGGCGCGGTAGCTAGCCGGTTCACTGGCCTGCCCGCCGTTCACGCTGCGGGAAGCGACTTGATCAAAGTAGGACTGATCGGCTGCGGTGGACGCGGCACGGGCGCCGCCAAAGACGTTCTGAGCTCCGCCCGCGGCGTCAAGCTCGTCGCGATGGGAGACGTCTTCAAGGATAATCTCGACAAGAGCTTCGACATGCTGACCCGTGTTGACCAGAGCGACGAAACCATCCGCAATTTTGGCAACACCGTCGAAGTTCCCGAGGACCGGCGTTTCACCGGCTTCAATGCGTTTGAGAAGGTTCTCGCATCGGACATCAACTACGTTATTCTCGCCACGCCGCCAGGCTTCCGGCCCGCGCATCTGAAGGCCTCCGTCGCCGCGGGCAAACACATCTTCACCGAAAAGCCCGTCGCGGTTGACGGCCCGGGGATTCGGTCGGTCCTTGAAATCGCCGAGCAAGCCAAGGCCAAGGGTCTCGCCGTTGGCGCTGGCACGCAGCGCAGGCATCAGGCCGGCTATATCGAGACGATGGACCGTCTTCGCGACGGTGCCATCGGCAATATCGTCTCAGCGCGCGTCTACTGGAATCAGGGGCCCATCTGGGTTCATCCAAAGCAAGCCGGCTGGAGCGACATGGAGTGGCAGATGCGCAACTGGTATTACTTCACTTGGCTCTGCGGCGACCACATCGTCGAACAGCATGTGCACAACCTCGACGTCGCGAATTGGGCTCTTGGCGCGCACCCCGTCAAAGCCACGGGCCACGGCGGCAGACAAGTCCGCACTGATTCTATCTACGGCAACATCTACGATCACTTCGCCGTGGATTACGAGTACCCCAACGACGTCCACGTGGCCAGCTTCTGCCGGCAGATGCCTAATTGCGCCAACAACGTTTCCGAGAGCCTCGCCGGAACGAAAGGCCTTTGCCAAGCCAACAAATACGCCATCACCGGCGAGAAGAGCTGGCGCTACACCGGCGCAAACAATCTGCCTTACGTCCAGGAGCACACCGATCTGATCGCCAGCATCCGTGCCGGCAAGCCCTACAACGAGCTGAAGGAAGTTGCCGAGAGCACCATGACGGCGATCATGGGACGCATGGCCGCTTACACCGGGCAGGAAGTCACTTGGGAGCAGGCGTTGAACTCCACCGAGAGTCTCATGCCAGCAAAACTCGAGTGGGACGCTGCGCTCGCCGTCGCGCCCGTAGCCATGCCCGGCCAGACCAAGTTGGTATAACTCGTCGCGCCGGCCTCGAAAATTGGCAATGGCCGCACAACACGCTATAGGGCTACCATCCCCAAGGCGCGCGGTGAGCAGTCTCGGTCGGCAAACTCTGGGCGGCGCGACTTTGTTGTGTGTCGTTGCTATTGGCAGCGAGTGCTCCCACGCCAACGTTCGTACCTTGACTGTGATGCGCAAAAATCTTGCCCTAGTTCGAAGCCTGACCGGCCCAAGAGATAAACCATCCGCTTAAGCTTATATATACACATCGTTGCCTGACAGGGGCGGTCGCAATCGTGGAATTCGAGTTCGTGGTGGAGATGAACTTGGTACAGATAGGAACCAACGAGTGCGGATGTTCTCAGGAATTCGTGGCCGACCGGCTTGTGACTTCCATTTCCAAAACAACTGGAAACCCTTGCGATGCCAGCCAATCAGGGTCTCGTGTTTGACGATGACCAAGGCCTCTTTCCAATCGCAGAGGCGAGACTAGAGGATAAGAAAGAAACGGGCGGAGTCGTTTAATCGTCTCGGTTGGACCTGTCTCTCCTCATAAAAGGCCAGTTGCTTTCGCAGGAAGAGGACCTCCACGCTCAGGGATGTGCGCGAGCGGAAAAGGAGACGGAAGAAAAGAAGGCCGTCCGCGACCAGATCGGTGATCAAGGTAAGCAGAGAATCCAGTGAGCGCTTTGTGTTCTCGAAAAGAATCGAAACATGGCCTGCCAGGATGGCCTACGGTCAGCCCAGCTGAGAAGTGTTTTCTGCCAGGCAGCGCTGGTTTCTTGCGTTTTCCAGCGCAGGGAAGCTGACAAATAAGTGCCAACATCTCTGTCAGATGGGAGCCGGGTGGAATTTTTGCGTACCACAGGATCGGCGCAGTCACTTCGATTTCGTTAGACCCGTAAATTTCTCCACCCCGAGCGCAGCAGGTCGCGCGGGTGTCTGCGGACAGGGAAATTAGGGCTGCGAAAATAGACCACGGTCACAAAGCGCGCCCGTACCGGCGGGTCACACACAGCGAAAACTGCTGTCCAAAGCGTCCCCCGCCAAAGTTCCGAGACTGCTGCTGCGTGCCCTGACTCCTGGTCAAGAACGTGGATTGTGCTACAATTTCGGCCAGAAATGACTACCGGCGAAGTTGGAGACGTATAGTTAAGATGTTGGTTTGAGTCCAACATTCTCCTTTGACTTGGCCCAGACAGTATTGATAGCTTGATGCGAGAATATGAGACAACTCCGACCAGTTATTTGGGCGAAGGGGACTTTTCTGACCCCACAGCACCTGCAGACGCAAGATCGATTTATCGAGAGCACGTTCCAGTTCCGTCTAGATGCGCTCCACTTTCGCCCATGGGGTTTCGCGGATCTTCGCATTCGTCATGAGGCATTGTCCGAAGGGAATTTCGCAATATCTGAGGCCCAAGGCATTTTTCCGGACGGACTTGCCTTTGAAATCCCCGAGTCCGATGCTCCTCCCGCACCAAGACCGTTGGCTGCGTTTTTTGAGTCCGAACAGCAAAGCGCCGACGTGTACCTGGCGATCCCGTCCGAACGGGGAACGGGGTTGAACGTTTCCGTCTCCAAGCAGAGCGCGGACACACGCTACGTCGCGGAAGTCGTGGACGTTCGAGACGAAAACACCGGTGCGAACGGGAAGCCGATTCAAATTGCGAGAAGAAATTTTCGTTTGCTCGTTGGCGGAGAATCTCGCGAGGGCTGCGTTGCGATGAGGATCGCGCGAGTGCGCCGAACTGCCGCCGCGACGTTTGAAATTGACCGTTCATTTATCCCACCACTGCTGAATATCACCGCGAGCGATTACTTGCTTTCTCTGCTTCGCAGGCTCGTTGAAATTCTTGCATCCAAAAGCAACATTTTATCGGGCACGCGGCGCCAAAAGAGCCAAAACCTGGTTGATTTCACCTCGGCGGACATCGCAAATTTTTGGCTGCTATACACTGTTAATAGCCATTTTCCCGTCCTCCGACACATTTATGAAACGCGTAGGGGACATCCTGAGAGCGCATTTCGGATGTTGTCATCGCTGGCAGGCGCATTGACCACTTTTTCGACTCGGATCCAACCGAGGGATTTGCCGACCTATGATCATGACGATCTCTGCGCCCGTTTTACGGACTTGGACGAAAAACTCCGGGAGCTATTGGAAACGGTCGTTCCGAGCAACTATATAGCGCTTCCCCTGAAACTCGTTCAATCGACAATCTATGCCACGACGATCGACGAAGACAAGTATCTGGTCGGCACGAAAATGTATTTGGCGGTGTCCGCGGAATTGGCGGAGGCGGAATTGATCAAGCGCGCTCCGCAACTGATCCGGGTATCCTCTGCCTCGCAGGTCGAACACATTGTCCGCCACGCCCTGCCTGGGTTGCAGCTGACGCATATGTCAAAGCCACCGGGAGCGGTTCCAGTACGGCTCAATTTTCAGTATTTTGCGTTAAATCAATCTGGCCCGGCCTGGGAAACGGTGATCCGGTCGCGGAATTTCGGGGCTTTTGTTCCTGGGGACATCCCTAACCCGCAACTTGAGCTAATCATCCTCATGCCGCATACAACCTGATTCTAATTCTTTGCCCAGTGGCGGAGGCAAGACCGGAACCGAAATTCCCTATTTCCAGATCGGCATAAATCGAGCGATTTGTTACACTTGACATCTTTAGCAAGAACCGTCCATAGTAGGCCCCGGCGATGGAGCCAAGCACTCCAATTTGGTCGACGTCCTCCTCAATGAATCATCTATCCAAGGTTGTTTGGTTCGAGGGAATGTACCTCGGTCCCCATCATTTCCAAGCCCAAAGACGATCTTTTGAGGATTTAATTCATTTTGCCTCCTCAAATCTCTGGTTCGAGCCGTACGGTTTCTCCGGATGTGGACTTGACCCTGACGCCCTAAGGAACCGTACGGTGGCTCTAACTCATGCCCGCGGCATTTTTCAGGATGGACTCGTGTTTAGCATGCCGGAGAGCGATTCCCCGCCGGCCGCCAGGCCCATTGGTGACTTTTTCCCGCCGACTCGAGAGGCGCTTAAAGTAATGTTGGCGGTGCCTCCGTTAAGGCAGAATAATCGGAACTGTGCGTTCACTGCGGAAGAGGTCCGAACCACAGTACGGTACTTTGCGGAACCGAAATCTCTATGCGACGAGAACACCGGGGCTGACCCGCGCTTCGTTCATCTAGGGCGCAAGAATATACGCTTTGCTTTTGAAGGCGAGGAAGTGGAAGGGGAGTGCACGCTGCCCATTGGCCGCGTTTTGCGGGACGGGTCGGGAAATTTCATATATGACCCGAAGTTTATTCCCCCGTGTATTCAAATTAGCGCGAGCGAGCGCTTGATGATGATGCTGAACAGACTCCTGGAAGTCTTGGATGAAAAAAGCGCGGGGGTTTCTTTATCTCGACGGGGAGTGGCGAAATTTCAGGCGGCATTTTCTTCAAGTGAGCTTGCAACCTTTTGGTTCGCACACACGATTAACTCCAGCCTGACTGTGCTGCGGCATTTGTACCAGGCGGAGCACGGTCATCCTGAGCAGGTCTATGCAGAGATGACACGCCTGGGCGGCGCTCTCTGCACTTTTGGGATGAATTCGAATCCGCAATCTCTGCCCGCGTATGATCATTTTAATTTGGATCAATGTTTTCACGCTCTGGATGCCCACATACGGGCACATTTGGAGCTTGTCGTCCCTACGAACTGTCTAACGATCCCGCTGCAACCGACCGGCCGTTATACCTACGAAGGAGCGATTTTGGATCACCGTTGTTTGGGCCGAGCACGTTGGATTTTGGCTGTTCATTCAAATATTGGAGAAGCCGATCTAATTTCGAGAACCCAACGGCAACTGAAGATCTGTTCCGCGGAACTCCTGCCCGAACTCGTAAAAGTCTCGTTACCTGGACTTAGTTTGACACATTTACCGCTTCCGCCTTCTGCCGTTGCGCCGAAAGTGGATTTTCAATACTTTGGCGTCAGTAGGACAGGATCAACCTGGGAAAACATAGTGCAGACGCGGACGATAGGGCTGTACGTCCCGGGTGAGGTCCCAAATCCGGAAGTTGAACTTCTTGTTGTTTTGGAATCTTGAGGAGTCGTTGTGGGATCTACACTCTACGGAACTCCTGGCCAACCTCCGCCCGCGCGGCCGCGACGCGGCCAGACGCTGCCGCTTGTATATCAGCAATTGTTGACTGCCACGGTGCGAGTGCGAACGGACCGCCAATCGGTGACCGACTCACAAACATTCCGGTCGAACGTCCGAGCGGCGATACAAGCTGCGGAAAGAGAAGGTGTTGCAAAGGGCTACACCTCTGAAGACGTTCGCTTGGCTACGGTCGCCGTTGTCGCTTTCCTGGACGAGTCGATTTTGACGTCGTCGAACTCGGTTTTTTCTGACTGGTCGCGGATGTCTTTGCAACAGGAACTATTTGGACACAATGTCGCGGGTGAATCGTTTTTTGAGAACTTGGATGCACTCCAAAAACGCGCTGACTCGGCCGATGTCGCGGACGTTCTTGAACTGTATGGTCTTTGCCTGTTGCTAGGTTTCAGGGGACGTTATGCGCTCTCGGGGATGGAGGCGGTCCGGCCCCTAACTGAATCCATCTTGAGTAAGATTCGTCGTATTCGTGGGCCCTTGGTGGCCTTGTCTCCCTCCTGGAGCGTGCCGTCCACGCCGGTCGCGACCCAACGTAGGGACCCTTGGGTCCGAAGGTTGGCCTTTACCGCCATTATTTCTTTGGTATTCGCTTTGTTGTTGTTCGTAGGATTTCGGGCCCTGTTAGGATCGGGATTACCAAGCCTACGGGCAATTTCTGTTCTGCTTCCAATCTAGGGAGCCTCAATGAGATTTTCCTGGGAATATTTGGCCGCGGTTGGCGCCTCGGTTCTTGTAATCGTGCTGGCGTGGTTTTCCGGCAACTGGTTTCATGTGCTGGGTTTGGACCGCGCCATACTGACCGGAGGTATCCTGGTGATTGGGGCTGCATTGATCGGCGGCTTCCTTTTGTGGAAACAATCGAAGCAAGCTATTGCAGTTAGCGCTCCTAAGATGCGCCCAATCGAGGTCGAACAATCGGCAGGAGGTCCCCCGTCTAGTTCTGGCTTGGTTCCAGAAGACATCACAATGTTGATTCGTGACGCCGAATTGAAAGTTGCATCGGCCAGGCTGGGTCATGACGCCTCGTTCAATCGTCTTCGCGTAATCCTTCTTCTCGGCGAGGAGGGATCAGGGAAGACGTCCGCGGTCATCAACTCGGGTCTTGATCCGGAACTTCTCGCTGGACAGGTTTACCAGGGAGGTGAGGTCGCTCGAACGCGGGTCGCGAATTTCTGGTTCGCGCGAAAGTCGGTAGTTATCGAGGCTGGACCCGGCCTACTTACAGAACCGCGCCTTTGGGCTCGCCTGATTCATCGCCTTACCCTGCGGGGGTTCCGATCGGTTCTCGGTTGGAGGACTCAAGGGGAACGGGCAGCAGTGGTATGCGTGGACTGTGAAAAATTTGTCAAGGCAAATTCGGCGGATGAACTAGTGGGATTATCGCGGAAGTTTCGTACTCGCCTTGAGGAAATGTCGAGGATTTTGGGGAGTGGTTTTCCGGTGTACGTCGTTTTTACTGCAGCGGACCGGATTCCCTTCTTTGAAGAATTCGTCGCGACGATGTCCAGCGAGGAGGCTGACCAGGTTCTGGGGGTAACACTTCCAAAATTGGCGGATCCCTCGACGGGCGTTTACAGCGAGCTCGAAGCCAAGCGCCTCACCAAAGCTTACTCCTCTCTTTGCTATTCCCTCGCGGACCACCGCCCGGTCCTGCTCTCTAGGGAGAACAATCCCAACAAGCTGCAGGGTATCTATGAATTTCCCCGCGAATTTACCAAACTAACCAAGCAGCTCGTGCAGTTCCTTGTCGATTTGGGCCGCCCCAGCCAATTGCGCGTCAGCCCGTTCCTGCGGGGTTTTTACTTCACCGGTCTTCGGACTGTCGAGGCTTCTACCAGCTCGCCTACCACGATGGGAACGCAGACGATGACCTTGGGCCCGCCGCCCGTGTGGTCTGCCGATGCTACGAGCATTCTGCGCCAGGGAGAACTTGCCGGGAGCCGCGAATGGCAAGCAGGCACTCAAACTGATGCAACGGGAGCGCGCAAAATAACGCAATGGGTGTTCCTAAGCCATATTTTCAGTCACATCCTCCTTCAGGACCAGGGAGCGTTTGGGGCAAGTAACGCTAGCACCCGAATCAACTTCTGGCGGCGCGCGTTGTGGGCCACCGCCGCCATTCTTGGGACCGTCTGGATGTTGGGCTTAGGTGTGTCTTATTTCTCGAATCGAGCTCTCGAATCCAATTTCCTACGAGTCGCCCAAAGGGACGTTTTCGGAAAACTCTCATCCGAATCATTACCGCAACTTGAGGCGTTGCGGAATTCCCTTGAAGAATTGACGCGGTACGAAAGAAATGGCGTTCCGCTGCATCTTCAGTGGGGTCTTTACCCCGGACACGACTATTACGTGGAAGCCCGAAGAGTTTACTTCTTGCGTTTTCGGCAGGTCCTCTTTGAGAAGATTCAGGACTCCATAGCCGACGAGTTGCGAAGATTGCCGAACACGCCGGGCCCCAACGATGAATATGTTCCGAAGTACGACACGTTGAAAGCCTACTTGATTACGACCTCGAATCCCGACAAGAGCACGCCTGAATTTCTTTCCCCCGTGCTTCAAAAACATTGGTCTGCAGGGCAGACGCTAGACAGCAGCAGTCAAGCGTTGGCCCGCAATCAGTTCGATTTTTACGCCGCTGAACTTAAATTCGAGAACCCCTATTCGTCGGACGTCGACGCATCTGTTCGGGACCGCGCGCGAGACTATCTCAACCATTTTGGCGCGGTCCCGCGGATCTATGGAGCAATGCAAAACGCGGCGGCTAAACAAGCCCCGGCGTTCAACTTTTATCGCGAACACCCGGACGCGACGGATTTGATTCGATTGGTTCCGGAGATTCCGGGCGCCTTTGTCAAAGCCGGGTGGGATTTCATGCAGAACGCCATCGCCCACTCCGACCAGTATTTTCGCGGTGAAGAATGGGTCCTCGGAAGCGCGAGCGAAGCGGTTACGAATCGGACTGACCTGGAAACACAGCTCCGTTCCATGTACCAAAGCGAATTCATTAAGCGCTGGCAGGATTTTCTGAAGAGCGCCAAAGTCGCCACTTATGGCGGCGCGCAGGACGAGGTCCGCAAACTCAAGAAGCTCTCGGCAAACGAATCACCGCTCCTGGCATTGATATGCGATGCCTCTCTTAACACAACCGCCCGCTCGTCAGATGTGGACAAGGCCTTCAAATCGGTCCAGCCAGTGGCGCCGTATCCCGGATGCGATAGCCGCGTTCCACAGATCACGGTCCCATATGTGGCCGGATTGGCCAAGCTTGAGAACTGCGTGGAGAACTCACTGTCATCGCCTGCTGAGCCGAAAGACGCTCTGCCGCAACAATGCGGCCCCACCGCGAACGACGCAAAACTGGTGGTGACGACCCAAATTATGCCTTCCTTGCCCACGGACCCGGTGTATCACATGGATCAGACCGTCAGGGACCTGCTGGAGGCTCCCATCTCAACTCCTTCTCCGCCCAAGCCCAAACTGGTCGGAGCCAAGGAGCTTTGCGATGGATTCGCCACGATCGCGGCGAAGTTTCCATTCAATCCGAACTACGCTTCACCGGACGTAACGCTTCAGGATTTTGACTCCTTCTTTCGGCCCGACCATGGGACCCTGCAGAAATTTATCCAGGACAATCAGAGTATACTCGTGTCTCAAGGATCCCGATTTGTCCCCAAGCCGGGCATCAAGCTCGATTGGAACCCCGGACTTACCTTTGTAAATAAGGCGCATTTTCTCCAGGATTCTCTTTACTCTGGCGGAGGCGCAGGGTCGATTCAGCTTCAATACAAATTCAACGTCCGCGCGACGCTTCCCGAGGGTGGAATTGACGGGGTCGCGTTCACTTTCAATGGACAAACGCAGAAGTATCCCGGCGGAGCGCAATCCAGTCCATTTATTTGGCCTGGAAGCAGCTCTCAAGAAGCACGCATCAGTTACCAGGTAGGTGGCGGCCAGGATATCAACCTTCTCTCAGAGCGAGGACCTTGGGCGATCACCCGTCTGCTTTCGGTACCGGATGCGACAGTGAGCACTTCCGGCTCGGCGTTAACCGCGGAGTGGCACCCGCTTCAGCCCGGCGGCCACGGGCCCCTCATCATCAGCAAGAGCGGGCAACCAATCGTCGTGCATCTTGAGTTTGAGAGTGGGGGAGCGCCGTTTGTTTTGCAGAGAGGCTATTTCTCAACCCTGAATTGCAGGATAAAATAAGCGCTAACTTTTTCTAGCACCTTGAACATTTTCCCGTGCAGGGGAATGGCAGTATCTCAGGCTAAGAACCGGGAGCGAAGTTTAAGCCTGAATTCCGAGGTTTAGGGTAGATTTGGTTGACCGATTTCGGGAGGTAATTTGCAGACGCACCGTTCTGCCCCCCTCGACGTTTTCTTCAACCAGCTAAAACGTAACCGAGTTAGGGCAAAATGGTGCTTTTCAATTTCGTATTTCGGGTTTA
>WNGJ01012118.1_pt2 | contig 13356 bp, 15 predicted proteins | sample 5400611 | NCBI WGS metagenome assembly WNGJ01 (sample SAMN13153375, study PRJNA577476) | soil metagenome | isolation source: 40 cm soil or saprolite under Garry oak tree replicate 1 | place: USA:California | collected 2016-06-15 | reverse complement strand
CGTCTGCCTGAGCGCGGCCGCCAGGCCGATCACCAGCGGCGCGACGGCGAGGATGCCGACCACGTCGGATGCGAACCAATGCTGCCAAGTGACCAGCATGTCCGCCGATGGCCCCCGCAGCAGCCGATACGTCGCGGCCCCGCCGATTCCCGAGGCGACGGTCCCGGCGATCGCCGCGGCCAGAAAGCCAAGAACCTGGCTCAGCCGATCGAGATTAAAATCGGTGCCGAAACGCCGCTGGACCAATCCGGCAACAACCAGGGCTTCTGCCGCGTTGCACAGGCCCAGGCTGATGCTGGCCCACAACGGCTCGGCGTAATGGACCGCCACCGAGGCGCCTGTCACCCCCGCCGCCATGGGCCAGCGCGCGCGCGGGCCCAGAGCGATCAAGAAACCCGACGTGATGCCGGCTGCCGGCCAGAACACGGCCACGCCCGTGGGTTCGAGCACCAGGCCGACGCTCAGGCGCGCGACGAGAAAATAAACCGCACCGACCGCAACGGCGAGCCCGGCGTCGGCAACCCACCGCCGGGTTCGATCGTCGTACCAAGCGTGCGGCAGATGCGCGCGCATATCCGTTCATTTGCGGGGGTTTCGGCGTATCGAACTTTGCCGGCAGTCTCCGGCAACTTACACGACCGTGCGCATGTCAGAAAGAACCCGGCAGTGTCGGCTTGGAGCTTCGTGGCGGACATTGAGCCGAGATGCTTTGCCCGGGGGCCGAGTCGAGCCGAAATATCAGCGTCGCCAAGCAAGCGCGGACCGATCCCCGTTCCGTCGAATTTGCCCTGGATTTTCCGACCTTTGTGGGGTTATCTCCGTCCTTCCGAGTTACGGTGATTCCGGAAAACAGCTCGGGGCGTCACGTTTTGGTCGTAATAGGGGCAGGTTTGCTCACGCGACGGGGACGCCAATGTCCGTCCATCTGGTCGTCGGCGATGATGGCGAGAATGTCATCAGCGGAACCAGCGGTAACGACCTGATTTACGGCTATGACCCGAATGGGCCGGAGGGCCAGGTCACCAGTATCGACGCGACGCGTGTCGCCACCGGTCTGACTGTGCCGCTTTTCGTCACCGCGCCGCCCGGCGACGTGAACCATCTGTTTATCGTCCAGCAAAACGGCGTCATCAAAGTCCTCGACCTCAACACAGGACAGATTTCGGCAACACCGTTCCTCACCGTGGCAGTCGACAGCACGGGCGAGCGCGGTCTTCTTGGTCTGGCGTTCGACCCGAACTATGCGACCAACGGCTATTTTTACATCTACCGGACCGTTCCCGGAACAACGGCGCACAACGAAGTCGACCGGTACCAGGTCTCGTCGACCACCGGCGTCGCTGATCCCGCGAGCGAAACACCTGTTATCACGCTCGATAATCTTGGCCCGGCAAACCACAATGCCGGCTGGATCGGTTTCGGCCCGGACGGCGATCTTTATATCGCGACCGGCGAGAACGGCACTCCGAGCAACGCGCAAACGCTGAGCAATCTGCTCGGCAAGATACTGCGCATCGACGTACATAGCGACGCATTTCCTGCCGATCCCAACAATAACTATGCGATCCCCGTCGACAATCCTTTCATCGGGACGGCTGGCGCGCGCCCCGAGATCTTTGCGCTCGGTCTGCGAAATCCGTTTCGCGACAGCTTCGACCGCGCGACCGGAGATTTCTTCATCGGCGACGTGGGCCAGAATACGTGGGAAGAGATCGACATCGGCGCAAAAGCCGCTAACTACGGCTGGCCGGCCGTCGAAGGGCCGCAAAATAATGGCGGCGCACTCGGCCCTGGAACGCTGACCGCGCCGATCTATTTCTACGACCACACGGTGGGGCAGGCGATCATCGGCGGCTACGTCTACCGTGGCATGAGCGATGGCCTGCAGGGCCAATATTTCTTGGGCGACGAGGTTGCCGGCAAAATCTTCACCTTGCGGTTCGACGGTACGTCGTGGGTGGCGACCGACCGCACATCGCAGATCGTCACCGATGCCGGCGTGATCAACAATCCGTCGTCGTTCGGCGAGGACGGACGCGGCAATCTCTACCTGGTCGACATTGGCGCCGGTGGCGATGTCTTCCGCCTCACGCCGGTCGTGAGCGCGACCGATCAGGCGGATTGGCTGCGCGGCTTTGGCGGCGACGACATGCTGTACGGTGGCGCCGGGGAGGACATCCTCGACGGCGGCACCGGCAAGGACACGCTGATCGGCGGTCTCGGTAACGATACGTTCGTCGCGGCGCCGGGTGACGGCGCCGACACCATTGTCGACATGAGCGCCGGCGCGGGGCCCGGCGACCGTATCGACCTCACCGCGTTCATCGGCATTCACGCGCTCGGCGATGTCATGGCTCTGGCGAGCCAGGTCGGCGGCAATACCGTCATCGATTTCGGCAGTGGGGACGTGCTCACCCTCGACGGCGTCGTCGACACAACGCTCAGCGCAGACGATTTCATTTTCAACGGATCCTCAACTGGTCCTTCCGTGCCGTTCGACTTCAACTCCGACCGCAGGTCCGACCTCCTGTGGCAGAACGCCGACGGCCGGCCGGCGATCTGGGAAATGAACGGCGCGACCATCATCGGCGGCGGCCTGCTCAACAACCCGGGCACGGCGTGGCACGTGATGGCGGCCGGCGACTTCAACCGCGACAGCAGGCCCGACATCGTCCTACAGAACACCGACGGCACGCCGCAGATCTTGCTGATGAATGGTGTGATCGTCGCCAGCACGGTGACGCTGCCCAATCCGGGCTCCGCCTGGCAGGTGATCGCCGCATCCGACTTCAACAACGACGGCAGCGCCGATCTCCTGTGGCAGAACAGCGATGGCGCCGCGGCCATCTGGCTGATGAACGGCACGACGCCGATCGGCGGCGGGGCGCTGCCCGTGAACCCCGGTTCTGCCTGGCGTGTCATCGGGGCAGGGGACGCGAACGGCGACGGCAAGGCCGACATCCTGTGGCAGAACAACGATGGGACGCCGGCCATCTGGGAGATGAACGGCACCAACATCATCGGCGGCGGACTGCTGCTCAATCCCGGCGCCTCGTGGCACGCCATCGGCCTTGGCGATTTCAACGGCGACGGCAAGGCCGACATCCTCTGGCAGAACGCCGATGGCGCACCGGCGATCTGGGAGCTCAACGGGACCACGATCATCGGCGGGGGCGTGCTCATCAACCCCGGCTCGACCTGGCACGCGATCGGCCCGAGCGACGTCAACGGCGACGGCAAAGCCGACATTCTGTGGCAGAACAGCGATGGGACGCCGGCCATTTGGGAGATGAACGGCACCAATGTCATCGGCGGCGGCACGCTCATCAACCCGGGAAACACCTGGCAACTCAAGGACGACGGGCCGATTTCGCCCGATCCAGCCGGATCGGGAGCTCAGTCGACCGCATTGCGTTCGAGCGCGCCGGATGCGGCGAACGCGGTGCCGATGCGCAGCGCGCCCGGCGGCGTGAGCAATTCCGATGCCGTAACGGTCAGGCTGCCTGCTGGCGTCGGGCTCGTGAGCGGTCCGGCGCTTGCGTCGGAGCTCCCGCCGCAGTTCGCGGCGACTTGGCCGAGTCTCACCGGCGCCGGGTCAAGCGACTCGGCCTGGATGCGTCAGCTGCACATCGGCACAGGCTAGGCAGGCATGAATCGATAGCGAGAACCTATTGCGTTTCTCTTTTTGCTTGACGACGGGCAAGCGGAACGTGTCGAAGAACTCATTTCGACTTTGCATGCACTGACGCAATTGGGAAAACGGGGCCGTCACGATTGGTACGAGCCCTTGGGCCGACGGTTGCGCGCCACAAGCTCGCCAGTCCGTCAAGCTTTATGATAGTCTTTCGACGCCTCGACGACCATGTCTCGAATCCAAGTTGACGGCTATGATTACGGGCTCGGTCGATCGGATTTTGAGGAGTAGCAGCGATGGCGACTTGCTCGATTAGTGATCTTAGCCGCCGTGAAATCTTGAGAATGTCCGCGACCCTGAGCGTCGCGAGCGTGGCCTCAGCCGGGTTTGCAATTGCGCAAACGACGGGGCAGCGCACGCCGGAGCAAATACTTGGTCCCTTTTATCCGCTGAAAACTCTTGGCCAAAATACCGATCTGACCAAGGTACCCGGCCGACCCGGGCGCGCTGAAGGTCTCGTCCTCAATGTCATGGGGCGAGTGCTCAATCTAGCGGGGGAGCCTGTTCGCAACGCGCAGGTTGAAATATGGCAAGCCAACGCCCATGGGCGCTACACGCATCCAAGCGACCACAATGCCGCGCCGCTCGATCCAAACTTCGAGGGGTCGGCCATTCTGACCACTGACCACGATGGTCGATATCGGTTCAAGACGATCAAACCCGCCGCATATCCTGCGGGCCCCAACAGAATGCGACCCGCGCACATTCACTTCCAAGTTTCGGGTAGGCAGGACAGACTCGTGACCCAGATGTATTTTGAAGGCGATCCTTACCTCGAAGCAGATCGCTTTTTTCAAACCGCCTTGGAGCAAAAGGATTTGCTCGTCGCCAAGCTATTGCCGCCGACTTCGGAGATGGAACCCGAGTCGAAATTGGTGTTGTTCAACATCGTGCTGTACGCAGGTTAACCGAGGCCACTTCCGGTCGGTTGGCTTCCTCCCGTGTTGCATGAGGGAGGGCAAATGCGGGGCGTAGTTCGACCGAACGCAGATTGTCCGCTTGTATTGCCGTGGACGACTTGCCCCGTAGTAGGTGGGAGCGCATGGGCGCCGCAGTAGCGTCTAGCCCCGGTCAGCCTTTGGTGTGATAATCCTGCAAGCCAATAGCCCCTTAAACGTCGGCAAATCTGTAGGCTAGAGTGATGTTGGCCTTGTACAGTCGTCGCGGCCTGAGCGTCCAACCTCCGCCCGACCTGGCAGGCGCGCAGATACCTGCGGAAGTTGTCTGGATCGACCTGATAAGCCCGGATCCTGCAGAAATTGCATTCGTTGAGAAGGCGACCAGGCTGGCGGTGCCCAGCCTCCACGAGCTTAGCGAAATCGAAAACTCCAGCCGATTGCGCGCGGAAAAAGGCGCACTCTACGTGAACGCGCCATTGATCTACCGTGCCGAGTCGGACGAGCCAATGGCGACGCCGGTTGGTTTTGTGCTCACGGCTGATCGCCTAATATCGGTACGTTTTGCAGAACTGTCCTCGTTTGCAGCAGTGACTAAACGTAAACCGGCGTCTGAGGCACCGGAGCTCAGCAGTTCTGCGGTGTTTTCCGACCTGATGGAGGCTATCGTTGATCGCCTTGCAGACGTCCTCGAACGAATCGCAGCTGAACTTGACGTCCTCTCGCGCCGCTTGTTTCACGCCAGTCCGACTAAGCCGTCGAGACAACGGCGGTCAGCAGTGGAAAGCGTCAGTCTCAGAGTGCTTCTGCGGCGCGTCGGTCATAATGGAGATCTCGTCTCGAAGATCCGCGACAGCCTGCTCGGTATCGCCAGGATCATTCCGTTTGTGCTCAGCCTCGCCGTCGAATGGCTCCCTACGGATGTAAAGCCCCGGCTTGAGACGATACGCCAGGACGTCACTTCCCTTAACGATTACGATGCGCACCTCGCCAACAAAGTCCAGCTTCTGCTTGATGCGACGCTGGGCATGATCAACATCGAGCAGAACAACATCATCAAAGTACTGGCCGTCGTCTCAGTGGTCGGCATTCCGCCGACGCTCGTCGCAAGCATGTACGGAATGAACTTCAGGCACATGCCGGAACTCGAGTGGGCATGGGGTTATCCCTATGGCCTCGCTGTGATCGCGGTAAGCGCCATTCTGCCGTTGTTATGGTTCAAATGGCGCAGGTGGTTCTAAGTCGACTCTTACTGTCGTAGGGCTCCACGCGCCGTGCCCTGGACCGAGCGGCGCGCCGGCGGGCGATAAAAACGCGCCTGCAGGCGGCCGATGGTCAAACCGCCGACGCGCTCGCGCGTTATCGACGTATGGACATTCCCCAGGCTCTCGCGCAGGCCGTTCTCGCCGCCGCGGGCGATGCGATCATCGCGACCGATCGTGACGGCGTGATCCGTTTCTGGAACCCGGGGGCGGAGCGCATTTTTCACTACCGTGAGAACGAGGCGCTCGGCCGAAGCCTCGACCTCATCATTCCGGAACGGCTGCGCGGCCGCCACTGGAGCGGCTATCGCGAATTTATCGAAACCGGCCGCAGCCGCTACGGCGACGGCGATCTCCTCGCGGTTCCCGGCGTGCGCAAGGACGGCGCGCGGCTCTCGCTCGAGTTCACGGTCGTCGCGCTCAAGGAGCCCGACGGCCGGATCGGCGGGGTCGCCGCGCTCATGCGCGACGTCACCGCCCGCTTCGAAGAGACGCGCGAGCTGCGGCGCAAGCTCGCCGCCCTCGCGGGCGGCGCCGGGTCCGGCCAAGGCTGAGGCACGCCGCCATGCCCGACGCCTTCTACACGATCGGGCACGCGCGGCACGCGATCGCCGGATTCGTCGATTTGCTCGCGCCGGCCGGCGTCGACTGCGTGGTCGACGTGCGGGCGTTCCCGCGCTCGCGCAGCAATCCGCAGTTCAACGCCGATGTGCTCCCGCAGGCGCTCTCACAATTCGGTATCGGCTACGAGCACGTTGGCGAACTGGGCGGACGGCGCGGCCGCCAAACGGATGTTCCGCCGCGGCGCAACGCATTGTGGGAGAACCGCAGCTTCCACAATTACGCCGACTATGCCGAAAGCGGCGCGTTCCGATCGGGTCTCGCCCGGCTCACCGAACTGGGCCGCAGCCGGCGCTGCGCGATCATGTGCGCGGAGGCGGTATGGTGGCGCTGCCATCGTCGGATCATCGCCGACTATCTTCTCGCCCGCGGCGAGCGCGTCCTTCACATCCTCCCCGACGGCCGCATCGCGCCGGCCCAGCGAACGCGCGGTGCCCGCCGGCGCCGGGATGGAACGCTGGCCTATCCGGCCGCGGCCGCCTGATGCGGTGCCGCCCGCGTGGCGCTTATTGTCTTGTTTTGCGGCGATGGGACGGTCGGTAACCGCGCGGAACCGGCCGCGGCTTCGCACGTTGGCTAGCCAACATGACTCTGGAGAGGAACATGCGGAAGACCATCATGATCGCGGCCGCCGCCGCGCTGATCAGTTCGGCGGCGTTCGGCAACGCACTCACGTCCGTCTCCGAGTCGGTGACGGTGACCGACTATTGCAAGCAGAACGTCTATGATCCGTCCGATCAGAAGATCGGCGAGATCAAGGACGTTTTGATTGCCCCCGACGGAAAGATCGCGGCGTTCATCGTCGAGGTCGGCGGCTTCATCGGCGCCGGCGCCAAGGACGTGGCGGTTCCGTTCAGCGACGTCAAAGGCACCAAGAAGAACGACAAGTGGTACCTGACGATGCAGGCGAGCAAGGACGACCTGAAGAACGCCCCCGGGATGAAATACGACCGAACCAATACCCGTTGGGTTCCGGAGAAGAGTTAGGTCGACTCGGCGTGCCGGCCTGGCCGGCACTTTTTGCTGCGAAGCGAGGCAATCCAGCGGCACACATTAGCTGCCACTGGATTGCTTCCTCACGGCTGTGACGGCGGAGAAGGCAAAAAGCGCAAGCGGCCCGGGTTACGAAGGCCGGCGACCACCATTTCTTCGCGGGATGGTGCAGCGATCCCTTCTTCATCGACAGGAGGCTTGTTTTTATCCTCTACTGGCCGACGAATGAACCGATGACAGCATGGTGCAAAATAGAACAAAGTCGCTGACACCGACTCCCGAGTCATGACGCTCGGAAATGGCGGATGCGCCCTTTGATAGGCGCCGATATACGCTTAAACTGTCGTTCTATGCGAAGGAGGAATCAAATGGCCGAGCTCAAACCCGCCGCAAATGAAAGCGAAATTTCCCGCGACCGCCTCGCGGAGCTGTTGAACGAAGATCTTTCCCGCGAGTATCAAGCCATCATCGCCTACGTAGTCTATTCCCAGGTGCTCAGCGGCGCCCAATATATGGATATCGCTGCCCAGCTTGAAATCCACGCCAAACAGGAGCTCGATCATGCCCTGATCCTCTCGCGGCAGATCGACTATCTCGGCAAAATGCCGGCGGTCACCCCCAAACCGGTGCGCACGTCGAAGAAGGCGGAAGACATGCTCCGGTACGATCTCGATAACGAGAACGAAACCATTCGCAATTACCGCGATCGCATCCGACAATGTGAAGCGCTGGGAGAATACGCGATGGCGGAACAGATTCGCCAAATCCTCATGCAGGAGCAGGACCATCAAATCGATTTGGCCACCGCCCTCGGCATAGCAGTCCCGGACGTCAGCGGTGGTCCCAAAGGACGCACCCTGGGCAAGCGTCGCTAAGACGGCCGTCGGCGCACTGATGGCTGCTTCGGGTCGTTCGCGACCGGGTCTCGAGGTTGCTGCGACATTCGCCGACCCCTGGGACCGGAGGCACGACCCATACTGATCCGCAACTTTATCACACGCGAAGATCAACGCGAGAAACATATTCGTTAGTTTCCGGCGAATCGTCGCGGACGACGCTCGACAACGCATGGCGTTCGCCGCAATACGCCCCGGACGAAGTGCCGGGGGCTATTGCGCCCTACGCCGGCTGGTCCGCGGCGGTGGCCTGCGCGATGAGGGTGGCGCCGATGCGCTCGCAGCTTTGCGCGGTTTCTTTGATCAGCAGCACGTTGTGCGGCGTCGTCAGATCGATCGTCGCCTTGCACACCGCGCAGGTCATGGAGGTGCGCCGCAGCAGCAGGGTAACCAGCCGTTCCGTGTATTGCTTGCAGGCGTCGCAGCGGATGCGCAGGAGCGTCAGGTCCGCGGTGGAAAAGCCCATGGCGAATCGCTCCGGGTGTGCGCGGGAGTTTACGCGCTGGTCGCGAGAATGGCGAACGGCGGGCAGGGCGCAATAGCGGCGCAGCCGCATAATGCGCCGCCAACTGGCGCAATACGCTCCCGGACGAAGTGCCCGGGGGCTATTGCGCCCTACGCGGCGCGGCGCGTGCGCGTGGGCGCTCTCCGGTTCAGGCTCCGCCTGCGCCAGGATCTCGCGCAGGCTGCGGCGCGGCGTGCGGCGCGTCGCGCCGCGCCATCGTTCACACCACGCGCGGCGTCGTCGTGCACCCTGATCATCCGGCGCCGCGCGCGCACCAGGATCGTGCCCACCACCGCCAGCAGCAGCGCGATGCCGAACAGCGCCGCCGGCAGCCCGCCGTGCGCGCCGCTCGTTGCGGCAGGAGCGGGCGCGGCCGCTTGCGGCTTCGCCGGTTCCGGTGGCTTCGGCGGCGCCGGTTCGTTTCTCACCCGTTCGGTTGGCACCGGCCGCGCCCCCAGCGGCTGCGGGACGGGCGTCGCGCTCGCGACAACGGGCGCGGGCTCGGCGCGCGGCCCGGCCACGATCGCCGCGGTCGGCGCCGCGTCGGGCCAGCGCGTGCCGAAGCCCGGGTCCGGCGCCGCCTCGCGCGCGGGAACTTGCGGCGGGGTCGCCGCCACGTCCGGCTCCTCAGGCGGCGGCGCAACGCTGCGCCGCGCTCTGTTTGTTTGTGGCACGGCCGCGTGGCGCCGCTTTGCGTCGCCGAGGTACCAGCACTTGCGGTGCGCGGCGCGATCGACGCGATAAAACCAATGGCTGCCCTGGGGGGCCTGCGCGTTCGGGCCGGCCAGGCAATCCTCGCCGCGCGCGGCCCCGGTTGCTGCTGCCATCGCAGCGATGAGCATTGCGAGGATGAGCGGAGCGGTCCCTTTGCGCGCCATTCGTCCCTCCCATTTGACGGACAAGGTGTCGCGTTCGATTCGGGCCTGAGTGAGTCGCAAAATCGGCGCCGGTGGCACATTTGTTGGAACAACGCGCCGCCCCATGCGTGGTGCAAATGAGGCAAATGTGGTCGGCTACGGTTTGTACGCGTTTTTACCGATGAGGTTAAATCGCGTTGAGCAACTGGCCTGCTAGTTGACGCGTCGGGGGGCAAGTCGCGGAACGGGGAGGGGTCGTGCGCCGATCGCTCGCACGTTTTCTAGTCGACACGTCGTCGAGCGCGACCGTCGAGTACGCCCTGCTGGCCACGGGCGTCGCGCTGGCGATCGTGCTCGGGCTCATGCAGCTCGGCGTGCCCGGCCGCAGTGCTGCGCGGACGTTGCTGAGATTCAGGAATCAGTGATCAGGTATCAGGTATCAAGAAATCAGGTCTTTGATCCCTGATCCCTGATCACCGATGCCTGTTTCGCGGCCGCACCGTAATGCGCACGCCGCGGTAGGACCAATACCGCCAGCCTGAAACGGGCGAATAGACGCGCGCGGCGCGCGGCGCGCATTCGCCGTTGGGCGCGCACACCGGGAACGCATAAAGCCCGGGGCGCTTCCAGCTGAGGTCGTAGGGGCCGTAGTCGTGGGTGTAGTCGCAATAGGGCGCGCATTCGATGGCGAAGGCCGGCGAGGCAGTGATCGCGGCACCAAGCGCGCAAAGGGCGAATAGCGAGTAGCGAATAGCGAATAGCGAAACGCCGTTTCTATTCGCTATTCGCCATTCGCCATTCACGCTCATTGCAGCTGATCCTTCGCCTTCTCCAGGCCGCCCATCACACATTCGGTGCCGACGCCGGGCGAGCCGGAAAGGCCGATGCGGGCGACGACCTCGTTGCCGGCCTTGATCGGCATCGCGGAGCCTCCGGAATAGGGGATGGGGAGGTGAGGTCCAGGCATCGGGGATGCGTCTGCTTCATCCCCGATGCCTCACCTCTGACTGCTGATCGCGGCTACGTCGGGCTGATGGCGATCGCCCGGGCGGCGGCTTGGTACCAGCTCATCGATTTGAAGAAGCTTGTCCGCCGGGCGGGCTTGCGCTTCCTGCTGGTGGTTTTTCGGACCGGGATGCTGCGTTTCCTCGTGCGTTTGCTCGACATCTAACTCCTCGCATGCAAACTCCCCCCGTGGACTTCGCCCCGCTCACGAAGTCCCACCGCCGCCAGCATAAACCGTGATCGGGCGGCGATGCAAACCCCGCCCGGCGCATACCAGCTCTGCCGGGCCCGCGGCGGAAAGCATAGCCCGATCATCGGGTTAACGGCACTCTCTCGCAAACAGGTTTGTGCACCGCAGCATGCACGCGGCCTACGCGCATGAACGGCGAAGCCCACCTGGACCCCGTCCGCGACCAATACGGCCAAAAGTCGCACGCTCACGGTCGGCACCAAGCTCGTCGCCGGGCGCGTGCTCGGACCGTTCCTCTCGCTCGTCTCGTCCGATGCCGCCGCCTATCGTCCGGGCGCTATCTCAGCCTCGCGATCTCGTCCGCCGACCTCGGCTCCTATTTCCGCTGGGGCGTGCCGCAGGCCTACGTCAAGCCGCTGGGATCAAGGCGGTGATTATTTGTAGCCCGCATGAGCGAAGCGAAATGCGGGAGCCCCCGGATTTCGGCGCTGCGCGCCTCATCCGGGCTACGACTGATCTCAGCAGCGCGTCACCACCACGTGCGCGACCCCGCCGCTCTCGCCCGGGACGTCGTAGCCGCGCGACAAACAGCCGACGCGCTCGGTCGGGGGAGGCGGGATAAGCGGCGGCGCGAACACGGCGGGCGGCGGCGCGACCGTTCCGGTGAAGTCGCCGGGGTTATACGTGCTGCCGGGATAAGTGCCGGCGGCGTAGCCTGCGTCGGCGATCCCGTTCCGGTCGCTGCCACGATGGCGCGCGAAACGATGCAGCCGCCAGGCATGCGCGAAGCGGGCCGGAAGGTGGTGCGCGACGGCGGGCCGGAACGGCTGATGCGCCACGATGGGCGCGTGCGCAAAGCCGAACACCGGGCCGTGACCGCCGCGCGCAAATCTGCCGCTGCGCGCGAGCGCGGTTGGCGGCACAAGCATCGCGGCGGCGAGCATCGCGACGGCCGCGCCGCGCAGGAACGTCCTGCTGTTACGCATGTGTTTCTAGCTTCCCCGTTCATATTTCATTCACCTTGTCCCGTCTGCGCGGAGGTGTCCAGGCGTTCCGGTATCCCCGTGTTCTTTGCCGGAACCATCGCCTCCGGCGCACGTTCGCCCCGAAGAACCATGGAGGCGTGCATGAAGAAACTACTGCTTGCCGGTGCGACGGCGCTGTTGCTGACCGGCGCCGCGGCCGATCCCACATTCGCGGCCATGCGCGGCGGCACTGGCGGCGGCGCCCACGTGTCGGGCGGCGTCGGTGGCGGCGCCCATGTGTCGGCCGGCACGGGGTTCAGCGGGCGCGTGGGTACGAGCGGCGGGTTCGCCGCGCCTCGCGCAGCCGTGACCGGCGGATTTAACCGCAGCGGCACCGTCGCCGGGCGCACCGGCACCTGGGCCGGACGCACCGGCACTTGGTCCGGACGGACCGGCACCTTCGCCGGCCGGACCGGACGCGGGGGCCACTGGGTCTGGCGTCATCACCGCCGCGTCTTCGTTCCGTTTGCGGTCGGCGTTGGCGTCGCGCTCGCCGATACTTACTACGACGATTGCGTCGTTTGGGACGGCTGGCGCTACGTGAACGTCTGCTACGAACCGTACTATTAAGGTAGCGCCCGAAGTTCGGGAGACGAGAGTCGGGAAGCGAACGAGCTTGCCCGACTCGCGTCAACTCTACGCCCGCGAGATCCGGAGCCCGCGAGATCCGGATTTTGCGACGCGGTAGCAGCTTCCCCTGCGTTACCGCGCCAGAGTTGTCTCGAGTGCTCGAAACGTATGCGTGCGCGTTGTGGAAAATACGTAACCGTTATGCAGACCGCCAATTGAAAAATCCCGCGCCACGTTTGTAGTTGCCGCTGCGTAATCAATAAACCCTCGATTCTCGCCGCCAACATGTGCTAATCGCTAGGGTAGTCCCGGTTCGAATCGAGTCGGGGCCGCGCGCGCCGGGCTGGCCGCGAGCTTGTGACAACGCAGAGATGTAACAACAAGGAGGGATGCTTCGATGGCGGCCGAGGCACGAGATCCGCGAAGACCCGACAACATCGACGTTGAAGTCGGACGACTGGTGCGCGTGCAACGCATCACGCGCGGCCTGTCGCAAACCGAACTCGGAAACCAGATCGGCGTCACCTTCCAGCAGGTGCAGAAATACGAGAGCGGAGCCAACCGCATTTCGATGGGACGCCTCACGCGCATCAGCCGCGTGCTGGGCGTCCACATCACCTATTTGCTGGGCGCGAGCCGGCGGCCGGCGCCGACGGCCCCGATCAATCCGAAGGATCAGGCGAAGTTTTCCGAAGCGGTCGGGATGCTCGGCAAGATCGGCGCGCTGCGGCTGCTCAAGGCGTTCGAAGCCATTCCCAGGAAGCCGGTGGGCCTGCGGGAAGCCATCGTCCAGATGGTCGAAGGCGCGGCGACCGCCTCCGCGCGCGCGCCGGGGCCGAAAC
>WNGJ01006288.1_pt1 | contig 13357 bp, 16 predicted proteins | sample 5400611 | NCBI WGS metagenome assembly WNGJ01 (sample SAMN13153375, study PRJNA577476) | soil metagenome | isolation source: 40 cm soil or saprolite under Garry oak tree replicate 1 | place: USA:California | collected 2016-06-15 | reverse complement strand
AGGCTCGCTCGCAATCGTTGCGGTCAGGAACTCAGTCCGACCCAACCATCTCTTCGATCACAACCTCGATCATGATTACTAGTTCGAACTCCCCGTGAGGGGAGTGGGATGCCCAATCATTACGCCGGTGATCTACGACGCACCCTGGCGATGTACGGGCTCTCCCACGTGCGAACCGAACTTCCTCATCTGCTCGTAATTCCATTCCTTACGCCACATCCAGTAGAGTCGAACCGCTAGTTTCCGCGCCATGGCTACCTTGGCGATCCGTCTCTCTCGTCGCATGGCCAGGTGGAGAAACCGGCGCCGCCAGTCGGGGTCCGTGCGGACCGTGACCTGGGCCGCTTCCACCAGCAGAAAGCGCAGCAGAGAGTTACCCTGCTTGCTGATGTGTCCCAACCGTCGCCGATCACCACTGGATTCCTCCCACGGCACCAGTCCCACATAGCTGGCGATCTGCTTGCCGCAGCCAAAGCGCTCCGGTGTTCCGATGACCAGTTCGAACGCCAGCGCGGTTAATGGACCCACCCCAGGATGGGTCATCAGTCGCCGCGCCACCGGTCGCTTCTCCACTTCCTGCTCCAGAGCCCGCGTCAGTTCCTGGATCTTCGCTGTTAGTTGGTCCAGTAACTCCAGCAGGTCTTGCCGCCGTCGGCTGGCCCACCGCGCCAGCACCAACGACTGCAGTTGAGCTCTCCCCGCCGGCCGCCACAGCGCCTTTTTGCGCCGCACCCCTTCGTTCAATGCCAGCACATGCAACTGGTTCATGATGCGCGTGCGCATTTGCACCAGCCGATGCCGATGCCAGAGCATGATGCGCGTGCGCATTTGCACCAGCCGATGCCGATGCCAGAGCAGCTGCCGCAGATCCCGGTTTTCTTCGTTCGGCACCCAGATCCGGGGAAAACGATCTTCCACCAGCAACGTCAACAGCAGTTGCGCATCCTGCCGATCCGTCTTCTGTTTGCGCACCCGTTTGGTGCGGATCTCGGCTGCATCCCCGATCCACAGCTCAAACTGCAGCTCGGTGAGTAACCGCTCAAACCAGCGCGCATGCCCGCTGGCTTCCATCCCGACACGCACTTTTTTTCCGCGCACTTTGAGCTGGCGGTAGAACTGCTCCGCTTCCTCGCGGTGCCCCAGTTTCCCCTCGTTCCATTCACCACTGTCCGTATCGACAAACGCAATCTGTTGAAAGCCCGGGTGATAGTCACAACCTATAATGATCATGTTCGGCTCCTTTCACCTTGGTTGGTTAGCGCCACCAAAGTTTACTCGGGCGTGGGAGCCAACATTGTTATGGAATCATTCACTATCGCGGACAGAGTCTTCGCTTTCGCGAAATTCCCTTATTTGATTTGGAATCACAGGGAATGAACATTGTGTTCAGTATCTTTTCCCGCCGTCGCACAAGTTAACGAATTACAGCGCGTGGTTTCTGTTCCCAGCAGTGCCCGGCTCCGCCTCCCCCAAGTGGATTGGTTGGGGTTGCTACCGATGGTCTTTAGCCTTCCCTGGGCCAGCCTGAGCTAAACTGGAGTCTCCAGGGATCGCATCTTGACTACCGGAGAAAACACCCAAACGAGAGGCGCCCCAGTTTTTGTGCTGGGCAGCCCGCGTTCGGGGACAACCCTGCTCTACGATATGCTACTTTCGGCCGGGGGATTTGCGGTTTATCTCGCCGAATCCAATGTCTTTAATCTGCTGGCTCCACGCTTCGGTGACCTAGGTGTAAGAAGCAACCGGCGAAAACTATTGCATGCATGGCTGAACAGCAAGCTCTTTCGGGCATCAGGGCTCAACTCACAGCAGATTGAGAAGAAGGTTCTGGATGAATGTCGCAACCCTGGAGATTTCCTTCGAATTATGATGGGCGAGATTGCGCGGGCGCAGGGAATCCAGCGCTGGGCCGAGAACTCACCTGAAGGCTTGCTCCATCTACCCCTCATCAAGAGACTTATTCCGGACGCGCTGGTTATTCACATCATTCGCGATGGACGTGATGTTGCCATGTCTCTCGGGAGGGTGAGGTATATCCGCCCGTTTCCGTGGGAAGAGCGCCCGAGCGTGATCGGAGCAGGCGTGTACTGGGAATGGATTGTGCAGCATGGCCGCAATTATGGACGGCTTCTGGGTCCTGACTACATGGAAGTACACTTTGAGGATTTGATTGCCTCGCCGCAAAAGACACTCAACAATATCGGCCATTTCGTCAACCACGAACTGAACTATGACCGCATCCGGCAAATAGCCTATGGCTCTGTGGGCAAGCCCAATACTTCTTTCAAGACGGAATCTCCTGGTGAAGGTTTTAGCCCGGTGGGACGTTGGAAGAGAGGCTTCCCTCCGGATCAGCTATCCAGGTTCGAAAGAATCGTTGGAAGGACACTGATGGAGACGGGTTACACACTAGCGATCACTGCGCCTCCCGAGGGTATGACACTGGGAATGAAAATCACGCGTTCGGTCTATCGGAGCTACTTCGAAGGGAAACTTTGGTTCAAGCGCAATCCGCTGGTGCGTTGCCTTCGTCCTCCCCTTACTGGCAGGGAGATCGACGAGATAGTGCTGGCGGATGATCACCCGCCTGAAGTAAAAACCGTTTTATCGCGTCCTTCCTGAATCCATCACCAGAGGTAAGAATCGACTGCGGCTTTCGACATTAAACTCCCGAAATGCGACTAGAGGCTCCGAAGTTCGCAATCGGGAGTGCAGATGCGAATGCGCTATGTGTGTCGCTGGCGTGCGGAATGCCAGCAAGCTGGGTGGCAGCCGCCTTCCTGGAAACGGAAAAGCACTTCCGCCGCATCATGGCTTACAAGATCTGTGAGACTTCCGACTGCTTCCAAGTCTGCAGATCATCGAGTTTCTCACGCATCTGCTACGCCACATTCCCGGCAAACTGCTGATCGTGTGGGACGGGCTTCCCGGGCATCGCAGCGGCGCTGTGCGGGACTTTGTGGGCAGCAGAAAGGACGCTTATGGCTGGAGTTTCTTCCCGCCTATGCTCCCGAACTCAACCCGGTCAAGTATCTGTGGTCACACTGGAACGAGCATGAGCTGCCGAACTTTCTGCCCTGCCACGTTCGGGCAGTTGAGCCATTACGCCGGCCAGGCACTCCGTCGCATGCGCCGACGCCCTACTCTGGTGATCGCCTTCTGGCAGCAGGCCGAAATGTTTCCTTTGGAACTATATTATGCAACACTCAATAATTGAGGTCCCGCCAGCCAGTACGCCCAAGGCGTCGGGAAGCCCAACTTCCGTCGAAACAAAATATCTTTGGGGAGAAGATCTTCGACGCCGACTGAGATTAAATTTTCCAGCCATTCCGCGTACTGAGTGTTTGCCGGAATAGTGGCCGCGAATCCTACCAGCACGTGATCCAGAAACGGAACCCGGCTTTTGATCGAAGCCGCCATGCTCATTTGATCCTGCTTTATCAGAAACTCAACCAGATAAGTTTTGATCTCGGTATCAACAGACGGTGCAACAAATCGCCCGAGGCTCGCATAGGAAAGGCCTACGTCAAAATATGCTTCCCTGCATCTCGGGAGAGGAATCCACTGGCGGCACAATTTCACTACACCCGGGCCACCTAACCGGTTGAAAATACGAGATTAGCCTGCAACGACCTGCATGACCCCAGCAGCCTTCGGTAACACAGTTGCCGCTATATCGATATAAACAACCGTGACTGTATTTCTGATCCGCATCGACTGCGGATAAAGACTACAATGAGCCAGTCTATCGGCGTCTTTGGTTTGGGATATGCGGGCACAGTAACTGCCGCCTGTCTCGCTATTTGGAAAATCGCGTTCTTGGTGTGGATGTCAGTCCGGGCAAAGTCGAGGCGATGGACAACGGTCTAAGCCCATTTGTCGGCCGCAAGTCAAGGAGATGATTGCGCAGTGTCGCCAGGCTTGTCTCTTGCGCACGACCACCGACCCGGTTGCGGCGGTCATGCAAACGGAGATTTCTTTTCTGTGTGTAGGCACGTCCAGCCTGCGCAATGGCAAGCTTGACCTTGGCCATGTCGAGCCAGTTTGCCGCGAAATCGGCGAGGCCCTGAAGGAGAAAGGCTCATTTCAACTCGTCGTTCTGCGCAGTACGGTATGTGCCCGGCACGGCAGAAAACATCGTCGTTCCGGCGAGAATGTCATTCCGCGCATCGGCAGTCTGTTTTGCAAGCGGTTGGGGGAGGTCCTAACCGAGGCCGAAGTCGTGGTCATCGAGACACGCGGCGTCAAGAAGGAGGAACTGCAGAAACACCTGCGGCCGGACCACATCGTGATCGACCTGGTGAACTTGGAGAAGGCCCGCCAGCCTGCGGCCAGTTCCAACTACGAGGGCATCTGCTGGTAGAATCGTGAAAATCCTCTGGGTTAAGGCGGGCAAGCTTCTGCCGGTGGACACCGGCGGCAAGATCCGTTCTTACAACATCCTGAAACATCTGGCGCGGGATCACGAAGTCACACTGCTCTCCTATTATGGAGGGCGGCGTGATCCCGGCTATGAAGCCGAAATCCGCAATGAATTTCCGGGCACGTATACCATCCATACCGCCGCTCCAGACGCCATGGCGGTGGAGCAGTCGTTTGATTATCTGCGTCGGGTATGGCAACCTGCCCCCTTTGCGGTCAGCAAGTTTACTTACCCAGAGGTGCAGCGCACCGTGGCGTCGTGGCTCAACCAGCGTAGGTTGGACGTTGGGGTTTGTGATTTTCTCTCTGCTTCCCTAAATTTCCCACACCCGCTTCCAATCCCCACCGTCCTATTCCAGCACAACGTGGAGACGGCATTGTGGCGGCGCATGGCTTCCACCGAACCGAATCCGGCAAAACGCTTTGCCTATCGGATCGAAGCCGCCAAGATGGCGCGCTACGAGCGCGCCGCGCTGGGCCGGTTCCATCGCATCATCGCCGTTTCCGATCACGACCGGCATCACATGTTACAGATGGACAGCAGTTGCGAAATCAGCGTGGTTCCGACGGGGGTGGATACCGGCAGGTTCCCTGTGGCCCCACCTGCAAAGGTTGACCCGCCGACCATCATCTTCACGGGATCGATGGACTGGGAACCCAATATCCACGCGGTGAATTACTTCTGCCAGGAGATTTTTCCGCGCATCCGTGCCGAATTTCCTGACGCGATCTTCCAGATCGTGGGCCGCAATCCGCATGACAAGGTCAAGCAGCTGGCTTCGGATTGGGTGCAAGTCACGGGAACTGTAGCGTCCGTGGCCGATTACTTGCGCTACGCCACCGTGGTGGTCGTGCCGCTACGCATCGCGGGAGGAACTCGGCTTAAGATCTTCGAAGCAATTCGGCTTAAGATCTTCGAAGCAATGGTGGTAGGCAGGGCCGTAGTTTCCACTTCCATCGGGGCGGAAGGACTGGACGTGCAGAGCGGCTGCGACCTTATTGTGGCCGATAACGCAGCGACGTTCGCCGATGCGACTCTCTTGCTCTTGCGGAACAGAACGCTTCGCCGCAAGTATGAGCAAGCCGCCGTCAAACTCGCAACTCAGTACGACTGGTCGCGCATTGTGCGACGGTTTGTCGAGATACTCGAGGCCACCATGAAGGTTCCGCGCCCGAATCAAAGCGCCGGCGCCAGCCTGCCCATGAACTCATGAAGGTCCTGGTGCTCGATGGAAATCAGAACCAAGCGGTGGCTAGTGTGCGGTCGTTGGCCAACGCTGGTCACATCGTGTGGGTAGGCGAGTCTGCATCCTGGTCCAAGGCTGGGTTGTCACGCTTCTGCCGTGGCAGCTTCCAATACCCCGCGCCGCAGGAGCATGCGGACGCATTTGTCAATAAGATTGCGGATCTCGTTCGCCAGGAACCGGGGACACTCATCCTGCCGATGACCGAACTAACGACGCTGCCTATCTCAACCTATCGTGATCGATTGATCTCTGCCGGTGCGCGCCTGGTGCTGCCCGATCACGCCGACTTGCTCCGCGCCTTCGACAAGGACGCGACCACGCAGTTGGCCGCATCGCTCGGCATCGCGGTACCCAAGACGCTGCTTATGTCGAGTCTCGAACAGGCGCGAGACCTCGCACGCTCCACCTGCTATCCCGTCGTGCTCAAGCCTCGTGCCTCGGTGGAATTGACTCGCGACGGAAAGGTGCGCACGGCGGGCCGGCCACGCTACGCTGGCAACCCAGAGCAGTTCGAGGCTGCTTATGGCGACATCAGCGGCCGCGCCTCGGGCGTGCTGCTCCAGGAATTCATCGCAGGTGAGGGAATGGGGTACTTCGCCCTACTGAACCATGGCGATCTGCGGGCCGAATTCGCCCATCAGCGGATTCGCGACGTGTACCCCACAGGCTCGGGTAGCGCCTTAAGGAAGAGTGTTCCTCCTGATCCCGACATTCGCCGCTCATCTCTGGCGATGCTGCGTGCCTTGCGCTGGCATGGGGTGGCTATGGTGGAATTCCGGAAGAAAGGGTCGGAGCCGCCGGTTTTCATTGAGGTCAACGGCCGCTTCTGGCATTCGCTGCCGTTGGCTTGTTACGCCGGTGCAGATTTCCCCGCGATGCTGGCAGGCATGGCTGAAGACGGTGATATTGCACCCTCTAGCAGCTACCGCATTGGAATCCGTTGCCGCTGGCTCTTGGGTGATGCTCGTCATCTGTTGGAAGTCTGGAGGGGCGCACCGGCAGGATTTCCGGGGCGCTATCCTGGCCGTCTGCATACCTTACTGTCGGTACTCATGCCCGTTCCCGGCACTTACCACGATCTGTTTCAGTTGCGGGACCCGCTTCCAGAACTCGGCGACTGGATCAGTTTCGCGCAGCGTACAGTGAGGAAGCAGTCTGCTGAGGAGAGCACGCATGCTTAAGGGCGCGATGCACATCCATAGCACCTACTCGGACGGCGAGTTCACCCTGCCCGAGTTGCGAGAGATCTTCCTTGCAGAAGGATGCGCCTTCGTATGCATGAATGATCACGCTGAGTACTTCGACGAAGAGTCGATCCAACTCTACGTCCGTGAATGCGATGCACTCTCAGACGAAAAGTTGGTCTTCGTCGCCGGCTTGGAATTCGAATGTGAGGGCCGCATGCACATCTTGGGTTACGGCGCGACCAGGCTGGCGAACACCACAGATCCGGAGGAAGTCATTCAACACATTGACTCTCAGGGGGCGGTCTCGGTGATCGCTCATCCCAAAGACGAGTTTTTTTCCTGGATGGAAAACTTCCTGGTTTTGCCGCGAGGGATTGAGACGTGGAACTCCAAATATGATGGCCGCTATGCCCCGCGTCCCGGTACCTTTGCACTCCTGCAAAAAATGAAGAAGCGCAACCCGGAAATGCGCGCCTTCTACGGACAGGATCTGCACTGGAAGAAGCAGTTTCGTGGTCTCTTCGTGGGCCTGGAATGCGATTCGGCGAAACCAGCCCCGATCCTAGCGGCGCTAGCCGATGGGAACTACCAGGGACTGAAGGATAAACTACACCTGCCATCCTCTGGCGCACTGCCGCAGGAACTCCTGACTGAATTCGGGCTGGTGCATGATCGCTCCTACCGCATGTGGCGCTTCCTGAAGAACGGGAAGCAGACGCTGGACCGACTTGGGATCCGGGTTCCGGAATCGCTTAAAGCGCAACTGCGAAGGATTTTCTGATGACGCCCCCCGAGAACGTGTTCGTGATGTACCACTACCTCGCCGTCCCCTATGCCAGGGTATGGAGGAAAAACGCGGCAGAACTATCCGTTGCCCGCGGCCCGGACCGCGGAGTGGCGGTGTTTTCGTTGCTGAATTCACAGTTTCAGCGAGGCCGCTTGGCGTGCAGCAGGGTGGCACGCACTCGGTCGTAAGCGGAATTGCCCAAAATGGTCTTGACCCTATCGCGTAACACGTCTTGCAGAGCCAGTCGCCATAACCCTTCCCCGTGGCAGAGTCTTTCGAAGGCTGGCAGTGTCGTACCCCGTACCACTGCGACCCGTCCCAGGGAGAAGGCGTTACTGACAGGAGAGTTGGTATGAGGGCGGCTGGTGGCAAGTGTGAGATATCCTGCTTTTCGGGCAACCTCTACGGCGCGTTCATTCCAACGGCCGCCGGGACACGAGAAGTGGTGAACTCCGCGTCCGATGATGTGCTCCAACCGGTCCTTGGCCTCGGCGATTTCCCGCTCCAATCCCTTCTTGTCCAGGTCAGTCAGATAGGGGTGGGTCAACGAGTGGCAGCCCATGTCGAACCCCGCGTCGCTCAATTCGCGCACCTGAGCAGGAGTGAGGTAGCCACTCCTTCCCAGAAATCCGAGCGTGATGTAGAAAGTCGCGCTGAAGCCAGCATCCTGCAGGATCGGGGCGGCGGCAAGGAGATCGGTCTCGCAGCCGTCATCAAAGGTGATGACGAGCCCGGGCGACCGCGAAGCAGAGAACGCGTGGGTCACGCTGAATCCGCTCCACCCGGCCTGAAGGAGGAGGTGCATCTGACTGCGAAACTCGGACTCCTTGACCACGTACCGGACGTAACCGGGCTCGACGCGGCAGAGCGACCGCCCTGGCAACTCGATTTCGTGGTACATCAAGAAAACAACATTGGCTGCTGACACATGCCCCTCTTGATGGTTGCTTTTTCCTTATGATCCTGCGTTATAAAATCGCGGAATCGTCGTGCGTGTTCTACGATCAGCCACAGAGTCAGAATGAAAGACGCGATGTCCTGCAGATCGATGCATGCCGGTCTAAGCTCGCTGCAACCAGCCAAGAAACCGCTGCTTCCTTCCGAACATTTTTTTCGCTTACTCTCCGTGCACAGACTGACGGTACCCGCGGCGTCTGAGTGACCTTCCCCCATCCTTCGCGCACCGGATCATACGGCGCTTTCTGCATTCGGGTCTGCGGCTCAAGACGGCGGAGCCAGCAAAGCGGAGCCGGCCTCAGCCGCCCTCATCGCTGTAGCAAACTCTTGCGGCGTCCGATATCCCAAACTACTGTGTGGTCTTGCTTCGTTGTACTAGATCCGCCACGCTGCGATCTTCCGACGCGCATCGAACAGGTTCTGAAACCAACTCACGTTCAAGCATTCTTCCCGCAGCCGCCCGTGAAGCGACAAGAAACGTGAGAGCAAGAATGATCTCAACTGGTTGGAATCCCTCGTAATCTGGGCTTTCGTTTCCGCCTGGGTTCCGAGACGGCACACTTCGTATCCGCTTTCGTTGTATACCCGTTTTGCCTCCGGTGCGCCGTGCTTTTTTTAGCAGGTGACACGGCAGACTTTAGATTGATGGGCTTTTCCAATCGACCATACCTCGCGCGAGTCGGCTCTCGCAGCGTTTCTTTTCCTCAAACGTATCGCCGAAGCTCGTCCCGCGGCACGAGGTCCGCAACCTGGCAATCTCGGAGACCTGCGGCTTTTTCCAGCCCAGCAATTAGCAAGAAAGACGAAACAGAGAACCCAGTCCTGCGTGCCGCGTCCACTAGCACTGCCTTTGTGTTTGCCCTAGGATACGCCACCACCTGGAGCGCCGCGCCTTGCTTCAATCGGGGGCCAGTCTCTTTAGCGCGGATTCCTGGGGGCTTCCTGCTCTTTGAGTTCGGCTTGCTGTCGCTCGCTGCTTTCGTGTAAGGCCGCATAATTCCTCTGCGCTGGCTGGTGTGATTGCCGGCTGTCCGATGGGCTCCAACGACGGCTGACTGTCGCCTTGCGGAGTATGTTCGATCGGCTGAGCAGAAAATTGCGGCTGTACTTCTTCTCTTAGCTGCCAGATCCCGTCCCATCACAATTGACCGCGATTTCCCGGAGTTCTCGGTGGAGCTCATTGAGCCATTCAATACTTGCGATGTTCACTGTTTTCCCAGAATTGGAAACAACCGAACAGACTTGTGGTTGGCGCCCCGCGATACGTGGATAAATCTCCTTCCGCTGGTCAACGGTGGGCGAGCGCCCGTATCCATCGGTTATGCTTGAACCAGAGCTTTGCCTCGACGAAACTCCTGTGAGTCCTGCGGGTGACTTTGAGGTTCAGCGGCATGTCTTTGCTGGCGGTGACGGGCTGGTAGCCAAGTTCACGCAGGGTAGCTCTGAATTGCTTCGAAGCCGAACAGTTCCTGTGGTGAGAATTCCTCTTCCCTCTTCCATCGCCCGACAGGGCTGAACTCGGTACCCGGAGGTTCACTCACCGAGCCGTATCCCACCTGCCGAATGCGTCGAATTCACCGGCGATTTCGCCATCGCGGGGTGCCTGGCAACCGCTTGCGCCGGGTCTCGGCTGTATCTGAAAGAGTGTGAAGACTATTCCGATGCCGTGCGGCTCCATTTCAATCTCTTCGAGACAGGCGCCGCGTCCAAGATCGTAAAGCGCGATGTGGCTGGGCCGATGGCGTTGAGCCTGGTTCGCGATCCAGGCCAGATTCTCCTGAAATCTCGTGGGCCGTACCCGTGTGAACCCCACCCAGAGCCGATTTTCATCAAGGGGAAGCAAACCACGGCACCACCCCAGGATCTGGCCCGAGCTACCCATCTGATTCAGATCGTAGACCTTCTTGATCTGAAGCCTTTTGCGGTCTGCAATCACAATGTGGCCATCCACGGTCGTGAAATAAATAGAATCACCAAAGACGTATCCATCGTGCGGGCGCTGCACCGCAATCTCAATGCGGCGGCCGGGGCGAGTCAAGCTGATGGCGTCCCGCTGCTGAAGGCGTGTGACCCAAATTTCGTCCTGGAGCTGAAAAACGTGGTTGGGATGGGATCGATGCGGCTTGGTGGTGGGGACCCGGCGGTAATCGATTTCTCGGGAGAATCTGACCCATGGGTCTTCACCTAGCACACTCCACTCGCGCAGGACCTTGCCCTCCATCGTGATCTCCACTACCATGTCAAGCCCGGTCACCGCCGCCAGTAAAGTTCCTTCGGCAGAGGGATAGACGTGATGAAGGTCATTAAAGCAAGGTAAGGAAATATAAGAGGCCTGGCAAAAAGAAGGTACTTCATAGACCAGGATCTCGGTCGAGGTGCACGCGTAAAGCTTGTTACCCCGCAGCGTGGCCGACTTGAACAAGATGGCTGGCAGTTCCTCCGGGCAGACGTGGGGAGGCGAAACATATTCTACGCAACTGCGCGAGGTCTTCGTCGTCGGGTCAAGTTGAATTATCCGAGCCTCCTTGCAAGACTGCCACTCTTCCAATTTACGGAACATGTTGCCTCTGAATCGGCCTCCGACGACATAGATTTCATTCATCGGCAGAGACCCTGAGGAAGCTCCGTGGTCACGGGCGGCGTCACTGGATTCAAGGCACTAAGTAGCAAGACTGGCATAGAGGAGACCTGATTGTCTAGAGCTTGGAGTAGGCGGAGGCTTGGTCGAAAGAAGCCTGACCACCGGGCGACGTTGCGAAGACCTCACAATTTTTCTGATGGCACCTCCGGGAGTATCGTCTTGTCTAACGTCACTCGCCCCCGGGCGCTTTAATTGATCCGCCGGATCGCAGAAGATTGACTTACTTCGAGTTGACTGTCAAGCACACCCTGGCTCGCGACAATCGGCTGCTCAAGATTGTGGATCATCAAATGAGCCTGGCTGTGGTGGCGAAACGCGCGTACCCAATTACGAAAGTCCCCTGTGACGCGGTCTATAGCCGGCTGAATTTGCTCAGCGCTGAGCACCGGAAAATCACGCCAGAGGTCAGGTGCGGCGTCGCGGGTCTGCACGGCGAGAATCGCGACATCGGGAGCAAAATCGTACAGAGCGCTTGCCGGATCAAGAATCTCCTGCGCGTGCGTGTTGAACTCAGAGAGCCGAACAGTCAAATCAATTCCTGCGCTGAAAGCGGCAGCACGTAACAAGGGAACCAGCGGTTCCACCGTAAATGAACGCAGAATTGCCAAACGGTAGGGGAGCAGATTCAGCTTGGGACGAAGTTGCTCGTATCGCGAACACAGAAACGACGCAGCCGGAGAGGAGTTATCTTTCGCCCAAAGCTCGGCAAGCGAGCGCGTTGCTCCCGCAACGTCGTCGGCTACGATCAGCCGGTCAATTTCCTGGCGAAGCTCCGAAGTGTTCACCTCATAGCTCCAACGAGCTAGCGTTCAAGATACTCGACAAGCAGTTTCTCCGGCGTATAGACCCAGGCAATGCGCCTTCCGCCGAACGCTACTGCGGGAAGCGGATTCTTCACCACCAGACATTTTTCAGCGCGGCTCTCGCATAATTGATCATCCAGATATGGTGCAGGCCGCCACCCCCGTTAAGAAATTTATGCAGCGGGGACGTGTCCCCAGCCGGTTCCACCAGTTCGACTGCTGGATTACGCTGATCACCGCAATACAGAAAGGCGACTCGCGCTTCCTGCGAGGGATCATGAATGATTTCGCCATTAATGGGCGCCTAATGAACGAGCAAAACCCGGCGCCAGCTTCTCGATTGACGCGACTGCGAAACCTACGTGATGGAAGCTTGCCGGTTTCGCGGTCGCCAGGCTCTGCGATTCGGTTTTTGCTTTGACGTTTTCCGTAATGCCTTCACGCTCCCACGGTCTCGATCTGTGGCGAGAGTGGACTGTTCGCTTCGGCTGCCCGAATGATTTTGTCAAGAACCTCGACGAAACGCTCGGTGACCACAGACCAATCAAATTGGCGCGCCGTGGCGGCGGCGGCAGCTTCAAATTTTTGGCGTAGAACTTCGTCCCGCAGCAGCTTCACAATAGCTTCGGCAAAGCCTGCCGGATCGTCCTCTAGCAGGATGTCGCGGCCATGCTGCACGTCCAGCCCTTCGGAGCCCACGGTTGTTGAAACCGTCGCCTTGCCCATTGCCATCGCTTCATAAATCTTAATTCTGGTGCCTCCGCCAATGCGCAGAGGAACGACAAAAACCGCAGCCGCGCGCAAATGGTCGACAATCGAAGCCACAGTACCGGTCACCTCCACAGAACCCGATGCCAGCTTCTTCACTCGCGGATGTGGATCGCGTCCCACGATACGGAACCGTGCTTCGGGAAGCTGGGCCAGCACGCGTGGCCAAATCTCTTTGCAGAAATATTCCACGCCGTCGATGTTCGCCTCCCAGTCCATTGATCCCGTGAAAATCACAAGAGATCCGCTAGACCGCTGATTGGTGTGGTATTGATATTTCCCCAGATCGACGCCGGTAGGAACCACGCTGATGTGCGACAGATCGCACATCCAGCTCATGGCTTGGCGGTCTTGCTCGGACACGGCAATCACGTGATGAAAGCGGCGTACCTGTGCCGGTTCGAAGCGGACCATCTTGGCGTATTCGATTTTTGAAATCATGCGGTCCAGCCACTTCACCTCGAACTGCGCTTTGCGCTTCCACAACACGGTTTCCACATTGTGCTGGAAGAGCACAGTAGGAGTGGCGAGCTGGCGCGGGAAGT
>WNGJ01005457.1_pt1 | contig 13357 bp, 10 predicted proteins | sample 5400611 | NCBI WGS metagenome assembly WNGJ01 (sample SAMN13153375, study PRJNA577476) | soil metagenome | isolation source: 40 cm soil or saprolite under Garry oak tree replicate 1 | place: USA:California | collected 2016-06-15 | reverse complement strand
CCTGCTGAATTCCCGCTGCTCTTTCAGCAATTTGTGCGTCTCCCGCCTGACCTGGCGGGAAAGGTGCGAGGGAGCGGCTTGGGACTCTACATCAGCAGGCAGTTGGTAGAAGCGATGCATGGACAGATATGGGTTGAGAGTTCGGGCAAACCAGGAGAAGGCAGTTGCTTTTGTTTCACCCTGCCCTCAGCTGCTCAGCCGGCGAGTGAGGAGAGACCCAACACAGATGGTTTACCGACTCAGAATGAGCCCTGACGATCACCCGACGGGAGCAACCGCATGGAGCCACGTGCATGCTAACCGGCAACACGCTTCTCATCGGGAGCGAGCAGCTGCCGTGCTGGCTCCTCTGCTTGTGCAAGTGGAATGGCTTGCCTTCACTGCTATAATGCTGGGAACTGCCTCCGATGGTCTGCTTCACTAACACAGTGACTGATTGGAATAGCTACTGATCTCGGTGTAGATAGCTAAACTTCCCTATCAGTGTTGCGCCTTCTAAAGCTGCATTAGCCTGTTTCACCGACGTTGATTTCCAACGTGACCGAGGCGGTGATGGACGAAGTGCACCAGTGGCAGACTCGGCCCTTAGAGCCAGTGTATCCGATTGTCTATGTGGACTGCCTGGTGGTCAATGTGCGCGAGAACCAGCGCGTGCTTAATAAAGCGCTCTACCTGGTGCTCGCGGTCAACCTGGACGGACAGAAGGAGAGGCTTCGCATGTGGATTGCCCAAACCGAGGGAGCCAAGTTCTGGCTCTCGGTGCTCACCGAATTGCAGAACCGCGGAGTGAAAGACTTCTTCATTGCGTGCGTGGATGGGCTCACCGGGTTGCCCGAAGCGATAGAGACGGTCTATCCTCAGACACGGGTACAATTGTGCATGGTGCATCTCATGAGGAACTCGCTGCGCTACGTCTCTCATAAGCACATGAAAGAGGTGGCGACTGACCTCAAAGCCATTTACTCGGCCAGTACCGAAGCGGAAGCCGAGTTCAATGTGGAACTGTTTGCTGAGAAATGGGATGTGCTCTACCCCACCATCAGCAAGTCTTGGCGAACGCACTGGACGCGCGTGATCCCACTCTTTGCCTTCCCAGAGGACATTCGCAAGGTGATCTATACCACCAATGCCATTGAGTCCGTTAATATGACGCTGCGCAAGGTGACACGCAATCATCGGATTTTTCCCTCTGATGAAGCGGTTTACAAGGTCGTCTATCTGGCCATGCGCACTATTGCCAAGAAGTGGACCATGCCGATCCGAGATTGGAAGCCCGCTCTCAATCGGTTTGCCGTGGAATTCGCGGAACGGTTTCCTCGATAACCCAAAGTGCGAGGAGGTTGACGATGAAAAGTTACTCTTCCGTGAGCGAGTTCTCTCGCCTCGGGTGCGTTATACTACATAGCTGGAACTGTCCTGCACCATGTGCCTGCAAGGGAAACGACACAAGGATGCTGCTGCTGCGCTTGCATTTGGGCGCTTATCTCTGGAAGGAGAGGCCATCATGAACCAACTCACGGTCTATGTTGGAGCACAACGTATGAAGTCAAGAGACAGCTTTGTCTACGCGTTAGAGGCCGATACTGGATCGCTGGTGTGGCGCTATGCGCTCCATGACACATCCTCCTCGTTTCCCGTCGCGAGCACTACAGGTGTCTACTTCAGTGCTGGCAATGGCTCGGTGTACGCGCTGCGAACAAGCGACGGCTCTCTTCTCTGGCAACAACAGCTCAACCATCAGTTTCCCTCACCGCCAGCGATCGTCAACGGATTGATCTACGTGAGTACACGTGATGCCGTCTCTGCATTGCAGGCCACAGATGGCTCACTGCGGTGGCAACACCCCCTTCGTGACCTGGCGCCAATCAGGCCAGTTGCGACGAGTGAGCGGGTCTATGCTAGATCTATAAGGGATGGCTCAATCTCTACGCTGCAAGCGAACGACGGCTCCCTCCTCTGGCGCACGCCAGGTAGGAGAGAGACGCTCACCTTCTTGGCGGCGACACAAGATGTGGTGTATCTCACAGCTCTTGGGGGAGAGCTCTCTGCACTGCGAGCGAACGATGGTTCCCCTTTGTGGCATCAGCCCATGCACTATGCTGGTCTCCACGATCCGATCATTCACCATGGCATCCTCTACCTGCATGCCGATGGCAGCATTCAGGCACGCCAGGGGAACGATGGTTCTCTGCTTTGGCGCTTTCAGATTCGTGGGAATGTATCGCTGGCAGCGACGAATACCACACTCTTGACATCTGAAGGCCGGAACACGACTGGTGAGGTTTCTGCCTGGCGCATAACGGATGGTTCCCTCGCTTGGCGCTGGCGTACCTCATTTGATCAAGGCGGAGTGACGGTTCCAGTCGTTGCCCACGAAGCAGCCTATGTTGGTATTGGTGCAGCAGGTGGACTCTATGCCTTCTCGGTCAACGATGGGGGCATTCTTTGGCATACGCTCGGTGATATGAGCGTCACAACTGTAGCAGTGGGCGAAAGGATGCTGTAGAGTACTCAACAACATGTAAATATGGACAAAAATCTTGTACATCATGTAAGATGATTATGCTATTTACATAAACCTCTTGACAGACTCAGTGCACTAAATCATGGTTTAGCTTCCAAAGATCAACAACATACATAATTCATATACTTTCGTCTACTTTCGTCCTAACCTTTCTTACAGTTGTAGTAACAAATTGTACACCCGCATCTACTCCGGTCTGAAGGCGAGCCGTACGTCAATCTGTGCCTCCGGCAACTAGCTGCGCAAAAGCGCTATACTCTCCTGCGCGATGCGGTCATATCAAATCCGCTTAATCACGATTAAAACGCTAAGTATAGGAACTTTTCTCGTATGGATTTCTTTCAATCTGTGCTGATGGTAATAATAACTAGATAAGCGGATTTGATATCAGTAATCAAGAACCGCTGAGTGCTCGCTACTCCAACTTCTTGCACCGTCCTTTGAAGCTCATCTGGCTGTTCTCGAACTGGTTGGATGATCCTGCACCATCCCAGTTTTCACATGTAGGTCTGGTTGCCACTCCTTTCAATTGAGTGCCGCCACCTGCTCTAAGACCGCCACAATCCGGTCAATCTCCGCTTCTTCTAATTCCGGGTAGAGCGGGATATGCGTGATGCGTTGCGTGACCTGTCTTGCTTCCTTCAGTCCTGCTATCCTGCATGGCAGCTTCCCCGTTCTGTACGGCGTCTGCTCAGGCACCAGCGTGTAGGCCTCGGTAACCTCAATGCCGCCTGCTTGTAGAGCTCGCTCTAATTCCTCGCGTGCCTCCAGGGAGGGAGAGAGCACCGCGTAGGTAAAATAGACATGCTGGCGACCAGGAGCCGTGATGGGCGCTTGCAGCGGTGAGTTCGCTAGCGCTGCGGTGTAGCGTGCGGCTATCTCTCGACGGCGCTCATTCCATCGGTCTAGCTCCGACAATTCCTGCAGGCATTCCGCCGCACTGAACTCGTCCATTCTCGCTCGTAAGCCCCACGTCTCATGCACATAGCGCTGGGTCGAGAAGCGGCCCAGATCCCGCATGCCACGCAGGTGGGTGGTGATCTCACGGCGTCGTGCCGCCAGCCGTGGGGAAATCGTGATCAGACCAGCATCGCCGAGACCGCCCATATTTTTCACGCCGTTGAGTGAGAAGCAGCCCAGATCGCCCATGCTACCTGCGTAATAGGTATATCTCATCGAGGGAAAGTCACAGGTGTAGGTAGCTCCGTGGGCTTGGGCGGCATCTTCCACCACGTAGAGACCAGAGGTGTCTGCCAGATCCAGCAGCGGTGTCATATCCGCCATCTGTCCATACACATGAACCGGGACCATGGCTGCGGTTTTCTCGCTGATCGCTGCGTCGACTGCAGCGGGATCGATGGTGAAGGTGTGCGGGTCGATGTCCACAAACACAGGGACCAGGCCCGCATCGTGAACCGCATAGGCCGTGGAGATAAAGGTCAATGCCGGTACGAGCACTTCACGCCCAGCTTCGATGTGCAATGCCTCAAAGGCAAGCCGTAAGGCAGCGCTTCCAGAATTGACGGCGACCGCAGCAGCCACCTGCCAGCGCTCTTCGATGAGCCGTTCGAAGGCCCGGACATAGGAGCCTTGGACATACTTCCCAGTGTTGAGCCCCGCATCAATCACGTCTGTTAGTGTTGCTACCAGGCATCGTTTGCGACGGGCAAAGCGGCGTCCATTGCCTTGCGCGGGTATCATGTTCACCGGTGGGACAGACACTGAGGTTGGATAGGGTAGCATCATCATTTCCTTTCTCACACACAAACGGTTTCTTCTAGCTTGTCAACAGCACGCCAGGGATTCCTCTTGCAGAGGCACTGTGTGTTGCAGGAGCATACCTGTAAGCCATGGGAGTCCTGTGCAACTGGAATCTGATATGCTGCCTCCTGCGGAGCAGGCCAAAGGCGAAGAGCGAGCATATCAGGAAGACCACCACACACGAGCCTGCCATTATGAGCGTGGTGTCGACGCTTCCCTGCAGGTCAATCAGCCACCCGACCACTGGCGTAAGGACAGCAATCAGCATGCCTTCGGCTCTGGCAAGCAGTTGAGTGACATGCTCTTCTTGTGTACGCTCATGCGCAAGTTGCAGCGTATCCGGCAGTCCCATACCTTTCCCGAGCAAGAGGTAGCGTTGTGCCAACACCACTGTGCTCAGGCTTGGCCTGAGTCGTGGGAGCAGGATGCCCCAGACCGCACCGGCCAGCGTATAACTTGCCAGGCTGAGTGCCAGCCACCAGGGAGCCTGGAGAAAAGGCAGGCCGAGCGTCACCAGACTGCCGCCCATAACGAACGGCATCAAGGGCGCAAGAGAGAGCCCACGAGACTGCCAGGTTGGCGTCAACAGTCGATTAGGGAAGCCAACCACACCACGAGCGGCACTGAACCAACGTACACCAATGACGAATGCGACGATCTGTCCACCGAGCAACCAGCCTAGCTTGTCCAGCTCATGCGTCGCGAGCAGCCCTGCCGCAAAGACCGTCGGCACCGCACCCCAGACAGCTCCCAGAATCACTGCTGTGCTGCTGGCCACGAGCGTGAGCAGCACGTATCCCTTCGACTCCCGCGCACGCCCGACAAGATACGACCACCACCAGTTCCGGGGCAGGGAAGCGGTATGCAACCGGAGTGGCCGTTGCTCTGCCTGCCAGTATCTCCCGATCCAGGCCTCCACCACGCCCGTTTCTCCAGACTGAGGCGCACGGCGAGCAGACCAAAAGTCGAACGCCAGGAGCGGGATGATACAGGCCAGTCCGAGCAGAGCTGACCAGGCAGCCAGCACCCACACCACGAAGAGGCCTGCGGTGGTTCCCACCAAGGCTCGTGCTAGCGTCACCTGTTCACCGGCGGGTGACCAGAACCGCCTCTGGGACAGCCAGGCCGTGCTGATCGTACCGAGGACCAACGCCAGAAGTGCCAGAGCACCCAGGTGCCATATCGCCATGGGCAGCAGCGTCAGTTGCCAGGAGGCCAGCCGGGTTCCTCCTTTCCACAGCAGAACACAGAGCAACAGACAGCTTCCCCAAAGACGGGCGTCAGTCCGTACGCGCACGCCGCAAAGCGCGCCGAGCATCCAGGCGCTTGCTATACACGCAGGCACGAGCGCCTGCTGACTCAGCGACCATGCCTGTGCGAGCAGCAGCATCTGGAGAGTCGAAATCCCCATTCCTGCGAGTAACCAGCAGGTGCCCTGCAGGCGCCTACCGATGGCCGGGTCGATGGCCTTCTCAACACGATAGTGTTGGCTCATGGTGTCGTTCTCCTTTTGCCTTGTCACTCAAGAACGGGATACGAACTACCCCACTTGATGGTTCTATAAGGTCCTCACAGTGCTGTTGCTATTCATGTCTCCGGCCCTGACTGCCACTACCTGTACCTCCCGTTGGAGATTGGGAGCGTAGACGTCTGCCTGCCGTTCTGCTTTCCACCTACCGGGGTCAGGGACACCGGTTGGTGCATCAGCACACTGTCCTGCTGGCGCAGCCAGCCCTGAATCTCATCGAGCAAGGGTTCAAGGGCCTCGCGGGGAATGGTCGTATAGGAACGACTGGCCTCCACCAAGGCGGTGAACAAGCCGAGCGACCAGGTGAGATGCGTCACCCACTCAGGATGAAACTGCACCCCGACCCACCAACGGGAGGAAGCGGTCTCCTCGAAAGCCTCGACCACTCCATCAGGGGAAGAGGCAGAGACCGCCAGATCCGGTGCCAGGGTCTCCACTGCCTGGTGATGCATGGACAGCACCGCGTCGATAGAGTGCCGATCCAACTCCCTGTTCCCGCGCACCGCCAAGGCTAACCGGCTCTCCGGGCAATGCAGACGAATGGGATGCATGCTCCAGTTGGAGGATGAAACCCGCCCTCGTGCCCGATGGCGCAGCAACGGTGGACGCTCTTTCGGCCATTGTGCTTGCAGGTCCTGGTAGAGTGTCCCTCCCAGCACCACATTCATGAGTTGCATCCCCCGACAGATCCCCAGCGTAGGAATACAGAGCAACCAGGCCAGCAGTGCGATATAGCGCTCCCACACGTCTCGCCACACATCAGGGGTCTCGGTTTGCGCGTGAGGAGCTTGCCCATACAGGCAGGAGTACAGGTCACCGCCACCAGTCAAAATCAGGCCGTCAAGCTCCCTGATCACCGGCCAGATCAGGCCAAAGAGCAGCGCAAAGGCATGCTCATCGCTCAGCAGGTGAAACGGGTCGAAGCCTTCGATCAAGGGAAGCGTGGGTATGAGGCAAGGAAAACCCCCTGCTTCCAGAATGGCATATGCAGTAGGGGCGTCACCGACGTAGATGGGCCAGCCGCCGTCACGCGCATACCCACTCGGAGCAAGCATGCCAATACGTGGCCGAGCGTGTCGGGCAGGGTATTGCTGCTGTTGCTGCTCTGCTATCCATACAGCGAGACGATCACTGAGCGAAGCATCTTCGATATCCTGGATGCCGGATTGTGTGAGAACGTCCATAACGTGACTCCTGTTCTATCGTGAGGAGAACATTGTCTCCTCGGTCTTGCCGATGGTGGTTTGCTGCTGTTTGGTGGAGGAGGCGTGATAGTGTCAATAGCGACAGGCAGCGCGAAATACGCCGATCAAGGAAGCCCTTCCATCTCGCCGGGGTCTGCTTTTGCCACGCTCAGCGTAGACAGCGAGGTGTCTACCCCGATCGTTCGTCGCTATTTCTCCCGGCGAGAGCTGTATGACTTGATGTGCTACCGACGTGCATCAGAAATAGGAGTACCAGGCTGAAGGACCAACCTGGTACCAGACCGTTGGACGCACTACAGCGACAACACCTCCATAAGTAGAACAGAGCTTTTCTGTCCAGTAAGGAACACCGCGCGTGATCCAGAAACAAATGTACCAGAAAGCGATGCCGAAGATCCCTATTTCTTTACCGACTTTTTGCGTGACATTCGTTCTGTTTTCTCGTCACGATCACCGCTTCAGTGCGTGAGATTGTTCATAAACTCTGTGATGGTGGCTGAGACAGTTTCAGCCAAGGCCTGATAGATAGGGGTCAGGCAGGGCATCCAGTTTCATCTCGCATATTGCGAACTAGGTAGGAGTGGGGAGTTGTTACCGAATTCCGCCGCTGAAAGCCCCCTATGATTCATCTGTGGGGATGAAAGCGGCGTTCCTTCTTAGGGACAGGGGCATCGGGGTACAGCCTGCCCCTTCCGGTTCTCTCATCAGTACAAAGAATATCTCCCTATGAAGAAAGCCTATCGCTATCGCATCTATCCCACGAAAAAGCAAGAGTACATCTTGAACGCGCAGCTTGCCCTCTGTTGCGAGCTGTATAACGCTGCGCTCCAAGAAAGGCGCGATGCCTATCGGATGTGTGGCCAAACGATCAGCTTCACCCAGCAGAGCGCCCAATTGCCAGAGATCAAAGCGGTGCGACCTGAGTACGAAGCGGTCTACTCACAAGTGCTGCAAGAGGTGTTGCATCGGGTGGACAAAGCGTTCAAAGCCTTCTTCAGAAGGTGCAAGGCAGGTGAGAAGCCTGGTCATCCCCGCTACAAGTCCCGGCTCCGCTATGACAGCCTTACCTACCCGCAGTCGGGATTTGGCATGGATGAGCAGGGCAAGCTCTCCCTCGCCAAGATTGGGCATATCAAGATGGTGCAGCACCGGCCCTTCAAAGGCGTCGTCAAGACGTGCACGATCACCAGCAGTGCGACAGGCAAATGGTTCGTGTGCTTTGCCTGCGATGAGGTTTCCCCAGTGGAGCTGCCCCCCTGCCAGGCTCAGGTCGGCATTGATGTGGGACTCAAAACCTTCGCGTACCTGTCGACAGGTGAGCAAATTGAGAACCCCCGCTTCTTTCGAGAGGAAGAGAAGGCCCTCTCGAAAGCGCACCGTCACCTTTCCAGGGCAAAGATCGGCACCCCGCAACGGGCGAAGCGGCGCAAGGTGGTGGCCCGCGTGCATGAGCGTATTCGCTGGCGCAGAGAGAACTTTGTGCAGCAAGAGTCGCGAAGACTCGTGAACCGTTTCGGGTTGATTGCGCTAGAAGCCCTGGTGGTGCGTAACATGGTGAAACGCCCAAAGGCGAAACAGGAGCAAGCAACAGGCGCGTATCTGCCCAACGGGGCAAGCCGGAAGGTAGGGCTCAACAAAAGTATAGCGGATGCAGCATGGTCTGCGTTCTTCAAGGCACTGCTCACTAAAGCGGAAGAAGCTGAGCGAACAGTGATCAAAGTTCCCCCTGCACACACCACGCAAACCTGCCATGACTGTGGGCATAGGCAAAGCATGCCGTTGTCGGTACGAGTCTATAGCTGTGAGCAGTGTGCTGTAGTGCGTGATCGGGACCAGAATGCCTCTCTGAATATCTTGCATGCGGCCTTGGGACGACAAGGCCAGGGTGCTCGACCCCAAGAAGCTCCCGGCTTCTAGCCGTGGAGAGTCGTCACTGCAGTTGGCTGGCGCAACTGGAGCGTCTTCGTACTGTGAGGGGAGAGACGCTCGCACAGTACAGGTGTCATCATAGAGCAATTCGCGACAGAGGCAGAAGACGGCTAACAGCAGCATACCGACTCGACACAGACAGTACGTATTTTTGCCCTAACCTCTTGCGGAACCATGATCCTCTGAGAGATGTGTAAGCTCCATCAGTGGCTCTCGTCCTTCAACGGACAGCATCATTGGCTCATCCTCACAAGCAAGCGAGCGCACTTTTTATGAGGATGAGCCCATTTCTCCTCTGATTTTGTTTTTTCTCAGTTAGCCTGGAGGGAGGTATACCACTTCGCTATTGCCTCACCGATCTCGTCAGGCGAATCTTCCTGAATGAAGTGAAGACCGCGCACTGTCAGCTCGGTCTGATTGGGAAAGCCTCGGCAGAACTCGCGCTCATCAATCGAAATGGTACCCGGCTCCGCATTGACGAAGAGCTTGGGAACTGGACTCGCAGCAAGCCATGCGGCGTAGGAGCGCACAATCTCCACAACATCTGCGGGCTCGCCTGCGATGGGCAATTGCCGCGGCCAGCTGAGGGTAGGACGCCGCCCTTCGCCCGGTTCCCGGTACGGACGGCGATAAGCTTCCATCTCGGCATCTGTAAGCTTGCGCAGAATCCTGCGCGGGAGAAGAGATTCGACGAAGAGATTCTCTTCCAAGATCATCTGCTCTCCTGCTGCCGAGCGCAATTGCTCAAAAAAGGATCGTGTCTGGGGAGACCATTGTTCCCATGTGACTGGCTGCACAATCGCCTCCATATAAGCGATGCCGCGCAGAGCGTCTCGGTGACGGTTTGCCCAGTCAAAGCCAAGAGCAGAGCCCCAATCGTGGATGACGAGCGTGACATTGCGCTCGACGCCCAGTGATGCGAGCAGGGCATCGAGATAGCGCCGGTGCTCAATGAAGGTATAGGACCCAGGCCCGCTTCCAGGCAACTTCTCGGAATCTCCCATGCCAATCAGATCAGGAGCGATACAGCGGCCTTCCCGTTGCAAGTACGGAAGGATATTGCGCCAGAGATAAGAGGAGGTCGGGTTCCCGTGGAGAAAGACGATAGGGTCTCCCTGCCCGGTATCTATGTACGCCATAGTGCGGTCAAACACGTTCAGAAACTGCTTCTCGTAGGGCATGACTTCACTGATCATAGCAATTTGCCCTCTCCTTCCTATGTAGAGGGAATAGTGACTCAGACAGGAGGTGAAAATTCCTCTGTAACCATCTAATTCAACTTAGATGGTTACAGAGGAGAGTATACCCGGTCCCGGAAGGATTTGTCAAGAGGTTCACATTATTGCACTGAGCGTGGCGAGGTTGTCCTCCCCACTCCCGGACGCAATACAGTTGATTGCTCCAAAACAACCTCATCCGTGTTACAAGGGCAACTACAGATGAACTATCATCCACCACAAAAGAGACTGTAGGAGGGCATTTCCAAACTCATAAGGCCTCCTAGGAGTAAGCCAAGACGCGTTTGGGAGAGCGGATCAACTCGGGACGCCCCGCGTGCTGAGCAGCGAGGCCAACGATGATGGAGGCGGTGTAGGTCAAGGCTACCTGCCGCGGGCTCATCCAAATTTATGGAGCCCCCCACGGGATGTGCAACGAGATGCACATTTCAAACGAAGCGGCTCTAGACGGTCCAACGTTGTATCCATGGCTTCTGCACAGAGGTGGAACTTCTACAACATGACCAGCAAGTAAGCGATGTGACCAAGCTTGCTTATGACCCACGGATTGCGCAACGAGAACGCGGATTTCTCTAACCCCATGAGGGAATGGAACGTAGAAACGATGGGCGTGTGTGAAGACGTTCTTCAACCTTGAGCAAGGAGCAATCTCATGGAGCAAGAGCAGCAGTCTCTGCCGGGTCAGCACTCTTTCCAGCGACAGCCTCGGACTTCCTCCCGCGGACAGCGAATGTTTTGGTCGGTGTTTTGGTCCAGCTTCTGGCTTCCTTTAGGACTTGTCTGGTTCCTCGCCTTTCTGTTTGATTCCTAGCGGCATATTCCCTTGAACCTCTCGCTCCCCCCCATCTTGTTTGCTGGGTACGTCTGGCTGGGCGTCGTGGCGGTACGACACTCCCACCAGTTCCAGAGAGCCGACGCGCCATCATCACCACGAAATGAGCCGAAGGAATCCTGGGAAGAGCAAGCACACACGTCAGAGGTTTCCAGTTTCGACTTCGCTGATCCTCAGCCATTCCACTGGGAAAACGAGCACTTGCAGGTGCCGTATCCTGGGCAAGAGTGATCGGTTTCCTTTCTCCTGCAAACAGAGCGGGCGCGGAGATCTTTCTGATCGTTTGTCGGCACAAGGCTCCCGCATTGAACGGACCTGTGGGGCACTTCAGCTGAATGGACAGCTCGTTGCACAACCCGTGGGCTATGCGAGCAGATAGCCCCCATCAACAACCACGAGACTTCCTGTCATGTAGTCTGCTGCACCGCTCACCAGGAAGAGCACTACTTTGGCGATATCGTCTGGTTCTCCCATTCGTCCTAATGGAGCTTGCTTGGGGTTCTTAGCGGTGAACAACTCTTGAGCTTCCTTGCTACGAGCCATCGAGGCCCATAGCTCGCGCGCGCCAGGAGTGTTGGTCCCTCCAGGAGCAAGAGCATTCACGGTGATCTGGTGCTTTCCCAGTTCGAGGGCCAGCGATTTGGTGAGCGTGACCACTCCACCTTTGCTCGCGTCATAATGGGCGCGCATTCCAGAGGGGTGAAGAGCATTCACCGAAGCCATGTTGACGATCCGACCGCCTCGCTGTCCCTTGATCATCTCTCTGGCGGCTGCCTGGGCATAGAAAAAGACCCCTTTGAGGTCGGTATTTATGACCCGCTCCCACTGAGCCTCGGAGAGGTCCATGATGGGCGCAATGGAACGAGCGGCGGCATTGTTCACCAGGATATCAACGGTTCCAAAAGTTGCAACGGTCATCTCAACGACCTTCGTGGCGTCGCTCACCGAGCTCGCATCTGCCTGGAGAACTGCTGCCTTGCCTCCTGTGGACACAATCTGTTCAACTGTTTGCTGAGCTGCCTCCAGATTGATATCTGCAATCATCACAGCCGCTCCCGCCTCAGCGAGTCGAAGAGCACTTGCCTGACCAATTCCCATTGCCCCACCTGTGACGATAGCGGCCTTGCCTGTGAGATCAAAGAGTTGTGCAAGTGAGCGTTTTTCCATCTTGAAAACCTCCATGAGAAGAATGAAGAACTGCACACCGTGTTCTCGATAAAAAAGTTGGCCTCCATACTCTGTAAATCCCAACTTTATCGGCCTCTTGACCAACTTTGGTGAAAAGGCGAGTCGGGGGAAGTAAGCGGTAATTCGCAAACTGCTCGTGAAGCCCACGAATTGCGCAACGAGGTTGTAGCAAGTAACAAGCGTGAAACATTCCTAAACACTTCTTAGAAATCTGATCATATGCAGCCAGTTCCTTCGTGGAAAGATATTGCCTGCTCATTTCTTTCCAACAGTGGCAAGCCATCCGCGCCATGCGACCTTTTGTTGCGTCTGGACCTGCAATCCTGCCTGAGTGAAGAGCGCTTGCAAGCGAGCGCGGCTGTGAACACGCTTCAGACGAAACACGCGTACCAGCCAGTCCGGGAAGGACATATCCACAAGAAGAAAGTATCCCCCAGGACGAAGCACACGTGCTATCTCGTGGATGCCTGCTGCCTGATCCTGCCAGTGGTGGAAAGAAATGGTGGAGAGAGCCAGGTCTACCGAGGCGTCCTGAAGCGGCAACGCTTCCGCCATGCTTGGAAAGAATGTGGCGTGAGGCGTCAGGCCTTTTGCTATCTCTACCATGCCGTTTGCCGGATCTACTCCGATCAATTGCGCCTCCGGCCAGTAGGTCCTGGCTCGACGTAGCAGTTTTCCTGTTCCACAGCCGACATCAAGGATGCTCACAGGCTGATGGACGATACCTGCTGCCAGAGCAAGCGTTGCTTGATGTGCCTGATCAAACAGAGCGTGTTGCATCCAGGAATTTTCATAGGTGTTTGACCAATGATCGAAACGCTCAATGTCTTTTTCACGATGTGTCGTTGTCATATACGTACCTTCTTTCTCCTCTATTTACGTTTTGCGTCGCCCTCCTGTTGTGAGCGATTTTCCAATGGGATGTGAACACGTTTTAGCTTATCACCAGTCTAGCTTGAAAGCATCCTTTCCGACTCTCCTCCTTCTCTAATGCAGAGATATTGCTGATCCCTTGCCGGGAAAAGCGCGAACATTTAACGCGTCTGTGAAGGTCCTTTAGCCGAAAATGCATCTCGTTGCGCATCGCGTGGGATGAAGTCGCTTCGCACTACGCAGCCTGCTTACTATAATCTCGTTGCGCATCCTGTGGGC
>WNGJ01018489.1_pt1 | contig 13360 bp, 11 predicted proteins | sample 5400611 | NCBI WGS metagenome assembly WNGJ01 (sample SAMN13153375, study PRJNA577476) | soil metagenome | isolation source: 40 cm soil or saprolite under Garry oak tree replicate 1 | place: USA:California | collected 2016-06-15 | reverse complement strand
CTACGATGGGCTTGGGCAAGCTGGAGGAACTGTTTCGCTTCACGAGGAGTTAGGGGAAAAGGAGATAACAGGGGCTGGTAACGCATATAGCACCTCCAAGTCTGGTCGGCAAACCATTCTATCTTCCAGACATCTCCCTCTACAACGCGTTATCCTATACCATCTATTCTTCAAGACTGCGCGATGCTCTCCTGTTCTTTTCCAGCGAGGCTGGAACGTATTTACGCCCGGCTGTACTTAGTATTGGCGGAGTGCGAAAAATGATGGAGAAGTACCTCAAACGTGCTGGTATTACAAAAAAGATTAGTTGTCATGGCCTACAGAGGCTGTGCGAAAAGTGGTCTAATAGAGCAGAAGAATAAGGGGAATGTGAGAGGAGGTGGAGAAATGAATAGACTCAGCTACCCCAGTGATCTGACCGAGAAGGAATGGGCCATCCTCGAACCGCTCATCCCGCCCGCCAAGGCAGGCGGACACCCACGAACCACCAACATCCGAGAAGTGATCAATGCCATTTTGTACCTGGATCGGACAGGTAGTCAATGGCGTGCTTTGCCGCATGAGTTTCCACCTTGGTCAACCGTCTGGTACTACTTCCGCACGTGGCGCAACGACGGTACGTGGAAACGAATGCACACGGCTTTACGCGAACAGGTGCGAGTGAAACAAGGACGCCAACCGACTCCCAGCGCCGCCATCATCGACAGTCAATCGGTGAAGACGACGCAAAAAGGGGGCTTCGCGGCTACGATGGGGGCAAAAAGATCAAAGGCCGCAAGCGCCACTTGCTTGTCGATACGACTGGGCTGATCCTGCAGGTGCTCGTGCATGAGGCTAATATCCAAGACTATCGCGGTGGCAAACGCTTGCTTGCGCCGCTCATAGAGGTCTTTCCTCGTCTGAAGTTGATCTGGGCGGATAGCGGTTACAAGAAGGAAGGCTTCGATGAGTGGGTCAAGGCGACGCTGGGGTGGGATGTCGAGTTCGTGGAACATCCCTGGAGTGGCTTACGGGGCGTCTGGGCACCCAAGGATGCCGTGATTGATTGGGAGAAGATCCGACCCAGTGGCTTTCATGTGCTTCCACACCGCTGGATTGTCGAGAACACCCAAACACAAGACCCCTGAATCAATTCGGTTGACAACATCTCCTCCACGTCCTATGCTTGGCATCAGTGGGCTGCTGAACTTGCTTACCTGGGTTGAGCACCGGCAGCGGGCCCAAGCTTCACCGCATGAGGAGGGCGGTATCCCATATCCAGTCTCTTATCCAACACGGCTCCCCCCCACCCGATTCCAGCCAGGGAATCAGTCGGTGGGAGGCTCTGCCCCCGGCCAACCGTCAGCGGCTTCTCTGGCTGCTGAGTCATCTGCTCGAACGCCAACTGGAACGCGGCCGCACACCAGGCAAGGAGGACGACGATGAACTCGACGCGAATACCGAGTAAGTCCGGCCTCACTGCACTGGATGACGTGCGCGCGGAGAAAATTCGCGCCTTCCATCGCCAGCGGCTTGCGATCGTCTACGTACGCCAATCCACCGTCCAACAAGTCCTGGACCACCAGGAGTCAACACGGCTGCAATATGGGCTGGTGAGTCGAGCCCAGGCGCTGGGGTGGGCCGCCGACCGCATCCTGGTGATCGATGAAGATCTCGGCAAGTCCGGGACAAGTACGCAGGGGCGAACGGGCTTCCAACGACTGGTTTCTGAGGTGAGCCTGGATCACGTCGGGATCATCTTCGGGGTCGAAATGTCGCGCCTGGCCCGCTCCAACAAGGATTGGCATCAACTTTTGGAACTGTGCGCGCTCTTTCACACCCTGATTGCTGATCTAGATGGGATATACGACCCGGTGCAGTACAATGATCGCCTCCTCTTAGGACTGAAGGGAACCATATCTGAAGCCGAACTACATATCCTGAAGCAGCGGATGCACCAGGGCCGCTTGAGCAAAGCCCAGCGGGGCGAGCTACAGTTTGCGCTGCCGATTGGCTACATCTGGAGTCTCACCGGCGAGATCCAGTTCGACCCGGATGAACAGGTGCAACAGGTCGTTCGGCTCGTCTTCCGCACCTTTGACGAACTGGGTACGCTTGGCGGGCTAGTACGCTACCTGGCCCAGCACCAGATCCAACTCGGGGTGCGCCTGCGGGAGGGGCCTGGAAAAGGGGAACTGGTCTGGCGCCGCCCCAATCGGGTCACCTTACAGATGATGCTCAAACACCCCCTCTACGCTGGTTCCTACGTCTACGGACGACGACAGGACGATCCGCGTCGCAAGCAGCCGGAGCGATCACGCACGGGTCGGGTGGTGATGACGCCAGATGAGTGGTTGGTCCTGCTCCCCAATCACAGCCCGTCCTACATTTCTCCCGAGCAGTATGAGCGCAATCAGGCGCGGCTCGCGGCCAACCGCGCACGTACGGATGCCATGGGAGCTGTGCGCACTGGACCAGCCCTCTTAGCCGGTCTGGTGGTCTGCGCCCGCTGTGGCTGTCGGCTCAACGTCCATTATGATGACGGTGGTGCGCGGCTGCACACGTATGAATGTGTGGAGCGCTGGACGCACTACGGCGAACCGAGATGCCAACACCTGGCAGGTCCCTGCCTGGATACCTTCGTCAGTCAGCAGGTCCTCGCCGCTTTGGAGCCAGCCGCCTTAGAGTTGTCGCTCACTGCCACCGAGCATCTGGAGCAGGAACGGACCGAATTAGATCGGCTCTGGCAACACCGGCGCGAACGAGCCGCCTATGAAGTGGAGCGGGCCGCTCGTCAGTACCATGCCGTCGAACCGGAACATCGGCTCGTGGCCCGCACGCTGGAACGTGCCTGGGAGGAGAAGTTGGCATCCCAACAACAGCTTGAAGAGGAGTATCATCGCTTTGTCCAGCGCCAGCCACGTCTTCTTTCGGAAACCGAGCGAGAGGCGATTCGCCGCCTGGCAACGGACATTCCCATGCTCTGGAGCGCTTCAACTACCACGGCAGCCGATCGGAAGGAGATCATTCGCCAGGTCGTTGAACGGGTCATCGTTGACGTGCAGGGTAGCAGCGAACGGGTGAAGGTACGTATTGAGTGGATCGGCGGCGGTCACACCGAGGGAGTTGTGATCCGACCAATTGGCAAACTGAGCGAGTTGAGTAGCTATCCGCAGATCTGTCACCAGGTCCAGGTGTTGACCGAAGCAGGCTGGGCAGCAGTGGCGATTGCGCAAGCGTTGAATGAGGCGGGCTTTCGCCCTCCCCGTTCCACTACTGGCTTTCGCGCAGAGATGATCACGCAGCTGCAACGCCAGTTAGGCATGAAAGCGCCGCGCCCGCGAGTTCGGCATCATAAGGGGTTCCTACCCGATGAATGGTGGCCAACCGAACTGGCTCGCCACCTTCACATCCCACGGGGGACGCTCTTGCACTGGATTCGTCAAGGGGTGGTGCGAGCGCGCCAACTCGATGAACCCCTACACCGCTGGGTGGTGTGGGCTGACGAAGCTGAACAGGAACGGCTTCAAGCGTATCATCAGCGTGTGATCGGGGACGAGTTCCGCCACCGCTGGACGGATACATCACTTGCTGAACACGCTTGATGAGGATATCATACAAGCGAAACACGAAAGGAGAGCGCAATGGCAAGCACTCAGAAACAGAAAACTGTCTGTGGGGGTAGTGTGGCTGGGTCATTGAGCGCACCTTCGCCTGGCTTTCGACTTGGCGTCGGCTCTCCAAAGACTATGAGGTGCTCAAGAGCAGCGAGGAAGCCTGGATCTACCTTGCCATGATCCGCATCATGTTGAGACGCTTAGCTCAAACCCAGACCTGAGGCCTTTTCGCACAGCCTCTACACTACACCTGCGTCACCAATAGAGCAACGTCAGGGATGATTGTCTTCTACTTGAAAAAACCCCTCAGACATGAACGCGTGAGAACGTCAAAGAAATATAAGCCTATTGGCACAGATGAGCTACGAAAACTGATGGAGTTTACCAGTTTATGAAGCATTACATGCGCTATCTAATGACAACCGAGAATTCCTCCCGTGTTCTATACTTTTGCGGAACCATGCGCCAGGCTTTCAAGTGGCTGGCTTGAATACATTGCCTTCATACCTATAGCTTTGTTCTCTTCAAAGGAACATACAGCGAGTGGACCAATTTTTTGAGGATTCAACGCTCATTTTGAACTGATTTGTACTCATTTCATTTCGGAGTTATTACGATGGAAATCCCAAGCCTTGCTGGTAAATGCCCCGAAACCTTGCCCGATTTTGCCCTGAAACGTGAGCACTTGCCAAGAGTCTTGAGCACCAGCAGGAACATGCCTGGGAAAACTGCTCCCCATCTGGCGCGCGAACCATCGATACCTTGTGCATTCGAGCTGACTGTTCTCATGGTGCTCACTGCGAACGAATTGTGCTACAATTGGATGGGTCATACGTTGACCTTCCTTGAAGGAGAGAAGAAAGATGAGCAATAATTGGAGTGAACCCATTTTGCCGGACACGGAGGAAAGTCAACTTCCAGCTACTGAAGTGTATGCTGCTTCAAACTCAGCAGGAGGCAAATATCCGAGACTCGAATGAAGTCTTTTGATATTATAGACCTGCTCAATGAAAACAGTCAAATTTTGCTCGGCATCGGCGAATGAATCATATTCTTTGAGATACACCTCTTCCTGTTTGAGCGTCTTAAAGAAACTTTCAGCCTTCGCATTGTCATATGGGTTCCCGACCGAAGACATACTGATCTGCGCTCCAATCTCCTGAAGTTGTTCCACATACTCTCGACTTGCATACTGTACGCCTCGATCAGAATGATGGATCAGTCCCGGCTTTGGATGCCGCTCGACAATCGCCTGGTGCAGTGCATTGCGTGTAAGTTGTGTCGTCATTTCTCTGGAGAGATGCCAACCGACACAACGGCGAGAGTATGCATCCAAGATACAGGCCAGGTACACAAACGCGCTTCTCAAACGGATGTAGGTAAAGTCTGCAACCCAGGCTTGATCATGAGCGGTCAAAGAAGCTCCCGCTAACACATTGGGATACACCGGAAATCCGTGGCGCGAATTGGTCGTAGTGATTACAAACCGTTTTTTGAGATGGCAGAGTAATGACTCTTCCTGCATGATTCGTAGCACCCGCTTGTGATTGACGATCCAGCCTTGACGCGCTAATGCATGGGTGACACGCCGATACCCATACCCAGCAAACTCCAGAATAATGTGTTCAATCTGGTCACGTAAAGCGATGTCCTGCATATCCTGATCGGGTTGAGTGATCTGCTCATAGTACCAGCTCCTACTGACTCCAAGCAGCTCACACAAATGGACAATGGAAAGATCAGGATGTTCTTGGTGCGCCAATGTAATCATCGCATGGCGCTCCGTGATTCCAGACGCTGCAATGTTTTTTTTAGCACCTGATTCTCCAAGGCAAGCTGCCCACAAAACTGTTCGAGTTCGGTAATCCGCTGATCTTGTGTGGTTGACCCTTCTGCCTGCAGAGGCTGAAATGCGGATTCTCCTCGCTCCTGATACTCTTTTCGCCAACGCGAAAGGACACTCTCAGCAAGGCCATATTCTCGACATGCTTGAGCAGGACGTTTTTGTCCCATACTAATCTGGCGCACGACATCCAGTTTAAACTCGCGGCTGTGGACTCGTTTTTGCATCTTTCTTCTCCCTGTCTGTTCCTAATGTACGATATTTTGGAGAAGTTGACTTCGATCTCTGTCCGGTCATATGGGTTCAGTCCAAATCCGGAGCCACACCTCCTCTTGACAAACCTCACCTTTGGCGAATCACCCAGGTGGCACGCTGGTCGCTTGTGGGTTTCCGACTGGGGAACGCGGGAACTCCTTGCCGTCAGCCAAGAAGGGAAACGGGAAGTCATGGTCACGCTCGACTTTCCCTCGTTTCAGCCCATTTGCATGGATTGGCTGCCAGATGGGCGTCTCTTGATCGTCTCGTCAGCAGAGGGGCGCCTGTTATGCAGACACCCAGATGGATCGCTCACGACGTATGCTGAGCTGAGTCAGGTCTCTGACAAAGGCTGGAATGAGATTGTGGTGGATGGCCACGGCAATACCTACGTGAATGGAGAAGTTCTGGCGCTCGTCACCCCAGACGGCACGGTTCGGCAGGTGGCGACCAACTTCGCCTTTCCCAACGGCATGGCGATCACGCCCGACAATGCAACATTGGTTCTTGCTGAGTCCCATGGCAAGCGACTCACCGCTTTCGACATTTCCACCGATGGGAGTTTGTCTCACCGCCGAGTCTGGGCCAACCTGGGCGACGGCGTTCCCGATGGGATCTGCCTGGATGCTGAGGGTGCCGTGTGGTATGCTGACGTTCCCAATAAGCGCTGTGTGCGCGTCCGCGAAGGGGGCGAGGTGGTACAGACGGTTGCCTTAGACCGAGGATGTTTCGCGTGTATGCTCGGTGGCTCAGACAGGAAGACGTTATTTCTGGTGACACGGGAGTGGTACGGCATGGAGAGGGCAGCCGATGAGACACAGACAGGCCAGGTGCTGACCCTAGAAGCCCCGGCGGCGGGTGTGGGCTGGCCATAACTGGGACGCCCGGTGGGAAGCCGTACCCGTGCTTCCGGTTCTTCAACCACCTGCGCGTCTCGTGCCGCCCGCAATGGTGAACTGATCACTGCCAACGCCTGCCGGTACGACCATCAGTATCTCTCCTGCATGAGCAGTACATGAAGCGGTCCAACACTCAGTTCTTCTGAGATGCGCATACACCATTGACAACGCTCAGGAACAGTAGACCAGATAGGGAGCTGTTTTCCCAGGAAGCTTTGTCCTAGTGCCCATGATTGGGGTAAGTGCTCACGTTTCAGGGCAAAATCGGGCAAGGTTTCGGGGCATTTACCACTCGCGCCCCATGATACCTCAAGTCGGTTGACATCTGATATGGAGGAAGAACTAAAGGACGTTACTCTTACTATATACGAGCAACTTTCTGATCTAGTTTTCTGCTGGTAATAAAGTTACGTATGGTACTTCTATTGACTCCCATTGGCCGTCCGAGTTGGGTTCCTTCAGATTTTTTACGGGCAAGGGCCTCTTTGGTACGGGACGAGATCATAGATCGTTCAATCTCAGCAGAGAGGGAAAAAGCAAAGGCCAGGACCTTGGAATTAATAGTGTTGCCGAGTTCATACCGTTCTTTGACCGTGAAAACCTTCACATCCTTTTCCATCAGCTGATACAGTATGCTCATGACCTCCATTAAACTTCTTCCTAAACGGGAGATCTCCGAAACAATGAGAATGTCATCTGCTTTCATTCTGTCAAGTAGTGGCCCGAGTTTTCGTAAGCGAGCCTTTGTTCTACCCATTCATCGATTTGTAGCCGTTTCTCGTCCGCGAACTTTAGGATTTCAAAGCGTTGATTTTCTGTTGTTTGTTTATCTTTGGAGATGCGGACATACGCGTAAATCATGGCAAAAATTTCCCTGTTGAAAAAAAAGGTATCCATAGCATTAATTTACACAATTTCTGTTGAAAAGAAAAGAGGGTTTACTACGACAATTTTTGCTGAGGAAAAACGACCGTTTTCTATAAGCAAGTATTAATATTCTGTATAAATTAAAGCATTCTAGAGAGAAGAAGCTCAATCAGCGGGTAATGGCTCAGGAAAAGAACCAACAAGTACCAGTCCTAACAATTGATGTCACTAAATACGAATCGAGGAATACACTCAACGTAGGAAAAGTAAGCTCAGGAGGAACTCTCTCTCAAAAAGCAATTTGTATATGAAAATCATAGGGAATGACTCCAAATTGTATCATTCTAGCCATGAATGGTGAATGTATGTTTAATCTTCTTTAGATTGGCAGCGAATCCAGATGGGTTGAATGTGTTCGACGGGACGATCAAAGAGTCCGAGTTGTTCATCTATACGAAAAAGTTGCTCAAAATCTTCAGTAGCGTACGCTTTACGCAATCGTGAAGCATACGAGGTCACCAGCACGCGGAGATAATGTTCCACATCGTAGTCGCGGCGACTCTTCGTTTCTTCTGGATGGAAGAACAGGAGTGCCTCGTTCAGTTTGCTTCCATCTTCTTTCGATCCATCCTCATTGACAACGCCGATGATGATCTCCTCGCTCTCATCTGGTACCCACACAGAAAGACCGCTTAGGGATCGATAGAACCTCACACGCTCACCAGGAGTCCATTGCGTGCGACCTGCTGCTAACAGTGCCTCGTAGGCCTGTTCAGAGTGTCCCACCCGCGCAGCCATGTATGCTTCCGGCGTTTTTGAAAGGCGTACTCGCGCTGCGACATCAGTAGCTGTGTACAGACGATTCCGCAGTGCATGTGTCGTCTCCTGAAAAGCATTGCGCACACCAACTGCATCTCCTGTCATCGTAGTGAACAACGCCTGGCGCAAGAATTGCTCGCCGAATGGCTCAGCTCGGCTCGAACGCAGCGCAACTCCATGTACAATGATCTGTCCGTCATAGGTCAGTAATGCATAATTCTTGACTTCGTGGCTCAGCATTGAACGGTAGCGTCCTTCATACTCCAGGCGAATGCCTATTGGTAGCACGGCTCCTATATCAGCGACGAGCTGTCGTTCCCGCTCTTCGGTCCAGGCAGGTGGAACTGCGAAATAGACACCATCGGTGTCAGCTTCGATCAGGGCCATTCCCCTCTCGCTTAACACATCGAGCACTTGCGACAATACCTCACGCCCTCGCTTTGTGACCTCATCAGCCGCACTCATATCTGCGAACAGGGCCATGGAACCAGCTCCCATATAGCCGTAGGCCGCGTTGATGAGGATCTTCATCGCCACCTGCGTGGCATCGTGTGTGCTAGCCTCCAGTGATCCTTGGGATGCGCTGCGAGCCGCAGCTTTGTGTGCTAACCGTAAATCGATCAGCCGATCGAGTAACCCCAGCAAGACGCCAAGGCGATCGCACGACGGACCGATTCGAAATGAACGCATGAGCGAGGGATACAGCGAGGCGACATCGGCTTTGACGATGTGCTCAGCCACCCCGGTCGCAAACAGGTGGACTGCACCCCCTTCGTGAGCTCCGTGATTTGAGTTGGGTTCTGTTTCCTGCCGCGGTAATGCTGCGCCTGCATGGAGATAGGCCCGCACGAGCAAGGGTTCAAGAATGCCCATAGCCGGGCCAGCCGAAGCTATGCGTTCATAGCGACGCGGGGCCATGCCTGTAAGGGCAAACGATGCGCCGAGCAACCTTCGTGAAAGGCCGTCCACCTCTTGCACGTCATCGAGCGCATAGCGGCGCACCAGTTCGGGGTCGCGGCAATAGGTATCATAGATGGAGGCACCATCGAGGTAGACCCGCTCCGTTGTGGCGATCCCGAAGTAGCGGGCGACGTCTTTCAGGCTATGGCTCGGTAGGTCGCGCACCACGAAATCGTAGCGGCGAACAGCGTCCAATGTATCGATCAGCTCGCGTCCCGCTACACTGTAGCGCACGCGGCGACGGGCTTCTGGGCCAATGGCCAGCGTTTCTTCTCGCCGCTCCAGGTGCTCTGGACCACCAGTGCGTCCGAGTCGCAGCTGGATACCCAGCGCTTTGGCCCGATATTCCAGAAACTGCAGGTCAAACGAAAACAGATTATGGTTCTCAAGGATGTCCGGGTCGCGTTGTCGAATAAGCTCACACAGTTCGACAATGATGCGCCCTTCTTCTTCAGGGTGAGGTGCTTCCAGGACGGCTGAAAACCCACGACTGTCACGTACTGCGATCAAAAAGATACGCCCCCGATGGGGATCAAGCGCGGTGGTCTCTAAGTCAAATTGGAGTCGGTGGAGATCTTCAAAAGCTAATCCACGAAAATAGACACGCCCGGTCTGCATAAGATACTGTTCGACAGAACCGACCTGGTAGTAAACACCCGAAAGCTCTCCAAGGCTATTCACACGACGTCCTAACCGGCGAGATGCACCTGTCAGTAGCGTCCGCTCGAGGAAACGTCCATCTCGTGAGGACAGGAGATAGCGATACGATCCAGGCGGACCATCCAGGAGATGATAGCTGATCTGTGAAGTGTCTGTAAGTAACTCAGTAGGTGAGGAAGAAGTCAAAGCCGATCCGAGATGAGCGAGGTCATCAAGGGTCGCGGCAAAGAGCCAGGGACGAAACGTTTCCTTGATGCACAAGACCTGTGCGCCATCACGTCTCCACACAACCACACGGCCATTGCGTTGTGCCCAGACCGAGACGATCCCAGGTATGGGATCCCATCCAGAAACCCACTCGTTAACAGTGGGAGGAGGTACCAAATGAGGTGTTTTAGATTTACGTAATTGCATTGTACTCCTGGAGTCATGCTGCAAACAGAACGTTTATTCTAAGCATACCATTAGGAGTTCTTTTTGCCAATCTTTCACCCTGCTCATATATATGCCCCTATGTAATAAGTACTTTTGATTAGGAGGAGTTTTGTAAGATTTCATCTATTTTGTCCTGTGGCGCTATGAGCCAGATCATAGGAAGAGAGGGTGCAAAAGATATAACCCTAAAGTACTTCTGATTATTCTATAGATATGATTATAGACATAGCCTCTTCATAAGCACGTCGTACACTCTGAATATGCAGCACGTGGTCGATGTTTAACTTTCGAAGAAACTGTTTTCGCTTCAAAACAATTCGTTCTTCCCTGCATTTCTGTACAAGCCACTGAATACGTCGTAAAGCAAAGGTTTCTGGTGTTTCAAATACCTCCTGCAAAGCGAGTCTCGTCAAAGGTGCCTTCTTATGACTTATATTCCGAAGTTCCGGTATTTCGACATAGATTTTTCTCATTGTTACTCTCACAGGGTAACCTGAAGCATTGGCAATTTTCCTTGCACAGGTCCTTACGGTATGAGCCATCTGCTCATCCCAACTCGTGCTCTGTTCATCGCATGAAATCTTTTGATGAGAACGAAAAGGGACAGGAAACTCGTTTTTGGGTTTCAGTTTTGGCCGACTTAGTGGTTTATGGGCTAATAACCATTCCCTATCGTGCGTTCTAAGCCACCAGTGAACTCCAGGTAATTTTTTTCGTAAAGCAGTAATACTTTCTCCCTGAGAGATGTTGAGTAGATCTAACCATTGTGTACGATACCATAAACGATCTTTTGCTTTTCTTCTGCTTTGCTTTACTCCCGATCTAGGTGTCCAGAGCGATACTCGTGGTACGGGAAGTGCTAACTTAGCCGCTTGCCGATTGACAGTGATGAGAGTAACACCAAGCTGACAAGCGATATCGTTGAGTCTTATTGCTTGGTCAAACCAAAGTTCTCGTAACTTCGCCTCCCATAGCGGTCCATATGCAAGAATTTTATCCCTTCGATATTGATCCTCAGGTGTCTGATCCGGTCCTGAACGGCTATATATAAATCCGCAATCACAAGTAAATTTTCCAACTAGAAGTCCTTTTCCGCTTACCTCACTCATTTGTAATGTTTTTAAAAATTGTACGCGATAATGTTCACAAACGGGATTGAGGCATGGCCAGGGTCCAGCACCAAACGGTTGGGGATAGGGAATTTCTTTGGTAAGGAATGTATCTATTGTGGAGCCGAGGAAATAGATCAAAAGAATATGATTCAGAGGATGACGCACGCTTCCGGAAGTTCGCAGCATTGTTGATAACCAATTACGCATTTCGCGGGTTTGCTTGATCTCACAGTGCAGCAAGGTAAGTATCTCAGGTGGGTAGAAATCCGCAAATGCATGAAGAAGATCGCCGGTGCGAACCAACCCGTTTAGGGTCATCAAACCTCGTTGAGCCAGAAGTGCATGATATTGTCTTTGTAGGAAATGATCGTCTTCAGGAAGATGCTCATGTTCTAAAAGATAAGAAACAAGACTGGCAATATTCATTAAGACAGTGTTTACTGAAGAAGATGTTACCTCTTGAGGTTCACATAGACGAATGGCATGTTCTGCGGAAATAAATTGTCTTGGCTCGAGAGTAATAGAGTCTCGTGTCCGAACCTCGCTGCTCTCAAGGAAGATCCTATGCTTAGGGCAGATTTCTACTCCACGTATTTGATGCAACCGATGCCAGTAACATTCTCCATACTTTGCTCTATCCTCCTCTACGCATACGGGACAGAAACGGAGCCAGCCAGGTGAAGACATAGTTGATGAAGCATACCCCAGATTACCAATTAGCTGATGAATTGAACTCGCTCTGTTTGAAACCATTTGTTCTCGAAGACGACAAAGTCGATCTCGCGGTAAAAAAGGCGCATACAATGGAAATAAGGTATGATGATTAATCAGGTCATCAATCGTATATGCGTGCCCAAGAGGTAAATTGTTTACGAAATGACCTAAAAAGCAAGGTAAATCAACGATTGTAACTGCATTGATATTACCAAACAGCTCTCGCATTACATCTTGTTTCCCTAAATAGCTAACACAATCACTAAAACGAGACCATACACTATAAAGGATCTCATCGGGATGCGGGTCTAGAAAGTGTTCGAGCATCGAGCCTGAATTTCCTCAACTTTACTAAGTACTTGTATTATTGTTGTGATGCGCCCAGCATATCAAGATAACTGGACAATCACTTGAAGAGAAACCATGATGTCCTATGAAACGTTCAACATTTGAAGTAGCTACACTAGCATGCAAGCAATGAGGAACATTGGCTAGTTCGAATAAACTTCACCATTTCTATCAAATCACAACTCAAAGCAAAGCTTCTAAAATGAATTCTTTCGGCGACAGGTTAGAGAACGAGAAGCGAGGGGCTCGGATCAACATTTGGTTGTGAATTTAAGTTCATGTTAATGCACCAGTTTGTTTTAAGAGAGAAACAAAAGGCGCAAATCTTTCGCAAGTACCTTGTTTCCAATCACATACTCTCATGATGGCAACAAGATTACGATTCACATGATATGATAAAATCCAGTAGTAAGAAACTCTGAAACGAGCTTAAATCTGATTTGTGTCTCAGGATACTTAATTATCATGTAAGATGAAATGGCTTCAATAAGCTTGAAAATTGACCAACGCAGTTAAAGTCCGACAATCCTGTCAATTGACAATAATTCATCACAGTGCAATGAGGCTGTTCATAAAGTTCAGAACATTTTTGTTTCACAGTCACTTATGCTTAAAAGAGAAGAGGCGATTCCCAAAGGGCATTTTGTTATTTTGTTGCTGAACTTTAGTTGATCTATATCCTTGCGGTAGTATTTATTTACAGATTTTGAGTGTCGAGTGAGTTCAGTATATTATTGCTCGAGTTCAGAACATTATTGTCGCTGCACATCAGTTCTAGGAATCCCTCTAATCCTTGGACGAGAAGGCACCTCTCAACATTTAGAGCGACGAGAGGAAACGCTGGCCATAGGC
>WNGJ01006203.1_pt1 | contig 13360 bp, 12 predicted proteins | sample 5400611 | NCBI WGS metagenome assembly WNGJ01 (sample SAMN13153375, study PRJNA577476) | soil metagenome | isolation source: 40 cm soil or saprolite under Garry oak tree replicate 1 | place: USA:California | collected 2016-06-15 | reverse complement strand
GACGGCGTCGCAAACATGTAGAGGTGAGTGACAGCGAAGAGGCCGAACCCGACTTCGCGCGACGTTTGGCGGAGAGCATCGAGCGCTTACGCCGCGACGCACCACGGCGGGACCACGAATATCGGCTCTTCAAGGAGACCTTGGATCAAGCCGCCGTTCTCGTCGATGAAGGGCGAACAGAGAAGGGCGCCGAGTTAATGACACGGCTGGCGCGCGAACGAGCGGAGACCAACAACACCGACGTGTGCGAAGAGTTCTTTTTCGTTGTCCGGCACTTCAATCTCGGAGACCAGCGACCCGTCGCAGAAGTCGCCCTCCGCGCCGCTTACGCTGGCGCGCGGGAGAGCCACGCGTCGCTTGAGCCGCTGCACGCGGCCGCGCACGCGCTCGGCTTCGCAGAGCTTTTGATCAATCATCTACTGCGTGACAAGCGCTGGGGTGAGGCAGCCAGCCAGCAAGAACTGGTCGGTGAGCTCACCGAGGTCGTCTATGGCGAGCCGGCCGTCAGCCGCCAGCTGAGGTGGCTCGAACAGATTTCGAGCCACGTGCCTGATCTGGACCCGAGCCTCGCCCAGCAGCGGCGCCTGTTCACGGTCTCTGTCTTGCGCCGTTCGCTCGCGGCGTATCAACGCACGTTTCCCGAAGATCACCTGCTCGTCGGCGACGCCCACGTAAGGCTCGGCATAGCGCTGGCGAACGCCGGCGAGACCAGCGAGGCAGCACAGGAGCTCGACTTGAGTAACTGGTCTTCACTCACCTAACGAACGTCGTCGCCTTGCGCGTAGGCGGGACACCGCACTGCAACGCACCCATTCGGGGGAGACAAAGAAGCGGCCCGCCGTTGCCGGCGGGCCGCTTGACGCAGGGGGCTTGGTGTTGAGTTAGTCCTCGCCCTCGCTGTTGTGGCTCTTGCCCTCACTGTGGCCCTTGCCCTTGGTGCTGTTGGTGCTCTTGGCCGACTTGGACTTGTCGGTCTGCGTCGTGGCCGGAGCCACCGCCGGCAGCGCGTCGAGTGCGGTCTTCAGATCCGTGACCTGCTTGTCCATCGCCGCGATCGCGGCGTCGGCGATCGCCTTGGCGTCCGGGCCGCTGATCGCGACGGTCGTACCCGTCGTGCCGGTCGTGCCCGTGGCACCCGTTGCGCCAGTGGCGCCCGTGGCACCGGTCGTCGAGTCCTCGTCGTCGTTCTCGGCGTCCTTGTTTTCCTCAGCCTTGTCGGCGTCGTCATTGCCCTTGCACGCGTCCGACTTGAACAGCTCGTGGATCGCCTTCACCGCGGCCTGACGGAAGCCCTTGATCTTGTTGTCGGCGGTCTTGACGAGCGTCTTGGCCGCGTCGGTCTTCGGGGCGGTCTTGCTGAGAGCGAGCACCGCCGCGTTATCCGTCTTGAATGCCGCGTCGACACGCTGGACCTGCTCGTTCGTGGCGTGCGCCGCGTCGGAGCAGCCGTTGCCGGTCGCCGGCGAGGTCGGGTCGTCCTCACCCTTCTTGTTGAAGAGCGCGAGGATCGTCTGCGTGACCGTGTTGTTCGTCGTGGTCGTCGGCGTCGTCGCCGACCCCGTGGTCGTATCCGTGGTCGTGCTGGGCTGCGTGATCGTCACGGTGGTCATGCCGTTCTGGACCGTCGCAGTGACGAGCGCCCCGCTCGCCCCAAGGACGAGCACGGTCGCTACCGCGCCACCCTTGGCGTGGAGGAGAAGAGATAAGAGCTTCTCGAACATTGAGACAGACACCTCCTGCTGGTAGTCGAACGAGAGACCGGCCGCTGACGTTAGGTCCGCGCGGCGTACAGTTCGTCCCCTGGCGTGAGGAAATGGCGTATTTGGGCGGCCCGCGCCGCGGCCGCGACGTTCGTACTAGGACTTCTGGCGTACGCCGGCGTGTCCTATCGCGTCGCCGACGGCCTCACCAAACCGACGCGACAGCCACTCGATCCACCGGCCGCGAGCGTTGCCGCGACCTATGAGGACGTCTCCTTTAAGAGCACCGACGGGCTGACGCTCAAGGGCTGGTGGTTCCCTGTGCCTTCCGCCGACCGTGCGGTCGTGATCGTGCACGGCCGCGGCGCGAATCGCATCAAGTCGTCATTCGATCCGCAGAAGATCGCGCAGTTCCTTCTCGCGAATCGGTATTCAGTCCTCCTGTTCGACCTGCGCGGGCACGGTGAGAGCGAAGGCCTTCGCTATTCGCTCGGCGAGTACGAGCCGCGCGACATCGTCGCCGCGATCGACTTCGCGCAGCGAAAGGCAAGCATCGATCGGAAGCGCGTCGCGATCATCGGTGAATCGATGGGCGGCGGCAGCGCGATCATGACCGTGAAGGCCGATCCGACGATCGGTCCGGTCATCACCGATTCCGCGTTCGCCGATGGCACGACCGTCGTGAGCGAGGTCGCACCGAACTACACCGGATTGCCGGGGTGGTTCACGCCGGGCATCGTGCTGATGGCGCGGATCTTCTTCGATCTCGATCTGTCCCTGATCAAACCCGCCGAGGTCGTCCGCGATCATCCCGAGCGCGCCTGGCTCTTCATCCAGTGCGAGAACGACACGACGGTGTTCCGGCATCACGGCGTCGAGCTCAAGGCCGCGAGCGCGAATCCGGGCACCGAGCTCTGGCTCGTCCCTGGCTGCGAACACGTGAAGGCTTTCGACACGCACACCGTCGAGTGGGAGCAGCACGTCATTGCATTCCTCGGCCGGGAGATCCGCTGAGCGGTCTCCGACTGATCGCCGAGGCGTGCCTGCCGGCTGAATCCGCTAGCCTTTTCTCATCCGAAGTCTCCTGAGGCACCGCAACGCGTCGGTGCTCCCCATCCTCGTCCTGTTCATCGCCACCGTGATCGGCGGCTGGGTGAACACGATCGACCTGCACGGCCGGGTGGTCGACGACTTCACCGACAACGGGATCATCAACGCCTCGGTCACGCACGGCTCGCGCGTCGTCGGCACCGACGTGAACGGAAGCTTCGACTTCCTGAACCTGCCGCGTCAGTCCCGGATGCGGGTCGACGCGAACGCATATCTGCGCACCAGCGTGCCGACCACCCAGGACGAGATCCGCATGACGCCGACGTCCTGGACGGTGCAGGTCGTCGAGGCGGGCACGACCGACAAGTTCGTCAAGAACGCCGGCGTCCGGCAGGGCGACACCGAGCTCGCGAATACCCACGACGCGGTGAACGCGGTCGTCTCGCCGCATCCGGGGAAGAACGCCAAGGTGATGGTCTGCGCGGACGGCTATCAGGCCAAAGAGGTCACCGTGGTGGGCGTGCTCCAGACCGTTGAGCTCACGCCCGGGAGTCCCGGTTGTCCGCCGCTGCCGACGCCGTCGCCATCGCCGTCACCGAGCCCGTCCGCGAGCGGCTCGCCCGCCGCATCACCGGGCGCCTCGCCGTCGCCCACGCCCAGTCCCACTCCCTAGCGCGAGGACTCGTATCGTGTCCCGGCGGTGAAGTGCTTCCTGCTCGCGCTGACGCTGTGCGGCTGCGCGGCGTTCGTCGTCGCATCCGCTCCGGTCGCGCGGGCGGCGGAACCAACAGCGGCGTGCACGTCGAGCGTCGGGCCGGGCATCGCGCCGCCGACGAGCCCGCCCTCGGGCATCCCCGGATTCCACGCGGCGTGGTACGGCCAGTCCGGATATCCGACGCTCTGCCCCGGCGAGCGATCGACCGCGACCGTCGCCTACTACAACTCGGGCTCGTTCGGCTGGGTGCGCGGCCGCCTCGGTGAGATGGCGTTCCTCGGCACCTCGAACCCGAGCCCCGGCCAGGATCAGCCGAGCCAGCTCGGTGGGCACGGCGGGGGCATCTCGCCCGACACCGGATGGCCGAGCAACAACCGCGTCGCCGCGCAGCCCGCGGACTACGTCGGACCCGGGCAGGTCGCGTGGTTCCAGTTCACGATCCTGGCGCCGAACGCGCCTGGGACGTACCTCCTCTACATCCGACCGCTCATCGAAGGCGCGACTTGGATGGAGGACTACGGCGTCTACTGGCAGGTGACGGTGAAGCAGGCGGATTCCGTCGGCTCGATCGCCGTCGCGCCCGCGACCGCGGCCTCCGTGGAGGTCGGTGCCTCTCGCGCGTACACCGCCACGGTCGGCGGATCCGGCTGCGTCGATCTCGCGTTCATCGACGACGCGTCGTACCCCGCCACATCCGACGGCGGCGGCCTGGCCGACGTGGACGCCAACGGCCGAGCCGATCTGTCGACCGCGGCGTCGCTCACGCTCGTGAACGGAGCGTTCAATGGGACGAGCTACGTCCACTGCGTGTCGCCGCTCGCGGATCAGACCGTCACGTTCGTCGTGAGCTCCACGACGCCGAATGCGACCGTCCGTCCGGTCGTCTTCCGCGACCTCAACAACGACAACGCGCTCGACGTCAGCACCACGTTCGTGCCGACCGAGCCGTGGGGTCTGGGCGGCACGGTGCGCTTCCTCCCGCCCGAAGCGACCACCGGCGCGCACACCGTCACCGTCTTCGCGGTCAGCACGGCCGAGCACTACTTCACCGACGCCGGCGCAACCGCCACCTACCGGTACGACACCAACGACGTGTTCCAGCGCTCGGGGGTCACGATCGGCCTCACCCAGTTCGAGCAGCTCATCTCGCGCGGAGACACGCTCGCCGTGAGCTACCAGGCCGAAGAGATCGACCCGTCGACCTTCAACATCACGCTCGACCTCGGGCGCGATGCGCCCACGGTCGACGCCACCGTCGACAGCTGGGACGGCGGACCGACGCAGGAGGACGTGGGCCTTCGGATCACGGAGCCGGCGACGAACGCGGACGCCATCGCGTACAGCATCCAGCGCGCCGCGACCTTCAGCGTCGCTGCGGTATGCGACCCGGGCGCCGCGTACGGCGAGATCACACTCCGCACGATCGCCAGTGGCAGCAACTCGACGATCTATGTCGATCGCGACCTCGCCGTCGGCGCGTACTGCTATCGCGTCGGCGCGACGGATCCCGTGTCGGGAACGGTCGCCTTCGGGTACAGCCAGCGCGTCGTCGTCAACAATCCGCCGCTGCCGGTGGCGCCTCCGCGCGCGCTGGACGCCCGGGTGACCACGAGCGCCGGCTCGCTCGCGCTGCTCGACACGGGCGACGTGATCAAGATCGCGTTCGGCAAGGAGATGCGTTCGCCCGCCGGCGGCCAGATGCGCGTACAGGACGTCGACGGCACGATCGCGGACATCCGCTGCCTGCCGGCGGAACAGGCGTGCACGCTGAACTCGGCGGCCGAGACGCTGGGTGGCGTCGCGTATCCGGCCAACACGGTGCTCACGATCACGATGCGCACCGACGCGCCCCTTGTCGCCGCCGGCACGAACCCCGGGCTTCAGCTCAACGTGACGGCGACGAGCGGCAGCTTCGCCGACATCGCGGGTAACACCTGGGACGTGCCCGGCTCGGACGACGTCGTCCTCGGCGCGCCCGACTAGCGCGAAGCGTCGTTAGCCGCGGTCCGCCCGACGCAAGGGCACCCGACGCCCGGGTCTCTTGCTACCGGCTGGAGTCCCGAGGCGCCGCTCGAACCCGTCAACGAGATCGAAGAGATCTCGCGCTTCGTACAGACGGTCCCGTTTCCGACCGCTGACTGCGTGGAGCACATCAGCTTCGACGAGCTCTCCGACCGCCAGGCGCGCTGCCTCATAAGTCACACCCGCGATGTCTGCAGCCCGTTGGACATCGATCACCGGTTCCGCCGGAAGCGCGGCGATGAGCCGCTCCTTCGCCGACCCGCGTCGTTGGATCTTGGCGCGCCTCAGGAGCTTCTGTTGCAGCGCGGCGACCTCTTCGGCGAAGCCAAGAGCCTCGCGACCTGCGGTACGTACCGCCTGCGCGAACGTCCCGACCCACGAGGCCAGACCTTCGGGCGCGTAGGTTCGGAACGTCGTGAGTCCGCGGATGTATGCCGTCTGATCGGTGGCCAAGATCAGGCTCACCGGCGGCACGTAGTTGACAGCGAGCCCTCGGCGGCGGAGCACGACGTGGATCAGGCTTCTTCCGACGCGTCCATTGCCATCTCCGAAGGGATGGATCGTCTCGAATTGGGCGTGGGCGATGGCGGCCTGCGCCACAGCCGGAAGGTCGTCGCGGTTGACGAACGTGCATAGGTCCTCGAGAAGCGACGGCACATCGTCCTCGGGCGGCGGAATGAAGTCGGCGCCGCGAGGCGACTCGTCGTCGCCTCCTATCCAGTTCTGTGACGAACGAAGCTCGCCGCCGTGTCGCTCGTATGGCGTGCCTCGGAACAACGTCGCGTGGATCGCGCGGATGTCGCGGATCGTCAGGGTGCGCGCGCGCGCGCCGAGCGCGATCGCCTGCTCCATCGCACGCACATTCCCGAGTACGTACTGCGCGCTCGCGTCGGCCTCGTCGGGATCGAAGGCGGCACGCGCGAGCCTACGGTGGGACATCTCGAGGCCCTCGATGCGGGAAGATGCCACCGCCTCGGCGCGCAGGAGCTGGCGCGACAGAGCCTCCAGCGCCCCGAGTCCGGGCGCGCCCGTGTTCAAGTCGCGTACAGCCACTTCGGCCTCGGTCACGACGCTTGCTACGTCGGCGGGGAGACTTGGTTCGAGATCGGCGATCGAGTCAGGCAGGAAGGCGTCGTAATCGAAACGCTGGCGGCTACGTCGGCCTCCGAAGGCGCCCTCGCCGGGAGTCCACCGTCGCCGTTCAAACCTTTTGATCGCCATGTGGAGCCTTGTGCCTCCTCGTGACCATATACAAGGTTAACACATTAACCTTGTGTAAGCCTCCTGCGAGGACAAGCTTGCGATCGGCTCCGCGGCCGGATCAACGCGCGAAAGCGACGACAGCTTCGGCCAGCTCCTTCGGTCGATCGAGCGCGACGTTGTGTCCAGCATCGAGCTCGATGAGACGACCGTCCGCGACCGTCTTCACCATTCGCTGCGCGACGTCAGCCGACAGCACATTCGAGCGCGTGCCGCGCACGACCAGGGCGGGACAACGGATCGCGCGCAGCGCATCCCACAGGTCGTCGCGGCGTGCGCCGGTCATGATCGATGCCAGCGCCTCGCGGCTCGAGCGCCACGCGAGGCCGCCGTCCTCGTCGCGGAACAGCCAACGCAACCGGTTCGCGTAGACCTCGTCGGTGTAACCGGGTGACGTCCGCCGCAGGTAGGCGAGCGCGTCATCGGTGTTCGCGAAGCCCTCAGGGCGCTCGAGCGATAAACGACGCGCGCGCTCCGCGCCTTCGGGCAGGGGCTCGGGTCCGGCATCGACCACGACGAGCCGCTCAACACGGTCCGCGTGCGCCGCGGCGAGCCGGATCGCATGCGTGCCGCCCATCGAGTGCCCGACGACTACTGCGCGTTCGATGGCCAGCGCATCGAGCACCGCGACGGCGTCGGCGACGAACTCCTGCGGCGCGTAGTCGCCGGGTGGCCGCCCACTCTCGCCGTGACCGCGCGCGTCCGTCGCGATTAGGCGCAGCCGTCCCGCGATCGCGTCGGCGAAGAAGTCCCAGTAGCGGGCGTAGTTGCCGATCCCGTGGAGCAACAGCGTCGGCGGAGCATCGCCGGGCCACTCCCAGGCGCGCAGCGCGACCGTGCCGCGCGTGAATGCGTGCGCCGCGGGCGGTCGCTGCATCGGCTAGTCCGCGCGGCGCGCTGCACGTTCGTAGACGTGCTTCCGGTGCAGGATCGCGAGGATCAATACGTCTGCTGTGCTGGTGATCTTGAAGACCACCCGATAATCACCGACCCGCAGCTTCCAATATCCCCGCAGAGAACCTGTGAGCGGAACGCCGTAGCGCTCCGGTGCCGTCGCCAGTCGGGCATCGATCGATCTCGCGATCCGTCTGCGTGTCTCGGCGGGAATTGGCTTGAGGTCTTGATCGGCCACCCTCGGGTGATATCGGAGGGTGTACGGCACTCAGCGTCGTTTCGACTTCGGGCCGCGCCGCCACACGGCGTCATGGGTCAGAGTCTTGCTCCGGTCGAGAGTGCGCTCACGCTCCGCCGCGATCTCTCCGAGCACGAAATCCTCATGCGTCTCGAGTGCGTCGCGCAGAAGGTCGCGCGCCTTTGTCGACAATGAAGCGCCTTCACGGCGCGCAAGCCGTCCCAGCGCGTCATACATCGGACGCTCGAGGACGACGTTCACGCGCGGGTTCTTCGCTGGCATCGCTGGCCAGTGTACCACTAGTGACGCACCGCGAGAAGTCGCGTGAGCCTCAGGCGGCCACGCGGGTTCGCGGGGCATACTCGTCCCCGTGATCGCTGACCTTGGCGCGCTCGTCGAACGGCGCGAGCTCCTCGGCGACTTCGCATGGCGCCAGCTCCGTTCGCGCTACAAGGGCTCGGTCCTCGGGTTCGGCTGGAACTTCCTCATCCCGCTGCTGCAGCTCGTCGTGTTCTGGATCCTCTTCGGCGTCGTCCTCGGCACGCGGCCGCACACCGAGACGGGGGAGCAGTCGTACGCGGTCTTCCTCTTCGTCGGCCTCCTGCCGTGGACGTTCTTCGCGAACTCGCTTCAGTCCGGCGCCGCGGCGATCGTCTCGAACGCGACGATCGTGAAGAAGGTGCGGCTCCCACTGCAGCTGCTCCCCGCGGCGAGCGTGCTGTCGTCGCTCGCGAACTTCGCGCTCAGCCTCGTCGTCCTCTTCGTCGTGCTCGCCGTCTTCGGGCCGCGTCATCCCGAGGGACTCATCTGGCTGCCGATCCTCGTCGCGGTGCAGATCGTGATGAACCTCGGCCTCGCGTACCTGCTCGCCGCGCTCGACGTCCACTACCGCGACATCGAGCACATCCTCGGCATCGTGCTGCTCGCGTGGTACTTCCTCACGCCGGTGCTGTTCCCGATCGCGCTCCTCGCCGATCGCCAGCGCGAGCTCTTCCTGCTCGAGCTCAATCCGATGACCGGCGTCGTCGTCGGTTATCAGCGAGCGCTCCTCGATGGACTCGCGCCGGACTGGTGGACGTTCGGCTACTCCGCGGTGATAGCACTCGGCTTCTTCGTCGTCGGCTTCGCATACTTCCGTCGCACCAAGGACGATTTCGAGAGCTACCTCTGATCCGCATCGCGCTGCTCGCGGCATGCTTCGTCGCGCTGTGCGTTGTGGTCACGCTTGGCGTGCTGCGCGAGCTCGATCGCGCGCTGCTGGACTTGGTGCAATCGGTGAATTCGCCGCTGCTCAACCTGTTCGCGTCCGCGGTCGGACTCCTCGGTCAGGCCGAGGTCACCGGCGGCATCGGGCTCGGGCTCGCGGTGGCCCGCCTGCGCCGCCGCCAGCGAGACGCCTGGGTCCCGCTCCTCCTCGCCGCGGTGCTCGCCGCCGAGCTCGTCCTCAAGACGGCCGTGGCCCAGCCGCTCCCGCCCAAGGAGCTGTCGCGCTCCGTCGAGCTCATCCCCTTCGCCCACGTCGCCCTCGCCGGCGCGTTCCCGAGCGGCCACGTCGCCCGGGCGGCCTTCCTGGCTGGTGTGGCCCACGTCCCGGCGTGGCTTGCGGTCTCCCTGGTGGGGCTCATGATGCTCACTCGTGTGTACCTGGGCGAGCACTGGCCGAGCGACGTCCTGGGAGGCCTGCTGCTGGGCGTCCTGGTCGCCCAGGTCGCCGTGGTGGCAGAGCGCCGCTTTCGCCGTCACTAGGCGCGCTTACCCCCGTTTAGCCCGATGCATGCCCCCTGGAGCGGCTTCCTGAGGTACCTGCTCGTCGCGGCGTTCGTGATCGCCACCCTGTCCGGCGGCGCCCAGCCGGCGGCCGCCGCCACGGCCTACCTCGACGGGTTCATCACCTCCAGCTCGAGTGGCGCGCCGCTCGCCAACGTCTGCGTGACCCTTGGACCGCCGACCCTCTGCACCACCGCGACCGACGCCGACGGCTACTACAAGATCGACGGCTTCGTGCCCGGTCCGACGTTCTGGGTCGTCTACTACAACAAAGAGGGCTACGCGCGCCTCGAGGCGCACAACGTCCAGGTCGACGCGAACAACACGCGCCTCAACTGGGCGCTCACGCCCGGCACCGCGACCTGCGCGCGTCCGGAGCAACCGAACACGACGGTGTACCTGCCGAACATCACGAAGACGCTCGGCGGTCCGACGGGCTGGTACACGCCGTTCATCGTGCAGAACACCAACCGCTTCAGCATCACGTCGCTGCAGGTCGACTTCTACAGCTTCTCGACCGGCATCCTTGTCGCGCGCCGCGACATCTGCGCGCTGAAGCCGGGCCAGTCGTTCGCGGACGTGCCGAACAGCGACACCGATCTCTCCGGTGACGCGCAGTACGCCGTCGTCGTGAAGAGCTACATGACCGACGTCGTCGCTGTCGTGAACGAGCATCAGGGATCCGGCGACCGCGCCGAGGCCGGCTCGTACGTCGGAGCGAGCTCCGGCGCGACGAAAGTCTCGCTGCCGAACATCGTGCGCCGCTTCTACGGCTTCGTGACGCCGATCATCATCCAGAACGTCGGCACCGCGGGCACGACCGCGACCGCGTCCTTCATCTCATTCGATGGCACGAAGACCGCGAGCATCACGCGACAGATCGAGCCGGGCCGCTCGCAGTTCATCGACCCGAACTCGGAGATCGACCTCCTCGACCAGACGCAGTACGCCGTCACGGTCACGGCGAGCCAGCCGCTCAGCGTCATCGTGAACACGCACAACGACGCGCCATCCGTCGCCGCGCCGGTCATGTACTCGGCGAACGGCATCGTCGGCGGCGCCGACACGATCTACGGGCCCTACGCGGTGAAGAACGTCGTCGGTATCGGGAAGGGCCTCTCGACCATCGTGCTGCAGAACACCGGCACCGCGAACGTGACGCCCTCGCTCACCTTCACGCCGCTCGCCGGCAGCGGGACGACCACGTTCACCGGACCCGCGGTCGCCGCGGGCGCGGCGTGGGTGTTCGACCCTCGCTTCATCAACGGCGACACGACGCAGCAGCTGTGCGGCGCGGCCGCGACGGCGGGCTGCCTCGCGAACGGCGAGTACTCGTTCGTCGCGAGCGGCGGCGTCGGTGGGAAGATCGCGGCCGTCGTGAACGTCATCGGCGACACCACCGCGGCCGGCTACTCCGCGAGCACGCAGCCCGCCACGCGCCTGTTCCTCCCGAACGTGACGCGGCGCCTCGGCGGCTCGGACGGCTGGTCGACGCCGCTGGTACTCCAGAGCGTCACCGCCACGAGCCTGCATATCTCCTGGTACAAGTTCGCCGACGGCTCGCTCGCGGCGTCGAACGACGTGCCGATCGCTCCGAAGCAGTCGCTCCGCATCGACCCGCGCGACGTGCTCGGCCTCGCGAACGAGACGCAGTACGCGGTCGTCGTCGACGCGATCGGCGGCACCGCGACCGGCATCGTCGTCGAGCTGAACTTCCAGGGCGGGGACGGCGCGATGATCTACGAGGGCTTCGCCCGCTAACATCGGCGGCCAGCCGTGACGCCCGAGAAGCTCGACACCGTGATCAAAGTGAGCTTCGCCACGATGGTCCTCGGCATCACGTACCCCCAGATCTCGAACGGTTCGAGCGGCTCGTTGGCTCTGTTCGTGTGTCTCGCCGGTATGGCCGGTGTCGCCGTGGCGGGCTTCTGGCGAGCGCGGCTCGTTCGAAATGCCCGGATGCCGCCCGTCGGAGTGAGCGGCGGGGGCGTGCGCCCTGCGATCCCGATGGGTCAAGCGCGGCGCTCGGAGACGCTGCGCGATCTCGGGCTGATCGCGTTCCTCATCGGGCTCCTGCTCCTCTTGGTCGCATACATGGCGCTGTTCGTAGGGCCGCCGAATCCGAATCTCGCGCTCACCGGCGGCGGCCTAACGCTGATCGGCGCTCTGGCTCTCGCGAAGCGCTATCGGTTCTTCGCCGTACTCGTTGCCTGTTTCGCCGTCCCGGTCGGGATCATCGGCGCGTTCGTCCTCTGGCCACCATCCTTCTGGGTGCTCCTTGCGCTCGGCTTCGGTTGGCTGATGGTCCGTCGCTCGCGGCGCGCGCATCCTCGTCCACACGCCTGACGCACGCCATTTGCTGACAGGCCCGACTCCCTAGGATGGCCGCGCATGGCCGCGATCAGCGCCGAACATCTCGAGAAGCGCTACCGACTCCGGACCGGCCGCGCCCCCACGCTGAAGGAGCTCGTCCTCCGTCAGATCCCGCCGACCCAGGTCGTCTACGCGCTGAAAGACGTGAGCTTCACCGTCGACCGCGGGCAGTGCTTCGGCGTCGTCGGCGCGAACGGATCGGGGAAGTCGACGCTCCTCAAGCTCATCGCCGGCACCGCGAAGCCGACCACCGGCACGATCGAGGTCGAGGGACGCGTCTCCGCGCTCCTCGAGCTGGGCGCGGGCTTCCACCCCGACTTCACCGGACGCGAGAACGCCTATCTCAACGGCTCGCTGCTCGGACTCTCGCGCCGGCAGACCGCGGCGGCGATGCCGAAGATCGAGAGCTTCGCGCAGCTCGGCCGCTTCTTTGACGCGCCGATCAAGACGTACTCGAGCGGCATGGCGGCGCGGCTCGGTTTCGCGGTCGCGGTGCACGTCGATCCCGACGTGCTGCTCGTCGACGAGGTGCTCGCGGTCGGAGACGAGTACTTCCAGCACAAGTGCTACGCGAAGATCGCCGAGTTCCGCGGGGCGGGGAAGACGATCGTGCTCGTGTCGCACGACATCGGCCTCATCCAGCGCCTCTGCGACCGCGCGATCTGGCTCGATCAAGGACGCGTCGCGGCGAGCGGCACGGTCCGCGACGTCGCGACCGCGTACCACCTCGAGGTCGGCGAGCGCGAGCTGCGCGAGCGTGCGCTGCGCGGCGAGGTGGGCGGTCGTTCCGGATCGGGTGAGGTCGAGATCGTGTCCGCGAAGGTCATCGACAAAGCCGGCGCACCCAAGACGCTGCTCGAGATCGGCGACCCCGCGTCGTTCGAGATCCGTTACCGCAACAAGTCCGGTGTGAACGACGCGGTGTTCGGTGTGTACGTTTACCGCGACGACGGCACTGGCATCTACGGCACGAACACGATGCTCGACGACGTCGCCGTGCCGCTGCGCGAGGAAGGCGTTGTGCGCTTCGCGATGGACTCGCTCGCGCTCTTGCCCGGCGCGTACGACGTGGACGTTGCCGCGACGGACCGCTCCGACCGGCACTACGACTACCACCAGAAGGCGCTGATCTTCCGCGTCGTCGGCTCGTCGCGCGAGGTCGGCATCGCGCGCCTCCCACACCGCTGGGAGTTCGACGACCGTAGCGATTCCTAACGCGGCAGTTGCATGTCGATGTCGCGGCGTTCGCCGCGTACCTCGACGGATCCCGCATGCTCGTAGTTCGTGCCCGATGGCCACCAATACACGACAATGAACGGAGTGGTCTGCGTCACGAAGCCG